>Ga0209039_10002476_pt1 | contig 15623 bp, 14 predicted proteins | sample BogFormECP12_OM1_FD_188238 | JGI IMG/M metagenome (GOLD analysis project Ga0209039, IMG submission 188238) | Bog forest soil microbial communities from Calvert Island, British Columbia, Canada - ECP12_OM1 (SPAdes) (version 2) | ecosystem: Environmental > Aquatic > Freshwater > Wetlands > Bog ... | reverse complement strand
CGGCTGCCTCCGAATATCTCGCGGGCACGGGCGGCGGCGTCTTGCGGCAACGCCGTGCGGTAGGCTTCCACGACGTCCACCTGCGCGCCGCGGCGGGCGAGCTCCACCGGAACCAGGTCGCGGGCCACGGCGGCGCGCGGCAGCAGGATCCGCGCGCCCTCCAGCGGGAGGCTCGCGAAGGCCTTCAGCAAACCCTCGGCGACGTACTCTGTGCCCATGAGATCCACCTTCAGATGCAGCGCCTCGATGGCGGCGCGCGTGGCCGGTCCGATGGCGCAGATGCGCGCGCCCAGCGAGCGGAAGTCGGCGGCGGAGCGGTCCATGCGCTCCACGAAAGCGCGCACGCCGTTGGCGCTGGTGAAGATCAACCAGTCGTAGGAGGCGAGCTGCGCGACGGCGCGGTCGAGCGGGCCGTAATCGGCGGCGGGCTGGATCTCGATGGTGGGCATCTCGATCACTCCGGCGCCCAGCGCCTCGAGGCGCGCTCGTAGCGCGCCGGCCTGGCCGCTCGAGCGCGTCACCACGATGCGCCGGCCGAACAGCGGCAGGCGCTCGTACCAGCTCAACTTCCCGCGCAGGCGGACCACCTCGCCCACGATGATGGTGGCGGGCGGCTTCATGCCGCTCCGTTCGACGAGTTCCGGCAGCGTGGCCAGCGTGCCGGTCAGCGTCTGCTGGTCGGAACGCGTGCCCCAGCGCACCGCCATGGCCGGCGTGCCGCGATCGCGGCCGCGGGCGATCAACTCGCGGGCGATGTCGCCGAAGGTGGTGAGTCCCATAAAAATCACCAATGTCTCGGACATGCCTACGCGGTCCCAATCGATCGCGCCGACGGCGTGGCCGGTGACGAAGGTGACAGCGGAAGTGTGCTCGCGGTGCGTGAGGGGAACGCCGGTGTACGCCGCGATGCCCAGCGGCGCGGTGACGCCGGGGACGATTTCGAACGGAACGCCGGCCTCGGCCAGGGCTTCAGCCTCCTCGCCCCCGCGCCCGAACAGGAACGGATCGCCGCCCTTCAGACGGACCACGTTCCAGCCGCGGCGCGCGCGGTCGATGAGCATGGCGCAGATCTCGTCCTGCGAGTACACGCGATCGGCTTTCTTCTTGCCGACGTAGATGCGCTCGGCATGGGCCGGCGCGAGAGCCAGCAGTGCGGCGGGGGCGAGGTGGTCGAAGAGCACCGCATCGGCGGATTCGAGCACGCGGCGGCCCTTGACGGTGATGAGATCGGGATCGCCCGGGCCGGCGCCGACGAGGTAGACCTTAGTCATGGGTATAGACCGAATCCAGGATCTGGCGCGCGCCTGCGGAGAGGAGCCGCTCGCCCAAGCCGCGGCCGATCTGCGCGGCGTCCGAGGAAGCGCCCTGGGCTTCCAGACGAATCAGGGCGTCGCCCGCGGGTGACGCCACCACCGCCAGCAAATGCAACCGTTCGCCATCCACCACCGCGTGCGCACCGATGGGAACCTGGCAGCCGCCGCCCAATGCGGCCAGGACGGCGCGCTCCGCCGTTACCGCCGCGCGCGTGACGGCATGGTCCAGCGCGCGCGCCGCGTCCAGTCCGGCGCCGCTCGAGCGCGTTTCGATGGCCAGCGCGCCCTGTCCCACCGCCGGGCACATGGCGTCGGGTTCCAGAATCTCGGCGATCCGCCCGCCCCACCCCAGGCGCTTCAGGCCGGCTGCCGCCAGCAGGATTGCATGATACTGCCCGTCGTCAAGCTTACGCAGCCGAGTGTCCAGGTTGCCGCGCACGGGCTGGATCTCGAGGTCCGCGCGCAAGCGGCGAAGCTGCGCGGAGCGGCGCAGCGAACTGGTGCCGACGCCTGCGCCGTGCGGCAACTCCGCGATCCTGCACCCTACCACCGCGTCGCGGGCGTCTTCGCGCTCCGCGACCGCCGCCAGCACCAGGTGCCCGGGAAGCTCCGTGGGGAGATCCTTCAGGCTGTGCACCGCCAGGTCGGCGCGCCTGTCCAGCAACGCTTCCTCGATCTCCTTCGTGAACAGGCCCTTGGCGCCGATCCTGGCCAGCGGCACATCGGTGATCTGGTCGCCGGTGGTCTTGACGATTTCGATGCGGCACTCGTGGCCGAGCGCGGCAAGGCGCGCGGCCACGTGGCGGGCCTGCCAGAGAGCCAACTGCGAGCCGCGCGTTGCGATCACGAGCATCGGACATTCCTGAACATAGATCAGTCCTGGAGGTGAAACGCCTTGCGGATGACGGCGATGGCGTGCGCGCCCTCGGGGTGTCCGGCGTGGCTGCGGATTTCGGAAATGGGGCCGTGCGCAATCTTGTTGACGATGCCGCGCGTGAGGGATTCGAGCGCCTCTTCCTGCTCCGGCGTGAACGGCCCGTACTTGCGGCGGACCCGCTCCAATTCGCCCGCGCGGATCTGTTCCAGTTGCTCCTGCAGACCCACGATGAGCGGCGCCACCTCGGCCACCTTGAGCCGCGCCATGGTGCGTTCCACTTCCTCGGCCACCAGCCGCTCGGCATGCTCGGCTTCCTTCATGCGCTCGCGGAGATTGGCGCTCACCACCTCCTGCAAGTCGTCGATGTCGTACAGGAAGACGTTGTCGATCTGGTTGACAGAAGGCTCCACGTTGCGCGGCACCCCGATGTCGATCACGAACATCGGCTTGTTGCGGCGCGCGGCGATGGCGCGCTGCATGTCTTCCTTGCGGAGCACGTAACCGGGCGCGCCCGAGGAGGTAATCACGATGTCCGCTTCCGGCAGCATGGCGAGAAACCGCGCGTATTCGACCGGCGTGCCCTGGAACAGCGCGGCCATATTTACCGCCCGCTCGTGGGTGCGGTTGGTGACGAAGACGTGCGACGCGCCGGAGCGCCGCAGGTGGCGCGCCGCCAGCTCCGACATCTTGCCGGCGCCCACGATCATGATGGTGCGGCCGGAGAGCGATCCGAAAATCTTGCGCGCCAGTTCGACGGCGGCGTAGCTCACCGAAACCGCCATCTGCCCGATGCCGGTTTCCGAGCGGACGCGCTTGGCCACGCGGAACGAGCGCGCCAACAGCGCCTCCAGCCAGCCGTACACCGTCCCGGCGCTCTTGGCGGCGCAGTAGGCCGCCTTGAGCTGGCCAAGGATCTGCGGTTCGCCCACCACCATGGAGTCCAGGCTGGCGGCCACGCGGAAGAGATGATGGATGGCGTCGCGGCCTTCCGCGTGGTACAGGTGCGGCGCGATGGCCCGCGGATCGACGCTCTTGAGTTCCGCCAGGAAAGCGTCCACCAGGGCTTGCGGCTCGGCGGAATCGTCGGTAGTGACGGTGATTTCGACGCGGTTGCAGGTGGAGAGGATCAGGGCTTCGGTCACGCCCGCGCGCCGCTTCAGGTCGGCGAGCGCGGCGGCGATAGTCTCCTCGCGGAATGCCAGGGACTCGCGCACCTCCACGGGGGCGGTCTTGTGACTCACGCCTGTTACCAGCAGCTTCATGGCTTCAGCAGGGTCCCCAGCCGGACGTGCGCCATCCAGGTGAGCGCGGAAAGTCCCAGCACCGTCACGGTCATGATGGCGGCCTTACGCCCGCGCCATCCCGCCGCGGTGCGCAGGAACACCAGCGCCATGTACGTGCCCCAGGTGAAGAAAGAGATCGCGATGCTGGGCTGCGTGATCCAGGCGGTGCGGTGCTCGATGAACGCCCAGGTGCTGGCGGCGATCACGGCCAGCGTCATGAGCACGAAGCCGACCGCCATGGATTTGGAGATCAGATCGTCCAGCGTGCCCAGCGGCGGCAGCCGGTAGTAGAAATTGTGCGGCTTCTTGGTCTTCAACTCGCGTTCCTGGAAAAGGTACAGAATGGATGCGCCAGCCGTCAGCAACAGGGCGGCGTATCCCAGGAGGATGAGGACGATATGAGCCGTCAGCCAAGTTTTGCGAACCACCTGGCTGCTCCACGCGCCGACCGGGTTGCCCATGGTCGCAACGAGCACCATCACGAATACCAGCGGGAAGATGAGCACGCTGAGGCTCTCCAGCCGGTAACGCAAGTGAGCGCCCAGGTACAGCAGCACCACGAGAAACGCGCACATCGACAGGGTTTCGTAAAAGTTATTAATGGGGCAGTGGTTCCTGAGGATGCCCTCTTCCACGATGGAGACCAGGTGAAACACCGATCCGAGCCCGAAGGCGCCCAGCGCCACCCGGAACAACTGTTCGCGGCGGCGGACCAGGGTGAGGATGGCGTGCAGCAGGCCCAGCGAGTACAACGCCGCGGCCACGCGCAGCCAGATGACGCTCATTTCAGCCATGTGCGATCCGATAGGTCCGAGGCTTGAGATTTCAGTATAGCTTGGGCGGTGTAGGGGAGGCTTCGGCGATGTTGGCGAGTTTCCGAGTGCGTGAAGCGACCGGAGTATCCCTAGGCAGCGCCGGGGGCCCTCCGTTCCCCGCGCGCTCCCAGCGTCGCCTGTCCATGCACCCGCGATTCGTGGGAATCGGCGCCGCCACAGCAGGCCGCATCCCGCCTCCGCCCGGTTCAGAGCGCTATATTCATGTCGATGTCGATGCCCGCGGCTTTGATCTCTTTCGCCAGTGGAAGCTGCCAACCCCGGTGGGCATCCATTGGGATGTAGAGCACGCCCTGATAGTCCGACGGGATCTCGACACCCTCCTTGTACAATGCACAGACTCTTTGTCGTCCGAGCTTGCCTACGAAAAACCCCAACTCGAAGATCACGTTCTGCCTAGCGCGCAGACTCCGAGGTTCTGGATTAGGACCAGTTGCGCACGAGTCGTCCAGTGTCAACAACACTACGGCGAAGCCCACGTTCGAAACCCCCTCGAACTTCTCAATGACCGTTCGCCCGGCACTCGGTTGTTCGTGGAGGATTACTGCTCGGAGCCCTAGCTTCTCGACAAACCTCGCGGCAGCCTCCTTCGCAGCTTCGTCGCGCCCGTGCACGACGAAGACGTCATTGCCACTGACTTGAGAGCCAGCAGATTGAGAGATACTCGGCGTAACTGAGACGGATTGATTCGCCTCGGGTATCAAATCTAATCGGCCTAGTATGGACTCTAGCCGCGTGATACTTCGGGCCACGTCTTCGCGGTAATCGTTTATCCACTAGTAAAGATCGGTGTTGCCGGGTATAACACAGCCGCCGAAGTAGTTGTACTCATTCGCCATTGAGGTGTTGTCGAACAGCCGTTTCAGCAGTTCGGTATTGTAGCTGCTCCATTTCGACCTTTGGGCGTTAGCCGTGTCCAATTCGCTCTGGGAGGTGATTGCCAGGTCTCTGAGCTGGTATCCTTTCTCGATCTGTGTCCGAATCTTCTGGGCCGCTTCGACTCTTGGAACCGCGAGTGCGGGCAGCGCGGGGGCCTGCTCAGATTCAGTGCGTTTCCGTGCCACTGCGTGGGTTTCCTCCGTCTAGTTCAGCGTACCACCTCGGTGTTGAATCGACCGCTCGGCCGCTCGGCGTTTGGACTTCGGCGGTCCGGAGCCGGTCCCCCACAGGCCAGGCCGAGAAGACAGGAGGTCTCACATCGTCTGGCCACCCACTCGGGAAGGGCCGCACCGTGAGAGACGCATACGAGCCGCGCCGGGGTAAAGGAAGACATTGGATGCCCCCTGCCCCGCTTTCAACCCTCGCCCGCTTACTCCGCCGGAGCGTAGTATCCCGGGCGCCAGAACGCCTTCAGCGCGGGCAGCCCGTGCGGCGGCGTCAGTTTGACCTGCACGTGGCGATAGCGGCCGTCGCGTAGCGGGTTGGCGGGCGAATAGCCCAGCACGTAGCGGTTGCGCAACTCGATGCCGATCTTGGCGGCGATGTCCGGCATCTCGCTCAGGTCTTCCACCGGAAGGTGGCGTCCACCGGTCTGTTCGGCGATGTCGCTCAGAAGGCCGGGGCCGGCCAGTTCCTCGGGCGAACGGCCGCGCGAAGCGTAGGGTTCGTAAATCCCCAGCGCGTAGAGCAGCACGTCGCTCTCGCGCACCAGGTTGCGCACTTCCGACTCGGTGTAGCGGCTGCTGTTGTCGCCGCCGTCGGAGATGATCAGCAGCGCCTTGCGGTTCTTGGTGGACTTCTTCATTTCGTGCAGCGCCAGGAAAATGGCGTCGAGCAGCGCCGTCCGGCCCCTGGACGGGGAGAAGGCCAGTTGGTTCTGAATCTCTTCGAAGTTCCGGGTCAGCGGCACTACCAGCTTGGGCCGGTCGTTGAACTCCACCAGGAAAAATTCGTCCTCCGGGTTGGCGGTCTTGAAGAATGCCGACGCGGCCATCCGCGACCGGCGCAGTTTCGGTCCCATGCTGCCGCTGGTATCGAAGACCAGTCCCACCGCCAGCGGTTCGTCTTCCATGGCGAAGTGAGTGACGGTCTGCTCCACTTTGTCTTCGAAGACTTTGAAATGCTCCCGCTCCAGACCGGTGACCGGCCGGTTCATGGCGTCGCAGACGGACACCGGAACCAGCACCAGGTTGGCATCGATTCGCAGGTTCGCCGTGGGCAGCCTGACGTCCAGTGGAGCGTTCGTCGCCAGGCGGGGAGCGATGGCCACCTGCCCTGACAAAAGCGGAACCAGAAAACCAAGAACCGCTATCCATCCGCAAACGGGGCGCATGCCCATGACGGGTACCTTCAGCCACGTATTGTAGTCCTGCTCGTGCCGAAAAGCACCCTTCACAAAGGTTGATTACGATTCATTCCAAGGGGGCATAGTACCCCACGCGCCAGTGCGCGCGCAGCGGCGGGAGTCCGCGCGGCGGCACCACCACCACCTGCACCCGGTGATACCGCCCGTCCCGCACCTGGCTGGCCGGCGAGTAGCCCAGGACATAACGATTGCGCAGATCCACGCCGATTTTCTGGGTGATATCGGGGAGTTCCGAGGGGCTTGCGGGATACAACCGTCCGCCCGTCGATTCCGCGATCTTGGCCAGCAGGTCCGCGCCCTCGACCTCCTCGCGTGAGCGGCCCGCCAGGTTGGACTCGAAGACGCCGACGGCATACACGAGGCAGTCGGTCTCCGCCAGAACGCCCTTGATCTCCGTCTCAGTGTAACGGCTATTGTTGTCGCCGCCGTCGGTGATCAGCAGCAGCGCCTTCTTGTTTTTCCTGGACTTCCGCATTTCATGCAGGGCCAGCATCAGCCCGTCCAGCAGCGCGGTAGATCCCTTGGACTGGGTAAACACCAACTGGTTTTCGATGGCGCCGGCATTGCTGGTGAGGGGCACGGCCAGGCGCGGCGAGCTGTCGAACTCCACCAGGAAGAACTCGTCCTCGGGATTGGAGGTGCGGAGGAAGGTGTGCGCCGCCAGGCGCGACTCGCGCAGCTTGTCGCCCATGCTGCCGCTGGTATCGAACACCAGGCCCACGGCGACCGGTTCGTCCTCCATGCTGAACGTGGTGATCTTCCGCTCCTGCTTGTCTTCGTACAGCCGGAAGTTTTCCCGCTCCAGGCCGGTCACGGGCCGATTCAGCGGATCGGAAACCGACACGGGAATCAGCACCAGGTTGGTATCCACCCGCAGGTTTGCCGAGGACGGCTGGCTCTCCTCCTTCTTCGGCGGGGCCTTGTGCCGCGGGGTGATCGAGACCTGTGCATCCAGGGCCACGGCCGCCAGCGCCGCCGCCAGGATGGCCCGCAGTATCGGAACGGTTGCACGCCCTGTGCGCATAGAGGATCTCTGCGAAGTATTGTACAGCGCCCGGCGCCGAATCGGGCGAGCGGCGCATGGGGGTGGGCGTCGCGGGCGATTTTCCGTTACAATGGAAATTTGGTGGAGGTGGGTCTTCTCGAGTAGCAGCGGAGCCGCAATTGCGAAAGCTGGTGCCTCAGCAGTCCGAACCACCTCCCGCGCCCTTTTTGCCCTGTTCTTTCCCGACGACTGCCGTATTTGCGGCCGTCCTCTGCACGACATCAGCCGCATCCCGGTTTGCGCCGGCTGCCTGAACCAGCCCGAGCCACTCAGCGCCGGGTTCTTCTGCGCCGCCTGCCGCACCCCCTTTGTCAATCCGTTCCCGCTGGATGCCGAGGGCCGCTGCGCCCTCTGCCGCGGCGGAATGCGCGGCTTCGACGCGGCGTACTGCTTCGGCGCATACGAAGGCGTGCTGCGGGAGTTGATTCACCTTTACAAGTATGGCCGTGTAAAAACCATGGCCCGTCCGCTGGCCGGCCTGCTGGCGCGCGCCCTGCCGCGCGACGAATGTTTCGACGCGGTGACGCCGGTCCCGCTGCACTGGCGCAGGCTTTGGTCCAGGGGTTTCAACCAGGCGGAGCTGCTGGCGCGAGCGGTGGCACGCCGATCGGGAATTCCCATGGTTCCGGCCCTGCGCCGGATGCGCTCCACCGCCGCGCAGGCCGGTCTCAGCAACTCGGCGCGGCGGAAGAATGTGGCCGCGGCGTTCCGCGTGCGCCGCACGCGGGGCTTTGCGCGGAAGTTGGCGGGCCGGCGAATCCTGCTGATTGACGATGTTCTGACCACCGGAGCCACCGCCGCCGCCTGCGCCAATGCGCTGAAACGGGCTGGCGCGGCGCGCGTGGCTCTGCTGACAATTGCGCGAGTAGACCGGAGAATGGATGGGGTTCGCGCAGCGGCCCCCGGGTCCACATTAGGAGGACGTTCCCGATGATGGGTGATCGATTGCAGCGGCCGGTGCTGGTGCTCAACGCCAGTTATGAGCCGATCAATATCTGCGCCGCCCGGCGGGCGCTGGTGCTGGTGCTCAAGGGGGTGGCTTCGGCCGAAGAAGAATCGCTCAATGCCATCCACTCGGCGCGGAGCGCGGTTCGGCTGCCTTCGGTGATCCGACTGCTGGAGTACCGGCGCATTCCGCATCAGACGCGGGCGCTGTCGCGCAAGAATATTTTGATGCGGGACCGTTACACCTGCCAGTATTGCCACCGCATTCTGGCGAGCGGGGAACTGACTCTCGACCACGTGATTCCGCGTTCCCGTGCCGGAGAAACCGCCTGGGAGAACCTGGTGGCCTGCTGCCACCCCTGCAACAACCGCAAAGGCAGCCGGACCCCCGAGGAAGCCGGCATGAAGCTGGCACGCCAGCCGCATCCCTTCAGCCTGCACACCAGCCGCCACCTGATGCGCATTTTGGGGAAGGGCGAATCGCAGTGGCAGAAGTATCTGTTCTATTAGGCGGCGGTCATGGTTGACCGGCCCGCCGCGGCGCAAGCCGCCGCGAACCGAGTTTGTGAGCTTGCCCGAGCCGGGGGCTGGCGCCCAATGGGTGAAGGCTTTTAACCGGCTCCCACCATCTCCCGCATATCCTCGACCAGTTCTTTGAGCGTGGCGGCGTAGCCGCTCAACTCGCCTCCGGCCGTGGCGCCGTCCTTCGCGGCCGCCGCGCTATTCTGGGTCACCTGCTCCATCTGGATCACGGCGCGGGAGATATGTTCCATGCCTCGGGCCTGCTCCTGGCTGCCGAGACTCACTTCATCGACCAGCGCCTTGACTCGCGCGGAGTTGTCCGTCATGGAACGAACGGCGCCGGCCACCTGGTCGAGTTGGGCGTTGCCGTGGCGCGAAGTGGCGATCGATTCCTCGATCAGCCCGGCCGTATCCTTGGCCGCCTGGGCGCAGCGCTGCGCCAGGTTGCGGACTTCGTCGGCGACCACCGCGAAGCCGAGGCCGGCCTCTCCGGCGCGGGCCGCTTCCACGGCTGCGTTGAGCGCCAGGATGTTGGTCTGGAAGGCGATCTCATCGATCACCTTGATAATGCGCGCAATCTTGTTGCTGGAGGCGTCGATCTCCTTCATCTTGTCGACCATCCCATCGAGGGTCTGGTTGACCTGCGCCGCACCCTTGTCGGACTCCTTGACCAGGGCGGCCACCTGTAAGGCATGGTCGGCATTTTTGCGGGTGATGGAGCTGATCTCCTCGGTGGATGCCGAAGTCTCTTCCAGGGAGGCTGCCTGGTGACTGGCGCCCTCCGCCAGTTGATTGCTGGATTCGGACACCTGGGCGGCCGCGTTGGCCACTTGTTCGGCGCTTTGGGCGATCCGTTGCGCCAGCCCGCGCAGGGAGGAGTTGGCCTGGCGCACGACCGCAAAGAGCAGTCCGCCCACAGCCAGGCCCACGATGGCCAGACCCAGTGTGATGGCCCGGCCGCGCGCGGCGGTTCCCGCCGATTCCTCGGCGGCCAGCGTCAGCTCGTGGTTCTCCTGCCCCACCAGTTCGTTGGCGCGGCGGCCGATCTCCTCCAGCCGCGGGAGCACCTTCTCCGAGAAGATGGTCATCGCCGCGTCCATCTGCTGGTTGTCCATTGCCTGGCTCAGTTCGGCGTGAGCCTGGTTCACCTGTCCGGCCTGCTGGGTGAGGGTAGCCACCAATCCCGAGGTTTCCGCCGAGTCGGCCACTGCGCGCAGGTCCGACAGCGCCCGCTGCAAAGCCAGTGCGCGCTCCCGGAACCCGCGCTCGTAGGTGGCCGAATGCTCCTTGTCGCCGAGCATGGCCGCCATCACATTGCCCCTCTCCAGGCTGGTGAGTGCCGAAGTTGAGGCATCCACATCGCCGGCCAGGTACTGTTTGCGCGCGGTCACTTTCGCGGCGCGGTCCAGATCCCGGTTCAGACTCCGCGTCACCAGCAGCGCCCCCGCGCTCAGAATCAGCACCAGCGCCAGCATCAGGCCGAAGGCCCCGAGCAGTTTCTTCGTCAGACTCATGTTTGTCCTCTTAGCCCGCTCACATTTTGAACGCGAAGGTGACAGGCGCCAGCACCTTCACCGGTTTGGCGTCCTCGGTGAAAGGCGTGAACTTCCACTGTTTCAACGCCTCCGCGCCAGCCCTGGTCAGCATCGCGTTGCCACTCACGATAGTGACTTTCTCCACTTTCCCGTTTTCGCCGACCAAGGCTTCCAGTTCGACTACGCCCTCCACCTTGAGCTGCCTGGCAATCGGCGGGTAATCCGGCTGAACCTTGGACGTCGCGGCTTGCAGGGCTTCAGCCCGCGTGACCTTCTTAACCGCCTCCTGGGCGAGACTGAAACCAATCGCCAGCACAGCGAGCAGCGCCAGGCCGCAGACGGTTTCCCGCTTGCACATCATTCCACCTCCCAAGAGCATGCTTCCAAGTTTCTATATCGGACGATTTCCCCAAAGGTTTAGGGCCGGACCCTCACACCAGCCGGGGAACCCGACGCACGCCGGCGCCCGCTCCGCAGGGCCAACCGCGGCCGGCGAATTCCCGCAAAGTGGGGGCGGCGGGTCCGCCGGAAACTCGCCGCGTCCCGGGCGCGAGCCTGGGTGCGCCGGGCAGGCACGTATAATCATATAGGTAAGAGCCGCACCATGAAGAAGCGCGTTCTGTACGGCCTGGCGATCGTCCTGCTGGTGGTATCCGTGCTGCTGGTGGTGTGGCAGGGCTCGTTCCGTCTCGGGAAGTTCAGCCCGGAAGGCGCCCAGCAGGCCCTGATCTACTGGGCCACCCTGGTGCTCATCTTCATCCTGATGGTGGTGCTGGCCTTCAACCTGGCCCGCGAGTTCCTCAAACTGTACGTCGCCCGCCAGGCCAATGAGGAAGGCTCCCGCATCCGCACCAAGCTGGTCGCCGGCGCCCTCACCCTCAGTATCGTCCCGGTCTTCTTCCTGGTGTTCTTCAGCTACGAAGTATTCAGCTTCAATGTGAACAAGTGGTTCACCGAGCCCGTCGAGGGCCAGAAAGAGCTGTTCATCGGCCTGGCCAAGGCGCTCAAGAAAGAGATACAGGACAAGACCGACACGCACGCCGCGCTGCTGGCGCTGCAGACCGAAACCCGCCGGCTGATCGAGGACGGCGAACGCACCCCCGGCTTTCTGGAACGCTTTGCCCGGGAACAGCATCTGGACTCGGCGGCCATTTACCCTCCCTCCGGCGGCGCCGCACTGGATTCCTGGCAGGTCCCCGGCGCCGGCCAGCCGCGCGACGCCGTCGAATCGAAGGCCTCCGTGCCGGGCGCTTCCGGGGTGATCGGCGTGGTGGTGGTGCGCGCCAGCATGCCACTCGACACCGCCGCCGGCGTGGCCCAGATCGACGAGCAGACCGCGCACTGGAACAAACTCAGCGCGCAGGGCAAGGACATTCGCAAGCAGGTGGTCCTGCTCATGGCCCTGATCACCCTGTTTGTGATCTTCGTGGCCACCTGGACCGCGCTGTTCCTGGCCAAGCAGATCAGCGTGCCCATCACCGCCCTTTTGGAGGCCGCCCGCGAAGTGCGCAAGGGCAACCTCACGCATCGCGTTCAGGTGCAGGCCGCCGACGAACTGGGCCTGCTGGTGCGCGGCTTCAACCAGATGACCCTGGAGATGGAGGCCAACCAGCGCGAGCTCGACCGCCGCCGCCGCTTCACCGAAGCCATCCTCGAAAGCATTCCCACCGGCGTCATCTCCATCTCTTCGGACGGACGCATCCAGCGCGTCAACCGCCCCCTGCTGAAGATCTTTCCCGCCGGGCTGGTGGAGCGCGCCTCGCGCCTGGAAGACCTCTTTTCGCGCGACGACACCGCCGAAATCAAGTACCTCATGAAGCGCGCCCGCCGCACCGGCGTGGCCACGCGCCAACTGGAACTGCGCACCGAGGACCGGGTTCGCCAGGTGGCCGCCACCGTTTCCGCGCTCGACGACAAGCTCACCAGCGGATTCGTCATCGTGCTCGAGGACACCAGCGAGCTGCTGCACGCGCAGAAAGCCGCGGCCTGGCACGAGGTGGCGCGCCGCGTGGCGCATGAAATCAAAAACCCGCTGACGCCCATCGGACTCTCCGCCGAGCGCATCGCCCGGCAGGTGGACCGCCTGGGCTGGCCGCCGGCCCAGGCCGCCATTCTGCGCGAGTGTTCCGATACCATTTCGAAGTCCGTGGAATCGGTCAAGACGCTGGTTGACGAGTTCTCGCAGTTCGCCCGCTTCCCCTCGGCGCACCCCGTGCGCGCGGATCTCAACCAGGTGGTGGAAGAAGCCCTGCTGGTTTTCCAGGGCCGCCTGGAAGGCATCTCCCTGCGCACCAGTTTTGCGCCCAACCTGCCGCCCGTGAACCTCGACCCCGAACAGTTTCAGCGCGTGGTCATCAACCTGGTGGACAACGCCGCCGAAGCCATGCAGGACGCCCTGGTGAAGGAACTGTACATCGCCACCCAGGCCGGGGCCGCGGAGACCGTCGAACTGGTGGTGGCCGATTCGGGATGCGGCGTGAGCCCCGACGACAAGGAGAAACTCTTCCTGCCATACTTTTCGACCAAGAACCGCGGCACCGGCCTGGGCCTGGCCATCGTCAGCCATATCGTGGCCGAACACAACGGGCAGATCCGTGTGGAAGACAACCGCCCCGTGGGGGCGCGCTTCACGGTGGAGATCCCCGTGCCGATGGAGGCCGATAGCGACGCCGCGCCGCGGCCCGTGGGCGCCAAGATATGAAACAGCGGCGCATTCTGGTGGTGGACGACGAGCCCGGCATCCGCCAGTCTCTCAGCGGCGTCCTGGAAGACGAAGGCTATGCGGTGGATGCCTCCGCCAGCGGCGAGGACTGCCTGGCGCTGCTCCCCGGCGGCGGCTTCGAACTGGTGCTGCTGGACATCTGGCTGCCCGGCCTGGACGGCATGGAGGTGCTCTCGCACATTCAGGAAATGCCTCTCCCCGAGCGCCCCGAGGTGGTGGTCATCTCCGGCCACGGAAGCATCGAAGCGGCCGTCAAGGCCACCAAGCTGGGCGCCTTCGACTTCCTGGAGAAGCCGCTCTCCATCGAACGGGTGCTGGTGGTGGCGAAGAACGCGCTCGACCACCGCAGCCTGACGCTGGAGAACAGCCAGCTCAAAGGAGACCCCGAGTCGCGCTACCGCATCATCGGCGAAAGCGCGCCCGTCAAGGCCCTGCGCCAGCAACTTTCCCTCATGGCCGGCACCAACGGCCGCGTGCTGATCTTCGGCGAAAGCGGCGTCGGCAAGGAACTGGTGGCTCACGCCCTGCATGCCCTGAGCCCGCGCGCGGCCCTGCCCTTCGTGGAGGTGAACTGCGCGGCCATCCCCGAGGAGTTGATCGAAAGCGAGCTGTTCGGACACCGCAAGGGCAGCTTCGCCGGCGCGCTGGACGACAAGACCGGCAAGTTCCAGAAAGCCGACGGCGGCACCGTCTTCCTGGACGAAGTGGGCGACATGAGCCTGCGCACCCAGGCCAAGGTGCTGCGCGCCATCGAGGAGCAGCGCTTCGAGCCGGTGGGCGCGGCCGAATTCCTCCAGGTGGACGTGCGCGTGGTGGCCTCCACCAACAAGAACCTGGACGAGGAAATCGAGCGCGGCAATTTCCGCGAGGACCTGTTCTACCGCCTGAACGTGATTCCCTTCGTCGTGCCGCCGCTGCGCGAGCGTCTGGAAGACATCCCCCTGCTGGCCGACCATTTCCTCAAAGAGTTCACCACCGCCTACGGCCGCAAGCCCAAGGAACTGACGCCGGAAGCCTACCAGACGCTCGGTGAATACCACTGGCCCGGCAACGTGCGCGAGCTGAAGAACCTGATCGAGCGGATTGTGATTCTGAACCCGCAGGTGCGCGTGGACGCGCGCCACATCCCGCTGCACGCCGCGCGCCGGCAGCACGACCGTCCGAGCGAGCGCTTCGGCAGCCTGCAGGAGGTGCGCGAGGCGGCCGAGCGCGAGTATATTCTCAAGAAGCTGGAAGAGACCAATGGAAATGTTACCCGGACGGCGGAGTTACTGGGGCTGGAGCGGAGTAACTTGTATAGGAAGATGAAGACGCTTGGGGTGGGGCCGAAGGAGTAGGGGGGCGGGATACGACCGCCGCGACGGTGGGGATGTCGGTTGGATGGCAGCCACGGGGCTTGATGCCAAGCGACATGACGTCGAATTACTGGGAACTGGCGGGCGATCTCACGCGACCGCAGGTTACGGAGCCTCGGTAAGCTTGAATGACACAGTGTAGTACCGGACGTCGACGTCCTTGGTCATCTCCAATGCGTAAGACAACTTGGGATCTGCGTCGTGGCAGACGACCAGGCCTCTGACGCCTTGGCCGCTGTCGCAGAGATTCCGCTTCACCCAGCCCATGTAGCGGAGAATCTGGCCGACCACCTGGTCCGACGGGCGACCCTTTTTGAGCTCGATCACAACAAACGCTCCAGACCTGACATCAACAGCAAGGATGTCTATCGGGCCGGTGTCGGTGCCGTACTGCTGGCCGTCGTTCCCGTCTGTGTCCTCGTAGATCTTCAGCTCACCCTTGAATATGGCATGAAAGTTGCCGACGATGAATTCCTCCAGATATTTCTCAAGGACAAAAGCGCTGGGGTCTTCAAGGACCTCTCCAGCTTCCGAGGGAACCGGCCGCACGCTTGAGCCATCTAAGAGTTTCCGGAATTGCTCTTCCGGCCACTCCACGAGTGTAGGCATCGGGAACACAAGAGCCGGAAAAGGCTTGTCGCGTGGTTGCGCCTGCCGCGAGACCTACAGAAAATTGGAATCCCGGTGAGACGGGTTCTTGCCCGGAGCGTAGAATCCTGGCCGATCGACCCTGCCGACCGCCGCAAGGGCTTTACGCCCTCTTCGGGGGATAACGAAGTCACCTGGGGCGATTTCATGATAGAAGGCCCAGATCATATTCGTACCGAGCGTCCTTGCCGCCGCCGGTTTGTCTGGGTAGGTTGATGCGAAGACCTCGGAAAGCTTCTG
>Ga0209039_10002474_pt1 | contig 15631 bp, 35 predicted proteins | sample BogFormECP12_OM1_FD_188238 | JGI IMG/M metagenome (GOLD analysis project Ga0209039, IMG submission 188238) | Bog forest soil microbial communities from Calvert Island, British Columbia, Canada - ECP12_OM1 (SPAdes) (version 2) | ecosystem: Environmental > Aquatic > Freshwater > Wetlands > Bog ... | reverse complement strand
ATGAGAAGAATTCTGATTCTGGCACTGGTGGCAGCCAGCAGCGCGGCGGGAGTGTCGGCGCAATCAGACACCGGCAGCGTGTGGAGCGCACTCTCCGCGCCGGCCATGGATGTCAAACAGGAGGCGATCGTGGAAAATGTGCAGATCGTGCGCGATCGCGCGAAGATCACCTTCGTCAACGCCGACACGGGCGACTGGGAGGGAATCTACGTCGACGGCGTCCTGCTGCGGGAGGACCACAGCCTCGCCCCGGACGACGTGCTGTCCGTGCTCGGCATAGAGTACACTGAGCACTGGGTCGACATGGAGGACGGCTCGCGGCTCCCCAGGAGCCTGGCGGACCTGAAGGACAGGATCAAGGACTGACATGTGCCCGACTGACCAGGAGCGCGAGCAGCAGCGCGAGGAGCAGAGGAAGAGGATCACCCTGCTCAGCCCGCGAGAGCTGCTGTTCGAGATGCGGCAGGAGTACAAGCGGGCCGGGTGGGAGTCGCCCGAGGACTTCTCCGACCAGCCCAACCACCCGCACGTCAAGCTGGGCTGGTACATCGCGGAGCTGGAGAAGCGGGCGGGCATCATCCGCCCCCCGGACGAGCCGGAGGGAATCTTCTTCATCTACAAGGGCTGGAAGTTCACGCCCCCGTTCCACTGCATCTACTGCGGCGTCCAGGTGGACCACAGGCAGTGGGCGTTCAGCCGCTCCTGCGGCGGCTGCGACGTGGGGAACTCCCACACCGCGAAGCTGCACCTGCACCAGTGGACGGCCGGGCCGCACGAGCTCGTCGACCCGAACGACTCCCTCCTCCTGAAGAAGGAGAATTTCGTCCCGCTGGAGAAGGTCCAGAAGATGCAGCCGAGGAACCCGAGGAAGCCCCTCTTCCCGCCCGTGCCCTTCGACAGGGAGCCGTTCCCGCCGCTGGAGAGGCCGAACGGCCTCGTCCCGGACTTCCGGAGGAAGAAACGTGGCTAACCTGGAATGCGACCACAAGGACCGAAGCCAGTGCGCGGGGATAAGCTGCCTCCCGTGCTGCACCGTCTGCAAGGAGTGCGGCAAGGGCATCCTGTTCGGCAAGATGCGCCAGCATTGCCTGGACGACCACGGCACAGACCTCCCGCCCGTGTCCGAGAAGACGAAGGCCGAGCTGCTGCAAGGGCTGGACGACCTCCGCAGGATGGTCAAGGAGCTGCGGAATGGCTAAGTTCGCGCCCACGGACACGCAGGCCCGCATCGCCGCGAAGGTCGGCTACGCCATCGACGGCGAGAACAAGTGGATGCTGCGCGGCAAGATCGGCTACGAGATCGACACCTCCAAGCGGGGTGACGAGTCCTTCTCCGTCAAGGCGGACTGGATCGGGCCGGAGTACGCGACGGACTGCGAGATGAAGCTCTGGCGTGCCCTGGTGGACGCGATGTACCTGCCCCCGTCCATGACGGACGAGGCCGCGGCCGTGGAGCGGGCGTGCAGGGCCGTCTGCGACATGTGCCGGGAGGGCAAGCCCCTGGCGGCCGCGAAGGACAAGTTCCACAACCCCTACGGGGAGAAGGCCTGGCACCTGGAGGGCGACCACCTCCACAGGTGCAAGGCGGAAGACATCAGGAAGGAGTTCAGGACATGAGCAGACCAACACCGAACGAGAACGACCGGGGCGCGATCGTGACCCCGGGGGACACGGCCGCCACCAAGCCGCTACAGCCCGTCGGGGCCAGCGCCGCCGCCGTGGACGAGAAGGACGAGGCCCGGAGCACGTACAGGCCCCGCCCCTGCATAGGCAAGGGCTACGCCGAGTACCGCATCAAGGCCATCGGCAGGTTTTTCCCCGAGGGCCTCGTGGTCTCGGAGCTCCGCAGCCACGGGGAGTTCCAGGGCAAGGGCGCGGACGAGAAGTTCGTCATGACTGACCTGTGGAAGTTCGACATCTCCTGGGAGAAGAAGGGCAGCGGGTTCTCCTCCAGCAGCAAGCCGTTCTCCCTGCGGATCAGCAAGGAGGAGCTCAACGAGGTGTTCCTGGACGCCCTCCAGCGCGTCACCAAGATGGTCTACGAGCACGCCCTGATCAACCTGCCCGAGGGCGAGCTGAGATAATCCTTCCCAAATCCGCGCAGCCGGGATAGCATGGGTAGGTATGCCGCTCGAACAGCAACCCGTGCTCACCCCCGAGACACTCCTCAAGGTGACCAGGGACCTGAACTGGCACCGCATCAGCCGCCAGTTCCCCAAGGACGCCCAGCCAGCCTACCAGAAGGTCCTCGTCACCTACGAGGACATCGAGGACATGGCCGACGCCCTGAAGTCCAACGCCTTCTACGTCCCCGGCTACTGCTACCGTGGGGCCGCGGACCTGGCGAGGGAGCAGGGATGCCTGCGCGAGTCTGAGAACCTCACGGAGCCGAAATACCTATGACAGCCAAAGCCAAGCGCAGCAAGAAGAACACCGCCTTCTCCACCCACGAGTACCTCATCACCATGCACCACCCGACCCAGGAGCCGATAGGCACGACCGCAGTGGTCGGCAGCCGCGACGCCTTCCACAGGCAGACCGAGCTCGAGGAGAACGGCTTCCTCGTCGTCGTGCACAACGTCACGACCGACACCGAGGAGTACCGCACCGACGGGCTGGAAACCGCGCCGGAGAAAATAGTTGACGCGACGCCGACAACGTAGTATCACTGAAATAGACATTCAAGGAACATCCCAGGAGCAGCAGAAAATTATGGCAGACACGACCGGGCAGTTGGTTCTCGCCCAAAATCAGTACGCATTCATCCAGGACGCCACGAAGGGCACCGTGCAGGTCTACTCCGGGCCGTTCGCTCTGGCGCTGTCCAGCAACGACAAGCCCGTCACCTACGACAACTCGAAGGACGAGTTCGTCAACCAGAACGACCTGAAGCTCGCGATCAAGCAGAACCCGCTGGTCCCCGAGGGCCACTACCTCGTGCTCGAGAACCCGGCGTTCGACAACACCGGGGCGCTCCTCGCGCCGACGGTCGGCAAGAGCGACAAGGCCAGCCTCCAGGTGGGCCGCAAGATCAACATCCCCGGCCCCGCGACGTTCCCCCTGTGGCCCGGCCAGTTCGCGCAGGTCATCCCTGGGCACCACCTCCGCAGCAACCAGTACCTCGTCGTCCGCGTGTACAACGCGGAGCAGGCGAACAAGAACGCCCCGGCGTACCTCAAGACCACCAAGGACTTCGCCAACGGCACGATGCTCGTCATCAAGGGCACCGAGGTCCCGTTCTTCCTGCCGCCGACGGGCTTCGAGGTCCTGCCCGAGAACGGCAAGTTCGTCCGCGAGGCGCTGACGCTTGAGCGCCTGGAGTACTGCATCCTGCTGGCCGAGTCCGGCGAGAAGCGGTACGAGCGCGGCCCCAAGGTCGTGTTCCCCGAGGCGACCGAGACGTACATGACCAAGCGGGACAACCCGCAGGGGCCGGGGGACCGCAAGTTCAAGGCGATCGAGCTCAACCCGCAGATGGGCCTGTACATCAAGGTCATCGCGGACTACATCGAGGACGACGGCACCGAGCGCAAGGCTGGCACGGAGCTGTTCATCACGGGCTCGCAGCAGCAGATTTACTACCCGCGCTCGGAGCACGCCCTGATCGAGTACAAGGACCCCAAGGAGGGCATCAGCCGCCAGCGGTACTACGGCATCGCCATCCCGAGGGGCGAGGGCCGCTACGTCCTGGTGAAGGACGAGGGCGACGTCGTGACCCAGAAGGGCCCGCAGATTTTCCTCCCGGACCCGCGCAACCAGGTCATCGTCCGCCGCGTGCTGGACGACAAGACCGTGCAGCTCTGGTACCCCGGCAACGACGAGGCGCTTGAGTTCAACGAGAAGCTCCGCGAGCTGCTCGGCGGCTCCAGCGACAACTACGTGACGGACTCGCTCGTCCGCAGCTCGTCCGTGGGCACCGACCGCAGCATCAACCGCATGACCAAGGGCAGCGCCACGCTCGGGGCGACCAACGCCTCGTTCGAGGGAGCCAAGCTGGAGCGCGGCACGCAGTACACCCCGCCCCCGACCCTCACGCTGAACACCAAGTACGACGGCGTGCCGACCATCAGCCCCTACGTGGGCTACGCGGTCCAGGTCGTCGACAAGAGCGGCAACCGCCGCGTGGAGATCGGCCCGACCACGATCCTGCTTGAGTACGACGAGTCCCTCGCCGTGCTGGAGCTGTCGACGGGCAAGCCGAAGACCACGGACGCCCTGCTCCGCGCCGTGTACCTGCGCGTGGACAACAACATCGTCTCGGACATCGTCCGGGTCGAGACCAAGGACCTGGTCAACGTGGACGTGAAGCTCTCCTACAGGGTGAACTTCCTCCGCGAGCACAGCGCGAAGTGGTTCTCCGTCGAGAACTACGTCAAGTACCTGTGCGACCACCTGAGGTCCATCCTCAAGGGCACCGTCAAGGCGCTCGGCGTCAAGGAGTTCATTGAGAACTCCACGGCCGTGGTCCGCGACGCGATCCTCGGGGCGAAGGTGGAGGGCGAGGCCCGCACCCACTTCTTCCCCGAGAACGGCATGGAGGTGTACGACGTCGAGGTCCTCGGCGTGACCATCTCCGACGCCAAGATCAGCGACCTGCTCAAGAACGCGCAGACGCAGGCCGTCCAGAACGCCATCAACCTGGCGTCCGAGGAGCAGAACCTAGAGACCACCAAGACCAGGACCGCGATCCTGGGCAAGGTGGCCGACCTTGAGCACGGGCTCAAGATCAAGAAGCTGGACCTGGCGGCGGAGGTCTCGCAGCGCGAGGCCGAGGTCACCATGTCCGAGCTGGAGGCCTCGATCGCGCAGCAGGTCGCGACGATCAACGCCCAGGTCGAGGAGCAGAAGCAGCGCAACACGATCGCAGCCGCGACCCTGGAGCGCCGCCAAGCGGACGAGAACTTCACGCTGAAGCTGGATCAGGACCGCGCTGACATCTTCACCAAGAAGTTCGCGGCCGTCACGCCCGACCTGATCCAGGCCATGCAGACGCTCGGACAGACGGAGTTCGCGACCAAGCTGGCAGCAGCCGTCGCGCCGCTGGCCCTGCACGAGCAGACCGGGCTGGGAGTCCAGCTGGAGCGGGTGTTCAAGGGCACGGCCCTTGAGGGCATCCTCAACAACATCCAGGGGAAGGGCGCTAAGGCGTCCTAAGCCGGGATTGGCGGAGCAGACCAACCAGAGGGCGGCCGCGAGGTCGCCCTTTCTGTTAGGATAGGACAGGACAAAACTATGAAACGCATCGCACTGATGTTCGCGCTGGCAGCAATCGCACTGATGACCGCCTGCTCGTCGGCAACCCCCGACGCTGGCCACGAGATCGTGCTCGTGGAGAAGCCCGTGTTCTTCGGGCACGGCGGCGTGGACCCGGAGCCCGTCAAGACCGGGCGCACCTTCATCGCGCTCACGACCTCGACGGAGGACGTCTACATGCAGCCGCAGAAGTACGAGACCGAGCTGCCCGACTTCATGACCTCGGACGGCGTGCCGATCACCTTCCACGCCATCATGATCCTCCAGGTCACGGACTCCGTGAAGCTGATCGCGAACTTCGGCCCCAAGTGGTACGAGAACAACCTTGAGGAGCAGTTCAAGACCATGGTGCGCCAGGCCGTCCGCAAGCACGGCATGAACGAGACCGTCATCTCCTCCACCGCGCTGGACGCGATCGACGAGGAGATCAGGGGCCAGGTCGTGGACTTCCTCAAGCAGAAGCAGCTCCCAGTGCAGCTCGTGACGATGACCGTGGGCAAGGCGAACCCGCCCGACGCCATCAAGACGCAGCGCGTCGACACGGCCGTGCAGGAGCAGCGCATCCAGACGGAGCAGCAGCGCAAGAAGGCCGAGGACCAGCGGCTCCAGGCGGAGCAGTCCCGCGCCAACGCGGACAACGCTTACCGCGAGGAGATGCACCTCAGCCCCGAGCAGTTCATCGAGCTGGAGCGCATCAAGATGCAGGAGCAGGCGTGCGCGAAGGCCGGGAGCTGCACGTTCATCAACGGCAACGCGACGCCCGTGTACGACCTGAAGAAGTAGCCATGACGGACAGCGAGATCATCGCCTGGCTGGACCAGAGCCGCGACAGGCTCCAGGACGTGTACTGGCACATGGAGAACGAGGGCGGCACCGTGAGGGACGCCGTCCAGGACCTCTCCCGCCCCGTGGAGGAGACCTTCGTCCCCGTGGACGCGAGGCGTGCGGTAGGCTGCCTGGGCTGCGAGCGGGACGCGCAGGGCAAGGACTCCCAGGACATGCACACCTGCCGGGGATGGTCGTGATAGCCGCCGACTGGTTCTTCGCCGTGGGGGACGTGGCCCTGGTCGCGTCCATGGTGCTCCTCGGCCTGAAGCCCAAGACCCCGTGCAGCGTGTGGGGGCCCTACGGCGGCTGGGCGTGCAGCCTGACGGGGAACGCGATCTTCATCATGCCGATCTACGCGATGCACAGGCCGTTCCTGCTGGTCCCCCCGGTCGTGTTCACCGCCCTGGCATTCTGGAACGTATGCAAGCTACTAAGGAACAACTCGTAGAGCTCGTGCGGCAGACGCCGTTCATGTGGCCGGACTCCATGATCCACCTGTTCATCGGCGGGTCGGGGATGCACGGCGCGACGGGCGACAAGCCCACGGACATAGACCTGTGCGGCGTGTACATCCAGCCCGTGGAGCTGGTCCTGGGCATCCCGCAGCAGATGGTGGAGGCGGACGGGACGAAGAAGTACTTCGACCCGGACGTGCAGGTGTGGAGCCCCTCTGGCGACCACGACAAGAACGGCCCCGGCGACATCGACCTGAACCTCTACTCCCTCCGCAAGTGGGCGGGCATGGCGGCGACGGGCAACACGACGGCGCTGGAGTTCCTGTTCATCGAGAACAGCGCCCCCAAGCCGGACATCTGGGTGAAGCACGTCGAGCCGAACAGGGACGCGTTCATCTCCTCCAGGGCGGGCTTCCACTTCCTGCGGTTCTCCGAGTCCATGCTCAAGCGCATCAAGGGCGAGGGCCAGGGCAAGCACGGGCAGCGCCCGGAGCTGGAGCACGAGCACGGCTACGACACCAAGGCCGCCATGCACCTCATCCGCGTGCTGTGCGAGGGCATCGAGCTGATGAAGCGCGGGACGATCACGCTGCCGCGCCCAGAGGTGGTGACGCTGAAGGGCATCAGGGCGGGGGGCTACTCGCTTGAGGGCGTGGAGAAAATGTACGCGGACCTGACTGCGGAGCTCGAAGCCGCGCAGGCGGCCTCCAAGCTGCCGCCCGAGGTGGACCGCGCCAGGATCAGCCGGGTCATCACCGCCGCGCAGGTCGAGCACTGGGGCTGGCAGAACGAGCCGATGAAGGTCATGGCGAAGGCCTTCCAGATCGCGACCTGGTGGATCAGCCAGCAGGCGGCGCTGAACCCCGTCGCGGGGCAGGCCAACGAGTGGGCCAGCCAGGACCACGTCAACCGTGAGATACTGGACATGGCGATCAGGATGCACGAGGAGAACAGGAAAAATGCAGATAAGAATCAAGGTTGAGCTGTTCGGCGACAACGGGAAGGTCACGACGGACTCGAACGTCGAGAAGGCCGTCGCCGAGGGCATCGTCGTCGGGGGGCTCACCCTGCCCAAGGGCAAGGTCATCTCCGTCAGGATGCCGAACATCCTGGACGCGGTCACCGCGCAGATCAAGGCGGACACCAATGCAGATTGACGTGTTCGAGACCACGACGAAGGGGCAGACGGAGGCGCTCAAGGCCCTGCTGGCGCGGGACGGCAAGGACATCACCCTTGAGAAAATCTACACGGCGGCGTGCGGCTCCGGCCAGGGCGGCTACTGGCACTACGTCACCGTGACGTACATGACGCTGGAGCAGGCACCGCCGCAACTCCTGCCACTCCCGCCGCGATAAGGAGCGATGATGGCTAAGTACCACCTGATAGCGAGCAACGGCGGCGTCCGCAAGACCTACGACAACGTCTCGGACGTGCAGGTCGTGGAGAACGCGACCGTCCGCATCTTCGGCTCCGTGGACAGCCCGCTGCTGACCACGCAGACCATGGCCATCGTGCGCCTCGGGGACGGGGAGCGCCTGGAGCGGGCCGAGCTCCTGACCCAGGGGATGAACAACCCAGGGGGCACGGATTGAGCTCCCCGGAGAACTTCGTCGCCATGATGCGCGTCGTCGGCACGGACGCGCTCAACGAGGACAGCGTCGCCCGCTACCTCTGCTCCCAGGCCAAGGCGATAGAGGCGCGGACGAACTTCTGCCCGAGCTGCGCCACGCGGCTGAAGCCGTGGGAGCCGATGATCTTCAAGGACGGCATGGAAGTCGGGCGGCAGTGGACGGAGCACAGGTGGTGCCCCGGCTGCCACAACGTGGTGTTCAACATGCTGATCGCGTACATGAACGTCCCGGACAGGTTCCGGGCATAGGGGCGTTATGTTCTTCCTGGGGCTGATCGTCGGGTTCGTTTTGGGCGTGGGGGCCTGCCTCCTCGCCGTCAAGAAGTTCTTCGGCGCGTTCAAACTGAACTGGTAGGGGGAGACATGAGAAGCGAGCAAGAGCTGCGCCAGCTGGCGCTGGACCTGAAGGCCAACAAGATTTTCACCTCCACGCAGATTCCCCCGGAGGACAGCGACCTGCTCGGGTCGGTCTTCATCATCCTGGCCCTCATGGACGAGAAGCAGCACGCGGAGTTCCTCGCCAAGAAGCCAGCCTTCGTCTACGAGTACTACTCCGAGGCGGGGCCGTACGGCGTCAACGGCTACCCGTCGTTCATGTCCATGCGCTTCGTGGCCGAGGACGAGCTGCCGCTCATCAAGCAGTTCTGGGACGAGCTCGCCGCCTTTGGCCCGCCTCCCCCGGAGGGCGTCTACACGGTCGAGGTGCGGGCGGACGAGTGCCAGCTCCCGGTCGGCGCGGACGACATCTGCGGCCTGCCGCCGGACTCCCAGGTCCACACCAACACGGACAACCCGAACCGCCACGACTTCCAGAACCCATTCCCCAAGGACACGGTGAACTGATGCTCAGGCAGGTGGACTTCAGCAAGAACTTCGACACCATCAAGCGGGAGATGCTGTGGGGCACCTACGGCAAGGGCGGGGTCGAGCACTGCGCCGGGCAGTGCCCCGAGCACGGGCTGCAATGGGTGAGGCTGGTGGACCGCGAGACTGACCACCTCCAGGCCATCCTGCGGACGCAGGGGCAGATTCACGACCATGTCTGCCGCGTCGTCATCGAAAGCATCCTGCTGGACCGGGGCGTCGTGCCCGAGCACTACAGCCACGCGGCGGAGCAGGAGCTCTACCGCAAGTGGCGCGAGGCCCTGCGGACGTACAAGGCGGACTGATGCGGAAGAAGCAGAAGAAGTGCGCGTGCGGCAACCCCGTGGAGGGGCTGGCCAAGTTCGGCGCGACCAAATGCTACTGCTGCAACCGTGGGCTGGCTTCGGCCCACGAGCACAAATGGGTGCGCGTCCGCTCCGCGACCCGCCCCAAGGCGTGCGGCGAGTGCGGGCACTGGCCCTCAGCGAAGGACCAGCCCAGATGAGCGGCTGCGAGCTGTGCGCCCGCACCACCCAGCCCCTCACAGGGCACCACCTCATCCCCAGGGCGCGGCACAACAAGGTCGCCGTGAAGAAGTACGGCAAGGAGTTCCTGAACAGGCTCGCCATGCTCTGCCGCCCGTGCCACTCCCAGGTGCACGACCTGTTCACCGAGCGGGAGCTGGAGCAGAAGTACAGCACGGTGGCGCTGCTCAAGGCGCACCCGGACGTGATAGCATGGATCGAGTGGGTGAGCAAGCGCCCGCACTGGAGATAGGATGAGCGGCAGGCCGCCCTGCGGCTGGTTCGAGGACGGCGAGGAGTGCGGGAAGCCCTCCGTGGACCACATGGGCGACTGGTACCTGTGCGCCGAGCACCACGACGAGCTGATACGCGAGGCCGAGGCGATAGGAGAGGACGACGATGTTCAAGGTGGGGACTAAGGTGAGGCTCCCGGACGTGAGCGGCAGGGCGTTCCCGGTGGGCGAGGGGATGGCGCAGATGGTGCAGCCGCACCCGGAGAAGGTCGGGAAGACGGGGACGATCACCGGGCGCGAACTCGCGGGGCGCATAGGCGGCAAGGACATCTGGACGCCCGTCATCACGCTGGACGAGGGCGGGACGATCCTGGGCAGCGAGTGCTGGTGGGAGCCTATAGATGATCCCCAACGCCCTTAAGGTCATGCTCGCGCAGGCGTTCTTCTTTTTCCTGGTGTTCCTCGCCGGACTTTGGCTCAAGCGGAGGGGGCGCTGATGGGCAGCGTGTACAGCAAAGAGGACGGCAGCTACACGTTCGAGGACTGTAGCACGGCCACCACCTACTACGGGTTCGTCTGCCCCCAGTGCGGCTGGACCATGGAGTTCGAGTCGCCCGACGAGCTGGACAGGGATGCGAAAATGAACGAGCATGTCAACGGCGAGCACGGGCGCAGGGCGAAGACCCCTGGCGCGGTGCTGGCGTGAGGGACGCGGCCGACTTCGCCTGGTGGGAGGCGACCCTGTCCAAGGGCCGCAAGCCCGCCAACTCGTGCGCGGGGCTCCTGGTGGACGGCGTCGCGCTGTTCTGCTTCTCGCACTCCGACGCCTCAAACGCGACCTGGCGGCGCGAGGAGGACGAGAAGTTCGGCGCGGCTGACACGCTGGAGCACCACCGCAAGAAGTTCCCGCAGGCCTTGCCGGGGAAGTTCGAGGGCAGGTTCCCGAACTGGCAGTCCTGGCTGATGTTCCTGCTCGGCCCGGTCTGCAAGCACTACTCAGTGGACAAGGACGCCGTCCTGTCCCTGTGGACGAGGGACTGCATGCCGGGCGTCATCTACGAGCAGACCGGGGAGCTGTGGATGCCCAAGCCCGCCAGGAGGTACGAGCCGGGCAAGCCGTGCGCCCACCCGGGCTGCATCGCTCACCTGAGCCACCCGTGCGAGGGCTGCGGCAGGATAGGCGGGCTGTACCCCGACGAGAGGGAGACGCGATGAACTGGGTGGACAGGAAGAGGCACCCCAAAGAGTGCGAGGGCGACCTCGGCAAGAAAAGGCACGTCCTCGGCGGCGTGCGCGTCGACGACGGCGAGTGCGACGACCACATGTGCGACGGGCACTCCAGCTTCTTCGTCCTGTGCTCCTGCGGCTACTGCGTGCGGGTCAGCGGCTCGGTCGGCTACGAGGACTACGGCTACGCGGAGCACCGCATGAAGGTCATAGAGCACCACCTCGGGCTGGAGTTCAGGGAGAACGACGATGAGTGACCTCGGGCCCACGCTGTTCGAGTGCCAGCCCGTGGAGCGCCACTTCCTGTTCCTCAACTGGACGGCGGGGACGCACGACTGGCGCGAGCTGGACCGCTGGAAGACGCCGCTGCACTACGGGACGGCGTTCCACACGCACATTCAGTGCGCCAAATGCTGGGCGGAGCGCATCTCAACGGTGGAGGCCTACGGCCCATGAACTCGACCGACTTCTACGCCGCCAAGGCCGCCGTCGAGGCGACGAGGGAAATCTCCGACGACGAGCTGGTCGCCGACTACAGGCGGCTCATGGACGCCCTTGAGGGCGCGAAGGACTACCAGCACCAGCTCGCCTACGGGCTGGCGCTGTACGGGGTCCGCCGCATCATGGACGACCGCAAGATTCCCTACCCGGAAATGTGATGGACGAAGAACTGAGGCAGATGGCCGCCCGCATCCGTGAGCGGATGAAGGCCGTGGAGGGCGACGGCTTCGGCGTCGCGGGCAACCTCATAGGGGCGTACAAGCGCACAGTGCAGAGACTCGACGAAGCTATCGCCCTGGCTGAGGAGCTTGCCGCGCTGCCGCCCGCGCCCCGCAGGGGAGCGAGCCCGGACAGCGGCGACAACTGCCCCGCGTGCGGGAGGCCAGGATGCCCATACGACTGGCGCGAAGTTTTCGCGGTGCTCCGGGCAAAGTCCGGTATCATATCCAGATGAACACCGCAGACCGCGAGCAGGTGAGGAACGAGACGATAGACGAGCTGGCCGACTGGCTGGACGCCTGCATCACGCAGGTGGACCCGAACTCCGACGTGCACAAGGCGTGCTCGGCGATGGTCAGGGGCATGCGGGGGAAGAAGACCAACCCCCTGGATGTCGCCCGTCAGGCCGCCGAGGGGACGCACTACCCCCTGAGCTCGAACCACGGCGTGGACTTCAGCAGATGAGGTTCCTGGCCACCTACGGCGTGATGTTCTCGGTCATTTTCGTCTCCTACTGGGCGGGCTGGCTGCGGGGCGCGTACGTGATGTGGCGCTGCAAGGAGGGCGAGTGCCCCGTCCCGTCCTGCGAGAACTACAGGGGCCGAAAAAATAAATTCTGACAACTCTGGACAATTTTGCCGCTTCCGGAGTATTATGTGAGAGTACGGAACAGGGAACACCTATGACCTCAAGGAAAGCCAACGCGATCGTCTCCCGAAAGCATCAGGGAGATGTCCGCCAGCGGAATAACCGCTGGTTCGGCGCAGGTCTGTTCTCTGTCAACGAGGGAAACTAACTAGGAACCCTCCCAAGATCGAGATCAACAGACCCGCCAAAGACTGGCGGGTTTTGCATTTTTACAGGGTTTTTGACATACAGGGGCGTGGTCTAGCGGCTACGACGTCGGTCTCCAAAACCGTAAGACGGGGGTTCGAGTCCCTCCGCCCCTGCCAAAGCTTAAGTCGTGGCGTGATTCGGCCGCCGCGCAGATTGTGACGATGGCAACTCCGGGGATGTTGCACTGGTCTGTGAAACCAGTTCTGGTGGGTTCGACCCCCACTCGTCACCCCAATTAGGGGTAGCTGTGGTGAGCGTAGTTCAGCGGCAGAACGCTGGCCTGTGGAGCCAGTAGTCGGGGGTTCGAATCCCCTCGCTCACCCCAAAGTTCGGGGCCGTAGCTCAGGGGCAGAGTCGCCGGGAGCCTTCGGGCATACGGAGACGCGGGTTCGAGTCCCGCCGGGTCCACCAGATTTAGAGAGAGGCTTGACATGGAGAAGATGGACATTCTGAAGACGAAGGCGCAGATAGCGAACCTGAAAAGGATCGCGAGCGACCTTCCGCCAGGAACCATGAAGCAGGCCTTGGCGAAGCAGGCGGCGAAGCTGGGGAAGCAGATCGCGCCGTTTGAGAAACAGATGCCCGCGTAGCTCAGCGGAACAGAGCACTGCCCTCCGAAGGCAGCGGCCGGGGGTTCGAATCCCTCCACGGGCACCAAAGATATGGTCGAGTCCAACCATCCCGCGTTCGACGTTCGTTGCCCTAACCCAAGGTGCAACGCCTCGCCGGGGACGGTATGCTCAAGGTGGGAGGGCGCTCCAGCCTTTTGCGTCGAACGCGGGAATCTGGCTCGGGAGATTTTCGGCGTCAGCCGCACGTACACGGGCCAGGACGGCGTGGCGTACAAGATTTAGTTTGCTCGCGTAGCTCAACGGATCAGAGCGCAGCCCTGCGAAGGCTGAGGTTGGCGGTTCGAATCCGCCCGCGAGCACCAGATTTCGGTTCCGTCGGCAACGATAGTCGACCGCGCTTCGAACGCGGAACAGTGAGGGTTCGAATCCCTCCGGGACCTCCAGGTTTTGGGATGTAGCTCAATGGCAGAGCGTACGGCTGTTAACCGTATGGTTGTAGGTTCGAGTCCTACCGTCCCAGCCATTTTAGAAGTGCCTGAGTAGCTCAGCGGACTAGAGCAACGCGCTACGAACGCGGAGGTCGGGGGTTCGAATCCCTCCTTGGGTACCAGACTTTTGGGATGTGGGCTAACGGCAAGTTGTCACCCTGTTAAGGTGAAAGATGGAGGTTCGAGTCCTCCCGTCCCAGCCAGTTTCGCGGTGGATGTTTGAGCCTTCGGGCCATCCCGGCGCAAGCCGATAAACATTGGAAACCGCGTTGTTCAGGTGACGCATGAACGGTCGCTGCACCGGGCTGTTAACCCGGCTCCGAAAGGACATGTGGGTTCGAATCCCACCACCTGAGCCAAGTTTTGGGCGGGGACGTAGAAGGCAACTTCGTTCATAGGAGGGCGATGACCAAAGCGCCCGCCCACAAGTTTCGGTTGTTGGGACGTAGGAAAATTGGCAACCCCAGGAGGTTCTGATCCTCCCGAGCTACGCTCACTAGAGGTTCGAGTCCTCTCGTCCCAGCCAAGTTTCGGCGCGTGGTGTTTAACGGTTCAACATATCCGGCTCTTACCCGGTAAGATGGGGGTTCGAATCCCTCCGCGCCGACCAAATTTTCGTGGTATTGTAGTAGCAGCGCATCGGTAGCTCAACTGGCAGAGCATTCGACTCTTAATCGACAGGTTGCGGGTTCGACTCCCGCCCGGTGCACCAAATTTTGGCTTCGCAAACCCTTGAGAGAGGAGACATTTATGTCCGAAATCCTGGTCCTAGACATGAACTGGCAGCCCCAGAGCTTCTGCACCTGGAAGCGGGCGGCCAAGCTTCTCTACGAGGGCCGAGCGCAGGTCGTCAAGGAGGACGAGGACGGCCGCAGGCTCAACACGCCGAGCTTCTCCTACGGGATGCCCCGCGTGATCGTGGTCCGCAACGCCTGGGTCCGCCGCAAGCGCATGGCCGTGCCCTTCTCGCGCCGCAACGTTTACGTCCGCGACAACGGGGAGTGCCAGTACTGCGCACGCGTTCTGCACACGTCCGAGTACACGCTGGACCACGTGGTCCCGCGCTGCCAGGGCGGAGTGTCGAGCTGGACGAACCTGGTCCTGGCTTGCCTGCGCTGCAACAAGAAGAAGAGCGGCATGACCCCCGCAGAGGCGGGCATGCACCTCCTCAAGCAGCCTGTCGAGCCGAAGGCCAGCGACCCCAAGTACAACTTCAAGCTCCACATCCACAAGATGCGCCCGGAGTGGAAGCAGTGGGAGTCGTGGCTCTACTGGAACGTCACGCTGGACAAGTAAGAGGGAAAGTTCGAAGGGTAGACGCCTCTCATAAAAAGGAACCCTTCACCATCTGGTCCCGGATGCGCCGACCGACACGGTCAGGGACTACCAGTTTAGTTTTTCCGGTGCTATGATGCTTCTATGGACATCCAAGACATCAAGAGGCTAGGCATCTACAGCAGCGCGGGCGACAAGCAGACGCACGAGCTGTTCGACAGGTTGGTCGCGTGGGGATGGATAGACGGCGCGGGAAGGCCGCAGCCGTGGACGGCCCACCTGAAGAAGCGGCGCGAGAGCGCACGCGACAGGGATTAAAGTTTGGCCCCGTAGTCTAGTGGACAAGGCACTGGTTTCCTAAACCAGCGGAGAAATCCATCGTAGGTTCGAATCCTACCGGGGCTACCAGATCATGAGGTGCAACGTGTTCGACATGGACCTGACGGGCGTGTTCGACGAGATGCTTGAGCAGATGCAGGCACCGGGGCAGCGCGAGGCCGCGCAGAGCGCGTTCACCGCCACGCCCGAGGAGCTCGGCAAGGCGGCCGTGAAGCAGGCGTCCGGCGACGCGGAGATCGTCAGGCTGATGTCCGAGATCAAGGACATCGCCAAGTGAGCATCTAACCGAGATTGGCACATCGTTCAACGGCAGGACCCTTGCCTCTGGAGCAAGGTATCGGGGTTCGAATCCCTGTGTGCCAGCCAAATACCCGCCCCTTTAGCA
>Ga0209039_10002473_pt1 | contig 15635 bp, 11 predicted proteins | sample BogFormECP12_OM1_FD_188238 | JGI IMG/M metagenome (GOLD analysis project Ga0209039, IMG submission 188238) | Bog forest soil microbial communities from Calvert Island, British Columbia, Canada - ECP12_OM1 (SPAdes) (version 2) | ecosystem: Environmental > Aquatic > Freshwater > Wetlands > Bog ... | reverse complement strand
GCCTTCTTCCAGAGATTCCAGCGAAACAACGTCGAGCTGGGGGTATCCTTCCAGCTTCCGGTCTTCAGTTCCAGGGGTGGGCAGATCTCGCAGACCGATGCCGACCTAAACCGTTTGCGGGTGGAGCTTACGAGCGCGCGCAATCGCATCGCGGCCAATATCCAGGCTGCCTTCCGGGAAGCCAGGAAGGCCGAGACCGCCGCCACCGTGGCCGGGCTGGATCTGGAAGTGGCTCGCGCCCAGCTCGACGTGACCCTGGCGCAGATGCAGGAAGGCCGCGCCCCGCTGCGCCAGGTGGAAGAAGCCCGCCTCCTGGAGAACGACAAGTGGATGGCCTTCCATGACGCCCAGTTCACCGTCGAGAAGGCTCGCTGGAACGTGTTGCTGGCCACCGGCGCCCTGCTGCCCGCCATCGCCGCGCTGCCCGCGCAGTAGGCGCGGCTACCCTTACAGCAACTTGAAGCTGACGTAGACGTGGATCAGCACGGGCACCGGTTTGCCATCCATCCTCCCGGCTTTGAAACGCCAGGTGGAGACCGTCGTGATGGCCTGCTCGTCGAGACCCATCCCCAGCGGCTGGAGCACTTTTTGGATGCGCGGCCGGCCATTCTGGTCGACCACGACTTCCAGTATTACGGTACCCTGCAGCTTGGCCTTGCGGGCGTCCTCGGAGTAATCCGGATCCGGTTTGAATAAGGGGACCGGGTTGACGAGCCCGCTTCGCCCCGCCACGAACACCGGGTCGCCGAAGCCGGGACCGCCATCGCCCGGACCCGCGCCGGGGCCGTTGCCAGGGCCTTGGCCGCCGCAGCAGCCGTCCCCGATTCCACCGTTGTGACCCGGACCGTTGGAGGGCGGCCCGCTGCGGGCCCAGGGGTCGCCGAAGCGCCTTTCAGTTGGATCGCTGGGGACCGCGTCTATTAGCTGGATGGTCGGATTCACCGCAAGCTTCGGGTCCAGGTTGTTGGGAACGGCCTGGGGTGGCACGAATTTCCGGGGCTTGGCCGGGGCCAGGTTGCCGGGACTGGCGGGAAGCAGGGAACCGTCTCCGCCACCCCCGCCTCTGGGTTTCGGGGAAGGATGAACGCGGGGGACGCCGGGCGCGGTGTCCAGATACACGTGCCGTATCAGGTTACTTACCTCGCGCGGCACCCGGCTACTGGTGAGCCCCGCCGTTACCACCACGGCCACCAGCGCGATCTGTAACGCCGCCGACATCGCGAAGGACTTCTTCTGGCGCCCGTACAGGCCCCAGATGTCCTTAACTGCCACCGGCCGCGAGGTAAGTTCCAATGGTGGGAGCCGGGCGGGATGGATAAGATCCTTCAGGTTGCCGTAAAGCGAGCGGTACCACGGCAGATCGAGAATCTCCGTCGCGATCAGCCGGGTCAAGTGAGCGTCGGCATTGCCGGGCGGCAGAGCTCCGCCGCCCCGGTTTTCTGAACTGGGCACTTTGCGACTCCTTTAGTTGGTGGGCGCCGTAAGAGCGGCACATCTAAGTCCAACGAGTCAGCGCTGACCGTCCCCGAGTATCCTGCAACTGCGTGTCCAATTCAAAAGGCGCGCAGAATGGCGGCTTGGGTTACTCCGCGTGTGGCGCGGACCGCCACAGTGTGGAGCAGGCTCTCCGCTCAGAGCCGCTCCAGCAGACCCGTCAGGAAGTTATAGAAGGGAGCGACCGAAGAGATCTTCAGCCGCTCGCTGGGGCTGTGGACGTCGACGATGTGCGGCCCGAAGGAGATCATCTGCATGCCGGGATGCCTTTCGCCGATGACGCCGCACTCGAGGCCGGCGTGCATGGCGATCAACTCGGGCTTCCTGCCGAGGATTTCCTGGTGCACCGCCTGCGCCGTGCGGACGATGTCGCTGGCAGGCTCCGGTTTCCATCCGGGGTACTGGCCGGAGAGTTCCACTTCAAAACCGCCCAGGCCGAACACCGTGGCCACCATGCGGGCGGCGGCGCGTTTGCCGCTTTCGATGGAGCACCGCTGGCTGGTGGCGATTTCGACCTCGTCCGCGCCGGTGGTGACGGTCGCCAGGTTGGTGGACGTCTGCACCAGGCCGGGGACATCCGGGCTCATGGCGAGAACCCCGTGATGCTGGCCGGCGAGCATGTCCGCGATGAGCACGGCGTCGGCATCCACGATGACGCGGTCGGGAGGCGCCACGCGTTCGGCGGCGATCCGCAGACCGGGATCGAAGGAACCAAGATCGGCCCGCGCCTCCGCCTCGAAGGTGGCCAGCAGGGAGATCAACTGCGGCGCGTTGGCGGGATCGAGCACCACCACGGCGGAGGCCTCGCGCGGGATGGCGTTGCGCTTGCTGCCGCCCTCGGCCTGGGCAATCGCGTAGTGCACGCCGTCCCTGAGCACCTGCAGCGCGCGGCCGAGAATGCGGAGAGCGTTGCCGCGTCCGCGGTGAATATCGACGCCCGAGTGGCCGCCCGCCAAACCCGAGACAGCGATGCGCCAGGCGTCGCTGGCGTGGGCGGGGCGGCGCGTAATCTTGCGCCGCGCCACGGAGTTCACGCCGCCCGCGCAGCCGATGCACAGCGTGTTTTCCTCTTCGTTATCGAGGTTGAGAAAGTACCTGGACTCGAGCAACCCGGCGGGGAATTTGGTGGCGCCCGTAAGCCCGCTCTCTTCATCGACGGTGAAGACAAATTCGAGGGGACCGTGGGCGACGGTCTGGCTTTCCATGACGGCCAGCGCCGCGGCCACGCCTACGCCGTTATCCGCGCCGAGCGTGGTGCCATCGGCTTTGAGCCAATCGCCGTCGACCACCAGGCGGATGGGGTCGGTGTCGAAGTTATGCGCCGTGCCCTGGTTCTTCTCGCAGACCATATCCAGGTGTCCCTGGAGCGCGGCCGGGATGGCGGATTCGCGTCCCGGGCGCGCGGGCTTGCGGATGACGGTATTGCCGGCCGCGTCCTGAACGGATTCCAGTCCCAGGCGGCCGGCCACCCCCAGAACGTAGTTGCGCGCCGCGGCTTCCTTTTCCGAGGCGCGGGGAATGGCCGCCAGCGCCGCGAAGTGCTTCCAGACGGCCTGGGGTTCGAGGGTGTCGACGGGTGTAGACATGGTCGGAATCATGATACCGCGCCGGGGGGCGGGGGTGGGGGTTCAGGCTTCTCGGTATCGCTGAAGCCGTTTCAGGAACTATTCCAACGAGCTGCATTTCCTGCGCTCGCGGTTTGGTCCGAGGTATTCCCACTCGTTGCCGGCGTATAGATTGACCCTCAGGCCTGCGGCAGTAATACACATCTCCATCCCAACTCTGCGCCCTGTCAAGTCCCGCGCTCGCGAGAAGCCGCTCCTCATCCGGCGTCCCCTGTATCCCAAACTGGCGCTCCCACAGCTTGTTGCAGGAGGCGCACTTCAGCCCCCTGACCTCTGGATCGAGAGCGCCGACGCAGGTGGGGCAACGGTCGCGAACCTATATTCCAGCCATGCCGACATTCCAGGCCCGAACTCGTCGCGCCGGGGACGGAGACAACCGGCTCGTTGACTATGTAAGCTAAATGGTTTACACTAAGGCAATGGTCGGTGGTTTCAGGCACAAAGGGCTTGAAGAGCTTTACCTCACCGGCAAGATGAGTCGCATCGGCGCCGATCGCATCGGGAAATGCGTGCGTATCCTGCAACTGCTGGAGTTGGCCGGGCAGCCGGAAGACGTGAATATCGCGGGCTTTCGGTTCCACCCGCTGCACGGCAACCCGAAACGCTGGTCGCTGCGCGTGACCGGGAACTACCGGATCACGTTCGGCTGGTCGGGCGAAACCGCGGTGGATATCGATCTTGAGGACTATCATTAGGGAATAAACCATGGAGAGAACGAACAGGCTGCCCCCCGTCCATCCGGGCGAGATCATCAGGGAAGACATCCTGCCGTCGGTCGGCCTGTCGGTGACGGGTGCGGCCAGAGCCCTGGGCGTGTCCCGCCAGATGCTTCACGGCATTTTGGCCGCGCGCAAGCCGTTGTCCGCGGTCATGTGCCTGAAGCTGTCCCGATTGTTTGGCGGCTCGCCGGAAGTGTGGATGCGGTTGCAGGCGGCCTACGACCTGAAGAAGGCCGAGCGGAACAAGAGTGTGATGCAACGCGTCGCGCGGATCGTTCCCGTAAGACCGGCCGCGGAAGTCCGCGCCTGAACCGCCGCGCCCCTACTGCTCGTGCACGTCTTCCAGGTAGGTATATCCGTGCAGGCCTTCTTCGTAGAAGTGCAGTAAGTGGCCGCTTTCCTCGTAAGTGAGCCGGCCTTCGCGCAGGGCGCATTCCACGTCGCGGCGCAGGGTCGCCACCAGCGTGTCGGAGGAGAACTGGACGTAGTTCAGCACTTCGCGCACGGTGTCGCCCTTGATCACGGAATCCAGAATCGTCTCCCCCGTGGGGCCCAGGCGCACGTGCACGGCATTGGTGTCGCCGAAGAGGTTGTGCAGGTCGCCCAGAATTTCCTGGTAAGCGCCCAACAGAAACGTACCCAGGTAGTAATTGCCGCCATTGAAATTGTGGAGCAGCAGCGTGCGCTTCACGTCGCGGCGGTCGATGAAGGCGTCCACCTTGCCATCCGAGTCGCAGGTGATGTCGCCCAGCACGGCCGGGCGCGTGGGCTCTTCGTCCAGGCGGTGAATGGGCATCACCGGGAACAACTGCTTGATGGCCCAGCTATCGGGCATGCTCTGGAACAGCGAGAAGTTGCAGAAATACGTGTCCGAGAGCATGGCGTCGATGCCTTCCAGCTCCTCCGGGAAGTAGTCCAGCTCGCGCGCCTGTTTCTGGATCTTGCGCGAGATGGCCCAATACAGGTTCTCGGCGATGCAGCGCTGTTCCAGCGTCAGGTAGCCCAGGCTGAAGAGGTTCAGCGCCTGGTCGAGGGCCTGCTGGGCATCGTGGTAGCTCTCCAGCAGGTTCTTGGCGCTCAGCCCGCGGTAGGTCTCCTGCAAGTCGATGAGCGGCTGCTCGGCGTCGGGCGGCGGCTCGGCGGGCACGTCGGCCTCGCCCATGCCGGAGACGCCCAGAACGTTGAACACCAGCACGCTGTGATAGGCGGCGATGGCGCGGCCGCTCTCGGTCACGATGGTCGGATGCGCCACGCCCACTTCGTCGCACACGTTCTGCACGTGGTAGATGACGTCGTTGGCGTACTCCTGCAAGGTGTAGTTGACGCTGGATTCGAAGTCCGTCTGCGAACCGTCGTAGTCCACACCCAGGCCGCCACCCACATCGAGATATCGCAGCCCCGCGCCCGCCCGCGCCAACTCCGTGTACACGCGCACAGCCTCGTTCACCGCGCCCTTGATCTGGCGGATGTTGGTGATCTGGCTGCCCAGGTGGAAGTGCAGCAGGTTGAGGCAATCGGCCATGCCCAGATCCTTCAGTTCCTGCAGCGCCCGCACCGCTTCCGTAGCCGAGAGCCCGAACTTCGAGCGGTATCCGCCCGACGATTTCCAGCGCCCGGCCCCGCGGCTGGCCAGCTTGACCCGCAGCCCGATCCGCGGGCGCACGCCCACCCGCTGGCTGTACTTCACAATCAGCCGCAGTTCCGTGTACTTCTCCACAACGGGGATGATCTGCCGGCCCACCTTCTGCGCCAGCATGGCCATCTCGATGTATTCGTCGTCCTTGAAACCGTTGCAGATGATGGGGGTCTCGTTGTCGGCCAGCGCCATCACCGCCATCAGCTCCGGCTTCGAGCCGGCCTCCAGGCCGAAGCGGTACGGCTTGCCGAACTCCAGCACTTCTTCCACCACCTGGCGCTGCTGGTTGACCTTGATGGGGTAGACGCAACAGTAACCGCCCTGAAACTTGTGCTCCGCGATAGCGGTCTGGAAGGCGTTTTGGATCTCGCCCAGGCGGTGCTTGAGAATATCGGCGAAGCGAACCAGAATGGGCAGGTCGATGCCGCGCAGCACCAGGGTATCGATCAGTTCCTTGAGATCGATGGAACGCGCCGGGTCCTTCTCCGGATGCACGCGAACGTGCCCGTTGTCGCCCACGGAGAAATAGCCCTTTCCCCAACTGGCGACATCGTACAGGTCGCTTGCCACCTGGGGCGTCCATCGTTCGGTGGGTTCCACGACCAGCGAACCCTTGCGTCCGTTTCTTTCCAACTTCGGGTGTTCTCCTTGAACCTCCAGTGTCCGACGAAACCGCGGGGCTGGCAAGCAAAAACTGCGGGCGGGGTGCGAGCCGCAACAGCCCCGGCCGGAGAGCACCCGCAATCGGCCTTGCGAGGGTTACAACCGGGCGCGCGGTCCGGCTGCCAACCGGGGACCGCGGCGGCACGCCCGGGCGCGCAACGGGGGGAGTGCGACGCTCAGCGCCAGGCGGCCCGTTGCACCACGGAGAACAGCCCAAACCTGGCCACTTCCCGGAAATTCGCGACGAAGAAATCGTCCAGCACCGTCGAGCCCGCAGTGACCCTCCGGCGGAACGCGTCGTCTCCCATGCCGGAATTGTCTTCCAATACCGCCCATTGCACGGCATTCCGGCCAAGGTCCGAGACGATTTGCCGCTGCACCTCCGCCCGCCGCGCAGTATCCGCCTCCAGGTCGACATAACGACAACCGGGAATTCGATCGGCGAGCCAGTAGATCCGAAGATCATTCCAAAAGATCCGCGAGTGATCCCGCACGCCGACAAAAATCGGGTCGCCGCGCCCCGTCTTACTGCGAATAAACTCCACCACCTTCAACTCGTCGAGGCTAGCCCCATACTTTTCGTCCCAGGCGTTCACCACCCAAGGGCTCTGCCTATTCCCCGACGCCAGCCGTTCGGCATCGGACACGGGCAACCTTAGACTGCCGCTGACAAGCGGGCGGAGACCATCCAGAAACATGGGGATTTCCACCGTGCCGCGGCCAGCCATCCAAGCGGCCCCGATGAGCGCAACGAAAACCAATCCTCGCCCGGCGGGCCTGGGATCCGCTCCCCCGGCATGGGCGAGGAAGAGGAACGGAACTGTCAGCAGCAGAGCGCCAAATACGGTAAAGGCATGGTATTCGTCCGCGCGGCTGAGGTAGTAGTGCAGGCTGCAGATGAAGTACAGCAGCAGACAGAATCCCGTCCGCGAAAAGCGCACCACGAAGATGTACAGCGCCACGACAACCAGGATGCCGAAGCCGGTCAACCAAATCGCAACCGACGGAGTGTGCCGGCCGGCAATCGTAGCGGCAAGAAGCGGGAAAGCCGGGCATATCGCCGCGATCGCCCGTCCAGGCAGGCGATCGGACGTGAGGACGATGCTCACAAACACCCAAGCGCACGGCCACACCACATAGTCCGCGGCGTGCAGGGGCAGATCCACGAAGCGGAGCGGCCCCATCGCGGCCCGAGCCACTTGAGCCATCCGCAGAATCGACGGCACCACGCCTCTTCCATAGATAACGGTGTACACGGCTGCGTTGACGAGAGCGAAAGGAATGACGAAGGTTGCGAGCGGAGCCAAAATGCGTCTCAAACGGGCCTTCAAAGGACGCGGCTCCGGGGATACCATTTCTCCGATCGGAAGGTCGATCAGCGGCACGGCGAGCGCGTATAATCCGACGTTGAACCGAAACAGAGCGGCGATTCCCGCCACCGATCCCGCGACGGCGAGCGTCCATCGGATACCGGTCCCAGCTTGCGGCTGGTCAAGGCTGCGAGTATAGGCGAGGACGGCCAGGAGCCCAAGAGCGAAGCCCGGCAAAGAGGGAAGGCTCATCGATGCGCAGATGCCCGCCGCGACGGCCAGCACCATGAACGGCACCAGCGGCCGGAGGCGTGCGGCGCGTATCCAAAAATACCGCGCAATGGCGACGACGGCCGTGGAGCAAAGGAACGCGCTCAGAGCCCTATAGACCAGGAACGTCCGGCCGAACAGACGAAACCCTCCGGCAATCAGATAGTACGGCAGCGGAGGGTACGGGGTCCAAAAGCCGGTGGATGGAACTCTGCCCCGCCGGACAAGGTCCGCGGCGACGAGAGGGATGCAGTCGTCAAACTTTCCCACGGGCACCGCCATGCTCGACACAATTTGGATAACCATGTAGGAGCCGAGCAAGAGCCACGCACCGGCTTGGAACAGACGGCTATCGAACCAGTCGTTCCGTTCCAAGAAATGGCGCTGATGCGATGGTTCTGGCGGCATGGTTACCTCGGGATTCATCCCAATTTGCGGGTTTCAGCTCGGATTTGAAAGATCGCGGCGGCCGCTCATGCCCGGAGTCTCGACCTTGACTTCCGGCACAAACTCCAGTGTACACTCAGGCCCCGCGCCGGACAGCACTGGCGCGCCCGCTCACTTCTTCACAAACAGCGACACCGCCATCCCGAAGCCCACGCCGATGACGATGCGCCGCACCGCGGTGCTGCCCAGCTTGCGGGCGGCGCCGGCGCCGAAATAGCCGCCCAGGACGGCGGCCACGGCCATCACCACCACGTATGGCCAGCTCACCATGCGGTTGCAGATGAAATACACCGAAGCAATGCCGTTCACGCTGCCGCCCAGCACCACCTTCAAGCTGTTCATTTCGTGGATGTCCTGAAGTCCCATGATGCTGAGCGCCGACAGCATCAGGATGCCGATGCCCGCGCCGAAATAACCGCCATACAGCCCCACGGCGAGTTGGAACACCATTCCGCCGGCGAACCAGGCGGCGGACTGGTGTTTGGCCGCGTTCCCGGCGCCCAGGGCGCGCTGCACCGGTTCCTGTGCCATGAACAGCAGGGTGGCGAAGAGGATCAGAAACGGCACCAGCCGGTCGAAGACGCCGGGCGGCGTCTGCCGCAGCAGCCACGCGCCCGCCAGCCCGCCCACCAGGCTGGGGACGGCCATGAGCCACATCCGCCGCGCCACCCGCCCAGCCTCGCGCCGGTAGCCCCAGGCGCTGCCCACCGTCCCCGGCCAGATGGCCACGGTGCTGGTGGCGTTGGCCGCCACCGAATTCAAGCCCAGCCAGATTAACGCCGGAAAGGAAACCAGGGTTCCGCCGCCGGCCACCGAGTTGATGGCGCCCGCCAGAAAGGCCGCGCCGAAGGCCACCGCGGCTTGCGGAAGTGTGAACACGAGTGTCAAATTGCCAGCATAGCGTATCATGGGCCGGCTGCCGGCGGACCGCAAATTGCTGAGGGAATTCGTGGCGGAGTTGGAGAAGCGCATCGCGGACGCCAGCGGCGGCCGGTAGTGGCGGCGCCCGGGTGTGGCTCCCAGGGAACAGGTGCTGCTTTCCGGCAACGCCACACGAAGGGCCTAAGGGTGCGTATCATGGAGTTTATGTCCATTCGGTATTTCCAAGGGGGGATCCTCCTGGCGGCGATGTGCTGTGCCGGGGCTGGGGCCCAACAGTACACCATTTCGACCGTGGCGGGAACCGGCTCCACGCCCGGATTCGCGGACGGCAACGCGCTGGTCACGGCGTTGCTCTCCGGGCCGGGTTCCATTGCGCTCGATTCCAAGGGCAATCTGTATATCGCCGACGCCCTGAATCACCGCATCCGCCTGCTGACCGGAGGCAATGTCACCACCGTGGCCGGCGACGGCAGCGCGGGGTGGGCCGGCGACGGGGCGTCGGCCATCAGCGCGGAATTGAATTTCCCCGAAGGCATTGCCTTGGATCCCAGCGGCAACATGTACATCGCCGACACCGGGAACCACGTAATCCGCAAGGTGGACACCACCGGGAATATCACTACGATTGCCGGCACGCATGGCCAGGTCGGGTCCATCGGCGACAACGGGCCGGCCCTCAGCGCCCAATTGAGCTACCCATCGGCCGTGGCGCTGGACGCTAGCGGCAACATCTTCATCGCCGACACCGGCAACAGCGAGATCCGCAAGATTGTCGGCACCAACATCTTCTGTGTTCTGGGCTGCGGAATTACGGGGGGCTCGCTCGACCACCCCAACGCCCTGGCGGTGGACGCATCCGGCAACATCTACATCGCCGATACCGAGCAGCACAGCGTCGTCAAGTATTCCGGCGTCACCCGGACGGTCCTCGCCGGTACTGGCAACCTCGGCTTCTCGGGAGACGGCGGTCCGGCCGTCAACGCGCAGTTCGACACGCCCGAGGGATTGGCGATGGACGCCGCCGGCTACGTCTACATCTCCGACTCCTTCAACAGCCGCGTGCGCAAGATTCTCAAGGACGGCGCTATCGAAACGATCGCCGGCAACGGCGCCATGAACTACTCCGGCGATGGCGGACCCGCCACGGCGGCGTCGCTCTATTTCCCGCGCGGCCTGGCGGTGGATGGACAGGGCAACGTCTACGTGGCGGACAACGTCAACGCCGTTATCCGCGAACTGACCCCCGCGTACCCCGCCATCAATGCCGGCGGGGCCGCCAACTCCGCCAGCGGGGCCACCACGCTGGCGCCCGGAGCGCTGGCCACGGTCTACGGCAGCTATTTCGCCACCTCCGCGGCCAAGGCCTCCGCGCCGCTGCCAACTACGCTGGGTGAGGTCTCGGTCAGGGTGAACGGCGTCGCCGCGCCGATCAGCTACGTCAGCTCGACCCAGGTCAATTTCCAGGTTCCGTGGTCCACCCAGACCGGCTCCGCTACGGTCACGGTTTCCCAGGCAGGCGGGGCGGGCAACACCATCACCGTCCCGGTGGCCGCGGCGGCTCCCGGCCTGTTCGTGACGAGCACGGGGGCGGCGGTGGCGCAGAACTATCCTAGCTACAGCCTGAACAGCTCCACCAACCCGATCGCCACCGGTGGAACGATCGTTGCGTACCTGACGGGGATAGGCCCGGTGGTCCCGGGCGGCGTGATTGGCGACGGGGCGGCCACCCCGGCCAGCCCGCTCTTCAACGCCGCGTTGGGATGCAGCGCCACCATCGGCGGGGTCACGGCGCAGGTGGGCTTTGCGGGGATGACACCGGGTTACGCCGGCCTGGCACAAGCCAACATCACGGTGCCGGCGGGCGTCAAGAGCGGCAGCAATCCGCTGGTGGTGACCTGTGGCGGCACGGCAAGCAACGCCGCCGCCATCAGCGTGAAATAGCCGTGACGGGCAGGGGAGGGGAACAATTCGCGCCAGGCGGCGCCCGTTCCGGCTCCCGGCCTGGCACGCTACAAATAGTAGTACTTCACGACTAATCCCAGGCAGACCAGCGTGTAGAGAGTCGCAGCCGGCACAACCATCGACAACAGAACCTGGGACTTCAAAGTGAACGCGTTTTGTTTCAAGCCCAGGAACCCGGCGAGACAAAAAGGAATGAAGTACCGCCCCTGGACTCCGGCGCTGAGGAAGGAGAACCGGCCGCCCGCGTAGATTCCATCCACGACAAACAGCATGCAGTAGATTCCCATTGCCGCCCCGGCGGCGACAAGATAGAGGACGGTGCGTTCGGCGGCCGTGAAGGGTTTGCGTGTCCATTCGACACAACCGGCGGCGAGCGGGATCGTCAGAAGGGCGAAACAGGTCCATAATGGCGGGCTGAACTCAAGCCACCCAAAACTGCCAACGAAGCTGGAGATGAGGCTTTGATAGCCGTAATGAACCTCGGTAACCAGGCGGCGCAGGAAGCTCAAGGGATGGCTGGCCAGGACGTGGGTGTTTCCCGGCACATCGATGCCGCGAGCCGAGGCCGTGGCGACGAACCCGGCGAAAGCGTGGCGGCTAAGTTCCCTCCAAAGCGCCACCGCGGCAACGGTGGCGATTATGGCCGCCAAAACGTAGCCTGCGCGTTTCCAGTTGCCGCCGAACTGGGTGGAAGGAATCAGCAACAGGAGGGGCAGCGCCCAAATGCTGGTCTTGCACAATGCCCACAGCGGGAAGACCATGAAGAGGATTGCGAGATAGCGCCGGCACGCCGGCTGCTCCCTGGCGCGCAGGATCAGCCCGAAGCCGACAAGCGAAATCGCGATAGTCACCGTGTCCGCGGAAATCGCGGCGGCCTGGTGCAGGGTCATCGGCATGAGGGCAATGGCGGCCGTGAGAGCGCGAAGGTCCGGGGCCAGGCGAAGGCAGGCCGCCAGCGCCGCCAGGAAGGACAGTATGCTCATCAGCCGCGCGGCGTACATGATTGCCAGGGGCGGCAGGTTCAACTCCCTGGCTATCCAGATACCGGCGCTGGCGGGCAGGTAGACGATTGGAGAGTAGATCTGCGTCGCCACCGCCCCCCATCGAAGAAGCTTTTGTCCGGGCCCGCTCTCAATCGACTCCCAGCCGGCGGATTCGCCGGCCCAGCCGGCATACAGATCGGGAACGAATGCCGCCGGTTTGAACCGTGGTCTCTGCGACTTCCTGACGCCCTCCGGAAACCGCTGCAGATAGGCGAGGACCGCGGACGGAAGGCGGGGATCGGGGACCCCGATGAACTGCCCCCTCGATATCTCGTAAGCGCGGGCGAAATGCGCGTGCTCGTCGGGGAACTGAAAGGGCGGCATGAGAAAGGCAAAGGCGAGAGCCAGTGCACCGGCGATGGCCACCGTAACGGACGGCCGCGCAACCCACTCCATCGCGGCGCGCGGAAGCCGAATCGGCCGTTGCCGTTGGAGAATGGGAATCGATGGAACTCGCACATCGGGCGATAGTAATCCCGGATGGCTCTGCATTGGCAGTTTGGCTGGGTTCAGCATTCTGACCGCTACTTCAACTACTAGACAATCGGGGTTGCCGGATAGAAGCGCCCCATACATTGGATGCGCCGGCGTCCACGGAAGCACGAAGGGATTGGCGCACTTGGAAGCACGTGTTACGGAATAATCGCCACCCCTCGCGGACTCTTCGCCGTAATCCCGGTCCATGACGAATCCGAATCGCCGGGCGCGGTGGCAGAGTCCGTGGTGGCGGCTGGATAGACCGGTCGTAATGGTGGATGACGGTTCCCAGGACGGCGCCTGGAAGGCTGGTGGCCACCGGATCGGAGGGTCAGTCGCCGTAGAACACGCTCGACATGGCGATCGAACTGGCGATGCGTCGCCGTCCGCGCCACTATAATGGGAAGACACCATGTCTTCCTCCGCTCTGGAATTGGCAACGCCAGCGGCCATCGCCCGTTACGAACCCGTCATCGGCCTGGAAGTTCACGTACAGTTGGCCACCGTCACCAAGATCTTCTGCGGCTGTCCCACCGGCTTCGGCGCGCCGCCCAACACCAACGTCTGCCCGGTGTGCCTGGGGCTTCCGGGCGCGCTGCCCGTGCTAAACCGCGCCGCCGTCGAACTGGCCGTCAAGGGCGCGCTGGCGCTCAATTGCCAGGTCCGGCCGCAATCGCGCTTCGCCCGCAAGAACTATTTCTACCCCGACCTGCCCAAGGGCTACCAGATTTCGCAGTACGACGAGCCCCTGGCCGAACACGGCTTCGTCGAAATCCCGGTGGACGGCGCCGTCCGGCGCATCGGCGTCACCCGCGTGCACATGGAAGACGACGCCGGCAAGAGCATCCACGACGGCTTCAAGGATTCCGATCGCTGCTCGTACGTGGACCTGAACCGCAGCGGCACGCCGCTTATCGAGATCGTCAGCGACCCGGATATGCGCTCGTCCGACGAAGCCTACGCCTACCTGACAGTGCTGAAGCAGACGCTGCAGTTCGTCGAGATTTCCACCTGCGACATGGAAAAGGGCCACCTGCGGTGCGACGCCAATGTCTCCGTGCGCCCCCGCGGGACCGAGCCATTCGGCACCAAGGTCGAGGTCAAGAACCTGAACTCGTTCCGCTTCCTGAAACAGGCGCTCGAGTATGAGATCGCGCGCCAGGTCGCCGTCATCGAGGGCGGCCGCCGCGTGGTGCAGGAAACCCGGCTATACAACTCCGAACTCGGGGAGACATTCTCCATGCGCAGTAAGGAAGATGCGCACGATTACCGCTACTTCCCGGAACCCGACCTCACGCCCCTGCTGATCGACCAGGCCTGGCTGGGCCGGGTGCGGGCCTCCATGCCGGAGCTTCCCGCGCGCAAGCGGGCCCGCTTCGCGGCGGAATTCGGGCTGCGCGAGTACGATGCCGAGGTGCTCACGCAGACGCGCGCCGCGGCCGAGTATTTCGAAACGGCGGCCACGGTATCGGGCGACCCCAAGTCGGCGGCCAACTGGGTGATGGGCGACCTCATGGGCCTGCTCAAGGCCGAGGGCAAGGAGATCGCCGAGTCGCCGGTGAGCGCGCGGAATCTGGGCGATCTGCTGAGACTGGTCGCCCAGGGCGAGCTCTCCCGCAAGCTGGCCAAGGAAGTGTTCCCCAGGATGTTCTCGACTGGCGCAACCGCCGCGGAGATCGTGGAAAAGGAAGGCCTCAAACAGATCAGCGACGCGGGCGCCATGGAGAAGATCGTGGACGAAGTGATCGCCGCCAATCCCAAGCAGGTGGAGCAGTACCGCGGCGGCAAGACCACGGTGATGAACTTCCTGGTGGGCCAGGCGATGAAGGCCACGCGCGGCCAGGCCGGCGTGGCTGCGGTAACGGATTTGCTCAAACGGAAACTGGGGTGACGACGTGTTGAAGGTGGGCGACCTCGCTCCCGATATCGCCGTGCGCACCGACGCGGGCGAAGAGTTCCGGCTGTCCAGCCTGAAAGGCCGGCGCGTGGTGCTGTATTTCTACCCGCGGGCGGACACGCCGGGTTGCACGACCGAAGCCTGCGAATTCCGAGATCGGATCAAGCGGTTCGCCACCAAGGGCGCGGCGGTGGTGGGCGTGTCGCCCGATAAACCCGCCGCCCAGGCGAAATTCAAACAGAAGTTCGATTTGCCCTTCACCCTTCTGGCGGACGAAGACAAGGCCGCGGCGCAGGCTTTCGGCGTGTGGAAAGAGAAGAACATGTACGGCAAGAAAGTGATGGGCATCGAGCGCACCACCTTCGTCATCAACGCCGCCGGCAGGATCGAGAAGATCTACGCCAAAGTGAAAGCCAAAGGCCACGCGAGCACGGTGCTGGGAGAGCTGTGAGGCCTCGGGCCGCGCGCGTTCACGTCCCCGCGGGGATCTCCACCTTCACTCCCAGGAACCTCGGCGCGCGGCGAAAGACGACGAGGTCGAGCAGCATTTTGGCGCGCGCCATAGCCTCCCGGCACTTCGTCGCGAAGCTGTCGTAGCTGTCCACGCCAGCCGCGTTGAAGCCGATGGCATCCACCCCGCGATGCCCGGCGACGTAGATCGCGCGCTGGTTGTGGAACTCCTGAGAGATAGCTGAGGTCCATGCACTCAGTCTACGCAACCGGGGCGTAGTGACGGCCTATCTCGGAAGCGTAGCGCCTGCCGACAGTGGCTGCGTTGGCCTTCAACCACTGGCTGAAGCGGATGCGCCCCGCCGGCGGGCGATCCGAGACCAGCAGGTTGGCCATAAGTCCGTCGAGTTCGTCGCGGGTCAGCATCACGTCTCCCAACGCCAATCCCAGGGCGCGAGCGGCGAAAAGCGCCAGCCACGGCGGGCCGTTCAGAATGCGCGCCCGGCTGCCCAGGGTCTTTGCAATCAGCCGCACCAACTGCTCGAACGCGAACGTTTCCGGGCCTGCGGCGTCGATGGTCGGGTTCCCCGCCCCGCCGCCCGCTTCCACCGCTATCCGCGCGACATCCTCCGCCGCCACCGGCTGAATGCCGTATTGGCCGCTGCCCGGCACCAGCAACACCGGGAGCCTGCGCAGCAGGAACGCGATATTGTTGATCAGGATATCCCCGGCCCCGAAGATCACCGTTGGCCGCACGATC
>Ga0209039_10002471_pt1 | contig 15639 bp, 12 predicted proteins | sample BogFormECP12_OM1_FD_188238 | JGI IMG/M metagenome (GOLD analysis project Ga0209039, IMG submission 188238) | Bog forest soil microbial communities from Calvert Island, British Columbia, Canada - ECP12_OM1 (SPAdes) (version 2) | ecosystem: Environmental > Aquatic > Freshwater > Wetlands > Bog ... | reverse complement strand
TTCTGGATGCGCCGCGGCGAGCAGCGGGCTTGTGTGGGATGCCACGCCGGACCGGAAACCGCGCCGGAGAACGCCGTCCCCATGATTCTGTTGAAATCAACGACTCCCGCCGACATGACCGGCGGGAGTACGCAAAGTCCTTCGGGAGGACACTAGAGGCCGTCGGCATGAATCTCAAGAGCAAAATCCGTTCTGTCCCTCAGGGGCTAACGCCAGCGCGCTCTGCGTGGTCGAGCGGTACGGCTGAACAGGCTACTGGAAAACTCAATGTCGCGCCCGATTTTGGGTGGCGCAGGCCTTTTAGGCCTGCGACAGAGCTGACAGAAGGAATGGGCTTTAGCCCCAGAGGTACCTCAGCGGCTGAAGCCGCTACCAAGTACAGGCCTCTTATCGCAGCGCTAAAGCGCTGCGCCACCCCAATTCTGATTTTTTCGCTGGGATTCCTGCTACTGTCCTCCTCGTTGCTGGCACAAGCGCCTCCGGCGAGCGCACCCAGCACCATCCGTTTCGAGGACGCGACTCAAAAATCCGGAATCCAATTCACCCACAGCTTCGGCGCCGAAAAACTTGGTTCCTTGCTCGAGAGCACCGGCTCGGGCTGCGTCTGGTTCGATTACAACAATGATGGTCTTCCCGATCTTTACGTAGTCAGCGGCAAGCCGCTCGAAGACGGAATGCATCCCTATCCGCTCAAGCAGCCGCCGGCCACGCCGCCGCACAATCATCTTTACCGCAACAACGGAGATGGCACGTTCACCGACGTTACCGACCAGGCCGGCGTCGCCGCCAACATTTTTGGCACGGCGGCGATTGCAGCCGACTATGACAATGACGGCTTCGTGGACCTGTTCGTCACCGGCTACGGCAAGGCGATTCTCTACCACAACAATGGCGACGGCACCTTCACCGACGTGACGGCCAAGGCCGGCATCAAGGTTGACGGCTGGTCGATCAGTTCAGCCTGGCTCGATTACGATCGCGACGGCTGCGTGGATTTGTTTGTCGGCCGCTACGTGAAGTTCGATCCGAAATATCGAAATTATTACCCCGCCGACAATTATCCCGGCCCGCTCGATTACGCCGGCGACACCAACCGCCTCTATCACAATAACTGCAACGGAACGTTCACCGACGTGACCGACAAGTCGGGAATCGGCGCCTACAAAGGCCGCACCATGGGCGTGACCGCGGCGGATTTTGACGGCGACGGCTATCCCGATATCTACGTCGCCAACGACAAGACCGAGAATTTTCTTTTTCACAATAAGCATGACGGAACTTTCGAGGAAGTCGCGGGCGATCTCGGCGTGGCCTACGGCCAGAATGGCGAGAACACGTCGGCCATGGGCCCGGTGTTCGCCGACATTGAGGGCGACGGCCGCCTTGACTTGTGGGTGACGGATTCCAAGTACAACCGGCTCATGCATAACGCCGGAACAAACGGGTTCGAGGATATGGGCCCGAGTTCCGGAATCTCACAGGCGACGGCGCAGTACACCAGTTGGGGATCGGGAATCTACGATTTCGACAACGACGGCTGGCTCGACATTCTGATTTTTCACGGTGGACTGATTCACCTGGTCCCGCAGGAGCAGTCGCTGTTTCGCGGGCTGGGAAATGGCAAGTTCGCCGATGTCTCGCGCGAGGCTGGCCCGGTGCTAGACGTGAAAACAGTTTCGCGCGGCGCTTGCTTCGCCGACTACGACAATGACGGCAAAATCGACGCCTTCGTCGTCAATCTCGGCGCTCCCGGCACCCTGCTGCATAATGTCACGCAAAACAGCAATCACTGGCTTACGGTGAAGCTGAAAGGCCAGGGCAAGGAAAAGAGAAGCAATCGCGACGGCATCGGAGCGCGCCTGGAATTGCTCGCGGGCGGGCGGAAGCAGATCGCCGAGCGCTTCGCCGGATCGAGCTATCTGTCCGAGGACGATGGCCGCATTCATTTCGGTCTGGGCACAGCTACGAAAGTCGACAAGCTGACGATCCACTGGCCGAGCGGGCAAGAACAGACTCTGGAGAATCTTGCGGTAGATCGCATTCTGACGGTGGAGGAGCCGTAAATGCACGGCCGCACCACATTCCGCGCACAGTTTTGGCTGGCGGTCAGGATCGCTGCGAAAAAAGCCAGGTTCTGGGTTATGGAGCAGTGCTCGGGACCCCAGGAAGCCCGGCTTTGGGTGGCGCAGCGCTTCAGCGCTGCGATAAAGCCTTCCCTTTCCCAGAGGGCTTTAGCCCCCGAGGTAGGCTCCGCTCCTTTTTCGGCGGCCCTTAGAATCGTCCTGATTCTTGTCGTAGCGCTGATCGCAATCGCGGCTCACCCTGCCGCGAAGCAGTCAGCGGCGATGCCGCGGGAGCGCTACCTGTCGCCGATCGAGATGGCCTTCTCCCCTGATGGTCGCATGCTCTACGTCGTGTGCGAGGGCAGCGATGAAGTGCGAGTTGTGGATGTCGAGTCGGGCAAGGTCGAGAGCAGAATCCCGGTCGGCCACGTGCCGCGCGGAATTGCGCAATCGCCCGACGGCCGCCAGCTATACATCACCAATGCCTGGTCCGATACAGTATCTGTAATCGACACGACATCGCTGAAAGTCGTGCAGACGCTGCCCACGGGATTTGAACCGGCCGGCGTTGTGGTGGATCGCAATGGAGCGACACTCTATGTGGCCAACCGGCTGAGCAGCGACGTTTCGGTGATCGACCTCAAGTCCGGTCGGGAAACCAAGCGCCTGCTGGCCGGGCGCGGCGCCAGCTACCTGGCCTTGTCCCCCGACGGCAAGCAGGTTTATTGCACGCACATCTATCCCAACCCGGGCCCGCATCGCACTCCGCCAAAATCAGAAATCACCATAATTGATACGGAGCGTCAGACGGTGGTCGAGCGCAAGCCGCTGCACAACGTGGCCGGCGTGTTTCACGTGGCGCTGTCGGCGGACGGCAGACTGGGCGTGGTGGCCCAGCTCCGGCCGAAGAATCTGATTCCCCTTGCCCACGTCGAGCACGGGTGGGCGTTTGGCGACTCCCTGACTTTGTTTGGACAAGATGTGGGCGAGCCGGTCCAGATTCCGCTTGACGAACTCGACCGCTACTACGCCCTGCCCTGGGGAGTGGCGATCACGCCTGACAAGTCGAAGATTTTTCTGACTACGGCGGGAGCGGAGAGCGTCACCGTGATTGACGTCGCCCGGCTGCTGAGAACGGTAAACGCGCGGCGCAGCCCCGCGGGCAGGCCTGCCCTGAGCGAAGCCGAAGGGAGTGCCCGCGCCACACCTTTCGTCAACGATCTTTCTGCATCCGCCGATTACGTGGTGGCCCGCGTCCCTGTCGGCCACAATCCGCGCGGCGTGGCGCTCTCGCCTGACGGCAAACGGCTCTATGTGGCCAACCGCCTGGATGACAACATCGCCGTCATTGACACAGCGTCGGCTCAGGTCGTCTCTACGATGAACCTCGGCGGACCGAAGACCGCCGATGCCCTCCGCCGCGGCGAACGGCTCTTCTACACCGCCAGATTCGCCTTTCAAGGAGGCTTCGGCTGCTCCAATTGCCATCTCGACGCCACCATCGACGGCCTGCAGTGGGACCTCGAGCCTGACGGCTTCGGCGAAGACATCGTGGACAACCGTTCGCTCGAAGATCTCGCCGGCACCGAGCCGTTCAAGTGGAACGGCGGCAATCCCGACATGCCCACGGAATGCGGCCCGCGCACGGAAAAGTTCTTTTACCGCTCGCAGAGTTTCACGCCGCAGGAGCTCACCGACCTGGTGACCTTTGTCTACTCGCTTCCGTATCGCCCGAACCGCTACCGGCTCGCCCATGGCGATCTGACCCCGGTGCAGGAGCGCGGCAAAGCGATTTTCGAGCGAGTGAAGGCCAAGACTGGCGCGCCGATTGCGGAAGCGAATCAATGCGGCTATTGCCACAGCGGGCCTAAGTTCACCAGTCAGAGGCAATTGGATGTCGGCACCGGCAAACTTACCGATCGCTCGCCGGTGATTGATGTACCCCAGTTGTCCAACGTGGCGTATTCCGCGCCCTACCTGCACGATGGCTCGGCGCGTTCTCTGGAAGAGATTTGGACCGTGTTCAACCCCAAGGATACGCACGGGGTGACCAACGATCTGACCAAAGACGAATTGAACGATCTGATCGAGTATCTGAAAACGTTATGAAGACGAGAATCCTTTATGTGGGGACAGCCGCCCTCGGCTGTCCGGTCGAGCGAAGCTCGACGATTCATCCGGTCGTGGCAGTCAGGCCGCGACACTATATGTGGCTGGCCACGCTGGCCTTGTTTCTCGCGGCATCCCTGGCCGCTCAGGACATGCCGCGGTTTCGCTGGGAGAACTTCACCACCGCCAATGGCCTGCCCGACAACCACGTCTTCTGCGTGCTCGTGGATGGGAACCGCATCTGGGCCGGCACGGAGAACGGGCTGGGCCTGTACGAAAAGGGTACGTGGAAGATATTTCGCCCTGCTGACGGTCTGGCACATCGGGCCGTGCTCTCCCTGGCGCGAGACAAGAACACGGGTGACATCTGGGCCGGCACCATGGGTGGGCTGAGCCGCATCTCGGCCGGACGCATCGACACCTTCACACAACTGAACTCCGGCTTGAGCAACGACGTGGTCTACGGAGTCGGTGTGCAAGGCGACTTCGTCTGGACCGCAACCGCTGCCGGCGCCAGCCGCCTGAACACTCGCACCGGCGAATGGGCTCTGTTCAACGAACGCAATACGCCCATGTTCGAGATCTGGACGTACTCCGTTAGCCCCGCTGACGACAAAGTCTATTACGCAGTCTGGGGAGGCGGCGTCCTCGAATACGACGTTAAGACCGAGCACTGGAAGGATTACAACGATCCCGACGGCGAGACCGAACTCGTGCTCATGAAAGACCAGGGCTTGATTCACGAGATCACCACTTCGGTCAGCTATGTGGACAAAATCCTGTGGGTCGCCACGTATTTCGGCGCCAGCCGCTACGACGGCCGCTACTGGCACAACTTCCTGCAGAAAGACAGCGGCCTGCCCAGCGACTTTCTCAACCAGGTCAAGGGAGTAGATGCCAATCGCGCCTGGTTCTCCACCGACAAGGGTCTGGCCTACTACGACGGCGAGAACTGGGCGGTGTACCGTCCTGCGCTCAGCACGCACAAGCCGGAAATGCTGGTGCGCGATGCCGCCGGCAAGGTGAAGAACGTCCCGGTACAGACCGCCCCGGCGCACAACTACGTTCTCGGCGTGGACTTTCAGGGAGACGATCTCTGGGTCGCCACCGCCAAGGGTTTGAGTCATGGCATCCGGCAGAAAAATGCCGTGCAGACGGCACAAGTTCTTAACACAAAGGTTCCTACGAAAATTGTTACGAACAAAGTTCTTACAAATCAGGCAACAAACAAGAAATAGAGCGATCACGGAGCCATTCTTATGAATGTTCAAGAACTACTCGCGGAAGTGGCTACAGCGCCCGTAATAAAGCGGGCGATCACCAATCACACAGCGCTGAACGAGGCGTATGACTACGGCAGCGCTTTTTCCCGGGGCATGCGCATTGACCTGAACGGGTTGACGATTCTGCTGATTTCCGGCACCGCCAGCATAGACGATCAGGGCAGAACCGTGCACGTGGGCGACCTGCGCGCGCAGGTGCGGCGTACTTACGACAACATCACCAAGTTGCTGGCCTCGGAGGGAGCAACCTGGCATGACATCGTTCGTACCACCTGCTACCTGCGCGACATCGAACGCGACTATCAGGCCTTCAACGAGGAACGCACCGACTTCTATCGCGAGCAGAAACTCGATCCGCTGCCCGCTTCCACCGGAATCCAGGCGATTCTTTGCCGCCCGGACCTGCTGGTCGAGATAGAAGCGATTGCCATGTTCCGGCGGGAATCGCCCGAGAATAAGAACGGAAAAGGAACACACTAGGAGTGGCGCTATGCGTTTCGTGAATGCTCTGGTGATGGCGGCTGTGCTGACGGGCGCGGTCTGGGCCCAGGAGCCTGCTCCCTGCTCGTGCGGCAAGAACCCGCCCGGCCCGCCCCCGCCCCGCTCGCTCAAGCCTTATGCCGGAGCGCCCGAGGACTTGCGTCCGTTCTCGAAATTCACCAAGCCTTATTACGAGTACTATCAGAATCTCGTCGAATATAATGGCGCGGCCCGCGACATTCCCGATCCTGACCTCAAGGATCTCAGCGAGATTCGTATCGGCTTTCTGGCGCCGCTCTACGACCACCCTGACCAGGTACTCGGCAATCACATGCTGGACGGCGCGCAGATGGCGATTGACGAGGCCAATGCCGCCGGCGGTTACTGCGGCAAACCTTTCCGCCTCGTGACCCACAACGATTACAACAACTGGCAGAACCGCAGCCCCGCGGCTCCGGGCGTTGCCAAAGATTCCGCCATCTGGGGCGCGGCCTCGAACGATGCCGTCCGGATGATCTATGACGACAAGGTGTGGGCCATGTTCGGCTCCATCAGTGCGGAATCCACGCACATTGCTCTGCGCCTTACCCTAAAGGCCGAAACGCCGATCATCAACAGCGCCTCCACCGACCCCACGATTCCCGAGACCATCATCCCCTGGTACTTCACCGATATTCAGGACGACCGCGTGCAGGGCTACACGCTGGCGCGCCACATCTATACCGAACTGGGCTTCAAGCGGGTTGCGATTCTGCGGGTGAACGACCGCTACGGCCGTTTCGGCGTCCTGAAGTTCCGCGATGCCTCCCGCCGCCTCGGCCACGTCGTCGTGATCGAGCAGAAATTCATGCCCGGCGACACCGATTTCCGTCACCAACTCGCGGTCATCGAAGATTCCCGTGTGGACGCCATCGTCATCTGGGCCGACATCGGCCCGACCGCCGAGATTCTCAAGGAAATGCACGAACTGGGCATGAAGCAGCGCGTCTTCGGCAGCCATCGCACCATCGGCGATGAACTCATCCAGCTGGCCGGACCCGCGGCTGAAGGCTTCGAAGCCGTGTATCCCTTCGATCCCACCCGCACCGATCCGCGCTGGCTCGACTTCGTCGCGCGTTACGCAGCGCGCTTCCATGAGAAGCCGGATCACTTCGCCGCCCTGGCCTACGATGCCATGCAGATTCTGCTCGACGCCATCTGCCGCGCCGGCCTGAACAAGGGCCGCATTCGCGACGCGCTGACCGGAATCGAGAACTACAAAGGCGTGACTGGCGACATGGTTTTCGATCCTAACTGCAAAAACATCGCGCCGCTGTTTCTTGCCCGCGTGCATGACGGAGCAATTTCCTACCGCCGCATCACCATGGAGAAAGTCTATGCCCGCGTCGGTGAGAACGGCGTCCAATACGCCGGGCCGGCCCTGCCTGACCAAGAGTCGAATGATCTCAAGATCGGAGTCTTCGGGCCTCATGCCAACGAAGTAGTGAAATCACTCATGTGGGGACAGCCGCGAGTGGCAGCGGCCATGTGGGGACGGGCGCCCTCGCCCGTCCGGTCGAGCGAAGCTCGACAGCGGGGAGTTCATCTCTTGCTGATCCCAATCCCCTCTGAATCCTCCTGGGGCAAGGCCTCCGACGATCTGGTCAAGGCCGTCTATCAGGATCACGTGCTGGCCCTGATCGCACTCGACCGCGACTCCAGCCACCTGGCTGAGCAGATTGGGGTGAAGTCGTTCGTCCCGGTCGTGGCCATTTCCTCCGACCGCGCGCTGACCTCAACCAATATTCCCTGGATCTTTCGCCTGCCGGAAGGAACTCCTCTGGAGCAGGCCCTGCGCTGTCTGTCTGCCGCCATCGCTCAAGCCGGGCCGAATCGAGCCAGCATCCGGGAGGTGCTGGCGTCCGGCGCACTGGTGGCCGGAGTGCGGTTCGAATCCACGGGTGAGTTGGTGAAGTAATCCTTATGCTTTGTCATCCTGAGCGGCGTTCTTCGCCGCGAAGGATCTATGCAACTCGCCGGAAATACATAGGTCCTTCGACTGCGCGGCCGTCCACTTCGCGGACCGCAGCTTCGCTCAGGATGACAATCGGATGACTACGTTTTCACCCCCACCAAACTCCCCACCCCGTACTCCTTCGCGTTCGCCGCGGTCGAAGGGATCACCTTGCGGCCTGCCAGATAAGCTCGCAGCATTCCAATCTCATCTGCGGGCTCGGTGAGCGGCAGGGCGACCTGGCCTCCATCCACGGCCGAGCGGCAGAGCGCCATCATGATTTCAAATCCCGCATAAGCGCTCTCGAAGTTGCACGGATGCACCTTGCGCTCGTCGTCCAGCCAGTTCGCCATGTCCTGAATGTAGGGTGGCATGTCGAGATCGTAGTTCATGCAGCCCGGCCCTGAACTCGCGCCCGTCTTCGTGACCGCGCGCCAGCCATTGCCAGTCAGCACTTCCGCGAATCCGTCTGTGCCCTGCGCGCCGATGCGGCACTTCCGCCACCAGTAATCCACCTCGGGCACGTCGGGAGCGCCGGCCCCGCACTCGACCACGCCGCGCACGTCGTTCGCGAATTGAATGAAGCCACCGAGATAATCTGGCGAAGGATGCAGATCCTTCATCTTGCCTTCCCCCGCCGCCTGCGCCATGACCCAGCGCGCCTCCGCCTCGCCGTTGTACCAGCGCATGTAATCAATCAGGTGCGACAGCATGTGCATCATCCAGCCGGATGCGGTGCCGTAAACGGTGTGAACGTGCCCCAGCGCGCCGCTGGCGACGATCTCTTTCACCTTGCGGTAATGCTCGCCGTAGCGATGCTGGTGGCTGACCACCGCTTTGACGCCGCTCGCCGCCAGCATCTTTCTCACCTGCATGCCTTCACGGCTCGTCAGCGCCACCGGCTTCTCGAAGGCAATCAGGCGGGCGCCGCTCTCGATGCCGGCGCGAATCATCTCGCTGCGCAGGTTGGGAAGAGTGCAGAAGCAGAACACGTCCGGCTTCACGGCTAAGGCGAGCCGCTTCGCGTCCGAATCTTTGGCGGCGCCAAATTGCTGAGCCGCAGCGTCCATTCGCGCCGCATCCACGTCGCAGACGCCCACCACTTCGAAGCGGCCATTGGCCTGGAAAGCGCGGGCGTGATGCATCCCGCGCTTTCCCATACCGACCACAACTACTCGATACTTGTTGCTCATTTCGCGCTCCGGTCCCATTCGAGGACTTTATCGACCGTGTAATCCACTTCTTCCTCGGTCAGCTCAGGGAACATCGGGAGTGAAATGCAGCAGGCTGCGTTCCGTTCCGAGTTGGGGATCGGCCCGGCGATGCGAGCCCCATGCTTCCACGGGTAGCCTTCCTGCTGATGAATCGCGATGGGATAGTGGCACTTGGCGTCGATCCCTTCATCGTTCAGGAACTGCAGCAGCAGGTCGCGGTGCTTCGCCTGCCTGGTCTCGATCACATAAAGATGGTAGACGTGACGGTAGCCGGGCACCTCGTACGGCAGCGTGATGTTGCGCGCGCCCGCCAGGCCTGCGCTATAGCGGGCCGCCCACTTCCGCCGCTGGTCGCTCCATTCATCAATGTGTTTCAGCTTCGCGCTCAGCACTCCCGCATGCAGGTCATCCAACCGGCTGTTGAAGCCATAGCTGTGGCACGACCGCTTGTCGGAACCGTGGTTGCGCATTTTGCGCACCAGACGATCAACTTCAGAATTATTGGTGACCACCGCGCCGCCGTCGCCGAAGGTTCCCAGATTCTTCTGGATGATGAAGCTGATGGTCGCCGCGTCGCTGAGTTCGCCAATGCGGAAACCGTCGCCGTGCGCGGCAATGGCCTGCGCGTTGTCTTCGATCACCAGCAGTTTGTGCTTGTCCGCAATCTTGCGGATGGCCTTCATGTCAGCGCACTGGCCATAAAGGTGAACCGGCACAATCGCCTTGGTGCGCGGCGTAATTGCCGCCTCGATCTTCGCCGGATCAATGCAGTTGGTACGGGCATCGGAATCCACGAACACCACGGTCGCGCCCGCGATCCAGATCGCCTCCGCCGTGGCGAAAAATGTGTTGGTCGTGGTAATGCATTCGTCACCGGCGCCGATGCCGAGCGCCATGAAGGTGAGCCAGAGCGCGTCGGTTCCGTTGCCCACTCCGATCGCGTATTTCGTCCGGTGAAACTCCGCCAGCTCCTTCTCGAACCGCTGCAGCATTGGGCCCATAACGTACTGGCCGCTCTCCAACACTGTGTGAATGTTGGCATCAATCTCTGCCTTGATGTTGTGATACTGACGAACATGTCCGTAGAAGGCCACCTTCATCTTGGTTTCAAGCATTTATGATCTCCTTGGCTCGCTGCTATGTAATCGGCGCTTCGGCCGCGCCGGAATTGCAAGCATTGTATCGTTTTTGGCGTAGGTTTGCGCGCTTCCGGAAAAAATAGGTAGCGTCCTAATTTGCCTTTTTTCACCACAGAGTCACAGAGTCACGGAGAAAACATTGAAACCTGAAAAAACGAAGAGGAAGGGTTTGTCAAGCAGTTGGGTTTCTCTGTGTCTCTGTGACTCTGTGGTGAAAAAAACTAAACCAGGACACTACCCACAAATAGCATCCGCAGTCGCAAGAAACATTCTCCCTAATCGCGGTGATCGCACTCACCTGAAGCTGTGATTTCTGCGCTGTCGCTCGCCCGCCCGCTCGCTCCGTGTTCTAATACCTGTTCTGCCGAATTGCCGTGGTCGAGGAGGACTTCCTTGAAACCGCTCGTCTCATTCCTTGCAATTATTCTTGGCCTTTGTGTGGCATCCCTGCCGGCTCATCCCCAAGCCGCGCAGAAACCCGACCGCCAGGTCGCCGTCACCATTGACGACCTGCCCGCCGGCATGGCCGATCGAACGACGGCGGCCGACATCACCGCCATGACCACCAAGCTGCTGGGCACGCTGCGCGATCAGAAAATCCCCGTGGTCGGATTCGTCAACGAGAAAAAGTTGTACAAGCCGGGAGAAGTAGACGAGCGCATCAAGGCCCTACGGATGTGGCTCGACTACGGTTTTGAACTGGGCAATCACACCTTCAGCCACCCTTCACTGAATCAGGTGGGCCTGAAGGCCTGGGAAGACGACGTCATCCAGGGCGAGAGCGTCACGCGCATGCTGATGGCGGAGCACAAAATGAAGCTGCGCTACTTCCGCCACCCTTATCTTGACACCGGCCGCGACCTGCTCACGCGCCGTGAAGCCGAGGCCTTTCTGGCCGAGCGCGGCTACCGCATCGCTCCCATCACGCTCGATGGCTGGGACTGGATGTTCGCCGGAGTCTACGAAGACGCCAAGAAGCGCAACGACACGCCGCTCCAGCAGCAGATCGTGAAGGACTATCTCGCCTATCACGACGCGGTATTCGCCTATGAGGAACAGCTTTCGGCGAAGATTGTGGGTTACGAGCCGAAGCAGATTCTGCTGCTGCACGCCAGCAACCTGGAGGCCGACCACATCGGCGAATTGCTCGACCTTCTGCGCAAGCGCGGATACCGCTTCATCACTTTACAAGACGCCCTGAGCGACTCTGCCTATAGCCTGCCCGACACCTACGTCGGCGAGGAAGGCACGGGATGGATCGACCACTGGGCGATCACACAGGGCAAGATCCCGCAAGGTGCTCCAGCATTTCCGCAGTGGGTGATCGATCGGTCGAAGCAACTGCATCTCTCGACCGGTCAGGTGAGCGCCGACATGCCGTGAAGGGCGCCCGAACGCACGGAGGGCTCCAGAAGCCTAGAATTGTGATAGTCCGACGCTCACGCAACCTGGACTCTCGACTCATTACAACACCCAACAAGGTACGGGCAACCCGGCCTGTGTGGGGAGGGCTTAACTAGGGTATGAAAGGAGGTCGGGCTGCCCCCTCCTCTTCCGAGAGAACAAACCCAAACGAAAACACTGGAGGCCCCATTTCCCACAGCGTCATTGAAGTTAACCGAATGCCTCAGCCCGTGTCTGTCCAAAATTGCTCAGAGTGAGCATAGTTGAACAGTTCTCCCTGCCTCGATGGCTCTAAACTACTGTTGCCGATAAGTCCGCGCGTCCTTCACCCAGCCCAATAGAGGAGAATCTCATGGCAAACATAGGGGTTTATCGTGCGGTCGGAAGCCCCGCACCGGATACCGGTCGATATCAGCACTCGGCGTGTGACTCGACCGAGATTGTCGAGAAGGGAATTGTCCTCGGACTTTGCGGCAATCAGAACTGTCCCAACAAGGGTGCCAACTGGGTTCTGCAAGAGATGACGGCGACTGTGGCCCGCTAAAGAGTGAACGACGGGTCAAACAGAGAGAGACACCCCAGCCCCTCGCTCCGGTTACTGGCGTAACATCCCGATAGCGCTCAAAACTCCCACTCCTCCCAAACTGGGGTCCTTTGCCGGCGACGCGGAAAGTGCGTTAACGTCCCGGAGGGCGGCACAAGTCCCTACGCAACTGTCCTCACAGCTGCGGGTGGCTGCGGATTTCCGGCGGCGCACCCAGATCCATGAACTGCAGATCCCGCGCCTCCTCCCGCACCGAACTCAGCGCGACGGTCACCTCGCGGATGTAATACACGGATCCCACCAGCAGGGCCAGCATGCCGGTCACAAAAACAATTACCGCTGCTACCGCGGCGGCCTCCCAGTACAAACCCAGGCCCAGCAGCAGACACGAAATCAGTATCCCCACCAGCGCCAGCAGGGCAAACAGAAAGGCGCGGCGAACCAGTTCGGCGCGTTGTTCAATGGAATGGATCTGCGCAGTGTAGGCCTCCGCCTCCTGCACACGTCCGCCCTTCGCCGCATCGTGCTGGGAGTGCACGAACTGACGCAACCGGCTGACGATGCCCATCAGGCGGACATTGATCGAGAGAATCAGCAGCGCCGTGGCGGAAAAGAAGATGGCGGGTGCCACGAAGGCCTGAAACAGCCGTCCGATATCCTTCATACCACCGCTCCAGCGGAACTCACAGGCGATTGTACCAGCCCAGCATCGTGCGTCGGCCCAACCAAAAACCACGTTTGTCTACCGGCCTGCTTCCAGTTCGCGCGCCACACGGAGCGCCGCATGGGATTGCGAGCCAGCCAGCATCGACTCCAGGATTTCGAGTTCCTTGCGTGCCGAGTCTGCCGGGGGACCGGGCGGCTCCTCTTTCAGAAAGGTCCGCAGCTCGGCAACTGCATGGGCGAACTGGTTCTTCTGCTCGAAGGCGCGCGCCGCCAACCGGTGCGCAAGGGAGTGGAACTTCGACAAGCGATGCGCCCTTTGGCTGGTTTCGATCGCTTCATCGAAGTGCCTTTGCAGCAGTTGCACATGGGCGAGCAGAATCAGACTCGTCGCATCGGCGGGCGCCAGGCCATCGGCTTTGTGCAAGGCTTTTTCGGCGTCCGCGAAATTGCCCGCCTCAATGTCCGCCCGGCCTAGGTTCAAGTAGGCCAGGGCGAAGTGATTATCCAGGTTCACCGCCTTCTCCAGAGCTTCCCGCTCCTCGACCAGATCGCCGAGTCGCTCGTAGACCACTGCCATGTTGTTGTATGCGCCCGCGTATGCGGGATAAATCGAAACGGCCTTTTTCAGCCTCTCCAGCGCTTGGGGGAACTCCCGCTTGGAACTGAGTTCGTATGCCTTGGCGAACTCCTTTCGTGCGCTGGCTGGAATCGCAAGATCTGAGACCGATATCAGAGTTCCGCTCGCCGCACCGTTGTTGGATTCGGCCTTGCCCGCAGGTTTCCCCTCGAACCCCGTAGTGTTTGAACAAGCTATGTCGATACTTCCCTCATTGCGGGGACACCGCTGGGCCGAAACGAAACCGACTAACAGAAACAAAACCAATATCCGACCGCTCATGGCGCGCTCCCACGCCCGACGCCGGGAGCCGCTTCATTGCCGTTTGGCCGAAAACCGGAAGTGGATCACCCGACAACCGGGCATGCAAGAGGCATCGGCAGAAAAGCCGGGCGCGTTACCGTTCGCGTGCGGATTATTGAGTTCTAATCGGAACGAAAGGAGCGATCGCATCGGCGTATATCCCCGGGGCGGTTAGGTGAGTGCGTTCTCTCAGGATAGAAACAGATCGGCAAGGATGATCAAAGGCGCGAGAGCCGCTTGGGCGGGTTGAATCTGGTCTTCGCCTACCGCGCGCCGCCGGCGATCGAAGGAACAAGCAGCACTTCATCCCCTTCCTGGAACGCATACGCAGGACCGCCCAGGAAGCGGATATCTTCCTCGTTCACATAAATATTGAGAAAGCGGCGAATCTGGCCTTTGTCGTCGCGCAAGTGCGGTTTCAGGTCGGGGAATTTTTCGTCGAGAACGGAGAACAGATCTTCCAGGTTCGACGCTGTACAGGTAATCGAACCAACGCCGGCCGTATGGCGCCGGAGGGCGCTTGGAATCTGTACCTTGATCGCCATGTCTAGGCTCCTATGCGCGCAGCTTCTGCCGCCGCCACGATCTCTGGCACTTCCGCCACGTCCAGCGTCCGCTGCAGGTAGCTTTCGAACTCGGCCAGCTTGGGCGCGATCGCCCGCTCCGTCTGGTAAACGCCCGCCAGCACGTCGGTCGTCTTCAGCCCGTTTCCGGTGACGCACAGCACGGTCATCTCGTCGGGCAGAATGCGGTCCTGACGATACAGCTTCGCCGCCGTGCCCACGGTCACGCCGCCGGCGGTCTCGGTGAAAATGCCTTCCGTCTCGGCCAGTAGTTTGATCGAGTCAATCACTTCCGGATCGCTCACGTCTTCGCTCCATCCCCCGCTCGACTTGATGGCCTTGATCGCGTAATGCCCGTCCGCCGGATTGCCGATCGCCAGCGAGCGCGCAATCGTGGCCGGCTTCTGCGGTTCGATCTCGGCGCTGCCGGTCTTGATCGCGGTCGAAATCGGAGAGCATCCCGTCGCCTGCGCCCCGAAAAATTTCACTTCCTTCGCTTCCACCAGCCCCAGCTTGATCAGTTCATCGAACGCCTTCTTGATCTTGGTAATCAGTGAGCCGCCTGCCATCGGGCAGACCACGTTATCGGGCAGTCGCCAGCCCAGTTGCTCGGCGATTTCAAAGCCCACGGTTTTCGATCCTTCCGCGTAATACGGACGCAGGTTCACGTTGACGAAGCCCCAGCGATGTTCGTCGGCAATCTGCGAGCACAGCCGGTTGACCTGATCGTAGTTCCCGGCAATCCGCACCACCTTCGCGCCGTAGACATTGGTGCCCAGAATTTTCGCCGGCTCAAGATCGGCAGGAATGAAAATCCACGCCTTCAGCCCTTCGCGCGCCGCCTGCGCGGCGACGGCATTGGCCAGGTTGCCGGTGGAGGAGCACGATACCGTGTCGAACCCAAACGCGCGCGCCTGCGCCAGCGCCACGGCGACCACCCGGTCTTTGAAGCTCAACGTGGGCAGGCAGACCGCGTCGTTCTTGATGTAGAGATTCCGCCCATCCGCGCCCAGCCGCTGGGCCAGATGCGGAGCCTGAAACAGCGGCGTGAAGCCGACCGGCAGCCGCGGTTCAAAGCCCTGGGGCAGGGGTAACAGTTCGGCGTAGCGCCACATGTTCGGCGGCCGCTGGGAAATCGACTCGCGACTGAACGAAGCATGCCCGTTCGAACCATGTCCGTTCGACCCGTGTCCATTCGACCCGTGCCGCACCGACGCGCGCAGCCCGTCGTAGTCGTAAGTCACTTCCAGAGGAGAGAAACA
>Ga0209039_10002470_pt1 | contig 15639 bp, 12 predicted proteins | sample BogFormECP12_OM1_FD_188238 | JGI IMG/M metagenome (GOLD analysis project Ga0209039, IMG submission 188238) | Bog forest soil microbial communities from Calvert Island, British Columbia, Canada - ECP12_OM1 (SPAdes) (version 2) | ecosystem: Environmental > Aquatic > Freshwater > Wetlands > Bog ... | reverse complement strand
CCTTATCTTAGGTTGGCTTTCAATTCCTGCGGCCATGATGACCGGCTATTTCACATGGTGGATTAATTATGACGCTTCGGACTCACGCATCATTCTCATGAAACGTCGCCTCGCTTGGGTTGCCGTGGCTTTGGGGGCCTTGGCCATCGCGTTAAGGTTGTTCGTGCTTGTGGACCCCCTTGAGACACGGAACATTTATGTTATCTTCTATGTTGTGAGTCTGGTGACTCTAATGGTTATCGTGTCTTGTATCGGTTTTCTGGGCGGCAAATTGACGTTTCCCTACGAAGCAAATAAAGGGTAATGCAATCTTAAAGGCGCTTCAGCATGAATCATACAAACAGCCGTTTTGCGGAGATGCCCGGCATTAATGCGGCCATCAACTGGAAATTGTTTCTTGGGCTGTCTCGCACACCTCACGGCATTCTGGATATGGCCACGCCTCCCATGGCGGCGCTGCTCTGGCTGGGCCATTTCCCACCCTTCCCCGTGGTCATTGTAGGTTTGATCACTGCATTCGCCGGCTATACAGCCGTGTATGCCCTCAATGATCTGATCGACTATCGCGTTGACAAAGAGAGGATGTCTTTCAGAGACCGTTCAACTGATATGCCCACGGTTGATGAAATCATGGTTCGGCACCCTGTTGCTCAGGGAATGCTGTCGTTCGAAAGTGGGTTCTGGTGGTTTGCGTTTTGGGCGATAGTTGCTCTGGCGGGGGCATGGTGGCTCAACCCATTCTGCGCGGTCCTGTTTGTGGTATCTGCTTCACTGGAAGGCCTCTATTGCAAGCTTCTCAGTATTACCCACCTGAAGATAATCCCGTCGGCCCTCGTGAAGGCAAGCGGCGGCCTTGCAGGAGTCTATGCCGTGGACCCGAGCCCTTGTCTTGCCTTTGTGGCTATTCTGTGCTTTTGGCTTGCGGCCTGGGAAGTGGGGGCCCAAAACATAGCCAATGACATAGTCGACATGGAGGACGACGCACGCGTGTCGGCCAGGACCACTCTAACTGTCAAGGGCATGCCGGAATCTGTTTTCGTTATGCTCGCTGCAATTTCCATGGCGGCAAGTGCAGGCATCGCGTTGTATTGGATGGCCGGAAACGGCGTGGGATGGTTGTATCCGATTGGCGCCGTGTTGCTTGCCTGGAAGCTCCTCCTCCAACCAGCCCGCCGAGTCTATTACCATCCGGGTCCTGTCGCTGCCGCATCACTGTTCGACAAGGCGAGCTACATGCCCGTGGGCTTCCTCCTCCTCGTGGTCATTTCAATTTATTTGCGGCAATGAATTCGAATCAGGATCAGATCCATGTGGCTCCTGCCGGTGCAATCCCGGGATAGAGGTGCTCACCATCAAGACATCCAGAAAAGAAGAGATGTTGATGAACTGGCCCGAACGGGTTTGGATATACAGTCCCGTGCGGGTCTTCTTTCAGAAACGCGAGATTTCCGAGTGGCTCCGGCTGGTTGGTCCGCAACAGGTTGATTGTGCGCTTGAGATCGGTTGCGGGCTGGGCAAAGGAGCTCGGCTTCTCGTGGACAAAATGGGGTTCAAGAGAGTTGTTGCTTTCGATCTCGAACACAGCCTGGTTCGGCGGGCGGTGAGGGCACTACCGTCTGGCCTTGCGGAAAAGATTGCCTATCATGTGGGGAATGCTGAAAATCTGCCATTTGAGGATTCGAGCTTTGATGCGGTAGTGAATTTCGGCATCGTCCATCACGTGCTTGACTGGCGCCGCTGCATTCGAGAGATCGGCAGGGTAACCAAACCCGGAGGTTTTTTCTATTTTGAAGAAATCTATCCCCCCCTTTACGCTAATTTTCTCCTCAAGCGTATGCTTCGCCATCCCACAGAGGACCGCTTCTACGCACGGGAATTCCTGGAGGCTCTTGAATCCAATATGTTTCGCCTTGCAGACGGTGTCAGGACGGATTCAAAGTACGGCATAGTGGGCGCAGCCCAAAAAAAGGGGGAAGGCAATGGCCTTCCCCCAGTGGCTAAAAATACCCCTAGGGCTTAATGCTCCATGGCTTTTGCCATGCCAACGCCGGTGTTCTGGCGAACATAAAGTTCGTCGAACGCATCTTCTTCTTTCTTACTTCGGAAGAGCAAGGAAAAGATAATCGCGGCCAAAAAACCTGCCGGAATGGAGACGATCCCAGGGTTCTTCAGACCGAAAAGAGGTTTATCCAGGCCGAAAATAAACGATGTGCCGTCTTTGTTCTTCTCATACGAGGCGTTGGCTCTGGTCATCTCAGCCTTTTCTGTGTCAGTGAGGGTCGCGCCGCCGGCCTGTTTCTTCTCCAGCCCGGTGTATATCTTCTGGTCCCCGGCAGCGATCATTTTCGGATACATCATGTTGGGAGAGACCATAACCAGGACTATTGACAACACGGTACCCACCAGCAGGCCTGCCACGATCCCCGCGGTGTTCATCTTTCTCCAGAAGAGTGAGAGCACAACCGTCGGCAAGTTGCCGGCTGACGCCACGGCAAAGGCCAGGGCGACGAGATGCGCGACGTTCTGCCCTTCGGCCAAGATTCCGATAATCACCGCGATAGCGCCGACGCAGATAGAGGTGATCCTCGCGGCTCTTACCTGCTCATGCTGGTCAGCCTTGCCGCCTTTGATCAGGCTCACGTAAATGTCGTGCGAAATGGCGGCAGATGCTGCGAGCACCAAGCCCGACACAACCGCGAGTATGGTGGCAAAGGCCACCGCGCACAGAAACGCCAGAAGTAGGTCTCCAGCAAGCGGATAGAAACTATTACCCAGCATCTGGGCCAGTAACAGGTTGGACATGTTCCCGCCCTTGTCAACGGCCCACGAGATCTGCGGGGTGACATGGATGGCGGAACCGAACCCCAGGAGGGTCGTGAGGATGTAGAAAGTACCTATCAAAAACATGGCGATGATAACCGACTTGCGTGCAGCCTGCGCTGTGGGCACAGTGAAGAAACGCATGAGTATGTGAGGCATACCCGCGGTTCCAAGCACAAGGGCCATACCCAGAGAGATCTGGTCCCAGACATCTTTCAGCAACAACCCTGGTTCGAGGAAACGTTGTCCGTAGTCAAAGCCCGGTTGGGCCACTGCATCTTTCAGTAGTTGCACACGAACCCACTCCGAAATCTGGGTGTTTGTGGCCACATCGTGGAAGAACTGCAGGGGATTAAATCCCGCCTTGGCCGCCACCAGTAGGCTCAACAATATCGCTCCGAACATCAGGAGGCCTGCTTTGATAATCTGGACCCAGGTGGTGGCTATCATCCCGCCCAAGGCCACGTACACGATCATGAGACCGCCAACCCCCGCGATTGCGAACTTGAAGGGGATGCCGAGCAAAAGCTTCATAAGCATGCCTGCTCCGACCATCTGAGCCGTCAGGTAGAAGATGGAGACGCATACCGTGGAGAATGCGGCAGCCGCGCGAACAGGCTTGGGGGACGACCGGAAAGCGAGGATATCTCCCATGGTGTACTTGCCCGCGTTACGGCAGGGTTCAGCCACGATGAGGAGCACGGTCACATACGCAACCAACCAACCCACCGAATACATGAAGCCGTCGTATCCGTACAGACAGATGAGCCCCGCGATCCCCAGGAACGAGGCCGCGGACATATAATCCCCCGCGATGGCCCATCCATTTTGCCACCCGGTGATGGCGCCGCGAGCCGCGTAGAAGTCGGCCGTGGTTTTTGTCCGTTTCGCGGCCCAGAACACGATGTACATAGTTATCAAAACGATAATGATGAACATCGTGATGGTGATCCCCTTGTGCGCTTCAACCTTCGTCGGGGCAGCGGCCTTTGCGGGTGCGGCCTGAGCGACTATTGCTGTTGAAATTGCGCTTTCAGGCCCTGCGAGCACCATACCGGGGGCTGAAAGGTGTACTATGATCAGACCCAGCGTTAGCGCCAGGGTCAGCGTTACAATCAGTCTTTTCATTCGTTCACTCCTCCTCACTGAAGTTTCAGTTCGTCAATCAGCTCTCGGGTGAGCCTGTCGGAAACCTTGTTCGCCCAGACGAGGTAATATATGGCTATGGCCCAGGATACAAAGAACTGAGAGAGCGCGAACAAGTACCCGAAGTTAATGTTCCCTATCAGCTTAACGCTGAAGAGGCCGGGAGCGGCTCCCGCGCCGATTGGGAGGAGGAAATAGTAGATATTCGAGAAAATCCACCAACCGAAGAGAAAATAGGCTTTTCTCTTGTGGAGTTCTTCGAACTTGGGGTTTCTGGCTATTGCAGCCCAATCTTCCTTTTTTTCCGCCACTGCTCTTACTCCTTCCTATTTGCGCCACCCGCGGTCATTTACTCGGCTTCCGGGAATTCGATTACGCTCAGACTGCAACCAAGCCTCTTGGTCCGAGCAGGTACTCAACTCCCCTCAGCGGAAGACCGCCGGCATCAGGCACGTGTTTTTATTGAAAAAATGGAGCTTTTATCGGTAACTTGGTTTCCGTAAATGGCCTCAGCAGAAGCCTCCTCTCGCCGCAGTGGCGACGCGAGGGGGCGAACGGCCCACGGCAACTATGAAGAAAATGATTCGTCCCAGGATTTCAGGTGACTCGGATTTGGAATGCCGACGCCTGGCCCTCTGAATCAAGGCAACAATCACGAAGCCGCCATTCATGGCGCCAACACGTCGAGCTGAAGAGCAGCGTTTTACGTCGGTGGCTATGGAATCTGACAGAGTGGGGAAGGGAACTATGAGAAGAGCTATGAACGTGAAGTAAGTGTGCCGATATCTTGATGAGAGTGTTCGAGGATTCAGATTCCGAATATTCTTGACAAAGCTTTTTACGCAACTCGGATAAACCAAAAGAGGAGTCGTCGAAGATCTTGTGAAAGACTTCTCGAGTTTCCAGAAGTCTAGAGGAAGGGGCTCCACGAAGAAGCCGGTTAACGCCGGACCGGCACGTCCAGGCCCCCCCAAGGAGGTTTTACGGGCCTTCTTTCGGTACGCCCGAATGAGCCATTGACAGGAGTTGTTCGGTGATTTCCGAGACACTCGGTGTTTCCCCATTGCCGCAGCCGTTTATTTAGGCTTTCAGTGCAGTTGGTGGTGGAGTCTCAGATTGAAATCTCGTACATGTTTGATGAGACAAAGTTACAGGCACAAACCCGCTTTTCTTGCCCCGTTACAAACTCCTTAAAATTGCTGAAATCTAATCCGTGCCAAGTGGTGATTGATGATACATCTGACGGCTTAGATTAAGGTCATCGCAGGGGTCGTGTCAACCACTTTTTTCAGGGCTCTTTTTGTCATAAAAGAAGAGAAGTCTGTACTGAACATTGATTCATTGAAAGGTTGGTTGCCTACCCTGAAAAGTAGCGGAATACGTGAGGCTTTAACTCTTCTCTGACTTTAAAACAGTTCATCACCATGAACTTTATGTTTTGTCGATTCGAGTGCCTCGCGGACAAATCTACATATGGCAATCCAGGGAACACATAGTGAAAAAGCGCCTTACCACCCACAAGCTGCTATTGACCACCCGGGTAAAGAAGACTTGCGGTCATGGTCGAAAAGTGTCACAATTTGGCTTCACTTCAACCAGGTTACTCTGATGTCAACCATATTCTCAGGCAGACGGTGAGCTTTCCCGAATCACCCAGGGGGCGTTTGCCCTTGTACAATGACGCTCCAACCATTAGGAAGCTGAACGCACAAACCTTAAGGGACCGAAAGGGACCTGTGTGGCGTATCCGTTGAGCGGTACACTCAGTGACTATCGTCAATGGAAGCAAGATAGTCAAATGAGAGCACCAGCAAGGTGTATCCCAGGAGGATCAAGTCCTTAAGCTGATGGGGCCGACAGGCGGGCCTTGTGGGGAGTTGAGATGTGGGCGACTCCACGGCGCTAATGTGATCCGGCCGGCTGTGAAGACGCGAGCCGATCGGGGATCGCTATGGGCTTAGGTTTGCGCCATACGGGAGGGTCAAGCTTGGCTCTACGGTAAGGCGCCGTTTGTGTTACAAACGCTATTTATGGAGGTCAAGATGAAGTACGAGGAAGCTTACAGGGAATCTTTGGTGAGCCCGGAAACCTTCTGGGGTGGGGCTGCCGAAGAAATCGCTTGGGACAGGCGCTGGGATCAGGTCCTAGACCGATCCAGCCGCCCCTTCTACCGATGGTTTCGTGGTGGGATGCTGAACTCCTGCTTCAATGCGGTCGATTACCACGTCCAGCAAGGTAGGGGTGATCAGATTGCTGTTATCTACGACAGCCCTGTGACCAACACCGTCAAGAAAATTACCTACTCGGAACTCAAGGAGAGGGTGTCCAAAATCGCGGGGTTCTTGAGAGGGCTGGGTGTTGGAAAAGGGGATACGGTTCTGATCTACATGCCCATGATCCCTGAAGCTCTCATGTCCATGCTCGCTTGCGCTCGTATCGGTGCCATCCATTCGGTTGTTTTCGGGGGTTTTGCTCCCCGTGAGTTGGCCATTCGAATTGACGACGCAAAACCAAGGGTCATACTCTCTGCGTCCTGCGGCATCGAGGTCCAACGCGTGATCCCGTATAAACCGCTGGTTGACGAGGCTATCGAAATTGCGGCACACAAGCCGGAGAAGTGCGTCATGTTCGCACGCCTGCAAGCAGCAGCAGAGCTGAAACCGGGCCGCGATCTCGATTGGCTTGCCTTGGAATCCAAAGCCGAGCCGGTGGACTGTGTTTCGGTGGAGGCTACGGATCCGCTATACATTTTATATACTTCCGGGACCACTGGTAAGCCGAAAGGAGTAGTGAGAGATAACGGGGGACATGCTGTGGCGCTCAAATGGAGCATGAAGCACATCTACAACGTCGGTCCGGGGGAAGTGTACTGGGCTGCATCGGATGTAGGGTGGGTAGTGGGGCACTCGTACATAGTGTACGCTCCCCTGTTCGTTGGGGCCACCACGATAATTTACGAGGGTAAACCGGTCGGCACGCCTGATCCGGGAGCTTTTTGGCGTGTGATATCTCAACATGGCGTCAAGGCCCTCTTTACAGCCCCCACAGCAATACGGGCCATCAAAAGGGAGGACCCTGCAGGCGAATACCTTAAGAAATATGACATCTCAAAATTTGAAACCCTCTTCCTGGCCGGTGAGAGACTCGATTCCGACACGTATTATTGGGCTACCAAGTTACTTGGGAAGCCGGTGATCGATCACTGGTGGCAGACCGAGACTGGTTGGGCCATTTGCGGGAACTTCAAGGGTCTCGAGGAATTCCCCACCAAGCCTGGTTCCGCTACGAAGCCGATGCCGGGCTACGATGTCAAGGTACTCGATTCGGGAAGTGCAGAGGAATTGGGTCCCAATCAAAACGGCGTGATCGCAGTGAAGTTGCCCCTGCCGCCGGGGAACCTGCCCACACTGTGGAACGATGACCAGCGCTTCATCGAGTCTTACATGAATCCTTTCCCGGGATACTATCTGACTGGAGACGGAGGGTACATTGACGAGGAGGGGTATGTTTTTGTGATGGGCCGTGTCGATGACGTGATAAACGTGGCAGGTCATCGGTTGTCCACAGGCGGAATGGAGGAGGTGCTGGCTAAACATCCGGATGTGGCCGAGTGCGCAGTAGTAGGGGCGGCTGACGATCTTAAAGGCCAGGTACCCCTGGGCTTCGTGGTGCTCAAGGCGGGGGTCACACGCTCCAAGGAAGACATAATCTCGGATGTCGTTCAGATGGTGCGTAGTGACATCGGCGCGGTCGCCTCTTTCAAAAAGGCTGTGGTAGTCAACCGACTTCCCAAGACACGGTCCGGTAAGGTGCTGAGGTCAACAATGCGAAAAATAGCCGATGGCGAATCATATGCCGTTCCTTCGACCATCGATGACCCTGTAGTCCTCGATGAAATCGGATCTGCCGTAAAAGAGATCGGTTACGGCAAGAAATGAAGTTACAGGAAGGCTCGTTATAAGTACGCGCGTTGAAATGGCCCTTGAAAGGAGTAACAGATAGAGTAGGGGCACGGTCCCGCGTCTCGCGGGATGCCCCTACCGTGGCAACGAGCCGACGGATATGGTGTCGATTTCAATGTGCTTCACTATGAAGCTCCCTATTGAACTAACGCTCCTCCAAGCAGTGAGGCGCCCACATGAAAAGGATCAGAGTTCTATTCAGTAGGCATGAGTTTCACGTACTGGTCTTTTGCCTGAGTCTGGTTCTGTTCAGTTGGCCGCTGGTTTCCTCTTCGGATTTTGATCGCATAAATGCGATGTTTGTCTATCTCTTTGTCTGCTGGACCGTAGTTGTTTTCCTTCAATTCCTCATAAGCAGAGTTCTGACTCCCCGTTCCCCTTCTCAGCCGACTGATGAAAGCGAGTAACCGAGGTTCTCCGTGCTCGACTCCTTCTCAGTTTTGATTGTTTTCTGCCTCTACATGGGGGTTCTCTTTCTCACCGCCTTGTGGGTAGAGCAAAGATCTGAGGAAGGCAAAAGCCCTGTCGACAATTCCCTGGTTTATTCGCTTTCCCTTGCGGTATATTGCACTGCCTGGACGTATTACGGCAGCGTCGGAAAAGCGGCCACTTCCGGACTTCTCTTTCTCCCCATATACCTCGGCCCCACTATAGCTATAACACTTTGGTGGATTGTTCTTAGGAAGCTGGTCAGGATAAAAACGATCCACCATATAACAAGCATCGCGGATTTCATTTCAGCCAGGTATGACAAATCCCTTGCAGTGGGCGCTCTTGCCACGCTGATCGCTCTGATTGGGACTATGCCTTACATCGCCCTGCAGTTCAAAGCGATCCTCACTACCTTCGCAATAATAACCTCAGAGAAGGGGGCCCCTCCCTCTTGGATCTCTCTTCATCTAGGCCCTGTGGTCGTCGGCTTAATGGTGGTCTTCACTTTAGTGCTGGGTGTAAGACGGCTCGACCCTACGGAGCGACATCCGGGACTGATAATGGCCGTGGCGGTGGAATGTCTTGTCAAGCTGGTGGCTTTCCTGGCCGCGGGGGTCTTTGTAACTTACTTCATGTTTGACGGATTCGCAGACATATTGAGACAGGTTTCAAGCAACCTACCGGCGCAAATCATGACCATGTGGAAGGAGGATCAGGTCTGGTCGGTCACATGGATGACTTATCTCGTTCTATCCATGTCTGCGATAATGTTTTTACCGCGGCAATTCCATGTAAGTGTGGTGGAGAATTTTAACGAAAAACACATACCTACCGCTCTCTGGCTTTTTCCCGCTTATATGCTCCTCATCAATATCTTTGTCTTTCCCATCGCGATGGGAGGGATACTCAAGGGCTATAGCCCGTTGGAAGCCGATACGTTTGTCCTTGGATTGCCGCTTCACGCTGGTCAACAGTGGCTGTCTTTGCTGGTTTTCATCGGAGGGGCTTCTGCTGCCACGGGCATGATAATGATAAGTTCCATCACCGTCTCCACCATGATTACCAACCATTTCCTTTTGCCCTTGATGGGCTGGATCCCCGGGCTAGCGTTTCTTCGGAGACGACTCCTCCACTGCCGATGGGCCGCTGTGGCCCTTGTAATTCTCATAGGCTATTGGTTCGAAAGAGAGGTGGGCGAGTCGTATATGCTGGTGAACATCGGAATGATATCGTTTGCTGCGGCCTTCCAGTTCGCGCCGGCGATACTCGGCGGAATATTTTGGCGTCGGGGCAACAAAGCAGGGGCTCTTATGGGACTGAGCGCCGGGTTCGCGATCTGGTTCTACACGTCCTTATTGCCTGCATTCGTCAGAAGCGGATGGATAGCTTACAACTTCCTGGACGAGGGGCTGTGGGGCCTAACCTTTCTCCGCCCTGAACAGCTCTTCGGCGTTCTAGCCATAGGTTCGCTGTCGCAGACCGTCTTCTGGTCGCTCATCTTCAACACGGGGCTCTATGTTCTGGGATCTCTTCTCTTTAAGCAAAGCGCCTCGGAAGAGAATCTCGCGGAAGATTTTGTAGGGGCCTTAACCACAGGCCCCGCGCTGAGCAGATCATTACACCGGGAATCCTATATAGACTTGGCTGTGAAGGCCAAGATAATACTTGAGCTTTTCGGCCAGTTCTTTGCGGAGGAAGAAGCCCGCTCCATGACTCAGAAGTGCCTGCGCGAGGCCCGTCTCGAAGCTAAAGATAGGATTTCAATAGTGGAACTGGCCCAACTTCACAGCGAAGTGGAAAGGCTGCTCGCCGGCTCTGTGGGGGCGGCAACCGCCCACCGCATGCTCGCGCAATCCGATCTGTTCACCGAGCATGAAGCCAGAGATCTTTCAGAGGTATACGCCGAGATACTGGCCGGCCTAAAAGTCACGCCGGACGACCTCAAACGACGGATCGACTATCACCAGGAACGTGAAGCCCTTTTGGCCCAGCATGCCTCGGAACTTGAGGTTAAAGTTCGGGAGCGCACTCGAGATCTGGAGGTTGCCCAGGAAGAGCTGATAAAGAGGGAGCGGCTATCGGTGCTCGGTCAGCTCACCGCGGTTGTCAGCCATGAACTTCGAAATCCGCTTGGTGTGATCAGTTTTTCTGCTTATTACCTAACTAGGAATGTTAAAGAGCAAGATGAGAAAGTCAGGAAGCACCTTAATCGGATCGGAGAACAAGTGGGGCATTGTGACCTGATTATTGATGAACTGTTGGAATACACGCGAGGACCCCAGTCCTCTCTCGTAAGAGGCGAGATTAACCATTGGTTGGAGAGAGTTCTCGACCAGATTACTATCCCCCAGGGGATCAGCGTGAAGCGCAAGCTGGCTGCTGAACTTCCTCCGGTCAAGTTCGACGGCGAAACGCTGCGTCGCGTGGTCATTAACCTCATTGAAAACGCCTTTCAGGCGGTGCAGGCACGCAGCGCCAAGGAGGGAAGCGGCTCTTATCGGCCGCTGATTAGGGTCTCTACTTCGATGGAAGGCAGCGCGATTCATATTGGGCTTGAAGACAATGGAATCGGTATGGCGCCGGAGCATGCGTCGAGGGCCTTTGAGCCCCTATTCACAACCAGGCCACGCGGCACAGGCTTAGGTCTTGCGGTGGTTAAGAAGATCGTAAACGAACATCGAGGCCAAGTGTCCCTATCCAGCCGTCCCAATCACGGGACCACCGTAACAGTGTCATTGAAGGTTGAACGGTAATCCGCCGCAGGAGCAGACATCGGGGAAGAGCAGCATTATAGGAGATCACCGTGAAAAGGCGCATCCTTCTCGTGGATGACAATGAGCTGTTCCTTGACAGCGCCAGAGACGTATTGGAAAGTGAAGGCTATACCGTGATTACAGCCGAGAGTGGAGAGGAAGCCTTGGCCCGCGTACGTGCCGAACACTTTTCGGTTGTCATCATGGACATCAAAATGGCAGGGCTGAGTGGGGTCGCAACTTTCATCGAAATGAAAAAGTACAGACCGGGAATACGGGTTATAATGTGTACGGCCCATCTAATGGAGGATCTAATCCGCAGAGCAGAAGAGGAAGGAGCATTTGCGGTTCTGAAGAAACCCTTCAGTACTGAAGTGCTGCTGGAAGCTATGGAACGCGCTTTCCGGGCCGAGTAGCAGGAGACCAACATTAACCGCGTAATTGCCGGGATTTGGTTCGACAAAGTCTTGTTCGATCCCGGACGGGAATCAAATGCTTGTGGGTTTGCCGACGGGACCTCAGACCTCGGCATTGCCGATTCGAGAAACCGCCGGCATCATCGCAGGCGACTCTAACAGAGGGTGAACGACCATGACGATGACAAGTTTTTTGAGGAAGATTTTTCCCAATAAGAGGCCGCCTACTGAAGACGCTCGAAGAATTCTCATAGTCGATGATGACGAAAGCTTAAGTGACAGTCTCAAAGATATTCTCGAGGGAGAGGGCTACGAGATTCTTCTAGCTTCCACAAGGGCCAAGGCGACTGAACTGGCCCAAGAAGCATTGCCTAGCGTGGCCATTGTGGACCTTAAGCTCCCTGACGGGTCCGGCACGGCTCTCCTTTCTGAATTGAACAGCGTGGCTCCCGCAATTACCTGCATCCTCATGACCGCATACGCCGATGTAGACTCCGCGGTGCTTGCCATTGAGAAAGGGGCGTTCTATTACCTTCGCAAGCCGGTTGATCCGCCGGAGCTTGTGGAACTGGTGGACTTAGCTTTCGAGACTATTCGCCTCAAAGAGGAAAAGCAGAAGGCTGAAGAGGCACTCAAGGCTAGAAACAGGGAACTCGAGGACACTGTAGAGCGACTTCAGAAACTGACCGGCCCTAGCGGTAACCAGAAGACATCTTGAAGGCGCTAAGGCGTTCAAAAAAGTCCTGGGGTGGTCCGACTAACCGTGCGGAGGTCTCTAAGAGTCCGGCACCCGAGGTTTTGCATTTTTCTTACCACAAAGACGAACAGACACGCGGCTTGGAACGCATCTCCAAGGGCGTCGTGCTGCTCGAATCGTGGCAGATGGTATTTTTCCGAGAGCGTCTTGAGGTTGTACCCCGCCGCCACTTCAACTCTGTCGTAATGCCCTCCCCGCTCCCGCTCTTCGTAAACTTGGGCCAGCTTCATAGAGTCCAGGCAAGGGTTCCGCAAATGCCCTCCCATGAGCCTCCGTGCCGCCCTGTTTATGAACGCCATGTCGAGCCCGATGAAGTGTCCCACCAATAAAGCGTTACCGACGAAATCCACGAAATCGGGCATTACCTTCCTTAGTTCCGGCGCACTTTCGATCTGATCGGGGGTAATTCGGTGAATTAGTGTGCTCACCTTGGGCATGGACCGCTTAGGTCTCACGTACGAAAAGAAATTGTTTCCCGTGATTATTTGCAAACCTTCGATGCGTACTGCCCCGATTGACACTATTGCGTCGCGCCGCAAGTCGAGTCCGGTCAGTTCGGTATCCAGAGAGACAAACTGATATGTTTCAATAGGTTTGGTCTGATCAAACCGCTCCAAGCGCCTGTGGTTTGCAATGATTGCGGGATGCTTGTCTCTGCGAAACCATGGCCACTTCAGCTTCACGCGAATTCTCCCTTACGCCGCGATCTCTTTATGAACGGAAGTAGGGTGGAATCAAAGCATGCGAACGCCAAGCCGGCGCTATTCTACGATGCTGATCTCTTCCTTTAGGAAGCCCTGTATGCGGTTAATTACGCCGAATGCTTCCTTGAGGGTCTGCCTCTCAGTGTCCGTCAGGTCAACTGGATCGATGTAGTTGTCCGGCTTCAGCCCCACCAAGAGCCTTCTCAACTGATGAACGAGACGGACGTGCATCTGGAATTCGTACGCTTCACGCACCTCCGCGTGGAATCCCCGTGGAATATGTTCACCGTCAGCCAGGGCTTTCAATCTGGCAAGGGTGTTGGTCTCCTTGACGCCGTATTTCAGGGCCATGACACGGGCGAAATCCACAAAGGGGACCAGCCCTCGGGTCTTGAGGTCCAAGCGATTCTTGTGCTGGCCATCCTTCTCCACTACGAATTCTCTGAAAAAGGTCAGCGGCGCCTTGCCCAAAAGGCAATCTTTGGCCAGATGCATCAAGAAAATCCCCCTTCTCGGAGCCACTGCGGACACATAGTCTCTGAGATGCTCTCCGAGAGAAAAACTACCGTAACCTGCGCGAAAGTCGAAGAAGATGGTGGCATGAAGAACAGCTTGAGGCTCTGGAGAGGTCATCCAACGGTCAAAATAGCCTTGCCAGACTTTGGAAGGCTTACGCCAGTTGGGGGTCGACGCCATCATCTTTCCTTTGCAAAGGGCATATCCGCACGCTTCGAGATGCTTTACAGCCTCGTTTCCCAATCTGCGGAAGTACAGCTTACCTGTCTTGATCCGCTCCCAGTCTTCGGGCGGGGTCTCGTAAAGCAAGGCGTTGTCTTGGTCGGTGGCGAAAGTTTGCTCCCGGCGGCCTTCGCTGCCGAGCATGAGCCAGCACCACCGATAAGGCGCAGGGCCGATCTCTTCTTCCAGCAACACCAAGACGCGGGTCACTATATGGTCGTTAAGAACAGCCACCATTCGAGTGATGTCTTGGGCCTTTCCCCCTTCCTGGACGAGGGTCGAAACAACAAGGGGCACTTTTTCCCCAAGAGAATAGAGCCCCTCGATTGTGCGCTGAGACACTATCTCCCTGAAGAGAGAGATGGGCGAGGTCCCCTGCTGGATCATTATGTCATGGGCGGTGATCATCCCGACAAGATCCCCGTCTTGTTCCACTGCCAGATGGTGAACCTGTTGATTCATCATCTGCAGTAATGCATCGAAAGCCAGTGCAGTCTCGGGAACGGAGTTGACAGGAGAGGACGCTATAGATGCTACTGAACTGCCATAATCCAGACCCTGCGCCACAACCTTGGTTCTAAGGTCGTTGTCGGTGACGATTCCGACCACTTTTCCGGATTGATCTATGACAAGCAGAGAGCCTAACGACAGGTCGGTCATCTTGCGCGCGGCCACCTTAACTGATTCATCCCCGTTTATGACTTCAACCCGCCTCTTAACGACATCTTTTACTCTTGCAGTGAACAGGTACAATCCGCGTCGATTCGGCTGAATTCGATTCTGGTCTCTCATCTCGGCATATGCCGCCCCAACCACGTCGGCGGAAAACCTGTCCAAATAATATTGTGCGAAAGCGGGATAGCTCTGGACCAGTCTGAGAAATACCTCTCTTTCCAGGAGATAGCAGAATGTGTCCTCTTCGGCCTGAACCGTGTGATTAGCCCGGGATTGTTTGATGATGGCCAGTGCTCCGAAATAGCCTCGCTCGCCTACGAAATCCACGAGCCTCACTGAGCCGTCCGGGTCAATGTGTTGGATCTTCACTCCTCCCCGCGTTACGAAATGAAAATGAGTCACTTCGCTGACGCCTTGCTCAAGGATAATCGTCCCCCTCGGATAGAAATCTTGGGTAAATTTTCCCGAGATCTCTTTCAGAACGGTTGATTCCAGGTCTTTGAAAGGTAGCGTCCGCCCAAGGAACTCCAGGACCGCTGCTGGATCTGCAGCCGGCATCTCGTTTTGTTGCACCATTGACTACCTCTACAGCTCGTTAAACCTAGGAGTGCTTGTCGCCTGCTACCGCCGCCCACGAAGGTTTCCCGCGGGCTATTCCATCAACCTGTGCGCGCATCCCGCGGCCTCAAGAGCCATTGAAATGACCTGAGCCAGCTCGCTTTGACTGTTTCCCGCCAGGTTGAACGGAAGTTAGTTTAAACTCACGTCTTACATGCGCCATCAGGCGCTCTATGACCGAAAAAGAGAACTGCAAGGTCTTCCGCTCCAGCTCGGAGAGTTCTGCAGGCGACACAAAGTTGTCCAGCTTTCGACCTGTCTCAACCATTCTGAGTTGATGCACCAGCGCGAGATGGATATCGAACTCGTAAGCTTGACTCGCGTCAGTGTACAGGTCCACAGGTATGTGCTGTTTATCGGCCAACAGTCGGAGTCTGGCCAACGTGTTGGTTTCACTAATCCCATGGCGCAACGACATGATGCGGGCAAATTCTACGAAGGGGGTAAGCGTCCTGGTCTTAAGATCCAACAGTTCGATCTTTGCGTCGTCTTTCTCCACCACCGAGTCGGCATAGAAGGTTACCGGTGGCTCGTTCAACAAGAAATATTTGATAAAGTACTTCAAGAACTGAGGATACCTACCAGCTCGCTTGAGGACATTTGTCCGGAGATCCTCCG
>Ga0209039_10002469_pt1 | contig 15640 bp, 11 predicted proteins | sample BogFormECP12_OM1_FD_188238 | JGI IMG/M metagenome (GOLD analysis project Ga0209039, IMG submission 188238) | Bog forest soil microbial communities from Calvert Island, British Columbia, Canada - ECP12_OM1 (SPAdes) (version 2) | ecosystem: Environmental > Aquatic > Freshwater > Wetlands > Bog ... | reverse complement strand
CCGATCCGGCCATGTTGCAGCCGCCGCTGTTGATCCCACCCGGAACCACTGTCCAGTTGGTGATGAGCCCGGGCGCAGTCGCAAGGGTGGGTGCGGGGGTGGACTCAACCATGCTGCTCACCTTGGGAGAGACGGCTTCAATGAACGAGCCGGCCCCGCTGTAGGTGGTCGGGTTGATGGTTAAGGTGATCGCGAACGTCTGCGTCGTGGGCGTGCTGCTGATGGGACTCCCACTGTACGTAAGCTCGTAGATCGAGCCTTGGCAGGTGCCGTTGGTGCAAGAAAGAGGAGGAGGGCCGATGGGGGTCGCGCCAGCGGGCATTGCGGCGGCTACTAATGTGAGCCCCGCCGCAGCGAGGATATATATCGAAGAGCCATGACTACTCCCTTCCCAGGTGAGATCAGGCCTGACTGAATTCAAGCAATCCTCATGCCATGCAATGAAGCTCCGTAAGTCATTGAAATAATAATACTTTCAAGGTGCCGAATGGCTACCGGTGGGAACCCCCTAGGTAAATCCCTAGGTAAATCTATGGAAAGTCTTTCCGCGCGGCCTGGCAGCGGGGGAAAACGCGCTCTCCGAGCCAGGCGCCTCGCGCACGGTGGCAGGGGACCTGCCGCGTGACCTCAACTCGAACGAGCGCACTCCCAGCCGTAGCTGGCCGAGGTTATTCGCCTGGGGCCCGCGAAGGGTTCGAGCGGCGCCATGAGCCCGACGCGATCTATTGCCTCATCGGCGGCGAAGCTGCTTCCCTGAGCCGCCACCTGCTCGTCCGCGGTGGCCGGTAGAGCCTTCGCAGGCTACCTCGAGGAGCCGTGGCGTAGCTGATCGCGCAGGAATCTCCGCGGCGGGATCGAGGGCGTCGCGTACACCGAGCAGCCAGGACGCGCCGCTGGGTGCGCGTCCTCGGCCGCCAGGTGAGCTCGGGGCCTTCGCCTTTCGTACTTGCTCGAGCTTACGCCAGTGGCGACGGTCGCGATGCTCACGCCCACAGCGCAGAGGTCACCGCGCAGAGCTGAGGCGTCTTTGGCGGAGCGCAAGCGGTCAAGAGTGCCTGCGAGCCGGATCGAGCGGCTTGCGCGCATCAGCTTCATGGCGGGAGAATTCGCGGCAGGTGGACTGATCGAGGGCGCGCGCCGGCTGCTCGGCGGCGGGAAGCACGCCACGAGCCCCCTCTTTTCGCTGGCCAACGCGCAGCGCCTGGCACGGCGCCTCGCGAATCTCCGCGGCGCAGCCATGAAGCTCGGGCAACTGCTCTCGCTGGAGAGCGCCGACATCCTCCCTCCGGAGTTCGCCGAGGCGCTCGCCGTGCTTCGCGCCTCGGCCGACACCATGCCGCCCTCGCAGGTCCGACGAATGCTCGGCCGCGAGTACGGCAAGGGCTGGGAGGGCCGCTTTCGGGAGTTCGACTTCGAGCCCGTGGCGTCCGCCTCCATCGGCCAGGTCCACGTCGCGGTAACCGCCGACGGGCGTCGCCTCGCCCTCAAGATCCAATACCCCGGCGTCGCTCGCAGCATCGAGAGCGACGTCGACAATGTCGCTTCGCTCCTCCGGCTGGCGAAGCTGCTGCCCGTCGACCTCGATGTCTCGGGGATCATCGCCGAGGCGAAGCAACAGCTCCGACAAGAAGCGGAATATCTGCTCGAAGCGCAGAGTCTGCGCCGCTACCGCACGCTCGTGGCCGACGATCCCGCGCTGCTCGTGCCGGGAGTCCACGACGACCTCACGACCCGACGCATCCTCGCGATGGATTTTGTCGAAGGGGAGCCGATCGAGTCGCTCGCGGCGGCAGGGACGCCGCAGGCACGCCGTGACGCGGCCGGATTCATCCTCGAGCGGCTGGTGTTCCGCGAGCTCTTCGAATTTCGTTTCATGCAAACCGATCCGAACTTCGCGAACTACCGCATCCTGCCAGACTCGGAGCGTATCGCGCTCCTCGACTTCGGTGCGACCCGCGAGCTGCCCGGAGTCCTGGTGGAGCGGTACGCGGGGATCGTACGTGCGGTCCTCGCAGGAGACCGCGCGGCGGTGCGAACCGCTGCGGTCGACATCGGTTATCTGCCTAGGGACGAGACCGACGACCGTGCGCGCGGCGTCGTGGAGCTGATCCTCGCGGTCTGCGAGCCGCTCCGCCACGCGGGGCCCTATGACTTCGGCCGCTCGACGCTGCCTTCGCGGGTCCGCGACATCGGACTCGACCTGGCCTTTCGCCGCGGCTTCCTGCACGCACCGCCGCCCGAGACTGTCTTTCTGCACCGTAAGCTCGTGGGCTCGTTCCTGCTCTGCGCCCGCCTGCGTGCGCGGGTCGACGTCCACGCGTTGATCCGGCCCCTTGTCGGGCTCCTCTGAGGCGCGGCGCCCCGACTCGCCACCCTGTCCGGAGGACCCGCGAGCGCTGGAAATCGATTCTTTACGCTGCGGCAGCGACCCGCTGCGGCTGCCGCCGCGCCCGCCGCGCCACGAGCCGAAGCCCGAGGGCAGCGAGGGCTGCGGCGAAGAAGGGCGCGTACCACGCGCCTCGCTCGAGCGTGCGCGTTCCATACGTGAAGGCGAACACGAACCACAGGTAGTAGACACCAAAGGTATGGAGTCTCCGCCAGTTGCGGCCAAGACGGCGAACCGCAGCATCGCTCGAGGTCGCAGCCATGGCGTAGAGGGTGAGATACGCCCCGCCACCCACGACGACCGTGACTGGATCGGGTCGCGTCCCTTTCACGGCGAAAAACGTCGCGAGCGCCGCGAGGTGCACCGTGTGGGCGGTCGCGAAGGCGAGCCCGAGCGGCCGTCGCTGCCGTTGGAGCGTACGCGAAAGCGTACTCGGAGCGAGGGTATTCCAAGACCCCGCAACAAACACCAGGAGAAAAACCATGAATGAGAAGCGCGCGGTGTAGCGTGCGGCAAGCTGCCAGGACTCAGCGGGGGAAGCGCCCCCATAAAGTGCGTAGCCCACGGCGAGGAGGGCCCCGAGTGCGGCGCCGGCGCACAGCCGCGCGGTCGTGGAGGTCGGGTGAGCGAGAGCCGATTCCGGAAGCGTCGCGACGGGCACAGCGGGGCCTCAGCCTTCTGTTTCACTGATCTCGTACACTCGATGCGACACAAAATAGGCGAGGACCTCGAGGAACGTCAATTCCGACGATCGATGGCGCCCCGCCGAGCGGCGGCAGACTCCTCCCGTTCGCGCGCAGTTGCTCACGGACCCGAACTAAGGCGCGCTACCCCGGGCTCAGTATGCGCGAGGATCGGATCCGCGGCTTCTCCTTTTACGTAGTGATTCATGAAGGCGAGGCTGTAGGCGACGATCAAACCATGCGCGGTCTCGCTGAGGTTTGTCCAAGCGAAGTGTCCCGCCTTGTCGAACTCCACGTAGTACTTCGGCGTCGGCGATTGTTCGTACGCACCCTCATTCTTCCTCAGGGACGGGGTGATGCCGAGGTCGCGCGTCCCGCCCTGATACATCACCGGCGCGTCTAGGCCGCCCAGCCTGTCGTGCACGATGAATGGCTGGCTGTACGGAGACAGCGCGAGGACCGCTTTCACACCGCCGAGTTTCCAGCTCGGCCACGCCCCCGCCAATCCCAGAACGGTGTACCCGCCAAGCGAGTGACCCGAGAGTCCGAGGCGCGAGAGGTCGGCGCGGGTAGCAAACCGATCGTCGCTCGAAATCGCATCGATCAGCCGACGAATATCCTCTTCGCGATCGCGGTAGGTCGTATCGTTCCACAATTCGGGACGCCGGAAGGCGACCTCCGGCGCGGCGATCAGCCTTGCGTTTCCGCTATCGCAGGTCGCGTCCCGGTGGTTCGGCGCGAATACCAGATAACCACGAGAGGCGAATGCTTCCATCAAGAAACGCGATTGTGTCGCGCAGCCATGAAACCCGTGGGAGAAGATGATCACGGGTTGCTTCGTGGGGGTGGAAGTCTCCTCGGACCAGACCGTGACCTTCATGCCGGCGAGCAGGACGGCCGTCTCTCCAGCCTTCGCGGCGCCCGCTACCCATAGCCCCACGATCACGAGCAGTGCCAAGGGCCGCATTGCGAACTCCCGTAACATCGTGGACCCATGGATGAGGCGACTGCCCGCGGACGCCCGGCTCGTGGTCCTCCTAGGCTTTCGAAGACCTTATCGACGTTGCGGCCTTGGGGCTTAGGTCCCTGCGGGCATCCGAGTTTGCAGCCGGATGCCGAAGGGAGGAGGGTCTCCCCCCCTGCGGGGTCCCGCTTGATCCGCCACTCCGTGAGCACCAGGCCTCGAGTCCCTGAGTCGCGCCGAGTTCCCTCTCGGTGGAACGACTTCGTTCCCCCTTCCGCTTCGGAGAGGCAGACCCGGGGAACCCCTCTCGGCCCTGCGAGGAAGCACTCGGATCTTGGCGGCGTCCCGGCGACGATGTGGTATCGATTCGCGGCCAGCTGCGGTTTCGGTCCGTTCGTGTCGGTTGCGAGGTTCGCCGGCTCGGAGCGCCGCTCAAGGGACCCGAGGCGTACTCACCCGCCCAAGGAGGGGACCGTGGATCTGGTGATACAGCCTCTTGAATCGTCGCCCGAGTTCCAGGAAGTGGAGATCGTCGAGCGCAAGGGGCTCGGGCATCCGGACACGATCTGTGACGCGATCGCGGAGCGCATTTCGGTGCGCCTAAGCCGTCACTACCTCGAACGGTTCGAGATGATCCTCCACCACAACGTGGACAAGATTCTGCTCTGCGGCGGGTCGTCCCGCCCCTGCTTCGGCGGCGGTCAGGTGACGGAGCCAATCGAGATCTATCTCTCGGGCCGCGCCACGGGGGAGTGGCGTGGCACCCCGGTTCCCGTCCACGAGATCGCGGTCGCTGCGTGTCGGGAGCTACTCGGCCAACGCCTTCCCGAGCTCGACCTCGAACGTCACGTGCGAATCATCCCACGTATTCGGCCGGGTTCCACGGACCTCACCCGCCTTTTCGCGAGAGGTCGCCGTGTGCCTCTCGCGAACGACACTTCCTGCGGCGCTGGGTTTGCGCCGCTCAGCGACCTCGAGCGGGTCGTGCTCGAGGTCGAGCGCCCCTTGAATAGCGCCGCGACAAAGCGCGAGCATCCTGCCATCGGAAGCGACATCAAGGTGATGGGCGTGCGACGGGCCGACCACATCCGCCTCACCATCGGGTGCGCGTTCATCGGGCGCCATCTCGCGAACATCGAGGAATATGCAAGGGAGAAAGAGGCGGCAAGAGTGCTCGTGCTGAAGGCCGCACGCGATCTCACCCAGCGAGAGGTAGAAGCTACCTTGAACGCCGCCGACGACCTGGCCGCGGGTGACGTGTTTCTCACCGTCACAGGTACGTCGGCCGAAGCGGGCGACGACGGCGAAGTCGGGCGCGGCAACCGGACCAATGGCCTCATCACGCCTTACCGGTCCATGACGATGGAGGCCGCCGCCGGAAAGAACCCTGTGAGCCACGTAGGCAAGCTCTACAACCTCGTCGCCGACAAGATCGCCGGGGTGCTCGTGGCGGAGCTGCCGGGAGTGCGTGGGGCGGCGTGCGTCCTGGTGAGCCAGATCGGGCGCCCCCTGGACGACCCGCAGCTCGCGGATGTGCGTCTCTTGTTGAATGGAACCCCCAGCGAGGGCCTTCGCGCTGCGGTCGAGCTTGTGGTCCGAGATCAGCTCGCGCGGCTGCCTGAGCTGCGCCGCGAGCTTCTCGAAGAGCGCCTGGCTGTCTACTAGCGAACGGGCGATGAAGGCGCGCTACGACCGCGCGCTTGTCTCCGCCACCGCGTCATCGGTCCGAACCCGCGCCCCGAACCAACGCAGACCTCGGGCCTTCAGAGCTGTGGCCGGCTCATACCATAGCCCCTATCCTATCTGAAACGGGGGACGTATGGCTCACACGATTCGCGAAAAGACCAAGCTCCTGAACCGGGTGCGGCGCCTCCGAGGCCAACTCGAGGCCATCGAGCGCGGACTCGAGGGCGAGGCGGGATGCGCAAAGGTCATGCAGCTCGTCGTGTCGGTCCGCGGTGCGATCAACGGTCTTATGGCCGAGCTCGTGGAAGATCACATCCGCTTTCATGTTTCGGACCCCGCCCGCGACACCGATCTGGAGAGGGCTCGTGGTGCGGAGGAGCTCATCGATGTCGTCCACGCCTATCTCAGGTGACCCCGGGCACGACGCCTCGGCGCTGCGCGAAGACAGTACAGCGCATGCGACGGTTCACGATCGCGTGGAGGCCGCTCTCTCGGGCGTTGCGGCAGCAGATGACGCCGAAGAGTTCCGGGGCCAGACAGAGCCGGGCCCGCACGGGCTCGAATGGGCCGATGCCGCGAGGATCGCCGTTGTCGCGATCGCGGCGGCTGCGGTCTACTTCCGTGTGTGGGAGCCGCTCCATCCCGTGAGTCCCATCGGCGTGATCGGCCTCTCGATTGGTGGCTGGCCCATCTTGAAGGAAGCCGCCGAGAACCTGCGGGCGCGGCGGATGACGATGGAACTCTCCATGACCATCGCCATCGTGGCTGCTGCCGCGATCTCCGAGTTCTTCACGGCGCTGGTCATCACCCTTTTCGTTCTCGTCGCCGAAGTTCTCGAGGGCATGACGGTCTCCCGTGGCCGCCGGGCCATCCACGACCTCCTCGACTTCTTGCCGCAGTCGGTCTGCGTGCGCCGCGCTGGGATCGTCCGGGATCTCCCCGCGCGGGAGCTTTGCGTCGGCGACTCCCTGCTCGTGAATCCCGGTGGCCGTGTGCCGGTGGACGGGTGCGTGCTGCAGGGTCACTCCTTCGTCGATGAATCGCGGATCACCGGCGAATCGATGCCGGTGGAGAAGACGGCGGGGACGCCCGTCTTTGCCGGTTCGATCAATCAGTCTGGAGTGCTCGAGATTCGCGCGGAACGCATCGGGCGCGACACGAGCTATGGAAGGATCATCGACGCCGTGGAGAACGCGGAGCGCTCACGTGCGCCGGTCCAGCGCCTCGCCGATCGGCTGGCCGGCTACCTGGTTTACTTTGCCCTCGGCGCAGCTGCCCTCACGTTCGCTGTGACGCGCGACGCGCGATCGACCATCTCGGTCGTGATCGTGGCGGGCGCCTGCGGAATTGCGGCGGGTACACCCCTTGCTGTTCTTGGAGCGATCGGTCGTGCCGCGCGGCTCGGGGCAATCATTAAAGGCGGGCTCTACCTCGAAATCCTCGGTCGGGTCAATACGGTTGTCCTCGACAAGACGGGAACGCTCACCTTTGGTCGACCCGAGGTGAAGAAGCTGGTGCCCTCGCATGGGGCTTCGCCGGACGAGCTGCTGCGCGCCGCCGCCTCGGCGGAATCGCGGTCGGAGCATCCGCTCGGGCGAGCGGTCGTGGCGCATGCCCGCACGCGCGGCATTTTCCCGGTGGAGGCGGAGCGCTTTGCGTACACCCCCGGGCAGGGGATCTCCGCCACGATCGAGGGCACGGAAGTGCTCGTGGGGAATGCTCGCCTGATGCGCGAGCACGGGGTGGATCTCCCTGCGGGACGTGCGAGCGAGTCCGACGGGTCTGCCTCGGAGGTGCTGGTGGCTCGCAGTGGACGCCTCCTTGGGAAGATCTCGATCGCGGACACGGTGCGTCCCGAGGCCATGCGCGCCGTCGAGGCGTTGAAGCGAAGCGGCCTGCGGATTGTTCTTCTCACAGGAGACGCCCGCCCGGTCGCCGAGGCCGTTGCAAACGCCCTCGGCATCCAAGAAGTCGAGGCGGGTCTTCTCCCAGACCAGAAGCTCATGCGGATCCGCGAGCTCGTGGGCGACGGGCGCGTCGTGGCCATGGTGGGCGACGGCATCAATGATGCCCCGGCGCTGATCGAAGCGGATGTCGGGGTGGCCATGGGTTCCGGAACCGACGTGGCTCGCGAAAGCGCTGACATCGTGCTCCTTGGGAACGATCTCGCGAAGTTTGCGAAGACGGTCGCGATTGCGCGATGGACCCGGCGCATCATCTGGCAGAACTTCGCGGGCACGATTCTCGTCGATGCCTGCGGGATCGGGCTCGCGGCTTTCGGATTCTTGAATCCGCTGCTGGCTGCGTTCATTCACGTGTCCTCCGAGCTTGCGTTCATCCTCAATTCGACCCGCCTCCTCCCCGGTCGCATGGGAGTCGCCGACCGAGCCTCCGCTCTCTCAGCGGTGGGTCACGCGCTTGGGTCTTGAGGACGCCTGGAGGGGCTCCACGGCAGGTGGGGGCTCGGGCGAAGCCACCCGTCAAGAGCAGTCCCTTGCATCGCCCCGGGGCATGCCTCCGTAATGGATGGGCTCACCCTCTTTGGCCTCTTTTCGGTGACGGCGATGCTGGTGTGCTACGCGCTCGACGAGCGCAGCCGTTGGTTCACGTTGGGCTTCGCTGGCGCATGCGCGCTTGGATCCGCTTACGGCTTTCTTCAAGGGGCGTGGCCGTTCGGAATCGTCGAGGCCATCTGGTCTCTCGTCGCGGCGCGGCGCTGGTGGCGAAGGCAAGCCGGCTGATCGGGTGCAAGGGTCGCATGCTCGGAGTTTCCGAACGAAGCGCGTCGGGTCCATCGGGCTGCAGGGGTGCGCGGTTCGGGGGCGAAGGCGATGACGAACCCCTCCCCCCCTGACCCATCCCGGCACCTTTGACCCTCTCGCAAGGCGGCGGCGGCCGAAAGGCTCAACCTTCCGCCGTCCCGGCGAACCCGAGCCTCCCGAGAACGAAAGCAAGAGCAGGCGCAGCGCTCTAGCGCTGCCTATCATCGCTCCGGTGACTCCGCTGCCGCCGAGCGTCCATCGCGATCGTAAGATCCCGCGCACCGGGCAGAGCGCTCCCGGCGGCGCGGAACTTTTCCAGGCCTCGCCCGGGGCTCTCGCAGGTCTCACGAAGCAGTGGGTTTCCGCCGAAGACGAGACTCCGGGGCATCATGGACCTTAGCGTTCGTGACGTCGCCAGACTGCTCAACGTCTCGGAGGAGACGGTCTATCGGTGGGTCCGCAGGGGTTCCTTGCCCAGCCATCGCGTCCACGACCAGTACCGCTTCAATCGCGTCGAGCTCCAGGAATGGGCGGCCCTTCACAAACACCGCGTATCCCCGGATCTGTTTCGTTCCGACGAAACTCAAGAGGAATGCCCGAGCCTGCGTGACGCGATCGAGCACGGGGGGATCTTCCACGGGGTGCCCGGCGATCGAAGGGAAAAAGTGCTGGAAGCCGTCTGCGCGCTACCAGGAATTCCCTCCAAGGTGAACCGCCGACTCCTCTATCAGCTTCTGGTCGCCCGCGAGGCGCTGGCGTCGACCGCTGTGGGTCATGGGATTGCCATTCCCCATCCGCGGGATCCGGTCGTGGTCCGCGTGGATAAGCCCGCCGTCCTGCTGTGCTTTCTGAGCGAGCCCGTCGACTTTCAGGCGATGGACGGCCAAGCCGTGGGGGTTCTCTTCACACTCCTCTCCCCCTCCGTTCGCATCCACCTCCAGCTGCTAGCGAAGCTCGCCTTTGCGCTTCACGACGAAACGCTGAAGGTGCTCCTGCGCACGGCCGCGCCGAAGGACGCGATTCTCGAGCGGATCGCCACCCTTGAGGAGGCCGAACCACCCCTCGCCGTACGGGAAGAATCTGCGGAAGGCGGAACGTCCTCACACGTCAAGACATCCTAATGCTCGGGACGATCCTGCTCGCCATTGCTCTTCTCTGCCTAAGCGCCTTCGTTGCAGCACTTCTCACGCGTTTTGATCGCGCGTCCCTCGCCATCGGAACGACGGGGAGTGTCATCGCGTGTCTCACGGGTGCGATCGGCGCACTGATCGCCCTTGTGCGCCAGGAGCAATCCGCGTTCCGCGGCACCTGGTCGCTCCCTTTGGGAGAGCCGCACGTTGCCATGGATGCGCTGTCGGCGTTCTTCTTGCTCTGCGTCTTTTTGGTTTCAGGGCTGGCCGCGGTTTACGCAAGCGGATACCTGCCCGCCTACCTCGGGAGGCGGCGCCTTGGCCCGGCGGTCGCGCTCTTCAATCTGCTTGTCGCCGCGATGGCAGGGCTCGTGGTTGCGAGGGACGGAATCCTATTTCTGATCAGCTGGGAGGTCATGTCCTTCGCCTCATTCTTTCTCGTCACCTTTGAGAACGAACGAGAGGACGTGCGCCGCGCGGGGATGACCTACCTCGTCGCCTCGCAGTTCGGCGTTGCCTTCCTCTTCATCTTGTTCGTCCTTCTCGGACGGAGTTCCGGTACCTACGACTTCGATCGCTTCGCCGCGGCGGGCGGTCTCGCCAACACCTGCTTCCTCCTCGCAGTCGTCGGCTTTGGCTCCAAGGCGGGGTTCTGGCCCCTCCACATCTGGCTTCCCGAGGCGCATCCGGCGGCACCGAGCCACGTCTCGGCCGTGATGTCAGGGGTGATGATCAAGCTCGGAATCTACGGCCTCCTGCGAACGCTCACGTTTCTTGGGCCCCCCGCGGTGTGGTGGAGCACCGTTGTGCTTTTGCTCGGCGCGATCTCGGGACTCACGGGGATCGTGCATGCTCTCGCGCAGCGCGATCTCAAGCGGCGGCTCGCGTACAGCAGCGTCGAGAACATTGGGCTGATTGCGCTGGGAATCGGTCTCGGCCTCCTGGGTCAGAGCCATGGCAACGCGCTCGTGAGCTTCTTCGGATATTCCGGAGCGCTTTTGCACGTGCTGAACCACGGGCTCATGAAGGGGCTCCTGTTCCATGGGGCGGGAAGCGTGATTCACGGCACGGGGACCCGAAGCATTGAATCCCTCGGAGGGCTGTATCGCAGGATGCCGACGACGGCGTTGAGCTTTCTCGTGGGCTGCGTCGCCATCTGCGGTCTCCCGCCGCTTAACGGCTTCGTGGGCGAGTGGCTGATCTACGTCGGCGCCTTCCGCGGCGCGGCGAGTCTCCCGACGGCGGGGGCCGTGCTGGCGCTCGTCGCGATCCCTGTTCTCGCGCTCATCGGCGGCCTCGCCGCAGCCTGCTTCGTCGGGACCTTCGGCACCGTCTTCCTCGGCGAGCCGCGAACGGAGGTGGTCCCTCGGGCTCATGAATCGGGTCTCGCGATGCGGAGCACGATGGGGATCGGCTCGCTCCTTTGCGTCGCAATCGGCTTCTGGCCTGCAGGAGCGCTGCGCCTCGTGGTACCTGCGGTTGCGTTGGTGGGCCAGATCCCGGCGCTGGCCTCCGATGCCAGCAGTCCGCTCCTCGCGATGAGCCGCCTCGCTTTCGTCCTTACCCTCGTGATCGCAGTCCTTGCGCTCCTTCGCTCGGCGCTCCTTCGCGGGCGCGCGGTGACACAAGGGGTGACCTGGGGCTGTGGCTACGCCGCGCCGAGTCCTCGGATGCAGTACACGGCCAGTTCGTTCGCACAGCCTCTCCTCGCACCTTTTGCTCCGATCCTCCATGTCCGTGTCGAGGAAGACGGGCCGTCGGGCTACTTCCCGCGCGGTGCGCGCTATGACGAGCACATCAGCGACGTGGCGGGCGAGCGGTTTCTGATCCCAGGAACTCGAAGGGTGGTTCGCGCGCTTTCCCGGCTGCGCGTGATCCAACAGGGTCGCGTGCAGCTCTACGTCGTCTACATCGTCGCGACGTTGGTGGCGCTCCTGGTCTGGCAACTCATGGGAGCGGGAAAATAAGGATGGCGACGGACCTTATCCTTCACGTGGCGCTCCTCCTCGTCATGCCGCCGCTCGTCTTGGGCGTGATCCAAAAGACCAAGGCATGGTTTGCGGGAAGGAGCGGACCTCCCCTTCTTCAGGCTTATTTCGATCTCTGGAAGCTTCTGCGCAAGGGCGCGGTCTACAGCGGGACGACGACCTGGCTCTTCCGGGCGGGGCCGATCGTCTCGTTGGCGACCGCCCTGTGCGCGGGCCTCGTCATGCCGCTCGCCGGGGCAAGCTCGCCCCTTGGATTTTCCGGGGACGTCATCCTCTTCGTCTACCTCCTCGGACTTGGCCGCTTTTTCACGATGGCCGCCGCCCTGGATACCGGCTCGAGCTTCGAAGGGATGGGCGCAAGCCGTGAGGCCGCCTTCTCGGCCTTTGCAGAACCCGCGCTCCTGCTTTGTCTCGCGATCCTCTGCATCCCGGCCCGGAGCGTGAGCCTTTCGGAGGCCCTCGCGACACTCTCTTCCGTACCTCCTGGCTTTTCCCATCCCGCGTACCTCGCCGCGGCGCTCGGCCTTTTTGCCGTGCTTCTCGCCGAGAACTCTCGAATCCCGGTCGATGACCCGAACACGCATCTCGAGCTCACGATGATTCACGAAGTCATGGTGCTCGATCACGGGGGGCCGGACCTTGCCGTCGTCCTTTATGGAAGTGCCGTGAAGCTCTTCGTTGTGGGGGCACTCCTGGTCCACGTGGTTGTGCCTCCGCCTCCGGAGGGTGACTTGGAGGGTGTGGGACTCCTTTTGGGTGGACAACTTGGGCTGGCGATCGCGGTGGGGTGCGTCGAGTCCATGATGGCGCGGCTCAGGCTTCCGCGTGTACCCCAGTTTCTCGTCGGGGCCTCCGTTTTGGCGGGGATCGGACTTGCTGCGCTTCTCTATCGAGGTGCCCCATGACAGGGTACGCGGATTTCATCCTGCTGGTCGTGCTCGTGCTCGACCTCTATGTCGTGGCGACAAGTCGCCTGGCGAGCTGTGTGCACGTTTCGGCCTTTCAGGGTGTGGCCCTTGCACTCCTCCCCATCGCGCTCTGGGCTCCCGGCTACCAGGGGGGAATGGATCCCCAGGTGCTGCATATCGCCCTCATGAGCGTAGGCACATTGATCGTAAAGGCCCTGGTCATCCCACAGCTTGTTCTTCGCGCCATCCGCGAGGCCAATGTCCGCCGAGAGGTCGAGCCCTTTGTGAGCCTCCACCTCTCGGTCCTGATCGCCGCTGCACTCGTCGGAATCTCGTTCTGGCTGGCGAGCGTCTTGGTTCTGCCCATCCCGGCGCCTACGACGCTCTTGGTACCTGTCGCCTTCGCCACGGTGCTCGTGGGTTTCTTGGTGCTCGTGAGCCGAAAAAAAGCGGTGACCCAGGTGGTCGGCTACTTGATGCTCGAAAACGGCATCTTCATCTTCGGCCAAACGCTCGTTCGCCAAATTCCATTTGCCGTCGAACTGGGCATTCTCTTGGACCTGCTCGTAGGCGTCTTCGTGATGGGGATCGCGATCCATCACATCAGCCGAGCGTTCGATCATATCGACACAGAACTCTTGTCCGCCCTGAAGGACTAGCGCCGATGCTCTCATTGCTCGTGATAGTTCCGGCGATCTTGGGTGTCCTTGCCCTCTACAGCAAAGACCTGCGGATCGATCTGGCTCTTCTTGTCGGAACCGCGATCGCGCACCTCTTGGTGACGGCTTGCCTGTGGACCGGAGAATCGGGCCCGGAGCTCGATTCTCTGCTCAAGCTCGACGTCCCTGGGCTTCTCTTTCTCTCGATCACCAGCGTCATTTTTTTGAGCGCTGCGCTCTACACCATTCCCTACATCGTGCACGGCACGCACGACAAGCCGGCTGCACTTCAGCGATTTGTCCCCTGCCTGCTCTGGTTCCTCTCTGCGATGACCTTGGTGGCAGTGACCCAGCACCTCGCACTCATGTGGGCTGCCGTGGAAGGAACGACCCTCGCGAGCGCTCCGCTCGTGTACTTCTACCGCCGCCGCGGAGCGCTCGAAGCCACCTGGAAGTACCTCCTCGTGTGCTCGGTGGGAATCGCGTTGGCGCTCCTTGGAACCTTCTTCGTTGGAATCGCGGCAGCCGGCAGTTCGGTGGGAGCCTCGGACCTTACGCTCTCGGGTCTGAGCCGTGCCGCACCGTTCATGGCCCGGCCCTGGCTGAAGGCCGCGTTTGTGCTGGCGCTCGTGGGCTACGGCACGAAGATGGGACTCGCGCCGCTCCACACCTGGCTTCCCGATACCCACAGCGAGGCACCCTCGCCGGTGTCGGCGCTCCTCTCCGGGGCGCTTCTCAACTGCGCGTTTCTTGCGATCTTGCGCTTCTATCAGGTCTGTTTGGCGTCCGGCGATTCGCAGTTCGCCCGGACCCTGCTCGTCGTTCTTGGCATGGCCTCCTTGCTCCTCGCGTCGGCCTTCATGGTGAGCCAGCGCGACTACAAGCGCCTGTTCGCCTACTCGAGCATCGAGAACATGGGGATCATGGCGGTCGGCATGGGACTGGGTGGAGCGGCGAGCTACGGGGCCTTGCTCCACGCCGTGAACCACTCGCTTTGCAAGGCCGGCCTTTTCTTTCTGGCCGGGAATGTCTTGCGGTCCTTTGGAACCACGCGGGCGCGGGACGTGAGCGGCGTTCTCGTGCGCCTTCCCGGGACCGGCGTCCTCTTGCTCGTGCTTCTTCTTGCAATCGGAGGCGCGCCGCCGTTCGGACCGTTCTGGAGCGAGTTCCTGATTTTCCAGTCCGCCTTGGGGGGAGCCCACGCCTGGCTCGGGGTCCTCTTTGTTTCGCTCTTGGCGGTGGCTTTCTTAGGGATGGCGGGCGTTTTGTTGCCGATGCTCTCCGGTGGGGGGAGCCTCCGAGGCCCGCGCAGCGCGGAAAGCCGGCTCTCCATCCTCCCTCCGCTCGCGCTGGCAAGCGCCGCACTCGCGATCGGCCTCTACCTCCCACCCTTTCTCGCGGACGCCCTCCACAGGGCCGCCGGAATGCTCGGGGGCTGAGCCATGGTCGAGCTTTCAGGCGAGAATCAAGGGCAGCGGGGAAGCGAGAACTCGAGCAGCCTTGTGTGGGGCAAGAACGGCCTCCGTCTCGAGCTCGCCGAGCTGCCCCGACTCCCGCCCCTCCCCTTTCGGAGCGCCTGCTGCCGCGTCTGCTCGGACGGTGGCAGGCTTTTGGCCCTGTGCACACTGCCCCCGTGCGAAGGCCCGAGCTCTGGTAGCCCGCCCGAGCTCCTCGCCGTCCTCGGAGAGGACGCCCGGTCGCGGATCGGTCTTCTGCGCATGGAGCTCCCAGAGACTCGAAGTTACCCCGCGCTCACTGCGGATCTCCCCCAAGCACAAGCATTCGAGCGTGAGCTGTTCGAGGAACACTCGATCCATCCGCAGGGACATCCCTGGCTGAAACCCCTGCGCGAGCACGCGGATCTCGCCCCGCCGAGCGAAGGGGAGGAAACCGCCGTCCGCCCCCATCCGTTCTTTCGCGTCGAAGGACCCGGGATCCATGAAGTCGCCGTCGGGCCCGTGCACGCCGGCATTATCGAACCGGGCCACTTTCGCTTCCAATGCCACGGCGAGATCGTACGGCACCTCGAGATTCAGCTCGGCTATCAGCATCGCGGGGCCGAATCCTTGTTGCTCCGGTCTAGACCGGCGCGGCGCCTCGTGGTCGCGGAATCGATCGCCGGCGACACCTCCGTGGGCCACGCCCTCGCCTACTGCAAGGCCATCGAAGCCCTGGGGAGCACGGACGTCCCGCTCTACGCACAGGCCGTGCGGGGAATCGCACTCGAGCTCGAGCGTGTGGCGAACCATGTCGGAGACCTTGGCGCTTTGTGTAACGACGTCGGCTACCTGCCAGGTGCGTCGTGGTTTGGGCGGCTGCGCGGCGAGTTCTTGAATCTCCTGATGGAGCTCTCCGGCAATCGCTTCGGTCGAAGCCTTCTAAAGCCCGGCGGGGTCCGCTTCGGCCTGTGCGCCGAGAAGCGCAAGGACTTTCTCGAGCAGTTGGCGAGAGCCGAGCGGGACTTGAAGGATACG
>Ga0209039_10002468_pt1 | contig 15648 bp, 14 predicted proteins | sample BogFormECP12_OM1_FD_188238 | JGI IMG/M metagenome (GOLD analysis project Ga0209039, IMG submission 188238) | Bog forest soil microbial communities from Calvert Island, British Columbia, Canada - ECP12_OM1 (SPAdes) (version 2) | ecosystem: Environmental > Aquatic > Freshwater > Wetlands > Bog ... | reverse complement strand
GTGAACGTTCTATATCCAATTTTCCAGCATTCAGTTTTAAATCAGCAAGCTGGTCTGAATTGACCAGCCCAAATTCGGATTGAACCTGGGCAAGAGCAACCCAAATCTCTCGCCATAAGAGGCGTTTGTTGTTTTCACTCCAAATTTGACGCATTTCTGAGCTGGAGTAACGCCAGCTAAAAGGCGAAATATAATTTTCAAAATCCAACATACAGCCTCTTTTTTTAGTTTTTAATTTATTGTATCTTATACTGATAAAAGCTGACAACGTAACAAAAAACTGTTTTTAGTGCTTAGAAAATTTGCTTGACTGATATACAGGACTTATATAAAATCATTAATAAATAATATATAATGCGAGGGGGAGTAAATTGAGTCAGTGCTGAGACCATAGAAGGAAGCTTGAAATGGCAAATTGATAAACGCAATTTAAGTCTTTCAAGTTGTTAATGCCAAGGGTTCAGAATGGTTGCATTTGATTAGAATACGCTTATAATTTATTAAGAAACATTTTAGGAGGGCATTAAAAACAACCAGGGTTATTATTCTTGATGATTATCTATGAATGGAATCGCATTTGTTGAATATCTGGTTGTCAAGGCCGGATTAACTTCTCTACCTGGAGGAACCGCTGGACACACAGCACATTACTCAGAATTTTAATAGTGGTCAAGTTCCTGAAAAGCAGCTGCAGCAGGGAACCGTCCTTGTAAATCGATATTTAATCCAAGAGGTTATTGGTGTCGGAGGGATGGGATCTGTATACCGCGCACGTGATTTGCATTTTCCAAATGTCGTAAAGTTGGTTGCGGTCAAAGAAATGATCAACCAGGCTCCCGATCCATTAGTCCGACAAACCATTGTACAAAATTTCGAGCGGGAAGCTAATATTCTGGTGGCTCTGGCTCACCCCTCAATCCCAAAAATATTTGATTACTTTACCCATGATGATCGTTCTTATCTTGTATTAGAGCATGTTAACGGAAAAGATCTTGAAGCTGTGTTGAATGAATCGCAAGGGTTTATGCCTGAGGAACAAGTCATATCCTGGGCAGTCGAACTGTGCGATGTGTTGGAATATCTGCATGGTCATAAACCAGAACCGATAATATTCCGAGATATGAAGCCATCCAATGTGATGGTTAATGTTCAAAATCACATCGTTCTGGTTGACTTTGGTATCGCTAAAATATTTAAATCTGGACAAAAGGGCACCATGATTGGTACTGAGGGATATTCTCCTCCAGAACAATATCGTGGGGATGCCACCCCGTTAGCTGATATTTACGCATTAGGGGCAACATTGCATCATATATTATCGCGTAAAGATCCTCGTCTGGAGGCACCTTTTACATTTTCAGAAAGGCCAATTCGACAATCAAATCCGGCTGTCTCTCCTGATTTTGAAACTGTTATCAACACAGCTTTACAGTATAACCCACAGGATCGTTTCCAATCAGCGGCAGCGATGAAGGAAGCTCTTTTGGCAGTTGCGAAGAAAACAGGTGCCCTGTCGAAGATGTCCATCCAATCCGCGCCCATGGTTAGTGAGCAGACTATTAAACCGTTATGGACATTCAAATGCGAAGATGAAATCCGTGGATCAGCAGTTTACGATAATGGAATAATTTATTTGGGCGCTTACGATAATAATCTTTATGCGATTAATGCCACAGATGGAAGTTTTATTTGGAAATATCCAACAGGAGGCGGGATTGTAAGCCGGCCAACTATTTTCGATGGTGTGGTCTATTTTGGCTCAGAGGATAGTAAATTATATGCACTCAATTCTCGAACCGGAAAACTGATTTGGGATTTTGGGACAGGTGGACCAATCCGTTGCTCTCCAAGGGTTGCCGAAGGACATATATTTGTAGGGTCTGACGATGGATATTTGCATGTAATTAATATATCAACTTATCAACGCGCCTGGCAGGTTGATGCAGGAAGCATTATCCGTTCTTCACCATTCATTACAAATAATTTAGTATATTTTGGATGTGACAGCGGCGAGGTTTTTTGCGTTGATTTCAGAGGACAGATCAAGTGGAGATTTAAGGCCAAGAGAGCAGTAACATCGTCTCCGCTCGTCGATCAAGGTGTCGTATATTTTGCGTCTTTAGATTCGACATTTTGCGCTGTTGATGCAAGATCAGGATGGGCAATTTGGCGGTTTCGCATGGGAAAAGGTTCGGTCTCTTCACCCTGTAAAGCGGATAACCTTGCGTTTATCGGATCTGCAGATGGGAATATTTATTGTATTGAAGTTGGTAACGCCAAAGAAATTTGGCGTTTCCGAACAGAGCACCAGGTGAGTGGATCGCCGATAATTTATAAAGATTCAGTTTATTGTGGTTCTGCAGATGGTAATCTGTATTGTTTGGAATATCGTACGGGGCGACTACGTTGGAAATTTGATACTGGTGGGGCAATCACAGCAACTCCAACAATATATAATAATATAGTATATATAGGATCAGTTGATCATATTCTCTATGCATTAATTGCTTGAAAGAGACTGGTAACCATTATGACAAATGAATTGCTATGCTGGGGAGAAATTACGTGATAAAGCATTTTCGGCGATTGTTTGAGAAGAAAAAACCAGTTTCCATGGGCGTGGAAACTGCTCCTTTATCCCCTGAGCAGTTACAAACTGTTACAGTTGTCTGCACAGAATGCAAACCTCCCCAGCTTCTGGTTGGTAGCGCACAATCTGTGGGAAAGCAACGTGACCAAAATGAAGACACTTTATTGGCATTAAATGCAGTCATTTCAGATGGTGATACCGGATTGCCTTTTGGAATATTTATTGTTGCTGATGGGATGGGTGGACATCAACATGGCGAAATTGCCAGTGGGGTTGCAGCACGTTCGATGGCTGAATATTTGATCAAGAAGCTGTACGGTCCTTTATATGGGGCAAATTCTGAACCACAAAATGATAGTCTTCATGAAATAATGGAAAAAGCGGTTCATGAAGCGCAGCAAATAGTCACGAGGAAAGCTCCTGGTGGGGGGACTACTCTCACCGCGGCGATTGTTATCGGGGAGCAGGTTACACTTGCACATGTGGGTGATACTCGGGCATACTTTATCTATCCGGATGGCCGAATTCAAATAATGACACAAGATCATTCACTTGTGCGTCGTTTAGTAGAGTTAGGTCAATTAACTGAAGAGGAAGCCGCGGTCCATCCGCAAAGAAATGTTCTTTATCGAGCTGTTGGACAGGTTGAACCTTTTCAACCGGATATCAATACGTATTTATTACCTCACCCTGGGTATATGATGTTATGTAGCGATGGGCTTTGGGGTGTGGTGACACAAGCAGAGATATTTAAAATTATAACTTCACAACCAAATCCTGTATTAGCTTGCCATGAATTGATTGAAGCTGCCAATAATGCAGGCGGGCCAGATAATATCAGTGCGCTTCTTGTACAGTATATCAACTGAACCAGGCTAATCTATGAATAATGGGTCTGATTATTACAATGTACTGAACATTCCTCGGGATGCGACACCGGATGAAATCAGAGATGCTTACTTTGACGCCGCACGGAAAATGCATCCAGATGCAAATCCTGACCCAGCAGTTCGTGAAGATTTCCTATCTGTGCAAATAGCTTACGAAGTTTTATCCAACTCGCAAAGACGCGCAGCTTATGATGCTACATTACCTGTGCAACTGGTTAAACCAGCCATCTCAATCAATGCTAAATTCAGCCGATCAGTTTTACCTAGATCTGAAGAACCAAACTTAGCATACGCACTTGTTGAACTTGTGTGTACGGCAGAACCCGATCGAAATAATATTCCCCCGATACATATCTGCCTTGTCATAGATAATTCAACCTCGATGCAAGGCGATCGCATGGATATGGTTAAAGCAAACGCGGCTCAATTGTTGAAACAGCTACGACCGATTGACCTGATCTCAATCGTCTCTTTTAATGACCGCGCAGAAATAGTTGTACCTCCAACGCCTGTAAAAGATTTGGGCAAACTCGAGAACACGATCAGTATGCTGCGGACAGGTGGCGGAACTGAGATCTTCAAAGGTCTCGAGGTTGGAATCAATCAATTAAAATTAAAATTGGGACGCAACTCTTTTCGGCATTTAATTTTACTTACAGATGGCCATACATATGGAGATGAAGCTTCCTGTATTGAGCTTGTTCAACAAGCTGCGGAGGAAGGGATTGCAATATCTGCTTTAGGACTTGGTTATGAGTGGAATGATTCATTTTTAGATCAACTTTCCAGTTTAAGCGGTGGAAATGCTTTGTATGTATCATCAGCACGCGACCTAAATAAGTATCTTGAAAAAAAATTAAGCTCTTTAGAAATGATTTATGCAAGAAATATAACCTACGAGTTTAGTTGTGACTCTGGAGTTGAGCTAAGGTATGGATTTCGAATTTATCCTGAAACCGGACCACTTCCAATTAATAGCCCAATTTGCCTTGGAAATATCCAATATGGGAAAAGTCTGGTAGTTCTATTTGAATTTGTTGTGCAACCAATCCCTCAAGGGGTAGAGCAGGTACGCCTATCAGATGGACGAGTGAAAATGGAGATACCTTCTGCGAGCGTCTCATTTGAGCGTCTCTTTTTGAAATTAAAGCGACCTGTGTCTGATAACCCTGAAATTGAATTACCCCCAGCTCCAATCGTTGAAGCTATGTCTAAGCTAACATTATATAGGCTACAAGAACGCGCACGGCAAGAAGTAGAAGCTGGTTCTGTTCAAAAAGCGACCAAACATTTACAATACTTGGCAACTCATTTATTGGCTCAAGGTGACCGTGAGCTGGCTCATACAGTACTGGTTGAAGCTGAGCATATACAACAAAGCCGGCGTTTCAGTAAAGATGGGGATAAACGAATAAAGTATGGAACAAGAGGTCTTTTATTACCGTCAGGCGTGGAGGATGGGAAATCATGATCATATGTCCCAATTGTCACAACCAGGAGATTGAAGGGGCTCTTTTCTGCAGTGAATGTGGCGCACAACTGGTAACAGAGGATCGGCTAACGACGCAAACTATCAATCGCAATCAATCTGAGTCCCTGGTCTCCCCTGCAGTTACATCTCCAAAAACAGGAGCAATAGGACCATCAGAGGGAATTGAGGCTGTTATTTCATTACACCTGGTTGATAGTGGTCAAATATTGCATCTTGCTGGTCGTTCAGAGTTTACATTAGGACGAGCTGCTGATGGTCAACCGATTCTTCCAGACGTAGACTTATCTCCGTATGAGGCTTATACCCAGGGTGTATCCAGACTCCACGCTGCTTTAAAAATTTCAAGCCATCGCATAGCTATAACGGATTTGGGTTCTTCTAATGGTACCCGTGTAAATGGACAAAAGATTGTGCCGCATATTGATTATCCGTTAAATCATGGGGATGTTATTGCATTGGGTAAATTGAAAATTCAAATATTGATCAGAAGGTAACGACTCCTGGCCCCAAAAGGAGATTAGCTATGCCAAGCGTTATAATACATATTCAAAATGAGGACCCGATCCTCGGCGAAATGGATGCAATTCCATCTTCAGGGGATACAATGTTAATTGTCAAAAACCCAAGACGTCGAGATGGTAAAGATCTAACTTTCATTGATGCCAATGTCTCAACCGTGGTTTGGCCAGTTTCTCGAATTAATTTCATCGAGGTGATGCCAACCAGCGAAGAAGAGGAGATCATCACCTTCGTTCGGGAGTAAGTTATTATGGCAGATGATCAATTTAAGAACAGGGTTATTTTAGTAGTAGACGATGAAGAAAGAATGGCCCGGTTTATTCGTCTCAATCTTGAACATGATGGATTTCAAGTAGTAGAAGCCTATAACGGAATGCAGGCGATCCAATCTTTACGAGATTCCATGCCAGACCTCGTATTATTGGATGTGATGCTGCCAGACATGGATGGATTCGAGGTACTTAAGTTAATTCGTGAAATCAGTGCAGTTCCTGTAATTATGCTAACCGCGAAAGGTGAGGAAGATGATCGTGTCCACGGCCTGGAGTTGGGCGCAGATGATTATATAACCAAGCCATTTAGTCCACGAGAGTTGGTTAGTCGCGTCCGAGCGGTTTTGAGACGCACTGAAGTTCTTTCGGGGATGGGCTCAAGGGATTTGATCGAGGTAGATGACCGATTGAAGATTGATTTCGGCCGAAGAGAAGTATGGGTTGATGGAAAATTGGTTAAATTACGACCAACAGAATACCGGTTACTCTACCATCTTGTCCAAAATGCGGGTTGGGTAATGACTTATGACCAACTACTCTCAAAAGTGTGGGGGTATGAATATCGGGATGAACCGCATTATGTAAGGCTTTATATTAATTATCTACGACAAAAATTAGAGAAAGATCCTGCAAATCCAAAGTATATTTTGACAGAGCGGGGTGTTGGTTATCGTTTTTACGATTTCAGGAGACAAAAAGCCGAACAGGCCTGATTATTGATCTGCGGTGTAACAAATATTATTTTTATACATTGCTTGTATTTTTCTTATGCAAACAATCTATATTATATTTAATACAAAAGGATAATATGGCAACTTATTTATATAAATGTAGTATATGTGGCGCAAAATTTGAAAAACAGCTTTCAATTAATGAAGGTTATTCTAAAATAGTTTGCCCAAATGGGCATACACAGGTAAGAAAAGTCTATTCCGCTCCATCCGTAATATATAAAGGAAGTGGATGGTATAGCACAGATCATCGTTCTAAATCTGATAAAGCAAGTTGAAAATGGATGATCGGATAATCGATAAACGGTTAATAATAGATAATAATCAGAGAATATTTGTAATATTAATTTATTTAACTGTGTTATACTGAAAAATATATATAAAGTGTTAGAGGAGTGGAAAACATGATATCGGAGCCCATACATATTACTGACTCGTCTTTTGAAACCAGTGTGATGAAATCGGAATTACCGGTAATTGTGGATTTTTGGGCTCCCTGGTGCGGACCATGCAAAATGGTCGCTCCAGTCCTCGAAAAATTTGCGAAAGAATTTGCTGGAAGTTTGATTGTTGCAAAAGTGAATACGGATGAAAATCCGGAATGGGCGAATAACTTTGGAGTACGGGGTATACCAACCATGTTGTTTGTTGCAGATGGTAAACTAGTTTATACCCAAGTAGGTGCAATTCCAGAGGGGATTCTGCATGACATGGTCGTAGAATTCTTAAGCGTTGTAAAACCGTTAAATCCTGCTCAATCTTAATTTAAAGCCCTGCATTATATTTTAAAAAAGGCGCATAATTTGCGCCTTTTTTTATATTATTCACATTCTCTCAAGATATGCGCACCCAGAGATTTTAATTTTTCATCCACTTTTTCATAGCCACGATCGATTTGCCCTATATTTCTGATAACTGATTTCCCTTGAGCAGAAAGAGCCGCCAAAACAAGCGCCATTCCTGCGCGGATATCTGGGCTTTCCATTTTTTCTCCGTAAAGAGTACTGGGGCCTTGCACAATACAGCGATGGGGATCGCATAAAACGATTTGTGCTCCCATACTAACCAGTTTGTCAGTAAAGAACATCCGGCTTGGATACATCCAATCATGGAAGAGAACTGTCCCTTTTGATTGAGTAGCAAGAACGATTGCAATGCTCATCATATCTGTGGGAAAAGCCGGCCAAGGCATAACACTGATCGAAGGTATCGCACCTCCAAGATCGGACTCAATTACAAGAGGTTGCCGGCTTGGAACAACGATATCATCGCCTTCAATTTCCCATTCTGCTCCAAGGCGCCCTAAGACAAGACGGATCATATCGAGATATTGGTGGCCGGCCTGGCGAACCCGGATTGAACCACGAGTTAATATCGCGGCACCGATAAAACTAACGACTTCAAGATAATCAGGCCCTATATTAAACTCTCCGCCATTTAATTTTGGTACACCATCGATATGTAGTGTATTTGAGCCGATTTCTTCAATCCTGGCGCCAAGATGATTGAGGAAATGACATAGTTCCTGAATATGGGGCTCAGATGCCGCGTTTCTGATTACAGAGGGCCCATCGGCTGTCACACAAGCCATAATTGCGTTTTCTGTTCCGGTTACACTGGCTTCATCCAATAAAATATCCGCGCCTCTAAGTCCATTTGATTTGAAGTGAAAAGACCGCTCGTAACTTACTTGTGCGCCTAATTTTCGCAAAGCTAATAAATGGGTATCTACTCTTCTTCTTCCAATAACATCTCCACCTGGTGGAGGTAAATGAAATTCTCCGGATCTGGCCGTCATCGGTCCAGCCAATAGAATCGAGGCTCGGATCTTTCGGCAAAGATCTGGATCAAGGTCGGCGGGTCTCACCTCGCTAGCTTGAACACGCCAGGTATGTTCATCGACGGTTGTAATATTCACTCCAAGACTTTCTAGAAGAGACCGCATGGCTTTTACATCTAAAATATCTGGAACATTATTTAAAATAACCGGTTGGTCGGTTAATAAACAGGCTGCCAGCATCGGTAGAGCTGCGTTTTTGTTCCCAGAGGGTGTAACTTCGCCTTTCAGAGGATAACCGCCTTCGATGATAAACTTTTCCATATACACCTCCTTTATGTTGCAATTATATCTCTAGAAAAAAATAGGGTCTTAGTCCGGAACGAGATGAAAGTAGAGTTATAATCCCACGATTATTATGAATTGTATGCACTTGTAATTCTTTTTTAAGTTTTAACTTTTGTGATCAGGGAGGGGATGCAGACATGCAAACCAAGAAGGAAACATTTAAAGAAAATCCGGCTAATTATTTTCCCTTTCTGGATCCTAATCCGACCGGAGAGCCTCTTGTATTGTTGTTGCATGGATTGGGGTCGGATTCAACATCCTGGGATTATCAAATTCCGGCATTGATCGGAGCAAATCTGCGACCAATTTCAGTGGATTTGCCAGGCTTTGGTCAATCAATCTACAACGGGCGTGAATGGAAAATTCCTAGAATTGCGGGTATGACAGCTGAACTTGTTAGAAGTATCACTGCTTCTACCTGTTTCGTGGTTGGCATTTCTATGGGAGGAACGATCGCTCTTCAATTATGCCTTGATTATCCAGAATTAGTGGATCGATTGGTTTTGGTTAGTACATTTGCTACATTGCGTCCGAAAAGACTGCATGAATGGAGGTATCTGATAAGTCGATTTATAAGTGCAAATCTGCATGGCGTCAATGCCCAGGCTGAAATGGTTGCTCAACGAGTTTTTCCAAACGCTAAACAAGAATTAATGAGGAAAACATTGATTCGACAAATCTGTCAAGCCGATCCAAAAGCATATAAGTCAGCCATGAATGCTTTGTGTTTTTTCGATGTAAGAAAACGGTTGCATGAAATTTCAAATCCAACTTTGGTGATATCCGGAAAAGAAGATACAACCATTCCTCTGGAAAATCAGTCCGAATTAGCACGCAAAATTAACAATGCTCAACAAGTTATAATTCCAGGCGGTGGTCATGCAATTATCGCAGACCAGCCAGAATTATTTAATAAGGTATTACTTGATTTCTTAAAAAATTAATTTATTGGAAGCATCTCCCTCAGCTGTTGAAGCTCAGTAATCGGCATTTCGCATACCAATCCATGGCAAAGATATATAGTAAGTCTGTTGTTTGTTAATGGGCGATCTTGTAAAAGCGCCGGGGCGTTTTCAAGTGGTGGAAATTCGGATATTGCAACAACCGTCCTGGCCCGATAACTGCTCCAAATGAAGTTTAAATAATCAATGTATTCTTTATCTCCGGCAGGCCAAACCATTGCTATTTGATCAACATTACCAATCGCAAAATCGATGGATTGGAGCCAGAACGGAAATGCGCTTGGATATTTAATTGCATTCTTCTGAATAGCAACGATCAGTTTTTCTGCACGACCTCGCCATTCTCGGTTATCTGTAAATGCTGAAAGGATCAATAATGCACAGGTGGCCAGTGCATTACCAGAAGGGGTGACGTTATCTTGTAAATCCCTTGGCCTAACAATTATATCTTCCTGGTCATAACGTGTGTTATAGAAACTGCCAGAATCATCGCCATAATTCTTAATCATTTCTCTTGTCATCTGTACGGCCGAATTAAACCAATGAGGATTTGGATCACTCTGGTATAAGTCAAGAAAGGCCAGCTCAAGAGCAGCATAATCTTCCAGGAAGGCATCTTGCTTTGCCTGGCCAGCTCTCCAGGAGCGTAAAAGGCGGTCGCCCGGGTGCAATTCTGATAATAAGAAAGAGGCGTTTTTTCGGGCAGCTTCGAGGTAATCCGGACGGTTCAAATATCGCGCTGCTTGAGAAAAAGCTATTAGCATAAGGGCGTTCCAAAAAACAATGATTTTGTCGTCTGCGGTTGGGTGGATGCGCCGATTACGAACTTTTCGTAAGTTCTCATGGCACACTTGTAATTTAGCCCTGAAATCTTCAACCGTCATATTTAATTCCCCGGCATATTCTTCATCGTTTTTGGATCGCTGGAGAATAACCTTTTCTCCAAAATTTATTTCTGAAGATAATTGATACACCTGACTAAAAAAGTTAAATTCATCCGGCTTGTTAAACGCTTCCCTGATCTCTGGTAAGGTCCATCGATAATATTTACCCTCTTCACCTTCGGAATCTGCATCCAGGCTGCTATAGAAACCGCCTAGAGTATCGGCCATCTCTCGTAGGACAAAATCAAGCGTTTCTTCACAGATTAAACGATATGCTAAATTCTGTGTTATTAAGTACGCGTGCAGGAAAACATTGGCCAACTGTGCATTGTCATAAAGCATTTTTTCAAAATGTGATACGTGCCAGAATCTATCCGTGCTGTATCGATGAAATCCACCACCTACTACATCGAAAATACCACCTCGCTTCAGCGAGTTCAGCGCGTGGACGGCTACTTTTTCTGCTTGTTGATCGCCACGGGTTGCCTGGAGAATTAAGAATTCAATGGTCATTGGAGCCGGAAATTTTGGGGCTTGTCCCCAACCGCCAAATTCCCAATCGTATGTTTTTATCAGAAGATCTGATGCCTTTTTTAATTCAGATTCTGAGATAATTGATCCATCCTCTATATCCCATTTTGTATTAGTAACCAGATGCTGTACAATTTCCTTTGCAGACCGATATATCTCTCCACGATTTTCCTGCCAGGTGCGAATAACACTCCATAATATTTCCGTAAACGAAGGCATTCCATACAAAGGTACGGGTGGAAAATATGTCCCCCCGAAAAAAGGTTTACCTTCAGGAGTCAAGAAAACGCTCATGGGCCAGCCGCCTTGACCACTCATCGAAATAACCGCCGCCATATAAATTTCATCCAGGTCCGGCCGCTCTTCACGATCTACCTTAATGGATACAAAATAGTCATTCATAATAGCTGCAACTTGTGTATCTTCAAAGCTCTCATGCGCCATCACATGGCACCAGTGGCAGGCCGAGTATCCAATACTTAGAAAGATTGGTTTATCCATTAGCCTGGCCTTATCTAAAGCATCTTGACTCCATGGATACCAATCTACAGGATTGTAAATGTGTTGGATTAAATAAGGGGAAGTCTCATTAATGAGATGATTAGGGACTGAATCCATAAGGGTATCTCTTATTAAATTCAAACATTATGGATATATATTATCATATAATATATATCGTTGCATGCTTCCACATGTTTGTTTAGAAAAATTAAATTGTTTCGGTGATTTTATGTAGGCCGATGGGTTGGTCAGGATTAAGACCTTTTTCTACTGCCAGTCTCATACCAATATATTGGCCTGGAATTACGGCTACCAGTGGAGTTAACCATTCGGGAATCCCACCAGGTATCGGTAAGGGTAAATTTGCTTTTTTTATAATTTCTTTATTATCAGAAATGATCAATATTTCTGCTTTTTTTTCTTTCAAATTATTAACCAGGTCGAACATATCCTGGTAAATTCTCCCTTGCGGCATCACAATGATGACCGGAAAACCGGATGATATAGTTGCGATTGGTCCATGACGAAAATCTGCTGACGAATAAGGTTCGGCCACTATCTGCGACAGTTCTTTTATTTTTAACGCTATTTCAAACGCAGTTGAATAATTGTAACCGCGTCCCAGAACAGCACAATATTCCATATATCGGTATCTTTCAATACGTTCCAATATAGGCTCGATACCAAAAAATGTTTGCTGCATTTTCTCCGAAATGTTCATCAAATCCATTAAGCGATCAGATTGGTTTTCCATGGAACATGATAGCAATGCCAATGCAGCTAATGATGTAGTATAAGTCTTTGTGGCGGCAATAGCTTTTTCTTGACCAGCGTGCAGTGGAATTACGTATCTAGCGGTCCGTGCAAGAGGCGAATTTACATCGTTGGTAATAGCCAGGGTTGGGCACCCCTGCCGATGCGCTTCGGTAAGCACAGAGACTATATCCGGGGATTGTCCTGACTGAGATATGCCTAAAACTAGTGCACCTGACAAATCGGGTGCACTGTTATACAGAGAAAAAAGGGAAGGGGTGGCTAATGCAACCTGCAAATGATTGTGAGCGCCGAAAAGGTATTGTGCATAACGGGCAGCATTATCTGATGTACCCCGAGCAGCAATCAATAAATATTTATATTTTCCATCCAATTCCTGTGCAATTCTGGTGACATTTTCTTTTTCTGATACGAGCATTTCCTGTACCGCCAGGGGTTGCTCGAGAATCTCGGATTGTAAAAGTGAAGATCCCATTCTCTTTCAAAGCCTTTATTTAGATTGTGTAGATATTCAGATGATACATCCCAAGTAAAGTATACGTTGTGTTGTTCCCATGGTCAATGAAAGGTAGGTTGATATTATTGGTAAATGAATAACTTAAAGACGTTTGAGGTGTTCTTACTAATTAATTTGCTAAATATAGATATTGGAGTATACTTTTTTTATTCTTTCCCCCAAACACAAGTTTCAAAATTATCTTAACATTGAGCGAGGAGTATTATGCTACAAGTTGACATGATCGACACCAGTTCGAAGGCTCAGGTAAATCGTTTTGTTGAATTTCATTATAAACTTTATAAGAATTGCCCTCAATGGGTACCCCCTTTTTATACAGATATTAAGACAATGCTCAATCGCAATAAACATCCGTTTTATGAACACTCGGATGGCGATTTTTTTATAGCCACAAGAGATGGTGAAGTAGTTGGGCGAGTGGCAATTATGGAAAATAAGCCATTTAACAAATATCATGATACCCATAAAGCCCAATTTTACCTTTTTGATACCATTGATGATGTAGAGGTTCCAAAAGCTCTATTCGAACGAGCTTTTGATTGGGCGAAAAAACGCGGCTTAAATGAAATTGTTGGGCCTAAAGGATTTAGCCCGTTTGATGGTTATGGAATTCAAAATGAGGGATTTGAACACCGCCAGATGATGACGGTTATGAATTATAACTACGCCTATTATCCTAAATTAATGGAAACTTTGGAGTTTGAGAAAGAAGTGGATTTCTATTCTTGTTACGCCCATACGACTGATTTTGTCTTGCCAGAGAAGGTAAAAGAAATTGACCATAAAGTCCGCCAAAGAGGGACCTTCACTGTAAAAAACTTTAAAGATAAAAATGAGTTAGTGTCCTGGTCTTACCGGATTGGTCAGGCTTACAACAAATCCTTCATACACAACTGGGAGTATTATCCACTGACAGAAAACGAAATAAAATTTCAGATGGATAGCCTGATGGTTATTGCTAACCCCCGTTTAATCAAGATCGTCTTGCATAAGGATGAGATTGTGGGATTTTTGGTGGCCTTCCCGGATATTTCGGCCGCTTTACAAAGACAGGGAGGGCATATTACTCCCTGGGGGATCGCCGATATGCTGTTAGAATTGAGACGGACGAAATGGGTATCTTTGGACGGTGTAGGCATTCTACCGGAATATCAGGGGTTAGGTGGAAATGCTTTATTGTATGCTGAAATAGAGAATACTGTTAAAGAGTTTGGGTTTGAGCACGCAGAAGAAACCCAGATGGCCGAAACTGCCGTACAGGTGAGAAAAGACATGGCCAGCCTGGGTGTCATGCCATACAAGAATCACCGGGTTTATCATAAAGTGATATAAATCAAAAATTTACAAATTGAATTATTTTGTCAGGCAGAAATCATCCCTTCCTTATTCTTATTTAAAAGGGATGATTTTTTATTTTTAAAATAATGTCAAGAAACAGGTTTAATCCCATTGCGCACCAAATACATACAAAAGGTACCATTGGGAGGCAATAACGTTGATAAGGCAGTGAAACAACCAGACCAAGACCCAGAAATTGAGCAATACCTGCCAGCGTCAGCAGGCTGAGCTCTCTCGTTTGGCCTTTGGCTTTGATTATATTTAAAGCGCTATACGACAGGCCGAGTAAGGTCAAGATTAATAAAATTGCTCCACCGGCTATGTCGCGAAATAAGTGATTGAGTGGGTTTGAAAGGTATAAAGTTTCTGCAGTATGGGTTTGTTGGAGATAATTGGCAACATCAGCGATGGCGGGAGTTGTGAAATAAAGTTGGGTAAGGAGAGCTTCAAAACGAATCGGAATTGTTGGCAATAATTTCTCCGGATTTACTGAAGCCAATGTGGCAATCTGCTGCTCCAGTAAATTTTGGCGCGATTGAATTGCTACGATGGTTGCCCGGATAGGATTGCTCCATAAAAATGGATTAAGTAAAAGTGTTATTCCTAAGAATAGAATCAAATATAAAACTAAATTGCGGGCAATATTTATTTTCGGACGTTGTTTTTGAAAGGAAATCCAGATCACTGTCAGGATTCCTACCAGAGCTAAAACACCTGCAGATTGCTTTGCGTTAAAAGCCAATGTAACAGGGATAGCAATTAACCATGGATATTTATTAAATTTTACAAAAGACCAGATTGATAATATGGTTGTAAATACAAGTGCGCTTTCGGACATAGCGCGCCGGGTATGCAGCAGAATTAGCGCATTAAAAGCGAACAGGATGACGGTAGTCCAGGCTATAAAATTGTTTCCTATTTTTCGAACTACCTCAAATAGTAATAGCAAACTAAATGGAAAAAGCACGGCGACAGAAAGCCGTGAAACAAGTAGAAGGCGTGCACTGGGTAAGGCTCCGGATTGTTGATTTTTTTCCCAACTAGCTGACCAGTTCCAATCATTGGTTGTTGCAGGCAGACCGGTTATCCATCTTCCAAATCCAATCAAATAACGACTAATTGGAGCATCCAATTCACGGTAGTGCTGGTGTAAATCCTGTTCATTATTTGGATTCCAAAACAATAAAGAGGGTTTTGTAAAGAATGTCTCGAAATCAGTGCTCATAAAAATTGCGGTGCTCTCATCCGGGTGAAAAGGAACACTCTGAATTCCGCCTAAGTACATAATTGTCAGTATCAGGACAAAAAAATAAAAAAGCCATTCACTCGGTAGTCTGATTTTCTTCATTCAGTTTCACAATCTGTGCGATAATTTCGGTGGTGGAAATTGTGCAAAAAAAACAGATTCTCATATTGATCAGCATATTATTAGTGGCGGCAGGTTGGAAAACGTGGCTTTTATTGAGCAATGCCATTCCATTTAACTCTGATGAAGCTATTGTTGCCTTGATGGCCCGTCATA
>Ga0209039_10002466_pt1 | contig 15660 bp, 11 predicted proteins | sample BogFormECP12_OM1_FD_188238 | JGI IMG/M metagenome (GOLD analysis project Ga0209039, IMG submission 188238) | Bog forest soil microbial communities from Calvert Island, British Columbia, Canada - ECP12_OM1 (SPAdes) (version 2) | ecosystem: Environmental > Aquatic > Freshwater > Wetlands > Bog ... | reverse complement strand
ATATTCTAGTCTACGGTCAAGCTGTTTGTCAAGCGAAATCGGTAGGGACGCATTTTGAAGCGGCATGGCCTTCCCGGCCGTGACCGCTGACGGGCGGGACGCCCGTACCACAGGAAATGAATCACGCCCGGCGGTTCTTATGAAAATAGCCGTGCGAAGCACCTTGGACTGCGGCGGCTCGACGCCGCCTCGGGTTGACGCGGAGCGATTAAGACTAAGGCGGCGTCAAGCCGCCGCAGTCCAAGGTGCTTCGCACAGCGGCTTTGACGAGGGCAGGTCGCAAGCTCATGAACGGCCGCCACGCGAGCCACTCAGGGCAACAAGCTAACCTCACGGGTTCGAACCCAGCCCGGAAATGTAGAAACTCCAGTCCGGGGGCGTTGCCCCCGGCTGCTGAATAGCGCCCTTGCAGGGCTCTCGGGGGTGGGAATCATGCCCAAGTTCCCCATGGGCAGGACTAGGGCCGAACGGCCTTCGGCCTCTGGGCGAGCGCCGCTCGCCCCTACAAGCAAGCACGCGGCAGACCTCCACGCGGAGGTCTGCTTCTGCTATGATTCCTCAATGAGCCGGCGACCTGCGAATCAGATCCGCGCTACGATTGCTCTTCCTTTTGGAGTGGAGTGGAAAGCAGAAGACTCCTGAATACATCGTCTTGAGGGAGAGAGTTGATTTCTGCGTCGGCCAGTTCAACTTCCCGAAACTTTTCCCCACCGATGCTGATCCCAAGCGTCAAGCGGTCTAGGGCGCTCTTCTCATCGCCTAGCAAGAATTCGACATAGGCGAGATTGCCAATCACAAATTGACTCTGGGGTGATCGCTCCAGAGCGAGAGTCAGTTTTTCATGGGCCTCTTTCCACCGATCTCTTGCCCCCTGAGGGTTCTCGTCCAGCCAGATCTTTTTACCTTCAATAAGATAAGCGAAGCCTATCCCATTTAAGGCAGAGCCAACACTCTCCTTAAGGGGAAGTTCGGAAGCTTCTCCAAACCGCGCAACTATGTTCTCGTAAACCTGAACCGCCTCCGCATTCCGACCAAGCTGGCCGAGCGTGACCCCCTTGTTGGAGAGAGCCTTGGCAACTTCCTGTTTGAGGGAAAGCTCCGAAGCTTCACCAAACCGTGCAACTAAGGCGTCGTAAGCCTGAGTCGATTCCGCGCGCCGACCAAGCTGGAGGAGCGCGATCCCCTTGTTGATGAGAGCTTTGGCTACCAGTTCTTTGAGAGGAAGCTCCGAAACACCATCGAACCGTGCGACCACGACGTCGTAAACGTCAATTGCATCCGCGTGGCGATCAAGTTTGCCGAGCGCGACCCCCTTGTTGACGAGGCTGTTGGCCACCTGCGTTTTGAGGGAAAGTTCAGAAGCATCACCAAACCGAGCGATCACGTTGTCATATACTTGAATCTCCTCCATGCGGCGGTTGACCCGGCCGAGCGCGATCCCCTTGTTGACGAGCGCCATGGCCACCCGTTCTTTGAGGAGAAGCTCCGAGGTTTGCCCAAAACGCGAAACCACGGTGTCGTAAACCTGAACTTCCTCCTCGTGGCGGTCGAGGTGGCCGAGCGCGGCTCCCTTGCCGAAGAGACCCCTGGCCAATGCCTCTTTGAGGGAGAGTTCCGAAGCATCACCGAACCGTGCAATCACGTTGTCGTAGATTTGAATCTCCTCCTCGTGGCGGTCGAGTTGACCGAGCGTGACCCCCTTGTTGATGAGAGCCCTGGCCACGTCCTCTTTGAGAGGAAGTTCCGGAGCTTCACCAAACCGCGCAACCACGCTATCGTATGCCCGAATTGCCTCATCGTGACGGTCGAGCTCGCCGAGGGCGATCCCCTTGTAGACGAAAGCCTTGGCCACCCGCTCTTTGAGGGAAATCTCCGAAGCCTCACCGAACCGTGTGACCACGTTGTCGTAAACCTGAATCTCCTCCTCATGGCGACCGAGCTGGTCGAGCGTGGCTCCCTTGTCCACGAGCGCATTCGCAATTCGTTCATATATCGCAGAATTACCCGTTCCGGACGCCAGCAACAATTCGCTGCCGTCCAGAACCAGGTCATAACACCGAATTGCTTCCTCTGGATGATCATCGAGCCCATGACGTGAATCCCACAAGGAGGTAATCAGATCTTGAAGATGTGCCTGATCGAGGTCTTTCATTGAAAGACCGGCGGCTAGATGGATTGCCAGCGCGTACTGTGAACGCCTAACCGCCTTGAAGACCTCTTGGAGCCGCAGTTCATTTGCCTCAGTTGCCTTTGTGAGCAGTTTTTTCGCCCTTTCGATTCTGGCGATAACATTGCTGATGACATAAATGTCTTGATCATGCGTTCCGCCTTTTTGGGGTGGAAAGGACATGCTGAGATGGTTCGACAAGAAACCCAAAGGATCCTTCGTCAAGATTGGCTCGTCCAGCCCGAAACCTTCTATCAAATCTCTGAAAACTTTGGTTGCTGGCAAGGTAGGCTCTGTCCGGCCCTCTTCAGATAACGGCAGAAGTTGGGTTATGAGCCCACCCGCCGTACCGTGTTCCTTTGGGGATTCTGCAGGCCGCTGGATGGTTCCTTCATGCGTGCCTTCTGGTGCGGGAGGGACCACGAACAACACGTTGTCGTGCCTTCTGAGATATTGGGGGAGGTTTTCCAAGTCCGTCCGTTTATAACAAAACCAATAAAGGTTGTACCGGAGCTGCCTTTTGAGCCTACGAGAGAGCGCTTCCATGAACACGTCACCTTCCCAGCCGCCATAGCCGACCACCAAGGGCGAATGGTCCCTAAGGGCATCGTCCAGGAAGTCTCCCATTGAGAATGCTGTCGATGGAGAGCGCTCCGCACGAATGTCGATTTCTCCTTTGAGATTGCAGGAATCATAAAACCAGTAGGTGCCATGGACGTGAACGATTTGAATGTCTTGAACGTCGGCTGTTGCCAAGGTGATTCTCTGGATTGTGTCGGGGTGGTCACACACGACGCATTGTCCACCAAAAAGAGTTAGTCCCCTTGAAAGAAAATCGTCGAAATTCGTCGTCACGACTAAATTGCCGATTCTCTTTTCGAGGAGGATGTGAGCCAAATGGAGATTTGCCTGGGAGACAAACTTACCCCCAATGAGCTTGCGCAAGAATGCCTGCCGGTCGGCCGGACTCGGCTTCGCTTTTTGAAGCCAGAAGGAGTATCTATCGATTGGCCTCAAGCCAGGGGGTTCTTGAAGGCCTGGCGCCAGCCGCTTGCACTCGTCGATGATCTCGGAAGCTAGTGGCACGGGAGGATTTGAGATGCCGGCCCCCATCATGAAGAAGAATGGTTTGTCATGGGAGCCACATGTAATTCGGATTTGCCTGATTGCCTCCGGCAGAGTTATCTCATTGATGCTAGCCATCCAATTGACCCCCAATCCGAGCAAGCATAGTAGCCCCAATAACGGGGGAACCGCCTTAGCCGCCTTTTTAAATGGTGACGCGGTTAGTGTTTTCGCCTATTACTTTCGACCCTGCCAGCTGAGACAAATCTTGCAATCGGATATTGATAGTCCACTGGCATCCTGATGTTTTCTGGGTGGGCCGGAAGGTGATTGATGGTTCCGCATCGTGGGAAGCGCCTCACGTGGTTCGTATCAAATGGCCACGTGTGGCTCCCGCAACGCTCACACTCCAGGTCGATCTGGAAAATGTTACACCGGCGACAGAAACGGGCATCTTCACATCTGCGCGGTTCTCGACCTAGAAATGGGCGCATCAGCCTTTTTTCCCATTCCGTTAGAGGATGGCGGTTCATGCATTCCCTCCAAATCCTTGGCTTGATTCTATATGGTATTAACCGCCCTTTCAACAACAGCCCCCCCAAAATGGCGTCGGTAGACCAAGCGCAATTCGGCCCTTCGGGGTCAACCCTTCGGGACCGGGCCAAAATCGGCTTCACCGATTGCCTCAGATCAAGGTTTTCTTACGGCGATGTCGGCGCGAATCACATCGATGAAGTTGCGGGCGGATTCGAGGGCTTCCTCCGCTTCATGGTGCGAAACGAATCCGGTGTCGTCATAAAGGGCCATATTCCGATTTCGGCGGAGACGGTCGAAGACAATAAGCAGGCCAGCATGCTTGGCGTCAATTCGCGCTCGAACGAATTCGATGATCGCTTGGAGCTAAGAGCGAAACGCGTTTATTGTGCCAGGCAAGTGGCGAGTACCCAGTGGCGAGTGACGAGCTAAGCGAGCGTCCGGAAATCGCAAATCTGAAATTGCAAATCTAAAATCCAAGATTCCAAACCACAAATCCAAAATCGGAAATCTAGAAACGAAGATTTCGAAAAGCGGGTAGCACGACGTCCGCAAATCGCAAAATGCAAAAAGCGGGCAGCGCGGCTTCCGCAAATCGCAAATCGGAAATCGCCAGTCGTCGTTTCACTGCGGCTCCTCCTCGGCGGGAATCAAATCTAACTGCACGGATTGCTGCTCTTTTACTTGAACATGGACATGCGCGCCGCGATTCTCGTAGTTCTTGATGAAGTCGGGATCGCGATAGGCCATATTTTCGCCCGGTTCCCAGGCGAAGACCTTGAAATCACCCGGGGGGAGGCCGCGCATGGAGAAGCGCCCCATGCGGTCGGCGGAAGTTTGGCTATAAAGGTCCTCACGGCTGCGGTTGGGGGGATCGGGGACCAATGCCACCAGGGCGCCCGGAACCGGCTGTTTATCATTCATCACCACACCGTCCACCCGTCCGCCATCGAGCGCCAGGCCGATCACCAGTGTTCCCCCCAAGTCGCGGCTGACATTGACACCCGAGGAAAGCGCGTCGCTGCCGCCCCACCGTGCGGACTTCACGTAGAACTCTTCCGGAAAACCCGAAACGTGCAGTCGGTAGTCGCCTTCAAAAACATTCTCAAACAGGAACGTGCCGTCGGGGTTGATTTTCGCGCCCCCTGCCCCCACGCCGGCCGTGCCCGCCGGTTCGAGATAGATGTTCAGTTGCGAGAAATCGAGCGGCAGTCCCGGGTCAGCGATTACCCGCCCGGGCAGGCTGAACCCGGGTAAGAGGGTGACCGCGACCCCTTCCAAATTGTCGTTTCCCACGTCGACCGGCACTTGACCGTGGTAAAAGCCTTTATCGTTCCCCCAGTTCGCGGAAAGGTTATAGGCGCCGGGCGGCACTCCGTGAATTTCGAAGTTGCCCTTTAGATCCTGGGATACTGCTCCATACTGGCTTAGTCCCTGGGGAAGGTCGAGCGAAGCATCACGTGGCAGCAACTGCACATAGGCGCCTCCGGAGGACTTGGCCGCTGACGGCATGATGACCCGGCCGCGCACGGACACGCCCCGCGTCAGGATCAGGCTCAGGTCAATCCCGCCCTGCTCGTCCCCGGCGCGCACTTCCACCGGAAGTGCTTGTCCCGCATCCGAGGTCCCAGGATAGAGGGTCGGCAGGTAAACTTCATCCGCCGGCGCCTTGGAAGGAAAACCCCGGATTCCCATCGCCACCACGTAGTACTTTCCCGCGGGTATTCCAAAAAGACGATAACCGCCCAGGTCATTGGTCTGCCCGGCGGCGGAAATGCCAGAGCGGCTGCCATGCCCCGCGGGAAAAGCCTCCACCTGCGCTCCCACTACCGGCTGGCTGTCTTCGTCATACACGGTACCGGTGATCACGCCGCCGGGTTGCAAACGAAAGATGAGGTCACGCACGTGCCGCCCGGGGTCGAGGGCGAGGACTCGGTGGCCTCCCTCTTGACCCGATCGCGCGAATACCCGATTGGGTCCCATAGGCGTAGCCCGAATCAGGTATCGACCCGGAGCGACGTTTTGAAACGCGAACCTCCCCGTAACGTCAGTGAGCTCACTCGGTGCCTGCCCGCGCTGACTCAGAAGCTGAAGCGTGACCGAAATGTTTTTCATGGGATCGCCCGTAACCCCGTTGACGACAACTCCTTCCACCGTGCAATAGTCGTCGGGCTTGACTTGGGACAGCGGGTTGCTCGGTGAGGAATCTTGAGCGGCCACAAGTGAAGGCAAAATCGCGATCGTGACAAGAGCACCGGCCAAGCGCATCCCCTACCCCCTTAGCTTTTTTCGATGCGCGCCGGCTCAGAGGCGTTGACTGGGTTGCACTTTATTCCGCCCCGAGGGAAGTCTACCACTGCGAAAATTCGTCGGTGTGGGTCATGAATTCCGGATAGGCGCCGGCACCCAGTTCATAAAGGTCGGCACCGTGACGCTCTTCCTCCGGCGGAATGCGCTGGGGGATAAAGCGATTGAGTAACCAGTTAAGGGAGTAGGTAAAGGGCAGCACGAAACCCAGCAGGGTGGCCACGCCCACCACTTGCGCAAGCATCTGCCCGCTTGAGGCAACGGCGGGATTGGCCGCGCTGGCGGCAATCGTAACCGCCGCCGTGCGAGGGAAAAGTCCCACCGCCAGGATTCCCCAGATTCCCCCGAGGGCGTGGACAGAAACCGCTCCGGCAGGGTCATCCAACCCCAGATGGGCTTCCATCCAGGCCACCGTGTAGGTGACCAACGCGCCGGCAACAAGTCCGATCAAAAGCGCCGCAGCGGGCGGAACATAGGCGCAGCCGGCGCTGGAAGCCACCAATCCGCACACCCAACCGTTAGCGCTGAGCGAGGCGTCGGGCTTGCCAAAGCGGTAGCGGGTAATCGCGGCCGCCGCCAGCACCGCTCCGGAGGCCGATAGCAGAGTATTGACCGCCACCAGGACGGTTCGCCCTGGCGCTATGCCGGCAAAGAGAATCGAACCTGCGGCGTTCAACCCCATCCAACCCGCCAGAGCGAGGACGCAGCCGAAAAGCACATATACCGTGTTATGACCCGGCAGTGCGGCGGGCATGCCTTCCAGGTTGTACTTCCCCCGGCGAGGACCGAGCAACCACACCAGGCTCAGGGCCGTCAGTCCCCCCACAGCTTGAATGGTGGAGCTGCCGCCTGCGTCCAGAAAGCCCAGGCCCAGACCGTAGTTAGCGCCGAGGCCCTCGAGCCAGCCTCCTCCCCAAACCCAATGGGCAAACAGGGGATAGGTGATGCCGGCCAGGAGCGCGGTGGAAAGGCAGCCGGCGCGCAAACGCCAGCGCTCCGCGGCCGCGCCCAAAGGAATCAGCGCCGCCAGCCCCACGCTCAACAACTGCGAAAGCGCCGCGAGCGAGGCGCGGGAGCCGTCCAGGGGGACTCCGCGCAAAAAAAAGTGTCCCGCTCCCAACCAGCTCCACTCCTTTCCAAAAATGCTGAGGGTGTGGGAAGCAAGACCGGGATAACCCTGTCCGGCGAATCCGGTAACAAAGTAAGCAACGGCCGCGACGCCCACCATGCACAAGGTCGCCATCATGGAGTGCGCCGCGCTGCGCAATCGGCTGAGGCCGGTATTAATAAGGGCGAGTCCTGCCAGGGCGAGCGGAACGAGAAATATAAAGAGGATACAACAGGCCAGGGAGATATCGGACATCGCCGAAGGCGATTGGGGGCTCACTCATTTCCCCCTTTGGCCGGCAAATGCGCACGAGTGAAAAGAACGAGTCCCAGGATTTCCACCCCAAGGCCGGCGGCGATGAACAAGTTCCGCGCCGGGACCGCTCGGAGCAGCACCAAAGCCGCCAAGACAATGAACCATCCCGCGGGCATCAAGAGGAATCCCGTGATTTTCATTCTTCCACCCCCTCAAGCTTATCAGAATTAGTGTGGTGCAAACGCAAAGCCTAGTGTCCGGTCAGACGGCCCGTCCAATTGATTATTTTTATTGTGCCTAGAATTTATTGACGGGCTTCCTCGATCTTACTCCTGTTCGCTCGGGAGATGTCTTCCCGGCGAAAAATCTCGCCATTGTCGCCCAGCTCCGCGGCGGGGCTTATGTTTCATCGACATCCAGCGCTTTCCACCGATGCTTCGCATTCCGCGCGGGGCCACTGGAAAACGATGGGGAAAAGAATTCTTTATGGTTCTACAAAGTTATCTTTGGCCAAGCTATTTTTATAGGTGTTACAAAATCTATTACTTTGACCTCACCCGGAGCGATTGCATATGGTGAATGTGCTGGTCACCAAGCGCAAGGCTCTTACCTACTAATCTCAACAAGGAGGATCGAGATGGCGGAGAACACCGCACCTGAAATGAAGCCCACACTGGGTTTAACGGGATTGACCATGAATGCCATGGCGCTGATCGCGCCGGGGGCGTTTCTGTGGCTGACTTTTCTCATCCAGGCCACCACCGGAGTCACGTCGCCTTCGATGTGGATCGGGATCATCATCGCCTTGCTGCTTTGCCTGGCGACGGCCGTCTGTTATGCCGAAATGGCCAAGCTGTACCCAGGTACGGGGAGCTCCTACTACTTCGCCGAACAATCCTTCCTGAATCACGATAAGGTTTGGCGCTATGCGCGCGTTTCCAAGTTTATCGTGGGCTGGGGCTCGCACCTTTATTACTGGATCTATCCCGGGGTGATGGTTGCCACCATGGGAATTCTTTGCGGTTACCTGGTGGGGACGCTGTGGCCGAACTTCATGAGCGCATCGAATCCCGGACCCATGTTCATGATGCTCGTGGCCATCCTGTTTTCCTTCGCCGTCGCCTACATCGCCCATCGCGGGGTCACGGGATCCACGGCGGTGAATATTGCCATCAACGTCATTCAGATCACCGCGTTGGTGGTGTTCTCGGTGATGGCGCTCGGCTATCGCATGAATCATCCCCCGGGCACCCAGGCCTTCCAATTTGATCCGACCTCGGGTGAAGCCTATACCTATGAATATGCCACCACCAAGAGCGTCGTGAACGGGCAGGAGACGGAGACGATTGTCCGCGACGCCAACAATGTGCCGCAACCGAAGTTGGATGCCGCCGGAAAGCCCGTCCCCTACCTGGTTTCCTATCCCACCAAGGATGCCAGCGGCAATTTCCTGACGCACGAAAAAGCCTCCTCCGTGGTAGGAATTCACAACATTGGGTGGGCCTTCATCCAGGCGACAGTGGCCATCCTGATCCTGGTGGGATTTGAATCGGTGACCGCCATGGGAGGTGAAGCCAAGAACGCCAAGCGCGACGTCCCGATTGCGGTCATCGTCTCGCTGCTGGTGCAAGGCGTGTTCTGCTACTTGTTCGAGTATTTCGCCGCCAACTACTTCCTCAACAGCGGTTATACCATGCAAAATGCTGCGGGCTCCGCGGCGCCCATCGGCGACATGATGGTCGTGGTGGGCGATGCGCTGTTTGGCCAAGGGCATGGCCGCGCGTTCATGCTGGTCGAGGCCTTCACCGTGTTCCTGGCGCTCATCGGCACCACGCTTTCCTGCATCAACACCGGCGCGCGCGTGACTTACGCCATGGGAAAGGATGAGGAAGTTCCAGAACACTTTGGCATCCTGCACGACAAAAACCTCTCACCACACCGGGCCATTTGGACCTTGGCCATTATTTCCGCGGTTTTTGGTTGCCTTGCCTTAGTGACGGTTTTCGGCGATGCCGGCGCTCCCGCCGACACCGTAATCCAGGCCTTGCCGCAGGGATTCTTCTCCAGCTTCGGATACTTCTCACACGACAAGTTGGCGGCGCTTCCCAACAGCCTGCTGACCATCACGCTGGCGTCGAATTTCGGCACCTTCCTCCTGTACGGCCTGAGTTGCATCATCTGCATGGTGGCTTACCACAACCACCCCAAGTTTAAGGTGGTGAGGCACCTGCTGATTCCCACCTTCGGTTTGCTGGCCAATCTCGCCTGCATGGGCTTCTATTTGGTGGGCCCGTTCATGGGCTTCGGCACCAAGATGGAACCCCTGTCTGCCTTGGGAATCGCCCTGGTCTGGGCCATTTTCGGGAGTATCTACTTCGTCCGGTCCAGCAATAGATTGAAGCGAACGACCTTTATTGAAAGCAAGGCGGCAGTTTCAAAGATTGCATAGACCGCCAGTAAGAGGACGCGGGAAAGATCTTTCGGTGGGCAAGGATGCTGCGGCGACTGGGCAGGCAGCCGCCGCAGCAAATGGCCTCATGCCCCGCTCCAATGTGTCCTGCAGAAAACGCCAGCACCTGCGATGAACTCCCATGTCCGCTCATTCACTTCCCCCAAAGCGCGTTCGTAATCACCGCCCGGAACCGCTCATGTGGCCTACGCTCAGAATCGGCCAACGGAGGCCAGAGGGGAAAGCGCGGGAAAATGCCCTCGGCTCGTTCGAGTTGGCCTTACGTGAGGGCGCGGAGGGAATCGCCCTCGACGTTCAACTGTCTTCCGATGGCGTTCCCGTGGTCATTGGCGACGTCAGGCAGAATCGCCGATTCCCTTCCCGCGCCCGGCGGCAACAGGAGCGCATCCTCCTGCTCTCAGAAATTCTTCAGTGGGTGCGCGACCAAAAGTGCATGGCGTTCGTCGCCATCAAGCATCCCCCGCCGGGTATAGAAGCCAAGGTTCTGATGGAGGTCGACCGCGCCAAAGTTCGCCACCTCACACGGGTGATTGCCTTCAACTTGCGGGAGTTGCGGCGCCTTCGACAACTGGATGCCAAGGTGCATCTGGGCTTGCGCTTCGCCGGCCGCCCACCGGCAATCCGTCACGCCAAGGCTCTCGGCGCCGAGGTGTTGCTACCCCATTGGTCGGCTGCCTCACCATCTTTCATTCGCCGCGCGCACCGCGCTTCCATGCTGGTCATTCCCTGGACGGTGGACAGCCCGCGCCAGATGCGCCGGACGATCCTGGGGGGCGTGGACGGGATCATCACGAACTTTCCCGCGAAGCTGGCGGAAGCCGTGGCACGCCTCCAGAAGGCCGTGCCCGGAGTACCCTCCTGATCGCGATTTCTCAACACGCTAGGGTATGGCATGCTTTGGCCACTGATGCTATCCTATGAACCTCAAGATGGACAGTGACCCGACAGATCAACCCCTCCCACGCACTCCCACGAATGCTCTTCCCCGCGTGATGGTGGCGACGACCGCCATGCTCACCTTTATCACCTTCTGGCGAGCGGCGGCGATTGTATTGAATGATCTTGCCTCGTCCGCCTACTACGCCGGTGGAATTGCGGAGCAGGCCGTCGGAAAGTCAGCTCCCTGGTTCATTCTCGCCGTCATGCTGTTTTCATACGCCGTACGCGCGATCTACGTCGAAAGCTGCAGCATGTTCGTGCGGGGCGGTGTCTACCGGGTCGTGAAAGAAGCCATGGGCGGAACGCTTGCTAAATTTTCCGTATCCGCCTTGATGTTTGATTACATTCTTACGGGTCCGATCAGCGGCGTTTCCGCCGGCCAATATCTCGCCGGATTCCTCAACGAGCTCCTGCACTACCTGCATATCAATATCATCTTGCCCGTGAATCAGACGGCAGCGGTTTTCGCCATCCTGGTCACCATTTATTTCTGGCAGGAGAATATCAAGGGCATCCCGGAATCGAGTGAAAAGGCGCTACGCATCATGCAGTTCACGACCGTGATGGTGGTGCTCTTGATTGCCTGGTGCGGTTACACGGTTTGGGTGCGAGGGGCCCACCTTCCACCGGCGCCGACGCTGGGACATTTGCATTTCGCTCCCGGCGCACTGGGTTGGTTGAGATCCAGCCGGCTTCCCCAAACCATCGGTTTAGTGGGAATATTCATCGGCCTGGGGCACTCCATCCTGGCCATGAGCGGCGAGGAATCCCTCGCCCAGGTGTATCGCGAAATCGAGCATCCCAAACTGCCCAATTTGAAGAAGGCCGGCTTGGTCATCTTCATCTACAGCATGGTCTTCACCTCCCTGGTCTCGTTCTTCGCGGTGATGATCATTCCCGATGCGGTGCGCAAGAACTTTTTTGACAATCTGATCGGTGGCCTGGCTATGAACATGGCCGGCCCGCTGATGCTTCGCCTGGTGTTTCACGGTTTCGTGGTTTTGGTAGGAACCCTGATTCTTGCGGGCGCCGTGAACACCGCGATTGTGGGCTCCAACGGCGTCCTCAACCGTGTCTCGGAGGACGGCGTACTATCTCCATGGTTCCGCCGCCCGCACCCCCGTTATGGCACATCTTATCGCCTTATCGATATGGTGGTAGGCCTCCAGATTCTCACCATCTTCCTGAGCCGCGGCAACGTCTACCTCCTGGGCGAAGCTTACGCCTTTGGCGTCATTTGGAGCTTCGTCATGAAAGGTCTAGCGGTTTTGGTGCTGCGTTACAAAAACGCCGGCCCGCGCGAGTACCGTGTCCCCTTCAATTTGCGCATCGCGGGGCATGAATTACCCGTCGGACTTGGCCTCATCACCTTGGTACTTATCGGTATCGCCGTCGCGAATTTCTTCACCAAGCAAGTGGCGACCGTGTCGGGCGTGGCGTTTACCATCCTTCTCTTCAGCGTCTTCACGATCTCCGAGCGAATGACCCACTCGCGCCAAGGCGTTCACCAGGAACTCGACCAGTTCCACTTGGTCCCGGGAGAAGAACTCACACCCAAGGCCGTAGGAGTTCGACCTGACAATATTCTGGTGTTGGTGCGCAATTACAACACCCTCTACCACCTCGAGGCCGTCCTACGGCGTGTCAACACCGCCCGCCAGGATGTCGTGGTCCTGCACATCCGCATCTTACAACGTGCCGCTTCCGGTGAAAGCACCCTGGCGCCTGAGCAGCTTTTCAGCGGCGAGGAACAGTACCTCTTCACGCGCGCTCTCTCGCTGGCAGAACACGAAGGGAAGAGCGTTCATTTGTCCGTGGCCGCCGCCAACGACATTTGGGAAGGTATCCTTCGCTCCGCGCAATCTCTGCACTCCTCAACCCTCGTCCTGGGATCCTCCGCGAAGATGCCGGTGGCTGAGGAAGCGCGTTATAACGGGCTCGCCTGGGAGAGGCTTCCTGACCCCAAGCCCCAACTGACGCTTGAGATTTTTACGCCGGATGGAAAGGAGGAAATTTTTTACCTCGGCCCGCACGCACCTCACCTGACGCCCAAGGAGATCGACTTACTCCACAGCCTCTGGTTGCGCTTCAGTGCCGAACTCGCTCCGGAAGAGGTACACCACCACGACATTATCCATTTCGCATTGAACGAGTTGCGCGAGGAACTTGCGAATGGAAATGCTCTTGAGATTCAGCGGCGATTAAGAGAGCATATCGAGCAAATCAAGACTCGCCGAGTGCCACATCTGTGAAATAGAACTTAAACTTCTTGGCCGGTATTTCCATTTTGGGTTCCCAGACGACTGGAACGATGCACCGAATGGCCGCTTCGTGGACAGTTGGAATTCGGTTTTTCGCCCGGGCGGCCATCGCCCATTTCGGATATGTTATGATTGAGAGCACTGCGGCAATCTTTCCGATTCATCAGGTATCCTTAACTCCGGGAGAGCGCGCCGCGCAGGCTTCCATGTTGGACGTAGACTTCAGCGAGCAAAGCGACATCGGCAAGGTCCGGGAACAGAACGAGGACTCGCACGGGTACGTGGCTCCGGCCAATCCGGCCCAGGCGCGTTCGCATGGCTGGTTGTTCGTGCTGGCGGACGGCGTGGGGGGACATGAGCGGGGCGAGGTTGCTTCCCGCCTCGCGGTGGATTGCTTGCTCGAGGGATTCCGCGAATCCCGCGCCGGCGAACCCCACACCACGCTCCTGCCACGACTGGCGGAAAAGGCCAACCTGCGCGTTTATGAAGCGGGCCGCGCCGCCGCACCGGGTGGGGCTCACATGGCCACCACCTTGGTGGCCTGTGCGCTGCGTTACGACCAGGCGGTCATTGCGCACGTGGGCGATTCGCGCTGCTACCTGATCCGCCGAGGCCGCACCACACTGCTCACGCGCGATCACACCGTGGCCAATGAGCACTTGCGCATGGGCCTGATATCCGCGGACGAGTCTGCTCAATCATCCAGCCGCCATCTGCTGCTGCGCTCGCTGGGAAACGACCTTTTCGTGAATGTCGATGTCAATCAGACCCAGGTAGTTCCGGGTGATGTGCTGTTGCTCTGCTGCGATGGATTGCATAGCGCGGTGGAAGCGGCCGATATGGCTCGCATTGTCACCCAGAATCGGGATTTGCGAGAGGCCGCGCAACAGTTAGTAGCGCTTGCCAATGACCGGGATGGCAGCGATAATATCAGCGTTCAGGTAGTTCGAATCAAGGGCGTCGAACGCGTGGGGATGTACCGAGGGAGGCCTTATAAGCTTCGCTAACGCGGCGTGGCCGAATCCCCAAGCGACATAGGCAGTAAGCACGAAGCAGTAAGCAGAAGGCAGCCCTTGTTGTCGAATCGTAAATAGTGAATAGTGAATCGTAAAATGTCCTCCCACCTCTTCAACCGTAAGGTGGGCGCCAGCCATCGATTGCTTACTATTTACTACTCACTATTTGCTATTCCATTCGCATTCCCCGCGGCCTGAGCCACCGCTAACTTCATGAATCCTGTCCACGCCGGTGATCAAATCGATCACTACCAGATCGAACAGCTCGTGGCCCGCAGCGGCATGGCCTCCATTTACCGGGGAATCGACATCCGCACGGGGCGCCCGGTAGCCATCAAGATCCCGCACCCCGAGATGGAGTGCGATCCCATCTTTTTCGAGCGCTTCCATCGCGAATCGGATATCGGCGCCAGGCTGGACCACCCCGGCGTTATGAAAGTGTTCGTGGACGAGGACCGCGCCCGCGTCTACATGGTGATGGAGTGGGTGGAAGGACGCTTGCTGCGCCGGGTGATGAGCGAGCAGCGGAAGTTTCCTGCCGAACGCGCGGTTAAAATCGCCCTGCGCATCCTCGACGCGTTGGGCTATATCCACAGCCATGGCGTTGTGCACCGCGATCTTAAGCCTGAGAACATCATGATCGACGCCGACGATAACATCAAACTGATAGATTTCGGCATCGCCGCCAATTCCGGCGCTCGGCGCATTACGTTCGCCAAGCTCAGCAACACCATGGGCACGCCCGATTATATTTCTCCCGAACAGGTCAAGGGAAAACGGGGAGATGGGCGCAGCGACCTTTACGCTTTGGGCGTAATGTTCTACGAAATGCTGACGGGCAAGGTGCCGTTCCAGGGGCCCAATCCCTTTGCCATCATGAACGACCGCTTGCTCAATAACCCCATTCCGCCGCGCGAGATCGATCCGGCAATCAGCCCGCAACTCCAGGAGATCATTTACCGCGCCCTGGAACGCGATCCCGCCAAGCGCTATCAGAACGCGGCGGAATTTGCCCGCGATCTTCAGCACCAGGATGAGGTGGGGGTGGCCGACCGCCCGGAACTCCGCGACTGGAAAGAGCGGCGCTCACCTCTGATCCGGCGAATCCTCTTCTACATCATGCTGGCACTAATCCCCATCGTGATTTTCGGCGTGCTTCTCTACGTTGCCAAACATACTTAAAGGCAGGGGTTTGGTATGCCTGATTGCGCCAGGTCCGCGGCTTTTTGTCATCAATAGGCGGGCTACCGAGCAAGCAATGTATCGTAAGCTGCCGCCGCGATTTTGCCGAGGGCCTGTCCGGCTATCTGTTGGATGGCCTCGGGGTTGTCGGTGGGGACCTCGACGAGATTTAGGTAAGCAGCAAAAACCAGATGTTGTCCGGAAGCAGTGTCGATGTAGCCTGCCAGGCCTTTACCGGTGACCATCAACCTTTTGTTCAGAGCGTCATACGTGGCGTCGGTTCCAGTTTTAGCAAAGACGTGGCTGGCGGCGGGGCTGTCGGGTTGAATTTTCACCAGCGTGCCGTCGCGACCTAG
>Ga0209039_10002465_pt1 | contig 15662 bp, 15 predicted proteins | sample BogFormECP12_OM1_FD_188238 | JGI IMG/M metagenome (GOLD analysis project Ga0209039, IMG submission 188238) | Bog forest soil microbial communities from Calvert Island, British Columbia, Canada - ECP12_OM1 (SPAdes) (version 2) | ecosystem: Environmental > Aquatic > Freshwater > Wetlands > Bog ... | reverse complement strand
CCCACCGTGCAGGTGCTGCAATCGTTCAATAGCGGCGGCAACACGGTGGGCCGCTCGTTCGACACGCAAAACAGCTTCGAGCTGCAGAATTACGCTTCCATGGCGAAGGGCGCGCACTCCTGGCGCTTCGGCGCACGCCTCCGCGGCCAGACCGACGACAGCGTTTCGCCGCAGAATTTCAACGGGACGTTCACGTTCGGCGGAGGCGAGGCACAGCAAGCCCCCATCGCATCCATCGAGCGCTACCGCCGCACGCTGCTCTACCAGCAACTCGGCTACACGCCCGCGCAGATTCGCGTCCTGGGCGGCGGCGCCACGCAGTTCAGCCAAAGCGCTGGCGCCGCGGAACTGGGAGTGCATCAAGTGGACGCCGGCCTCTTCGCGGGCGATGAGTGGCGTGTGCGGCCCAACCTGACGCTCAACCTCGGACTGCGTTACGAAACCCAAAGCAATACTCGGGATTGGCGCGACATCGCCCCGCGCCTGGCCATCGCCTGGGCGCCCGGCGCTGCTGCCCGGAAGGCCGCCAGGACCGTGCTGCGCGCCGGGTTCGGCCTCTTCTACGACCGCTTCGCCCTCGCCAACACGCTGGCGGCCCAACGCTACAACGGCGTGGTGCAGCGGCAGTACGTGGTGACCGATCCCGATTTCTTCCCCAACCTTCCCACGCCGGCCATGCTGGCGGGCTTCGGGAGCTCGCAGACGGTTCAGGAGATCGACTCCCGCCTGCGCGCGCCCTATATTTTGCAGACGGCCTTCACGCTGGAGCGCCAGTTGCCCGCTAACATGACCCTCGCCGTCACTTATACCAACTCCCACGGGATGCACGAGTTCCGCTCGGCGGACCTCAACGCGCCTTTGCCCGGAACTTACAACCCCGGCGTAGCGGACAGCGGCGTCTTTCCGCTGGGACATCCCGGCCTGGTCGGCCTGATGGAATCGTCCGGCATTTACAACCAGAACCAGTTGATCTCCAACGTGAACGCCAAGGTCAATTCCGGCCTCACGCTGTTCGGCTTCTATGTCTACAATCGCGCGCGCAGTAACACCGATGGCATCGGCACATTCCCAGCCGACCCTTACAGTTTCGCCGGCGAGTACGGCCCGGCGTCCAGCGACGTGCACCACCGCGTAACGGTGGGCGGCTCCATCAACCTGAAATGGGCCGTGCGCATCAGCCCGTTCGTGGTGCTGCAGTCGGGCGCGCCGTTCGACATCACGGTGAGCAGCGACCTCTACGGCACCACCCTGCTCAACGGGCGCCCGGGAATGCCGTCCGATCCCGGAAAACCGGGGCTCATCCAAACCGGCTACGGATTGCTCGATCCCAACCCCGCTCCCGGCGAGCGGTTGCTCTCCCGCAATTTCGGACGGGGCCCCGGCCAAATGAACGTGAATCTGCGCATCGCCAAGACCATCGGCTTCGGCCGGGAGCGCGGCGCCCGTAGCGCAGCCGATGCCCGCCCTGCCGGTGGCGCGGCCACCACCACGCAAGCCGCCACCGGCCGCGGCCTGGGGGGTCTGATCGGAACTCCCACCACCTCGCGCCGCTTCAACTTGAGCATCGGACTCTCGATCCGCAACTTACTGAACCATACGAACCCCGGCCCCATCGTTGGTAACATCACATCGCCATATTTTGGCTTCGCCAACCAGATCGCCGGCGGCCAAAACGGCGAAGGCTTCTACGAGACGGCGAACAACCGCAGGTTGGAATCGCAGATCAAGTTCACGTTCTGACAGCAGCGGTAGCATTGCAGCGTCAGCGCGAAGCCTCTCTCCTGGCCATCACAGACTCCGTGGCACAGTCTCCCTTGCAGCCGCTATCCTGGTCGAGGAGGTCAAGTGAAGAAGGTCTCGCTCACCACCGACGGCTCCTGCCTGGGCAACCCCGGCCCGGGAGGTTGGGCCTGCATTCTGCGATTCGGCGCGGCGGCGAAGGAACTCTTCGGGTACGATCCGCACACCACCAACAACCGCATGGAACTGATGGCGCCGATCCAGGGACTGCTGGCGCTCAAGGAGCCCTGCGAAGTGGAGGTGACCACGGACGCCGAATACGTCAGGCAGGGGATGACCGTATGGATCGTCCATTGGAAGCGCCGCCACTGGTGGAAGAAGAACCGCCCCGTGCGCAACGCCGACTTGTGGATGGAGCTCGACGAGTTGGCCGGATTTCACCGGACGACGTGGCTGTGGACCAAGGGCCACGCCGGACACGCCGACAACAGCCGTTGCGACTGGCTGGCCCAGAATGCCGCGGGCACGCAGACCAGTTGCTGGCCCGACGGCCGCCGGCACGGCGCGCTGCGCCTCAATCTGGGAGCCGGCTACATCCCGCCGAAGCCGCAGGGCGGGCTTTTCGACGGCCTCGAGGATGCGGAGGGCGAGGATGACGGGAGCGATCCCGGGTAGCGGCGGGGCGCGCATCAAACCGAGTTGCGAATACCGCCGGAACCTGATGCATCGAGCCGCCCGAGCTAACGTAGTGTCAGAGGGATTGAAAACATGGCTCAGTTCACAGAGGCTGTCTACACAAACGGCGTGCTCAAGCCAACGGATGAACTGGTGTTGCGCGAGGCCCAGCGTGTGCGGCTGATCGTGGAGGCAACCGATGATGACGCCGGTCGTGGAGACAGGCCTGCGGCCCTGCGGCGGCTCCTGGCGGGGATCGAGGGAATGAGGTTCTTCTCCCGAGAACGATTGCCCTCCAGGAACGAACTTCATGACCGCCCTTGATACCAACATCCTCATTTGCGCCTGCGACAAAGCCGATCCTAAGTGGCGTTCTTCGGGCTGCGGTGGAGAGTCAGCCCTCCGGGCCTCTGTACCGATAGAACCTCTTGTCTCACAAAGGGTAGGTTTTGCGACACCGAGCGGAGCATCCAGAATTGGGCCTTGGAGCGTCGCAAAAGTCTATCTCAAGGCTGCTGACGAAATCCGGCCCTTCTCAGACGCTTTGCCTGCACTCCGCTTTTCACCACCCGTCCGGCCGGCGTCCTGCGCGCGGACGGAAACGATCCGGGCCGATTCCGACGAAGCGTTGGTGTCCAGCAGATAGCCGTTCACAGCTCTACGGGGCGCACGGTGGACGGGTTGCGTCCGAAATCCAGATTGAGGCCCCGCAGCGGGGCAAATAGTTCGTCGATATCCTTTGCTGGCTGCGAGCCCGGCAGCGGCCCGGTTGGCGGAGAAGACTGGCGCGCCTGAAATATCATGTCTTCTGCGTCTCCGAGTGCGCCGCTCTGCAGACGCTGGTTGATCAGCGCCTCCACTTCGGGCCTCGTAATCTGAATTGTCACGGGCGGCTCCTTTCCCTCAACGCTCTGCCCCCAACCTGCCCCACCGTGCTCTCCGGCGTCAATCATGGGCGGAGCACCACGCCCGGCCCGCCATTCTGCTAACCTCAGGAGTTCGGAGACCGATTCCATGCCAGCCAAAGCCACCAAAGCCCCCGTCCGCGCCAGGCGCACGAAGACCGAAATCCAGCGCGAGTTCGACGAAATCCAGGAACAGTCCGCGGCCGCCCGCGAGTCCGCCGATCCGAAGATCGAAGAAGCCTCCCGCCGCCACGAAAGCGAAGTGCGGGAGACCGTGGAGGGCGTCACCGTCGAGTCGGCCGTCCAGCGGATCTCCGGCCTGGGCATCGAGATATCGAAGGCGCTCTCCAGCTTGTCCGGCCAGTTGACCGAGGAGGTCCAACTGCTCGCCTCCGTGCGCGAAGCCGTTGGGCTCGAACGCAAAGAGCTCGATCGCCTGCACAAGATCGACGTTGCCGCCACGGCTCTCGACCAGCTTGTCCAGGATTACGGCCGCCAAAAACAGGAACTCGAAGCGGAGATCGCCGCCGGGCGCGCCGCATGGGAAGAGGAAGCCGCGCGCACCGACCGCGAACGCAAGGAGCAGGAAGAGGCCCTCAAGAAACAGCGCCAGCGGGAAGCCGAGGATTTCGAGTACAAGAAGACGCTGGAGCGCAAGAAGGCCCAGGACAAATACGACGAAGAGATTCGCGTACAGGAAAAGAAGAACCAGGAAAAGCAGGAGAAGCTGGAAAAGGACTGGCACCTGCGCGAGGCGGCGTTGAAGGAACGCGAAGAGGATCTGACGCGGCTGCGCAAGGAATCCGAGGCGTTCCCCAAGCGGTTGGAAGCGGAAGCGAACGCCGCAGCCGATCGGGCCCGCCGCGATGCAGAGGCGCGGATGCAGCAGGAAACCCTCGTAATGAAGAAGGACGCCGAGGCCGAAAAACGGCTCGGCGAGCTGCGCGTGAAGACGCTGGAAGAAGCCGTGGCTCGTCAGCAGACGCAGATCGCCGCCCTGGAGAAGCAACTCGCCGACGCCAAGCAGCAGGTGCAGGACATCGCCGTGAAAGCCATCGAAGGCGCAAGCGGCGCAAGGGCGCTCTCGCACATCAACCAGATCGCCATGGAGCAGGCCAAGAACCGGCCGCAGGGCTGATTTGCGCGCGCGGCACGCGGCATCGCCCAACGGCTGCCCCACGCGCCGCTTCGCTATAATCGTCTTGTCCCGCAAGGAGCGCACCCACCATGCAGTCGCGCCGCAAGTTCATCGGTAACGTCGCCGGCGGCCTGGCCGGCACCCTGGCCGGGTCGAACGTGCTCGGCGCGGGCGACCGCATCCGCATCGGCGTCATCGGGCCGGGGGACCGTGGCAAGGAAATTCTGCGCCAGGCGCTGGAGTTGGGCAACGTCGAATGCATCGGCGCCGCCGACGTCTACACGCGCCGCCTGGACGAGGCCCGCGCCATCGCTCCCAACGCCAAAACGTACGCCGATTACCGCCGTCTGCTGGAGGACAAGGACATCGACGCGGTGCTCATCGCCACTCCCCAGCACCTGCACGCCGAGTGTTTCACGGCCGCGCTCGACGCGGGCAAACACGTCTACCAGGAGAAGACCATGGCGTTCACCGTGGCGCACGCCAAGCGGATGCGCGCGGCCTGGCAGCGGGCGGGCGCGGGGCGCGTGGTGCAGATCGGCCACCAGTGGGTTTCCACCGGCCAGTTTTCCGACGCCGTTGGCTTCCTGAAGCCCGAGCTGATGGGCAAGATCACCATGGTCCACGGCCACATGTACCGCAACACGCCGCACGGCAAGCCGCAGTGGGCGCGCCAACTCTATCCCGATATGACTGCGGCCAACATCGCCTGGAAGGCATTTCTGGGCGAAGCGCCGGACCGGCCCTTCGACGCCAACCGGTATCTCAACTGGCGCTTCTTCTGGGATTACTCCGGCGGCAACGTCTTCGAGAACATGTGCCACCAGCTGTCCTTCTGGTACAAGGCCATGGGCTTGAACATTCCCACAAAGGTCGACATGACCGGCGGCCTTTACCTGTGGAAGGACGGCCGCGAGGTGCCCGATACCATGAACGTCTCCATGGAACATGCCGAGGAGTTACTGTTCACCTGGGACTCCGGCTTCGGCAACGAGCGGCTCGCCGTGACCGAAGACGTGCTGGGCGACAACGGCTCCATCGCGCGCACGCCGCAGAGCATCCGCTACTTCCCGGAGAAGAAGACGCGGCCCGACGGCAACGACATGACCGGGATGACCAAGGCCGATCCCAAGGCGCACATGGCGAATTTCCTGGAGAACATTCGCGGCACCAGCCGGCGGTTGGCGTGCCCGTTCGACCTGGGATACCGCGTGGCCATCGCCTGCCGCATGGCGGTGGAGAGCTACCGGCTCGGGCGCACGGTGCGCTGGGACGCGGCGCGGGAAGAGATCGTTTAGACTGGGGCGATGGTGATCCGCGCAGCTTTGTGCATGGTCCTTTTCGCGGCGGCATGTCCCGCCCAGTGGAAGAGATATGCGTATACGCCGCAGGGAGGGATGGACTCACCGCCCGCACACGATCTGGAGTACTTCAAGGTCCACCCGTGTTCCCGAAGTGACAAGAAGGACCGGTTCACGTATTGCGAAGAGCCACCTTCCAAAGAGGAGCTTCAGCGGCGAGCCGGGACGCGAACCAACCTGCGCGTCGCCGGAAAGATCTGCGACTTCATCATCTATGATCTGGAGTACTTTTGGGGCGACGAATATCCGGGCCCCCATATGAGGTCGGTTCTCGTCGAGACGGCCGGACACGAGTTCCACGAGATCCTCTTTCAAGAGAGCTCGGTCTCCCTGTCAACGCTGTTCCCAACCGAGATCGTGAAGGCCGGAGAACAACACGTGATAAAGGTGAAGTACGACGACGGAGGAATGTACCACGCCATCGATGAGCACTACTTTGTGATGCTGGACGGCGTCGCCGTGTTGCTGGACTTCGATCCCGTGATTCGCGCCGCCGAGGAAGTGGTTCCCAGCGGCATGACTACATATCAACCCGCGACGCACTTCGACTTCGCATCCCTGATATACTCCATCGGGACCGAGGGCCCCGGCCCGATCGTCAGCGCCAAGACCGCGTGTTGCGAGGGCCGCGTCGCGGTGCCGTTCCGAATAGAGAAGGGACTTGTCGTCGCGGGTGAAGCGGTATTCGATCCCGATTGGAACCCATTCGGCGCTAGACGGCGTTGAGCACGCCGGCGTGCCTCGCGCGGCGGGCAATGATATTGAATTCGACTCAGGAGAACCTAACGTGAAAGCGGAAATCGGAATCATCGGCGGCAGCGGACTTTATTCCATGCCCGGGTTCGAGGCGCAGGAGGAGGTTTCGCTCGACACTCCCTTCGGCCCGCCCTCGGACAGCTTCGTTTTGGGGAACCTGTCGGGGCGCCAGGTGGCGTTTCTGGCGCGGCACGGCCGCGGCCATTCCATCTCGCCCTCGGAGCTGAATTTCCGGGCGAATATTTACGGCATGAAGAAGCTGGGCGTGGAGCGCATCCTCTCGCTCAGCGCGGTGGGTTCGCTCCAGGAGGAACATCGCCCGCTCGATTTCGTCATCCCCGACCAGTTCTTCGACCGCACCCGCGGGCGCGTCTCCACCTTCTTCGGCGACGGCCTGGTGGCGCACATCAGCTTCGCCGACCCGGTCTGCCCGGAGGTGGCCGGCGTGGTGATGAGCGCCTGCCAGGCCGCCGGCGTCAACGCCAAGCTGGGTGGAACCTACCTCTGCATGGAGGGTCCGGCGTTTTCCACCAAGGCCGAATCGCGCGTCTACCGTAGCTGGGGCATGGACGTGATCGGCATGACCAATCTGCAGGAAGCCAAGCTGGCGCGCGAGGCCGAGATCTGTTACGCCACCGCCGCCATGGTGACGGATTACGACTGCTGGCATCCGCACCACGACGCGGTCACGGTGAACGACATTATCGCCAACCTCGTGCAGAATGCCGCCAACGCGTGCAAAGTGGTGGCCGAGGCCGTGGCGCGCATGCCCGCGGGGCGCTCGTGCAAGTGCGGATCGGCGCTGGAACACGCCATCCTCACCGACCGCAAACTCGTGCCCATAGCCACCCGCGCCAAGCTGGGGGTCCTGATTGACAAGTACTTCCAGTAGCCGCATGGCGCGGGAAGTCCTGGACCAGTGCCTGGCGGGATCGGTCCCGAGCGAGCTGCCGCGCGAGCTGATCGACGACCCGGACGGCCAGGCTCTGTTCGGCATCCTAGCCGAAGGCCTGGCGGACCGCTTCGAGCCGGCCCTGTGCCACGCCTACGCGCAGCTTTTCGCGCAGGCCATCGCCGCCGTTCGCGAGGGCGAGGGCGCGGCGGAACTGGTGGCGCGCTACGAGCGGGTGCGCAGGCCGCGAGCCGCCGCCGGTAATCCAAGGCGCGTGTTCGTGCTCTCGCGCGTGACGCTGGGCGCCGACGTGGCCGTCACCAGCGTTCTGCTGGATGCCGCCAAGCGCCGCTTCCTGGAAGCTCAGGTGGTTTTCGTGGGGCCGCTCAAGAACTACGAGCTGTTCGCCCGCGACCCGCGCATTCAGCACGCCCCGTTGGCCTGGCGCAGAGGCGGCCTGCGGGAGCGCCTGGCGGTGGAGCGGCATCTCGGCGAGTTGCTCGCGGACCCCGATTCGCTGGTTCTCGACCCCGACAGCCGGCTCACGCAATTGGGGCTGTTGCCGGTGTGCGACGAGGAGCGCTATCACCTGTTCGAGAGCCGGCGCTACGGCGGCTCGAGCGCCCGCCCGTTGCCGGGACTCGCCGCGCGCTGGGCCCGGGACACGCTGGGAGTTGGCGGGAGCCCGTACCTGGCGCTGGCCGGCGAACCGCTGGTGCGCGGCGCGGTGGCGGTGAGCCTGGGCGTGGGCGACAACCCCGCCAAGCGCATCCCCGATCCTTTCGAGCAAAACCTGCTCCGCCTGCTGGCGGGCCTGGGCGCGCCGCTGTGCATCGACAAAGGCGCGGGCGGAGACGAGGCGGCGCGGGTGGAGCGCGCCGTCGAGCAGGCCGGCGTGACGGCGACTTTCTGGGACGGCTCGTTCGCCGGTTTCGCATCCATCATTGCCGCCAGCCGCCTGTATGTCGGATACGATTCGGCCGGGCAGCACGTCGCCTGTGCTTCCGGCGTCCCGCTGGTCAGCGTGTTCGCCGGCTTCCCGTGCCAGCGCATGTTCGACCGCTGGCAGCCGGTGGGCCCGCGCTGCGTCGTGCTGTCGGTGGAGCGGCCCGATCCAGCCGAGGTTCTGGAGCGGGTGAGGCGGGCGATCGAGGGGATGGGCCTCTAGCGGACCGCACGCGTCAGCGCGGAAGGCTCTATAATTGGCGATCATGGACCGACGTTTTCCGCTGGCCGCTCTGCTGTGCGCGGTGGCGCTCGCGCCCGCGGCGCCGGCCGCCGATACCTGGAAGGTGGCGCCACCGCCGCCGGCATCCTGGAAACGGGACCGGCTGACCGACCTGGCCGAGCGGCGCAAGGCGGTGGCCGCCCAGATCGGCGAGAAGGGCATCCTCATCTCGTACGCCGCCGAGCCGCGGAACTACGCGGGCGACGTGGATTGGCCGTATCGCCAGGAGAACGACTTCTTCTACCTGACCGGCATCCCCCAGGAAGGCGGAGCGCTGGTGATGATCCCCGGCGCCGCGAGAATCCGCGAGATCCTGTTCCTGCCGCCCTCGAATCCATCGCAGGAGAACTGGACCGGCCACATCCTGACAGCCGCCGAGGGCCGCGAAATCTCGGGCGTCGAAACCATCTGGGATGCGCGCCAGTTGGGCTCGTTTCTCGCGACCCTGCTGCCCCGCGCCAAGACGGTGTTCGCGGAACCGGCGGAAAGCGGCGGAGGCAGGGGCGCCCGCGGCGGACCGGCGCCGCCCGCTTCGCCGATTCCCGCCGACGTCAAGAGCGAGTTCGCAAAACAGATCGGCTTGTCCGGCGACAAGAAATTGCAGGTCTTCATGCTGACGACGGGGCGCGCCGCGGCGGCGGAATACCGCCGCGAAGCCGCCATCGCGAAGCAACTCGGCGCCCTCGATCCGCCGCTGAAGGTGAAAGACGCCGCGCCCATCTTCAGCCGTCTGCGGGCCATCAAATCGCCGCGCGAAATCGACTTGCTGCAACACGCCGTGGACATCACCGCGGAAGCTTTCGAACGCGCCTATGCCGTCTCCGTTCCGGGCACGCCGGAGTACGAACTGCAGGCGCAATTCGAATTCACTTTCCTGCGGCGCAACGGACACTGGGGATATCCCTGCATCGTGGCCTCGGGCATCAACGCCACTACCCTGCACTACGAAACCAACCGGGACAGCATGAAGGCGGGCGACCTGCTGTTGATGGACTCCGCCGCCGAATTCGACGGCTACAGCGCCGACGTCACGCGCACCATCCCGGTGAGCGGCCAATACAGCCAGCCGCAGGCCGAGGTTTACCGCCTGGTGTGGGCGGCCCAAAAGGCCGGGATTGACGCGGCCCGGCCCGGGCGCACGCCCGCCGATATCCTGGGCGCGGCCGACAAGGTGCTGGGCGAAGGGCTGTTCCGGCTGGGCCTGATCACCAGTCCCAGGAGCACGCGCGAAATCCACCTCTGGATGAACCACGGCATCAGCCACGGCATTGGCCTGAACGTACACGATGTGGCCGCGGGCGGCGCCAGCGGTTGGAAGGAATACCGGCCGGGCATGGTCATCACCATGGAACCGGGCCTGTACTTCCGCCTGGACGCGCTCGACAATCTTCCCAAGACCGAAGAGAACGGGAAGTTCATCGCCGCCGTCAGACCGGCGTATGAAAAGTACAAGGGCATCGGAGTGCGCATCGAGGATGACATCCTCATCTCCGATGGCGCGGCCAAGGTGATGTCGGCGGCCATTCCCTCGAAGCTGGAGGATGTGGAAGCGGCCATCGCGCGCCTGCGCGAGGCGATGAAATCGCCGCCCCCGCTCTGAGTGCCCTGCTCACACCAGAGAAGCGGAACCGCCTACCACTCGCTGTAAGGCCGCCCGTCGAGACCGGTCTTGCTGGAGCCGCTGCGGACGTCGAAGATGCCGGGCTCGGACTGGTCCACGCTCTGGCTGGCATCCTCCATAATCAGGCGCCAGGTCTGGTTGGAGCCGGTTATGGGGTCCATGGGAACTTCGCGCAGGTAGCCCTCGCTCACGATGTCCTGGAGGGTCTGCGGCGCCTTTTCCTTGTCGTAGGTGTAGTTGTCGATGACCGTGCGCAAGGTGTAGAGGTTGTTCTTCAGCACGCTCTCCCTGGCGCGGAGGATGGACTTCTGATAGGCCGGTATGGCCATGCTCACCAGGATCACGATGATGCTGATGACCACCATCATCTCGACGAAGGTGAAGCCGCGGCGGGCCGGCGGACGGCGCGAGGCCGCCCTACCAATCTGAATAGGGAGTTCCATCGGGAGCCTTATCCGTAGTCTTGCTATAGACAGAGAAAATATTCTGACCGCCCCAACTGGTGGACTTCGGGTCGTCGGCGTCGCTGCGCAGACCCCAGTCGGTGCCGTGGGTGAACGGATCGACGGGGATCTTGCGGAGGAAGCGGATCTTCTTGCCTTCCGGCCCGTTGAGTTTCTGCCCTTCCACCAGGATCTCGAGCGACTCCGGGTAGCAGTTGGTTCCTTCCTTGACCATTCCGAAGTAGCCCTGGTCGCAGTAATCCTTGTACTTGTCGATGGCGGCGTACATGGTGCGCAGGTCGTACCGCAGTTCGCGTTCGCGCTCGGCGCGCACTTTGGAGCGGGCCAGCGGGACCGCCATGGAGGTGAGGATGAGCATGATGGTGAAGGCCACGATCAGCTCCACCAGCGTCAAGCCTTTCTGATTCGCGCGTTTTCGGCCAAGGCGGCGCAGCGGTCCCCGGCCCTTGGGTCCGGGCGGGTTCGCGGCAGCACCGAATCTTGCGGTCATGGCAATAATTCTAATGAATATTCAGACGCAGCTCCGCCGGGCTGGCAGAGGCGATGGGCTGCCCCTGCGAGTCGCGCACCGAAACACTGGGAATCGCCACCGAGGTCGAGCCGCTGGCGAGTGTTTGAAAACTCAGGTTCACCAGCACTCCCGCCGGCCCGCTCACGCCGCGCTGGCCGGGCGGGCGGCTGAGCAGCACGGTCGCCGTGCCGGTGTCGTTCTGAATGTCCTTGTTCAGGACGGGCGTCTGGCCGTCGGAGCCCAGAAACGCGCCGGCCGAGACTTCGTTGAGCCGCAGCATCTTGGGATCGAAGCGAATCGCCATGGGAGCCGACGAAACGTCCCGCCCGCCTTCCAACACCACGGAGACGGCCACTACGCTGTTCACGCCTGTCTCCATCTGCAGCGGGTTGAAGCGGACCTGGGCGGCCGGCGGGGCTGTCGCGGGCGGCGCGGTGGCCGGGGGCGCGGTAGCCGGAGGCGCGGTAGCCGGAGGCGCGGTAGCCGGAGGCGCCGTCATGGGAGGCGCGGCAGCCGGAAGCGCGGGCGCGATAGCCGCCGGAAACGGAGCCGCGGGAGTAGCAGCCGGCGCCACCGGCGCGTACTCCACCGTGGCCGGGACCTGGCCATCCACGGGGAGCCGCGCATGGTGCAGGCTGATGCTTTGGGCGGTGCCCACGGCAATGGCGCGCAGGTTGTCTTCGGTATACTCGGGCCGCCGGATGATGTGCGGAATCAAGACCACCATCATTTCGTCGGTGGAGCGGTCCGAGCTCCTGCCGCTGAACAGTTTCCCGAAGAACGGAATCTTGCTCAAACCCGGAATCCCGGTCACCGTCAGGTCTTCCTGCTGCTTGGTCACGCCGCCGATCAGCGCCACGTCGCCTTCCTTCACGCGCAGGTCCTCCTGGATCTTGCGCTGGCCGAAAATCGGCTCGCTGACGCCCTGGTCGCCACCCTGGGTCTGGTACCCGTCGATCTGCGAAACATCCAGTTTCAGCGTCATGTAGACCTCGTCCTCGCCCACTACGCGGGCCAGCAGTTCCACGTTGACGCCGACATCCTGGTAGCTGAACTGGGTGTTGACCAGGGAACTGACGCCGACGCCGCTCATCCCCGGCTGATAGCTGCCCGTGGCCACCGGCACGCGCTCGCCGATGTTCATGGTGCTCTTGATATTATCGATGGCGCGGATCTGCGGCGCCTGCAAGACCGTGGTGTGGGAATTGCTCAGCGCCGCCTGCAGCAGCGCCCCCGGAAGCGTGGTGGCGAAATCATGGCCATTAATTTTCCCCAGGCTGGACAGCGGCACGGCAGTTCCGGTGGTGCTGGAAGACGTGGTGGTGCCCGTGGTTCCCGTAGTGCCCGTAGTGCCCGTGGTGGTCCCGGTGCTGGTCCCCGTGGTGGATGAGGTAGTGGTACTGCTCTGCACCTGAAGACCGCCGCGCGGGCTGAACGTGATAGGCAGGTTCAAGCCGGTGGAGGCTATGGCGGCGGTGATTTGCCGGCTGAAGCTGGTGGTGGCATCCATGACCAGGACGTCCACCAGCACTTCGCTCTTGGGCTTGTCGACATCGCGAATCAGCTTCTGGCACAGTTCCACGCGGTCGGCCTCGCCGCGCACCACCAGCGACCACCCGGCGGAGTATTGAAACACGCGCTGAATTTCGCACCCGGTGCGGAGGATCTGCTGGATTTCCTGGAGCTCGGTCGCCTGGGTGACGTTCTGCAGGTAGAAAACCTTGGTGACCATCTCTTCGTAATCGCGGCGCTTGTTGGTATTGTCGTTGATGACCAGGATGGCGTTGGGCGACAACGCCTTCCAGTAAGACTTGGTGATGGTGGCGACGTAATCGAGGGCCTCTTCCAAGGTGGCTTTCTGCAGATCGATGGGGATGGGATTGGGCGGTTCGGTATACTCCGGATCGAAGAGCACGTTGATCCCGGCGATCTTGCCGATGGTTTCGAAGACCTTCTTGGTCTTCTGCCCGCTGATGTGCAGGTCGATGGGGGTGGGGTCGGGCGGTTTGAGCTCCGGCAGGGAGAGCAGGCGGCCGATCCGTTCGCTTTCTTTGCGCCGGGCCTCTTCAAAGGGCGTCAGGGCGCGAACCTCGGGCGGGGATTCCTTGCCGGTTTCCTGCACCCGCTGGCGCTCGCGCATGATCATCTGGTTGGTGGCCCCCAGTTCCTGCCCGGCGATGATAGAGCCGGGGTTGATGACGTAGGCCTTCTGGAATTCCAGCAGCGCCTCGCCCAAGCGGCCCTGGGCGCGGATGGCGCGCCCGGCGTCGACGTGCATCTGGGCGGCCTGGAAACGGGCGCGGTCGCAGCCCATCTGGTAGAGGATCTCGGAGGGATCTTCCTCGATCGCCTTCCGGTAGGCGTCCAGGGCGGAGTCCCACTCCTTCTTGTCCTCGTGCACTTTGCCTTCGGCGTAGAAGCGGTCTCCCTTTTTGGTTTTGGCCTCCAGCGGAAGCATCGACCCGAGCATCGCTGCGGAGATGAAGATTGCGGTCAAACGATTGAAAAGAGACATGTTCCTCGACCTTGGCGGACCTCTGAGCCGGTGGCGCCACTGGCTGTGAGTTGACGCGCTGGTTGCATCTAAACTCACTGACGAAGCAGGCTCGCCGGACGTGGAGGTCAAAAACGGGGCCGGCGCTCGCGGGCGGGCTCCGCAAACAGCTATGCTTGAGTTGAGAGCAGAAGCTGGCTGACCCCGATTGGCAGACAAACAAACCACCTTCAAGATCCTGAGCGATAACCGGCGCGCCGGACACGAGTACTTCCTGCTGGAGCGGTTCGAAGCCGGCATGGTGCTCACCGGAACCGAAGTGAAGGCCGCCAAAGACGGCAAGGTTCAGCTCAAGGAAGCCTACGCGGCGGTCCTGAACAACGAAGCCTGGCTGGTGAACGCCCACATCAGCGAGTACTCCCACGGCAACCGCGAGAATCATCCCGCCGTGCGCAACCGCAAGCTGCTGCTGCACCGCAAGGAGATCGACAAACTCCTGGGCCAGACCCGCGAGAAGGGACTGGCGCTGATCCCCACCAAGGTCTATTTGAAACAGGGGCGCATCAAGTGCGAGATCGCCGTGGCGCGCGGCAAGAAACTGCACGACAAGCGGGCCACCGAACGCGCCCGGACGGCGGAGGACGAAGCGCGCGCGGAGATGCGGCGGCGCGCGTGAGGGAGCGGGGACGACCTTCGAAGTTCACCGCCAGTTACCCCGCAAGCTTTTTGCCCGAGAGGGACGGCAAGGGGTTCCACGTACGGTTCCCGGATTTTCCCGAAGCGCTCACCGGAGGAGACGACCTCGCCGACACGCTTGTGCAGGCCACGGACTGCCTGGCCGAAGCGATTGCTGGGCGAATTGCGCGTGGCGGCCGGATTCCTCCGCCTTCCAAGGCCAAGCGCAGCCAGCGTTTGATTAGCGTTCCGCTGTATCTTGCGCCGAAACTGGCCTTGTACCTTGCGATCCGGGAGCGCGGCATGCGGAACACCGAGCTTGCCAGGCGCCTGGGCCTGAGCAAAACGGTGGTCCGGCGCATGTTGAACCCCAAGCACGACACCAGGCCGGAGAAGATTCAGACCGCGCTGGCGGCGTTGGGCAAGCGGATCGTGGTGACGCCCTTAGACGCGGCGTGAAGAGGGGCGGGGGCGAGCAAGCGGCGGTTCCCCTACCCTTGTACCAGGGCTGAATGAGAGCAGTGGTCGAAGAGAATATGGCGCCCATCACCGAATCGGTCATTGTCCGGGCTGTGGACCGCAGCATCGTCGAGACCGTCGAGGCCTTTGTTCGTTTCCGCCCAGGCTTCCATGGCGACACAGGCATGCGGGACTATCTCTACCACCGCCTTATGACAAACCTACCTGACGGCGGAACGTATGGACGGACGGACGGGGGCGGGACGCTGTTGGCCCAAGCCGAGTGGTACACCGGGCTCAAGTACCGCAACACAGGCAAGGGACCTTCATCCGGGCGTTTCGACCTGGGCATCCCCTGCCCGGGGGAACTTGACCACCCCAAGCCTGGCCCGCTGGCCGCCTTCGAGTGCGGACGCAACAAGAAGGCTGCCGCCCTGCTCCGCGGCATCGACGCGGCGAAGGAAGACGAGGGGCCCGAGCCTGCCGACATTACCAAGCTGGCACGCGAAATGAGGCACCAAGGACTGCCGTACGGATATGCTCTGGAGTTCTATGATGAGGATCCGGGGGAGGCCGAGGAACTGATTCGTCGGCTGGGGCGGCGGGTTTCAAGCTCGGAATCCGACCGCCTTCGCGTAGTGGTGCTAGCCCAACCTTCGCAGTTGGGCACGTATCCCGCCGCGAACCCGTTTGTTTTCATCGGCGGCTTGCCCAAGGTCTGCACTACATTTTGAGTTGAGGCA
>Ga0209039_10002464_pt1 | contig 15663 bp, 17 predicted proteins | sample BogFormECP12_OM1_FD_188238 | JGI IMG/M metagenome (GOLD analysis project Ga0209039, IMG submission 188238) | Bog forest soil microbial communities from Calvert Island, British Columbia, Canada - ECP12_OM1 (SPAdes) (version 2) | ecosystem: Environmental > Aquatic > Freshwater > Wetlands > Bog ... | reverse complement strand
GCATCGTCATCGATGCCTCGGTGACCTTGTCCTGGTGCTTTCCCGACGCCGAAGTGAGAGAGCGGCTCAGCGCCGCCGTCGAAGCCGTCGATGTTACCACCCTGCCCGCATTGACGCCCTCGGCCCCGCGCGGGGAAAATTGTGTGAAGCCATGAAGCCGCTACCGGTAACACCGGAATTGCTATCCGTGGCCGAGCGTGTGGTTTGGTTCAAAGCGCCCTCGGAAGCCCTTACCGACCCAATCCATTTCCTCGCGCACGTAATGACCTATGGAACGGTGGAAGACCTGCGTGCGCTCGAAGGCGTGGCAGGCCAGCGTGAATTCAGGGAAGTGCTGGAACATGCGCCGCCGGGTATCTTCGATGCGCGTTCCTGGGCGTACTGGAATCTGAAATGCGGCCGCGTGCCGGCGCCCCCTCTGCCGGTGCGCCGCCCACCTGCGGTACAATGACCCTTCGCCATGCAACTACTCCAGGCCGGCCAACATCGACTGATATACCTGGAACTCCAGCCGGTGATGGTCGCCAACATCGCGCGGCAGGCGGGGTTCGAGACCCGGGCCAAGGATAGCCAGCGCAACATCCAGCTCGATCTGAGCGCGCCCGGGAGGCAGGCCCCGCTGTTGCTGTTCGACGCCGCGGATCCGGCCAACCTGGGGTGGTTCTCTCGCTGCCAGTTCTACGTGGATGGGCGCTCCGGCTCGGTCATGCAGACGCCCATGACCCTGGCCAACAAGCGCGACCGCGGCGGCAAACCGCATCACAATTCCGTGCGCTTGGCGATTTCCAAAGAGCTGCCGGCCAGCTTCCGTCTTCCCGGCCAACAGGCGCTCACCGAGCAGGTTTTCTACAACCTGTTGCTCAACTTCTTGAACGCCCTCACCAAGACCGGCGTGGCCGTGTGCGGCTCGGGCGTGGTGCAGCCGCTGGCGGGCCGCACGGAAAGCGTCGGCGTGCGGAATTGATAGGTTTCTTTGCCCGCTCCACCACCGATTCCACCTCCGCCCGGCAAGACCGGCGGCGCCACCGTGCCTGCCGTTCACACCTGTAGCCTGCTACACTCGTTGTTGCCTACCCCGAAGATCCGCTAGAATAATGGCTTATCGTCTTCGAGATTCGGCTTGGATCGAGTGAAACTGGTTCCCGTGCTTCAACGTCTCCGTAGCTGCGCAGAGTGGAAAGGTATGCTTGCATGAAGCGTTTCGGGCGCGTTCGCCTGATGGTAGCATCGGCCTGTCTCTGCGCATTCTGTATTCATCCGCTGTGCGCGCAATCGCAGCCTCCGCAGCCATCGCCGGCTCCTCAGCAAAAACCCCAGCAGCCGCCTCCCGGCACGCCGGCGCAACCAGATCCGGCAACTCCGGCGCAACCGCCGAAGAATCCGTTTGAGAATGTGCCGGTGGGTGGGGAAGCGCCCCCGCAGCCGCCGCCGCAGCAACCGGCCCAGCAGCAGCCTCCCGCGCCGCAATTGGAAGCGCCGAAGCCGGTCGAGACCGCCAAGCCGCTGGCTGGAGAGGTCATCGAAGCCGTCGAGTTCCGGGGCGCGCGGCGCGTGCCTCAGGACACTTTGAAGGCCCTCATCACCACCAAGGCCGGCGACATTTTCAGCGACGATGTGATGCGGCGCGATTTCATGGCGCTCTGGAACACCGGGCGCTTCGACGATATCCGCCTGGAAACCGAGCCGGGCCGCATCGGCCTGATCGTGCGCTTCGTGGTGGTCGAACGGCGCGTCATCCGCTCCATCAACTACGAAGGCATCCACTCGGTCACGGTTTCGGAGATCCTGGATCGCTTCAAGGAGCGCAAGGTCGGCCTCTCGGTGGAATCGCAGTACGACCCCAACAAGATCCAGCGCGCCGCCATCGTGCTGAAAGAGTACCTGGCCGAGCGCGGACGCCAATACGCCACCGTGGAACCGCAGATCGAGCAGCTTCCGCCTTCCTCCCTCAAGGTCACGTTCAACGTGAACGAAGGTCCCAAGGTGAAGGTGGGAGAAATCAAGATCACGGGCAACGAGGCGTACAACCAACGGTGGGTGATCGATGCCATGAAGAACCTGAAACCCTACGGCATCCCGCACTCCATTCTGTTCGAGAACATCTTCGCCAAGACCTTCGACCAGGACAAGCTCGACGAAGACAAAGAGCGCATCGTGCAGGCCTATCGCGACCACGGTTACTTCACCGCCAAGACACTGGATGAAACCGTCAGGATCATCCCCAAAGGCGGGCGTGGCTGGCGGCTGCCGCTCATCAAGACCAACAGCGCGGGCATCTACGCCGACCTCGCGATCCCGGTGGAAGAGGGGCGGCTGTACAAATTGAACAAGATGAACTTCGTGGGCGTGAAGCTGTTCCGCACCCCCGAAGTGCTCATGAAGCCGCTGTTCGGCATGACCACCGGAGACGTCTTCTCCACCGAAAAGCTGCGCAAGGGCATCGAGAACATGCGCAAGTTTTACGGCAAGTTCGGTTACATCGATTTCGTCCCCGAACCCTCGTTCGACGTCATCCCGGACAGCGATCAGATCGATCTCACGCTGACGGCGGACGAAGGCAAGCAGTTTTTCATCCGGCGCATCGATTTCTCGGGCAACACCACCACCCGCGACAAAGTGATCCGCCGCGAGATCCTGCTCGACGAAGGCGACATTTTCAACTCCGAGCTGTGGGATTACAGCATTCTGCGGCTGAACCAGCTCGGCTATTTCGAAATGCTGAAGAAGGAAGACGCCGCCGACATCAAGCGCAATCCGCAGTCCAACACGGTGGACATCACGCTCAAGGTGAAGGAGCGCGGCAAGAACTCGATCGGGTTGAACGGCGGCGTGTCCGGCATCGCGGGCAGCTTCATGGGGTTCAATTACTCCACCAACAACTTCCTCGGGCTGGGCGAAACGCTGTCCCTCGATTCGCAGCTCGGCACCCGTATGCGGTCCGTGAGGTTGGGCTTCACCGAGCCGTATTTCATGGACCGGCCGATTCAACTCGGCTTCATGGTCTACCTCACCCGCTTCGATTTCAATCAGGGCCGCGAGGCCTCCATTCTGGCGGGGTCGAACCTGATTCCGCTATATAACCAACTGGGATCGCAGAACCTCCTGAACTATATCCAGAACAGCCACGGGTTTTCGGTTTCGGCCAGCACCCATTTGCGGCGGAGTTTCGCGCAGGTCGGCATCACTTACGGTTTTGACATTTCCAACGTGAAGACCCTCACCACGGCCGCCGGGAACTACTTCCAGTACATCAATTTCAGCGGCGTGGCCGGACCCAATTCGCTCACCGGTGTCCGCACCAGCCACGTCACCCCGTCGTATTCCTACAACACCGTGAACCACCCCATCACGCCCACCGGCGGCCGGAGCCTGTTCATTTCCTTTGACTTCGCAGGCAGCGCACTGGGGGGGAACGTGAATACCATCCGGCCGACCATGGACGCCAAGTACTTCCACCCCGCCCCTTGGCACAGGAGCCACATCCTGGCGTTGCACCTGATGGGCAGCAGCATCACCGGATACGGCGGCAAATTCGTGCCTCCCTTCTCGCGCACGTTCATGGGAGGCGAACAGGACATCCGCGGATTCGAAATCTGGGGCATCACGCCTATCGCTTTCATACCGTCGTCCGGCAGCGTCAACGTGCTCAACGACGACGGATCGGCGCGCACCCAGAAGACGGTCAGCAACGGTACACTCACCTCGTCCAACGTCACCATGACGGTTCCCACCTATCAGCTCATCACGCCGGGCGGCGACACCCAACTGCTGGGGAACTTCGAATACCGGATACCGATTGTCGGGCCGGTGACGCTGGCGCCGTTTTTCGATGCGGGCGTCGACAAGATCCTGCGCAGCAACCAGCTCACCCTGGACACCACCCGGGTGGGCGACTTGAACACCCAGTTCCCGCAGGCGGGCTACAACGGCAAGGTGTACATCGCGCCGGGCACGCAGAAGATGCGCGCCTCCACCGGGCTGGAGTTGCAGGTGATGCTGCCCGTGGTCAACGCGCCGTTTCGCCTGTACTTCGCTTACAATCCCTCGGTGGTGCGGGAATATCTGCAGCCGCCCATCGTGGCGGACCGGTCGTCGTTTCCCAACAACGCCACGTTTCTCAACTCAATCGCAACCTACGGCCAGGCCTATCCATTCTTTGAGAAGCGGACCATGTTCCGCTTCACGATTGGCAGGACGTTCTGAGCCAGGCCGGCGGCCAATATGTTAGTATTGACACACTTAGGAGTTACTAGCTTGAAGAAGAATCTGGTTGTTTTATCCGCATTGGTCTTGGGAGTGGCCGCGCTGGCGCAGGCCCAGGGCCAGGTCCCCACCAAGATCGCGATCATCCACGTTCAGAATGCCATCCTGAGCACGAAGGACGGCCAGAAGGCCGCCGCCGATCTCCAGGCCACGTTCAATCCCAGGCAGCAGGAGCTGGAGAAGAAGCAGACTGAGCTTACCGCACTTCAGGACCAGTTGCGCAAGGGCAGCGCCACCATGAGCGAGGACGCCAAAACCAAGCTCATGCGCGACATCGACGCCACCACCACCAGGGTCAACCGGGACCGCCAGGACGCGCAGAGCGATCTGGATGAGGCGCAGGGCAAGGTCATGCAAGAGCTGGGCGGCAAGATGATGGCGGTGCTCGAGAAATACGCCACGCAAAACGGCTTCGCGCTGGTTCTGGACGTCAGCAATCCGCAGACGCCCGTGCTATGGGCCGCCTCCGCCGTGGACATCACCAACGATATTGTGAAGCTCTACGACCAGGCGTATCCCGGTACGGCCGCTGCCGCCGCTCCCGCGGCCGCTCCCGCCAAGCCGCCGGCCGCCGCCAAGCCCCCTGCGGCGCCGCCCGTAAAGAAGAACTGACGTGGCGCCGGCGATCTTGTCGCCGGTGATTGTTCCAACCCGACAAAACCACCGGCGACAGGATCGCCGGCGCTACCGCGCGGTACAATGCAGTCAGGGGGAGAGTATCCATGAGAACTCTCGTCGTCTTCAGCCTCTCACTGCTCCTGGCCGCCGGGCTTTTCGCGCAGCAGCATCGCGGCGGTTTCAGCAACCCTCGACCTTTCGCGCAAAGTCCTTTCGGCAACGTGGTTTTCCCGGGCGGCGTCCCGGGCTTCGGCAGCGCCGTGTTTCCGGGAGTCGCCACGGCCGCCCGGCAAGGCATCTGGCAGCGATCACCCACCGTTCCGGGCACGCACCGCCCTGCGACCGTCGTGATGTTTGGGTATCCGGTGTATGTGGTCGGGTACGTCTACAACGGCTATCCAGCCGAACCGGCGCCGCTTCCGCAGCAACAGCCGGATACCACGGTGATCGATTCTCCGCAACCCGCGCCGGCGATGAGCCAGAGCTTCGGCTCCGATGACGCGCAGGACCCCACCACCCCTACCGCCGCCGCCGACGATTCCCAGCCGGTGGAGGAGCCGGCTTCAACTTTTGAGCCTTCCCATTACCTGATCGCCTTCAAGGACCATAGCGTTTATTCGGCCGTGGCGTATTGGGTGGATGGCGAAACCCTGCATTACTTCACCTCGGGGAATACGCACAACCAAGCCTCGGTTTCCCTCGTCGACCGCGCCTTGACCGAACGCTTGAATAAAGAGTCGGGCCTTGAGGTGACGCTTCCGCCCCCTACTCCGCCCCGGTAGGGGCCTACTCCCATTCAATCGTTCCCGGCGGCTTGTGGGTAAGGTCGTAGAAAACCCCGGCGACGCCATCCACCGCCAGCACCTCCGCGCACATTCTCCGCAGTAGATCTTCATCCATGACGACGGATTGGGCGGTCATGCCGTCCACCGAATCCACCGGGCGCAGCACGATGGAATCCGGCGCTTCGTCCGTCCCCAGCGGGATCAGGATCACGGGAAACTGCCAGACGCGGCGGTCGTAGTCGCTCTTGTGGGACAGCCGGCGCACCGTGGCGTCGGCGCGCCGCAGGCGGGCTATGCGCTCCGGGCTGAGCGAGCAGGCGCGAACTCGCATTCGCGCGATCGGAACGCGCGTCTCCACGCTGGCCATGACCCGGTTGACACCGGAGACGCGGTTGATCAGGGCGGTGGCGCGGGCGTGGTCCAGCGAATCGATCGCCAGCACCGGGGCGTAGCTTCGGGAATCCCCCTGCACGCCCACCGAATGCACGGGGATCACCATCCCATCCGGCGTCGCCCGCACGGGCGCGTCCGATTCCGAGCACAGACAGCGGATGGCCAAGCCCGGGCCGGGGAACGGATGCCGGTCCAACAATTCGGCGGCAAGGCCCAGCTCTCGCCCGATCTCGCGCACCTCGTCTTTGTAGAACGACTTCAGCGGTTCCACGATGCGCCCGGACTGGATGAGCGCTTGAATGCCGGCCACGCGATTGTGGTGGGTCTTGATCACCGAGGCCTTTTCGGTGCCGCCGGATTCGATGGTGTCCGGGTAGATCGTGCCCTGGCCGAGAATCCAGTGCTCGTCCAGCAGGCGGCGCGATTGGATGACGCGCTCCTGCACGCGCACGAATTCCTCGCCGATGATGTGGCGCTTCTTCTCGGGATCGGTGACGCCGCCCAGCGCTCCCAGGAACTGCTCTTCCGCGTGTTCCACCGCCAGGCCCGCCATGCGCCCCACAAAATCGGTCTCTCCCTCGCGCATCAGACCGGTATCCACGTACACGCCGCGCACACGGTCATGGCCCAGCGCGCGCGTCGCCAGGGTGAACGCCACGCTGGAATCCACCCCGCCGCTGACGAAGAAAAACACGCTGCGATCGCCCACGCACTCGCGGATCTCCCGCTCGATCATGGGCACCCGCTGGCGGGGATTCCAGTCTTTCCGGCAGCCGCAGACGCGGAAGAGAAAGTTGGAGAGGTACTCTTTGCCGCGGGCCGTATGGACCACTTCGGGGTGAAACTGCAGGCCGTAGAGCTTCCGCAGTGAGGCCGCGATGGCCGCGATGGCGCACGTCTCGGTGCGGCCGGCCGCCGAGAAGCCCTCGGGGAGGACCCCCACTACATCGCGGTGGCTCATCCAGATTTGCTGGCGGCCCGCGAGCCCGGCGAACAGCGGGTCGCTGGTCTCGTCCAACTCCAGCGTGGCGAGTCCATACTCGCCTTTCTCGCCCTTGCGAACCTGGCCGCCGAGCAGGTGCGCCATGAGCTGCTGCCCATAACAGATTCCCAACACGGCCTGGCCGTGACCAAAGATAGCCGGGTCCACCGTGGGGCTGCCGGGGTCGTACACGCTCGCCGGGCCGCCGGAGATGATGATGCCCTTCGCAAAGGCGATTGCCGGAGCCGGGGTCTCACTGGGCCGGACTTCGGCGTAGACCCCGAGATCGCGGACTTTTCGGGCGATCAGATGACAGTACTGCCCGCCCGCGTCCAGGACCACGATCTGTGGAGTGGGATTCAAACTCCGATGGTAACAGGCTGCTTCCCGATGGCGCTGATGTTCTTGCCGCCGGCGTGGGGGTTGACTGACCTCACGCCCCGATCCCGAAACGCTCGCGAAGTCCGGCAGCGGCCTCGCCCAGGTTATACTGAAAGCGATGACGGTCCAACTCACACCCCACGGGCAGCAACTACTGGAAGCGGCGCTTGCCCGCGGTGTGGGATGTTCGCCCGAGGAGGTCGTCGAACGGGCTCTGGAAGCGGCTACCGGCGCAGCGGCCACGCTTTCCGAGGAAGAGCGGGAACGGCGCCGCCAAGCCGTTGCCAGCATGCTCGCTTTTCGTGAAGACTACCATCTCACCCTGGGTCCCGGCGAGCGCATCCAGGACCTGATCCGCGAAGGCCACAAGTATTGACCGGTCCATTCGTCCTCGACGCTTCGATGACCCTTAGTTGGGCCTTTGAAGGCGAGTCCACGCCGTTCACTGTAGCGGTCCTCAAATCCCTGGAAACGGCTCACGCTCTCACGCCCGCGCTGTGGGCCTTTGAGGTCGCAAGTGTCTTGAGCACCGCCGAACGCCGCGGCCGGATAAACGCGGCGGCGCAGGCCACATACCTGGAGCGGTTGCGGCAGTTGCCGATCGCCATCGAGCATCGCCCAGCCACCTGGCTCGCTCAGCGGATTCTGCCGCTGGCGCGGACCTACCGGCTTAGCGCCTACGACGCCGCCTACCTGGAACTGGCAATTCGCGAGGGCTTGCCACTTGCCACGCTCGATGAAGACCTCCGCCGAGCCGCCTCCGCGGCCGGTGTGGCGCTGGTAGACACGGCCTGAATTCCCGGCACTTCTATTGCCGGCGCCCGCCGCCGCGAGATCCTCCGCCGCCAGCCGGCTGTCTCTGCTGCATCTGTGTGAGGCTGGCGTCAGTGCGCTGGACGAAGATACTCAGTGTAAGTGACGCCACGCTCTGGGCGTGAGCCCACCGGGCGCAGTCTTTCTCCTCACGTTCGTTTGCTGCACGGGATTCGACCACAAAATCGTGACTGATCTTTTCCTCCCGCTCAAACTGCTGGGGTGCGTATTGGTGCTCCGCAGACTCGGGAACTCGCCCCGGATCAATGGAATAGCGCCGCGATCTGGGGGGCGCGTGATTCAGAGGCTGAGAACGGAAGGTGCGGAATCCGCTGTTGCGAGTGCAGTATCTGCGGGGGGCCAGGCTACCGCCGAGCGGCCGCGCGCTGCGCGTTCATGCGCTCGACGATGATCTTCTTGGTGCTCTCCAGCAGCGCATTGGCCTTGGGCATGGCATCCACGGCCTTGGCGACCTCCGGATCGGTCTGGTAGAAGATCCGGTCGCTCTCGTCGATGTTGAACGCTGTAAGGTACATCTCCCTGGCGAGGTAGCGCGCAATCCAATCCCGGTCCGCCATGAACTCGGATTCCGTGAAACTGGTGCCGTGCTGCAACAGGTAATCGTGAAACTGCTCGAGGAACGCGCTGTCGGGCATCCAACCCTTCGGCAGGTTGGCGCTGTGCGAGCCGAAGTACCAGCGGGCGAAGTTGTACAAACCGGAGCGGCTGAGTTCCAGTTCCAGGCGATCCAACCTGGCGGCTTCGTACTTATCGTCGGGTGTAATGCCGCCGCCGCCGTACACCGTCCGGCCGCCCTCGGTCATCTTCACATCCAGCGGGTTCTTGGTGTCGTCGCCCTTATGGAAGTAGTAATCGTAAAACGACTTATTGGTGTAGTCGCGCTGAATCAGCCGGCCGCTGGGAGTGTAGAAGTGGGCCGTGGTCAGGGCCAGGCCGGTGTTTTCGCTGAGCGGGTAGACCGTCTGCACCAAGCCCTTGCCGAAGGTTTTGGTCCCCATGATCCAGGCGCGGTCGTGGTCCTGGAGCGCGCCGGCCACAATCTCCGCCGCGGAGGCCGAGTACCCATTCACCAGCACCACGATGGGGTATTCGTGCCCGTGGTTCCCGTTGCGCGCCACATACGATTTCTCCGGCGACGACCGGCCGTGGTGGGAGACAATCAGCGCCCCTTTTTCGAGGAAGTGATCGGCTACGTCCACGCCCTGGTTCAGCAGCCCGCCGGGGTTGTCGCGAAGGTCGAACACCAGCCCCTTGATATTGTTCTCACCCAAGCGCTTCAGGTTGTCGTCCAGTTCCTTGCCAGTGGTTTCGGCAAAGCTCAGCACCTTGACGTAGCCGATTCCCGGCTTTACCCAGAAGGCATCCTCCACGCTCTTGCGGCTGATGTCGTCGCGCGTGACGGTGAAGGTGAGGTTGTCGGCCGAACCTTCGCGTGAGACCACGATCTTGACCTGGGTTCCGCGATCCCCTTTGAGCAGATCGGCGATCTCAGTGGTGTTCAGGCCATCGGTGGGCTGGTCGTTCACCATCATGATGATGTCGCCGGGGCGCAAACCGGCTTTGTAGGCGGGATAGCCCGGGAACGGCGCCATCACCACGGTCTTGCCATTTCGCGGCTGGACCTGCATTCCCACTCCCGAATAGCGGCCCCGCTGGTCTTCGCGAAGCGCTTTGTACTCCTTGGGATCGAAGAAGTTGGAGTGCGGATCGAGGGTCCGCAGCATGCCCGGTATGGCGCCTTTGTAGATGCCCTTATCCGCGGAGACGGGTTCCGCGAAGTTCTGCTCCACCAAGGCGAGAACCTTGGTGAAACTGGCAACATCCTTATCGAGTTCCGCCGTGTCGGCGGGGGTGGCCGACTCCGCCTGGACCTGGGGCCCATAGAAGCCGCCCGCGATGGAGCAAACCAATACGATCAGCGGCAAAACATAAAGGTTACGCCTCTTTTGGGCCATTCGGAATCCGTCCTTCTAATCGAAAGTATACCGTACCTGGGTGTTTAGACGTTGGAGGGGGCCGATGGGCTTCGAGAATCCGGGGATTCCCGGCGAATGGCGTCCAGCACCCCGTTCACGAACTGGACGGACTCTTCGCCCGAGAACTTGCGGGCCAGTTCCAGGGCTTCGTCGATGGTGATGGCGGCGGGGGTGCCGGCGTGGATCATCTCGAAAACCGCCAGGCGCAAGATGTTGCGGTCCACAATGGGCATGCGCTCCATGCGCCAGTGCTGGGCATGCTTCGATATTTGTTCGTCTATTTCGGCGGCGTGTTCCACGGTTCCGCGAACCAGTTCGGCGACAAACGGATCGCGCGCGGGTTGCTCCTCGGAATACAGCGTGTCGTAGTAGGCGTCGATGGCCTCGTCCACCGGCTGCCTGCGGGCATCCCACAGGAACAGAATCTGGAGGGCGCGCTGCCGCGACCTGCGCCGCGAGGGCATCAGGTTGCCGGCCGCAGGGCGCGCAGCAGATTGGCGGTTTCGATGGCCGTCATGGCGGCGTCGAAACCCTTGTTGCCGCCCTTGGCGCCCGCGCGATCGATGGCCTGCTCCAGGGTATTGGTGGTGAGCACGCCGAAGGCTACCGGCACTCCGGTCTCGACGGCCACGTGGGCCACGCCCTTGGCGGCTTCCGCGGCCACGTAATCGAAATGCGGGGTCTCGCCGCGGATCACCGCGCTCAGGCAGATCACGGCGTCGTAGCGGTGCTGGCGGGCCACTTCGGCGGCCACCAGCGGAAGCTCCCACGAACCGGGAACCTTGATGACATCGACCAGGTCCAGGTTCGCGCCAGTGCGCGTGAGCGCATCCATGGCGCCGCCGAGCAGACGCTCGGTAATGAAGCTGTTGAAACGGCTGACGACGATGGCGAATCGCAGGCCGCCGGCCGAAAGCTGTCCTTCGAATACTCTCGACATGTTTCACTTTCCCGCAAAGGCCGCGTAAGACATTATGGATCAGTGTAGCACCCGGATGGATGGGTCTCACCAGCCTGTCCACACTTCGTCCTAGACGCGCTGCGAGAAGCGCGGCGCGGGGCTCGGGACACCCGAACCGCTCTGCCCGGACTCCGATCGGTGTAAAGTGATATAGTCGGAACGAGAAAACGCGGCAATTGAGACGGCCGGTTGAGGATCGAAGGTGGCCACTGTCTTCATCGAAAAAGACGCCCTAACAGCGGCGGCAAACCTGTTTCGCAGTATGGGCGCCACGCAGGTCTTTGTTTTTGGCTCCGCCACCAAGGGTGGATTGCGGCCGAATTCCGACATCGACATGGCAGTCACGGGGTTGCCGTCACAGGTATATTTTTCAGCGATCAGTAAAGCTTCAAACCTCCTTGGCAGGCCCGTCGATCTGGTGGATTTAGACGATCCTACGTCCCGTGTCCGGCATCTACTCCGCAGCGGGGAGCTGGTTCGTGTCGCGTGATCTTGCAGCCGAGATCCGACTGGGCCTCGAAGAACTCGCCACGATCCGCGAGCAGTTGAACCCTCTGATCTCCATGCCGCCGGACGCCACTGTCGGCGTCATCGAAACGGCTGCTGCCTGCGCGATGTTGCATTCTTTTTATACCGAGATCGAAAAGATCCTCAAGCTCATTGCACGCGAGTGGGACGGGCAAGTGCCTGCGTCGGATTCGTGGCACAAGGATCTGCTAAACCAAATGTCCGGGGCGACCGCCAAGCGGCCAGCAATCGTTTCGCCCGGTCTCGTCGACGTGCTGAGTGAGTTTCTGGCATTCAGGCACCTCTTTCGGGGGGCGTCCATAGCGCTGATGCGATGGCCGAAGCTCTCTCCGTTGATTGCGAAGGTCGATCCAACGTACGAGCAGACAAAGGTGGAGATCGAGGACTTCGCGCGGTTCATCGAGGGCGGAACCGCGCGCACCTGATCTAATCGCGCCCAGGCCGGCGATACATGATGCATCGTCCCCAACTCCACCAAGGACTATACTTGCCAATAAAGAGGAGAATCATGACACGAATATCCGTTGAGGGCCTCGCGCCCCTGGTTCGATCGGCTGTCCCAATCCTTGCAATTCTTGCTTGCTCGTGCGCGGCTCCTGCCGGCTCGCAGCAGTCAAAGCAATCGCGGCACGAATTCCTGGCTGTGCTGATCGACACCGCATCGAAGAAGCCGGTCCCATCCGCCAGAATCATCCTCGCCCCCAAGAAAGAAGGGAAACACGAATGTACGATTGACACTTCCCTCACGGCAATCAGTAATGAACGCGGCGAAGTCCGAATCCCGAATGTGGAGCCAGGAGAATACGTGGTTTTCTATAATCTGTCGGGAAGCCTCAACCCGGAACTGAAGGGAAAGGTGGTGATCTATGGAGGCTTCGCTAACGCTCTTGCTCAATCGCTCGGTCCCTTCATCGTCACGAAGGGGGGGACAATGGTGACTTTTGATGGTGATCTCACCATCGCCAACGGAGGCTTTGAGAGCACGAGATTCGACGTAAGGATGATCACCACGGCTGAGGGATCCCTTCTGACGGTACGCGTGCCTGGCGCCGGAAGCGCCCCCGTAACGATGGAGATCATCACCGACCTGCCCAAGCCCAACCCGACGCAGGGAACACCGAAGGGCGGCCAATGAGGGTCACCTGAGGGGTGCGGTTGAGCCTGCCTATCCGCTCTGTGGGATAATCGTTCTACAGAGCACCCCCACATCGCATGGATCGCGAATTCATCCGCAATTTCTCTATCATTGCGCACATCGACCACGGCAAGTCGACGCTGGCGGACCGCCTGCTGGAGGTCACCGGCGCGCTTTCGCAGCGCGAAATGATGGAGCAGGTGCTGGACACCATGGACCTGGAGCGCGAGCGCGGCATCACCATCAAGGCCCATGCGGTGCGCCTGAATTATCGCGCCGACGACGGCAACCTCTATCAACTGAACCTCATCGATACCCCCGGCCACGTGGATTTCTCATACGAGGTCTCGCGCAGCCTGCAAGCCTGCGAAGGCGCGCTGCTGGTGGTGGACGCGTCGCAGGGCGTGGAGGCCCAGACGCTCGCCAATACCTACCTGGCGCTGCACCACAACCTGGAAATCATTCCGGTGATCAACAAGATCGATCTGCCGTCGGCCGAGCCGGAGCGCATTCGCGAGCAGATCGAAACCGTGATCGGCCTGGATGCACGCGATGCCGTGCTCACCAGCGCCAAGCAGGGCATCGGGGTGCACGACATCCTGGAGGCCATCGTGCACCTGGTGCCGCCGCCGAAAGGCTCTCCCGACGCGCCGCTGCGCGCGCTGATTTTCGACTCGTGGTTCGATTCGTATCGCGGCGTAATCATCCTGGTGCGCGTGGTGGATGGAAGGCTGCGCCTGAAGCAGAAGATCCGGCTGTGGTCCAACGGGCAGGTGTTCGAAGTAGAGGCTCTCGGGTACCAGGCGCCCAAGGCCACGCCGTGCGACGAACTGGCGGCGGGCGAGGTGGGGTTCCTCTCCGCCAATATCAAGACGGTCTCCGACGCCAAGATCGGGGACACCATCGTGGACCACGAGGATCCGGCCGCGGAACCACTGCCCGGCTTCGAAGAGATCAAGCCCATGGTGTTCGCCGGCCTCTACCCCGTGGAATCCCACGAGCACGGCCTGTTGCGCGACGCGCTCGAGAAATTGCGGCTCAACGACAGCGCCTTCAACTTCGAGCCCGAGCATTCCGTAGCCCTGGGTTTCGGTTTCCGCTGCGGGTTTCTGGGGCTGCTGCACCTGGAAATCGTGCAGGAACGTCTGGAGCGCGAGTTCGACATCGACCTCATCACCACCGCGCCGGGCGTGCGGTACCGTGTCACCAACACCGTCGGCGAAGTCATCGAAGTGACCAGCCCGACCAAGTTCCCCGACCCTTCTGAGATCAAGCAGGTCGAAGAGCCCATCATCGACGCCACGGTGATCACGCGCGAGGAGTACCTGGGCGGGATTCTGAAGCTGCTCGAAGAGAAGCGCGGGGTGCAGAAGAAGTTCGAGTACATGGGTGGCGGGCGCGTGATGCTCACGTACGAGCTGCCGCTGAACGAGATCGTCCTGGATTTCTACGACCGGCTGAAATCCTGTTCGCGCGGCTACGCATCGCTGGACTACCACCTGTCGGGCTACCGCGTTTCGCAGATGGTGAAACTCGACGTTCTGGTAGCCGGCGAGCCGGTGGACGCGCTATCGATCATCGTGCACAAGGAGTTCGCCTTCGAGCGCGGCAAGGACTTGATCTCGCGGCTGCGCCGGCTGATCCCGCGGCAGATGTTCGAAGTGGCCTTGCAGGCGGCCATCGGCAACAAGATTGTGGCGCGCGAAAACATTTCCGCCATGCGCAAAAACGTGCTGGCCAAGTGCTACGGCGGCGACATCACGCGCAAGCGCAAGCTGCTGGAGAAGCAGAAGGAAGGCAAGAAGCGCATGAAGCGCGTGGGCCGCGTCGAGATTCCGCAGGAAGCCTTCCTGGCGGTGTTGAAGGTGGGGCCGCTCGAAGAAGGCGAATAGCGCGGTAGCGCCGGCGATCTTGTCGCCGGTGTTCTTCCCTGCCAGAAATGCGCCGCAAACTGGGGCCAGACTTCGAATTTCGCCGCCTTTGCGAAATTCGCTGTCTGTCCCCGGTTTGCCCGACAGGATGCGCCCCGTCGTTGTGGTGTGTCGCGCCCGGGAGTGGTTCTTGCCCGCACTTGACCCCATGGTGGCATGGGGTCACAATAGGACTATGGCCGACGTCAAGATCCGGAAACTCCCGGAGTGGGTGGTAGTCGCCTTCAAGGATCGAGCGGCGCACCGGGGGCGCAGTCTGGAGGAAGAACTTCGGAGCCTTCTGACGGAAGCCGCCAGCCAGCCGAAGCAGGACCGCATCGCCGAGATGGCGGCATTTCGCAAGATGCTGCGCCGAAAATACGGCACGCTCGCCGACAGCACCGGCGGCATTCGCGCGGACCGCCAGGCACGCGGATGATCGTCGTCGACGCCAGCGTCGCAGTCAAGTGGCTGCTGCCGGAGCCGGGCGATGCCGCTGCGCAGGAGTTGCTCGCGAGCGAGGAGAGGCTGGTGGCGCCCTCTCTGATCCGCACCGAAGTAGCTGCCGCGTTGGCGCGAAGAGCGCGTTTTCGCGAGATTGAACCGCGCGATGCCGAGACTGCCATGGGCTTGTGGCTTCAGACTCTGCGGGACGGCGTAATCGGTTTGGTTGCGGATGAGGCGGACCTGGTGACCGCACTGGGACTTGCGATGGAACTGAGCCACCCGTTCGAGGACTGTCTCTATCTGGCGCTTGCGGAACGGCTCGGCGCGCCGCTGGTGACTGCCGACCAGAAGTTTGTGGTCAAAGCCCGTGCTTCGCATGCCCTGGTGCGGGTGCTCTGACTCATCGGCGGCCCGGCAATCGGACAGCCCCACCGGCGGCAAAGACCGCCG
>Ga0209039_10002463_pt1 | contig 15663 bp, 14 predicted proteins | sample BogFormECP12_OM1_FD_188238 | JGI IMG/M metagenome (GOLD analysis project Ga0209039, IMG submission 188238) | Bog forest soil microbial communities from Calvert Island, British Columbia, Canada - ECP12_OM1 (SPAdes) (version 2) | ecosystem: Environmental > Aquatic > Freshwater > Wetlands > Bog ... | reverse complement strand
GGAAGCCCACTATAGTGAGGATCACAGCGGTACCGAAATCGGGTTGCCTGAGAATGAAAAAAACCACTATCCCCATGACCAGGACATGCGGGAGAAAACCTACTGCGAAATCCTTGATGCCCGCGCCTTTCTTGGCCAGTGAGCCAGCTATGAACATTATCAGAGCGTACTTTATGATCTCTGAGGGTTGAAGGTAGAACCCGAGAGGCAGGCGTACCCATCGACGGGAACCACCCATTTCGACTCCCAAGCCGGGTACAAAAACCAGGGCGAGAAGTATCATACTGAGGCCCATCAAGGGAAAAGCAGCGCGGCGCCAGAAATTGGGATTAACTATGGAAAACAGATACATAACCCCAAGGCCGAGCAGCATGGCCAGGCCCTGCTTTTTAGTGAAAAAAAGCCCGTCACCGAACTTTCCGGCAGCAATGATGTAACCCGCTGACGTCACCATCACCACGCCGATCGTGAGGATCAGCAGAACCACCGTCAACAGGAAGGGATCGGGACCGAGGCCCTTCGCGGCCCTTATGGTTCCAAATCCCGTATTGTGAGAGGGGCTTACGCCCATAATTCTCTCCTGAATTCCAATACTGAACAGACTTTGCCGAATCTCCTCAGCCATGCATTAGCCGGATCGCCACATGGTTCCGCGGGCACGGTAACTCGCTGAGGGAGTATACGGTTCGGCTCCGGGAAAACGTCCGGGAAGCTCCTTAGGCCGAGGAATTCCGACCGCCGCGACCGTCACGCGGCGCTCAGATAAAGCCGAACTTCTTTTCCCGTCGGCAGGTCTCGCTACGGCGCCTGCTATCGGAACCCGTGTCGGATTGTGAAACCCTGGGGCCATTCGACCCGGTCTCCGCTCCTGATCTTGATCTTTCTTGATTGCGTTCACCTGGTGGACCTCGAATATTTTCAGCGTAGCTTCAGCGTGCTGACTGCCATAAGTGCAAAGAAAATAGAGATAATCCAAAACCTCACGATGACTTTGGGTTCCGCCCAACCCTTGAGTTCGAAATGGTGGTGTATAGGGGCCATGTTAAATATCCTTTTTCCCGTAGCCTTGAAAGAGGCCACTTGGAGGATCACGGAGACGGCCTCGATCACGAAAACTCCGCCGGCAATGGCCAGCAGGATCTCATGTTTGGTGACCACAGCGACCCCACCGAGCAGACCCCCGAGGGAAAGAGACCCGACATCCCCCATGAAAACCTCGGCTGGATACGTGTTGTACCAGAGGAACCCCATGCCTGCGCCCAGCATTGCCCCACAAACCACTGCGAGTTCGCCCGAGCCGGGAACGTAGGCCACTTGCAGATAATGGGCCAGCTTCAGATGTCCGGCCACGTACGCAAACAGCAGGTACGTGGCTGCGCAGATCATGACGGGCCCTATCGCCAACCCGTCAAGCCCGTCAGTCAGATTTACCGCGTTCGAAGCGCCGGCGATAACGAGAGCCGCAAAAGGGATGTACCAGATCCCGAGGTCCGGCTGGAAGTTCTTGAAAAAGGGGACCGCCAGCGTGGTTTTGAAGACCGGATCCATCCATAGGAAAAAACCGACCAGCCCCCCAATGACCAGTTGAAGGCCCAGTTTACGTTTCCCTGACAATCCCCTGTGACTTTGGCGGGTAATCTTGAGGTAGTCGTCCAGGAATCCGATTGCACCGTAACTTAAAGTGATCCCCAGCACTATCCAAAAGTAGATATTGTCGAGACGGGTCCAGAGCAGGCATGAGATAGTCATGGCGAAGAGGATGAGCACACCACCCATAGTCGGTGTGCCGCTTTTCTCAAGATGGCTCTGAGGGCCGTCGTCTCTGATCATCTGGCCGATCTGGAACGCTCTAAGGTAGTCCACAAGCGGGCGTCCAAGCAAGAAACTGATCATCAGGGCAGTGAGTGTGGCCATTATGGCTCTGAAGGAGATGTACTTGAATACGTTGAAGAGAATCAAATTTGAGCCCATTGGATAGAGTAGGTGGTAAAGCATGGGCTAGTTCTCCTCGAGAATACGATCAGCGACGGTTTCCATCTTCATCAAACGCGAACCCTTAACGAGAATACTTCCAAAGTTCTCAAGATCCGGACCGATTACGCTCCAGGCCGATTCCTTGTCCGCAGCCACTGTGACCGCGTTTGCATCCCCTCCTGCCGAAATGTATCCGTCAGCAAAAAACCGTCCGTTGGCCCCGACAAAAATCAGGCGGTCGATTCCCAGCCGTGCAGCCTCTTTTCCCACTTCCTGATGCAGTCTAGCGCTTTGGTCTCCCAGTTCAGCCATGTCGGCGAGAATGGCCAGAGTTCTTGAACCCGTGCCTCGCCGTGCCAGGACTTCCAGCGCGGCTCTCATGGATTGAGGGTTGGCGTTGTAACAATCACGAATCAGGGTTCGGTTTCCCCGGAGGGAGAGAATTTCCATTCTCCATTCCGGCGAAGCAAACCGGCTCAAAGAGCGGCTCACATCGCTTAACCCAACCCCTGCCGCCGAACAAGCTGCTGCTGTCGCAAGAGCGTTGGCTATATTGTGTTGCCCCGGAATTTGCAACCTGATCTCCTGGCTTCCGGAGGGGGATTTCATTTCAAATGTCGTCTCAACTCCATATCGGATGTTTTCGGCCCTGAAGTCGCCTTGTTCCAGGCCGAAGGTCACAATGCTGCACGAGGACTCGCGGAGGAGCGGCTGGAGGTAAGGGTTCTCCGCCGGGACAACCGCGGTCCCTCCAGGATACAGCTTCTGCACGAGCTTGAACTTTTCCTTTGCCACGTTCTCTATCGAGCCGAGACCTTCCAAATGGACCGGGCCGATGGTAGTGATCACTGCCACATCGGGAGAGGCGGCGCGGGCTAGACAGTCCATCTCGCCGTTTCTGTTTATTCCGGCTTCCACGACCGCAATGGAGTGCTGGGGACCCAGATTGAGGACCGTCATGGGTAACCCAACCATATTATTAAGATTTCCTTGTGACACCAGAGGATGATGCGACTGCCGCAAGACAGCCGCTATCATCTCCTTGACGGTGGTTTTGCCCGAGGAGCCTGTAACCGCGATCAGGGGGACGGGATATTTCTTACGGTGGGCTGATGCAAGGTCAGACAAAGCTAGGAGGGTGTCCTGAACCTGGATCAGGACATAGTTGAAGTGATTTTTGTGGATTTCCCTGATTACTTCGCGGTCCACCAAGCTGCCTCGGGCTCCGGCTTCCAGGGCCGGAAAAAGAAACTCATGGCCGTCAAAATTCGTCCCTTTTAACGGCACGAACAGATCGTTATCCTTTATGTCTCGGGAATCTGTAGAGATGGCCTGGAACGTAGCCTGCGGATCACCGGACAACAGCGTGCCTTGGCACGCGTGCACGATTTCCTCCACCGCATATGGTCCACTTTCGGCCCTCATTGCCCCGTTCTCCCGGATTCCCGATGGGGATGTTCAGCATTGTCAACTAGGGGTGAACACTCGACCGGCCCTTGCCTGAGCGCCGCACGCCTTTTCAACTCTTCCCGAAGTACTTCCCTGTCGTCGAAGGGATAGCGAACTCCTTTAATTTCCTGGTATGTTTCGTGCCCCTTGCCTGCCACGAGCAGGATGTCCCCGCCCTTCAGATGATTCACCGCCCACGTTATCGCATCGCGACGATCAGGAATCACGTTGTAGCACCGCGATTTGAGCGGTTGTCCGTTCAAGACTTTGCTACAACGAGTGAACCCGTACGAACGCACCCCTTCTTCAACCTGCCTGATGATGTCGAGGGGATCTTCTGAACGGGGGTTGTCCGAAGTGACTATGACAAAATCACTTCCTGCCGCAGCTTCCATTCCCATCAGCGGGCGTTTGGTCTTGTCTCTGTCTCCACCGCACCCCATCACGGTGATGATGCGGTCTGTCCGTATAATCTTCAGAGCCTCCAGCACGTTCTTGAGGGCATGAGGGGTGTGGGCATAATCGACAAATATGGTTCCGCTCTTGGAAAGCACCCTTTCCAGCCTCCCTGGGATGGCATCTACAGCTTCAATGCCTTTTTGCACGGCATCCGAAGGAATGCCCAGCTTCTCGGCCACTGCGATCGCAGCCAGAATGTTCATGAGGTTGAATGAACCTGTCAGGCGGGAGAAAATTGCTATTTGGCCACGAGGAGTGCTGACTGTGGCGGAAATGCCATTCGCAGTCACTGTAACTGCCGTGGGGTGGATCTCACAATCCGGAGCCAGCCCATAACCCATAACCGGCAGAGATTCCGTTTCCAAAGCCAGCCTTCGGCCATAAGGATCATCTAGATTCACCACAGCGGTCGCGTCTTTTTTGGACGAGGCTGGGAGCAATTTAGTGAAGAGCGTCTGCTTGGCAAGATAGTAATCTTCGAGATTGCCATGATAATCGAGGTGATCCTGAGTGAGATTCGTGAAAACCCCCAGGTCAAACTCACAACCCAAGAGCCGGCCACGATGAAGACCATGTGACGAAACTTCGATAAACGTATGGGTAACTCCGGCCTCAACCATCTCTTTGAATAGAAACTGAAGATCCGAGGCCTCAGGCGTGGTATGGACCGCATTAAGCTCCCCCCCATTTCCCCAGCGGTATGAGATGGTTCCTATCACACCCGGCTTACCGCCCGCGGCCTTCACCATCGCTTCCAGGAGAAACGTAAGGGTAGTCTTGCCGTTGGTCCCGGTTATGCCCACCAGGACCATTTTTGTCGTGGGCCGGCCGTTCAGCAATGCCGCAACGGGCCCCAGAGCAGATCTTGAATCCGGCACCCGAATCCAGGGGACAGGTTCGAATATTTCGGCCCGCGCCTTCTCTGCTATCACAGCCGACGCGCCGGCATGGATCGCCTGAGCGATGAAGTCGTGACCATCGCTGTTCTCCCCTGCCATGGCAACGAATAGCCAACCCGGTCGTATTTTCCTGCTATCGTGGCTCGCGCCTGAGATTTCCACAGACAGATCTCCATCCAGCATCGGGTTTTCCAAAACAGCAAGGATTTCTTTCAGTCCGACAGTCAAGATGCTTGTCCTTCAAAGGAGACCGCGAATGGCGCCCCTTCCTTCAAAATCTGGCCGGGTTTCGGATTCTGGCTCACTACCTGCCCGGTTCCCTGGAAAGAAACATCGCACTTCATCTTTCCGCACACTTCCAGGACTCGGCGCATGTCCAAGCCTTTGAGATCCGGCACAATCCACTCTCCCGGCCGAGGTCCCTTCCGAACGGTGACACTTTGCGGGGGAGGGCCACCGCCCTTTCTCAGCCCATTTATTGAGGAAGCCAGAATGAGATCAGCTTCACTGGGCTTGCTACCGCACAGAGCAAGTATCCCTTGGCCAATTCTGCGAAATACCGGTGCGGCGATTTTGCCGCCTGTCCTATTTTTGCCTGCCGGCTCATCGAGCATCACGAAGATGGCCAACCGAGGCTTGATACCCATCAGTGCGCCTACAAAGGAAGCCACGTATTTGTCTTGAGAGTAACCCCCGGATGGATTGGCCTTTTGAGCTGTACCGGTTTTTCCTACTACGTCAACACCAGGAATCGCAGCGGCCTTGGCGGTTCCCTTGGCCACCGCCAATCTCAGTATCTCCACTAGCTTCTCGGAAGTTGACTCCTTGATAACCTTTCGGACGAGAACCGGAGGATTCTCTCTGATGGTCTCGCCCAGGGCGTTTGTGACCTGCTTCATCAAATGCGGCCTATAAAGAGACCCCCCGTTTACCGCTGCAGCAAAGGCTGCAACGAGCTGCACTGCATTTACCGTGACCCCCTGACCGAACGCTATATTTCCCTTTGTGAGGATCGACCAGCGGCCCGGTAGCGGCAAAAGCCCCGGCCTCTCACCAGGGAGATCCACGTACGTAAGGGCACCGAACCCGAATCCGTTTAATACTCTATAGTATTCACTCTTGCTCAGAGTCTCCGAAATCTTTACCGCACCTATGTTACTGGAATGGATTATCACGTCGTCAAAGGACAGAATCTTGTGAGGTACTATGTCGTGGATCTCTGAACCATTATAACGATAACGACCGTTTTGACAATCGAATGCCTGATCGCGCGAAATCTTGTCCAAATCCATTACTGCGGCGGCTAGAAACACCTTGAAGGTTGACCCTGGCTCGAATGTGTCCGCAACACTGCGGTTTCTCCTGACATCGGCAGCGACTTTTTGAAAAATGTTGGGGTTATATGCGGGCCTAACGCTCATCGCCAGGATTTCCCCGGAATCCGCGTCCATGACGATGGCAACTCCACTCTTGGCCTGCTCTCTTTGTACCGCATCTTCCAGCTCTTTTTCCGTCACATACTGTATGTTTCGGTCCAGCGTAACGTGTAGGTCTCGCCTCTTTGGGTCCTGACCCGCTGCCGCAAACATGACCGGTCTGCCCAGGGCATCACTCTGAGCGGTAACGGGAATCGAGTCTGCCTTCAGATCGTTGTCGTAATAGAGTTCCAGCCCCTCCAGACCACTTGAATCTATTCCCGCGAAACCGAGGACATGTGCCGCAAAACTTTTCAGCGGGTAAAACCGTTGATATTCGGTTACCGTCAACACTCCGGGAAGCTCGGCTCCCTTGATTTTTTCGGTCACGAGAGGAGAAACGTGGCGGCGTATCCACACAAAGGTTTTTTCTTCAGTCAGTTTGCGCAGAATTTCCTGCTCATCCATCTCCAGGATCGCAGCAAGGGTCCTGGCAGTCCCCTTCTTATTCTCAATCTTGCGCGGTTTGGCATATACGGACTTCACCTCGAGACTGGCGGCCATCTGTTCGCCTGACCTATCCAGGATCATACCGCGGCGGGCCTCGACATGGAGAACCCTAGTTCGTGACTTTTCGGCACGCTTCTTCAGCGCCTCTGCGTCGTGTATCTGCAACCTGTATGCGCGCACGACGAGCACCACGGTGAATGCAGCAAAGATCACGGCTACAAGAGTAATGCGAAACGCAATCCAGTTTATGGGCTTATCCTTACGGTACATGTACTACCTTGCCCATGGCGGGAAGCACCAGGCCGATCTTACCAGCCTTCTTTTCCAGCTCCTGAGGGGACTGTAAGGAAGCTGTCTCCAAAAGCAGTTCCCTCTTCCGTTTCTTAAGATCACTATTCTCGTTCTCGAGACTTGAAATCTCGTATCCAATCTGGACGAGCTGCATCTTCGTCCAAACATAAAAGAATCCTACGCACAGGATCGCCCCGGACAGAACCACGACTAGAAGTGGGCCCGGACCGACAATTCGTACCCTTTGCCGGATGACGCGGGCGAACCGAGCGAACATATTGTCAGCGTCTACCGAAAGCTTCTTGGCTGCTGTCATCTGTCTGCTCACACTCCTACGCGGGCGGCCCTGAATCAGATGCGGCCACGGCTTCCAGAACCCGCATGCGCGCCGATCTTGATCGAGGATTGCTCTTCATCTCTTCAATAGAGGGTCTCATAGGCTTAAGCGTCACTATGACCCACCTTTGAGGATCTTTCTTTCTATCCCTGAACGACCGTTTCACCGCCCCATCTTCGAGAGAGTGGTACGAAACCACACAAAAGCGGCCACCTGGCTTCAAAAGTGGCGGTATGTCGATCAGGGCGCGGCTCAGATTCTCCAGCTCTCTGTTCACCGCAATCCTCAAGGCCTGAAAGGTCCGTGTCGCGGGGTGAATCTTCCCTCGACGCCCTGCGAGAATCCGTGAGACCACATTTGCTAAATCTTGCGTGGTTGACAACGCCCCTCGCCTGCGGGCTTCGAGTATCCCGCGGGTTAGTTTCTTGTAATACCTCTCTTCTCCGTATGTTGCAAGTATTTCTTCAAGTTTATTAACAGAAATTGTCTCCAATAAATCCAGCACTCCTTCTTCGGAAGTCGTGTCAAATCTCATGTCCAATGGGCCGTCGAAACGGAAGCTGAATCCTCTTTTGGGATCATCCAACTGTTCCGAGGACAAGCCCAAATCCAGTACGGCTCCGTCTATGGCCTCTACGCTCAGGTCCATGAGAATTCTTCCAGCTTCCTGAAATCCGCCATGCACAGAACGGAACCTTTCTCCATATGTTTGCAAACGCAGCGCTGTCTGTCGGACTGCTTGTGGGTCTAGATCGAGGCCTACCACTTTGCCGTCGGGGCTGGAGGCATCAAGGATTGCCTTCGCGTAGCCTCCTGTTCCCAGGGTTCCGTCGAGATAGACCCCACCGGACTGCGGTCTAAGGTTTTGGAGCACTTCCTGTAAAAGAACTGGGACATGCAACCGTCGTCTCCGATTTTTGGGACTCTCTGTAGATGGCCCTGTAAACTTGCTAAGTTACATCTTAAGGTTGTGGTCGCCGGAGAAGAACTCGCAAAGCTCCGGAACTCTTCCCGAACCGACCAGTTATGGTCGTTGCGCGCACGTGCCGCGCGGCCGGGCACATGGTTCCATAAATTCAAATCTTCTAAAAAATAAACTATAACCGGCGTGTTCACTTGTCAAGCTATTTTTAACTTGATATTTTAGAAGTTATTTATTAAAATAACAGGTTTTTTATTACATGATGTCAAATGAAACGGTGACGGACCTCATTGTCTCGAATCGCGATCAGCATAGACCAGAGAAAGCAAAGGAGCTCGGGCTATATGCATCCAGTCTCGCGGAGGATCTCGCCCCATGGCATTGCGAGGAGTGAAATCCCGCGTCCCGCGGGACTCGCAATGATAACCTCTACCCCGCAAGACTGAATGCTTGCGGCCGCGCATTTCTTTGGGCTTGACGACCCCGCGTCTGATTGGTACAGTATTGTCGTGCCGAAGTGGTGGAACTTGGTAGACACACCATCTTGAGGGGGTGGCGGGCGAAAGCTCGTGCCGGTTCGAGTCCGGCCTTCGGCACCATAAACACGAATAACCCCCGGCCCGGGCGCGGGGTTTTCTTTTTTTCCTTACGGGAATGGCAGGCGGTGGCGTAAGATGAATTGCCCGCCGGTCAGTGCTTAGTTGGTCCCCGGTCCCTGGAACCCCAGGACTGGGCTCTTGCGTGGATATCCCAATAAAGGACGAGGGCCATGGCTAAAATAATTAGGCTGTTGAGTTGGAATGTTAACGGAATCCGTAGCGTGCACAAGAAGGGATTCCTGGAGTGGTTGGGATCTAATTCTCCGGATCTTTTGTGCGTTCAAGAAACTAAGGCCAGGCCCGATCAACTCCCCCAGGAACTCCTTGAACCTGCAGGCTATAGCTCCCATTGGCACTCGGCACAGAAGCCTGGCTACAGCGGCGTCGCAGTCTACACCAAGGAAAAGCCCCTCAACGTGGAAACCGGCATCGGAGTAAAGCGATTCGACGATGAAGGACGGCTGCTCCGGCTGGACTTTGATAAATTCACCCTGTTCAATATCTATTTTCCTAATGGGAAGGCCAGCGGCGAACGACTCCGCTTCAAAATGGACTTCTATGAAACATTTCTCCACCAGATCCAGTCGTTACGGAAGGAGCGAAAGAAGCTGATTTTTTTAGGTGACGTCAACACGGCCCATAAAGAAATCGATCTGGCGCGGCCAAAAGAAAACGAAAAAGTTTCTGGTTTCCTCCCGGAAGAAAGGGAGTGGATTGACAAGATGGTGTCGCTAGGATATGTCGACACGTTTCGTGAATTTCGCACCGAAGCCGGTCAATATAGCTGGTGGGACCCCAAGACCAGGGCCAGGGAGAGGAATGTGGGCTGGAGGATAGACTACGTTTTCGTTACTCTAGAGATGCTCGATTGCGTGAAGGACGCATTTATTCTTAACGAGGTCACGGGTTCGGATCACTGTCCCATTGGGGTGGAATTGGCGATGGAATAGATTTTGCCGGCGGGTAGCCTGACCCCAGAATGACTCACCTTGATACCGGGCGGAAAGGATACAAACTTTGCGCGCTTCAGCGCAACACCTGTCAGAAACACTTCTCCCTCACCCGCTCTAACGGGACCCTATAGCCAGCCCTCACCTCTCCCGCAACTGCTCCCACTGTCCCCGACGTTTGTCAGACTAGGCCGGGTATCTTTACACCAGGTTCCGCGGGTCGGATCATGCTGAGCGCATGTTTGTAAACGAGCCTAATTTCGTCCGCGTTCTCAACAATTATGCAGAAGCTGTCGAAGCTGCGGACATAGCCTTTGAAGGAGTCTCCAGAGATGAGGAGCACCTCGACTTCGATTCTAGCCTTGCGCACCTGATTGAGAAACTGATCTTGAATATTAAAATGCGTTTTCGGCATTTCCGCACCCCCGTGTACTAATCCCCATCGTCCAGGTCGCGTTCGGGCCGCGTAGCCCGGTTGATTCAAGGGGAAAAATCTCGGATCGTAGACTAATCTCCGAGAGAATTAGAGACCTTTAATCCGATCCCTTTGATGTCGTCAGGATCACACCATAAAACTCCGGGTTCGGAACGAAACCATGTCAACTGTCTTTTCGCGTAATGTCGGGTGTCCCTCTTCATTAAGCGAGTCGCCCCAACGAGATCAATTTGTCCCGCCAGGACCATACCTGCGTGCCGATATCCCAAAGATTGCATTGACTTGAGTTCTCGGGAATATCCGCGGCCATAAAGTCTAAGCACTTCTTCCAATAATCCACCTCTTATCATACTGTCAACCCGCTTATCAATCCGTTCGTACAAAAGTTGTCTGTTCGGAGAAAGACAGACGAATAGGACGTCATAAGGACGATCCTGGAAGCAATGACCCTCTTGAATTTCAGATAGCTTTTTCCCGGTCAGTTGAATGACTTCAAGCGCCCTAATCACTCTCGCGATATTCTCGGATGGCGTGCGGCCGGCGCTTCCCGGATCCAGTTCCGACAATCTTTTGAAGAGGGTGCCTTTCCCCTCTTTTTCCTCTTGGCCTCTCAGTTCTCTTCTTAATCCGGGATGGGCAGGTGGCAGTTTAGCGATCCCCCCTATCAACGACCTTATGTACAACCCAGTTCCCCCAACTACAAGGGGAAGACCGCCTTCTTGAAGTATCTCGCTTATACACTTTCGCGCTTCTCTCACATAATCTCCGGCCGAAAAATCCTCATCCGGATCGCGGATGTCAATCATGTGATGAGTAGCCCGAGACCTCTCCTCTCTGGTGGGCTTGGCCGAACCAACATCCATGTAACGATAAATCTGGACCGAATCGGCAGAGACGATCTGCCCCCCACGGGTTTCCGCCAGTTCTATGCCCACCGTTGTTTTGCCTGATGCCGTCGGGCCTCCGATGACAATAATGCGAGGCTTGGTGTCAGTCATGGAAGGACTTGAAACTTCCCGAGAAGTTTTTTTGAGGGTGTGGAATCCAAGGATAGGAGCGATAGCGGCAAAACATGTTTCAGCCTGTGTCGCCGGACGTGCCGAGGGGCCTGAGTACGAATACGGCTCCATCCGGCCCGAAATACCTTTTGAATGGAAAGGAGCGCACCAGCTGGTAGTCCGGAAGAGGCCCCAATGTTATCAAGTAATCCTCTTTTCGGACCCACCACCAACTTAATCCTTCGTGGGGTCGGAAATCGGGACTGTAACAGTGGTACCCGTTAAACTCGAGTCCTCCATCGATGTCACACGGCTGCACGTTCATCTGGTGAACAAGATAATCCTGGGCTTTTTTCAGGGAGCGCTTCATATCCATGAAATCATGGGTTCCCAGCACTGCTAAGAAGGCCAGCAGGAGGAACGGCATGAAGCCGCCAAGGACAGCACTAGGCCTCAAGGATTGGTCCCAACCGAGCTCTAAATCTGAAACAACCCAAACTATGAAAAATATGCAAACAGGTATCAAATATCGATCATGGAATCCTCCGGGAGTGATCATTCCAAGGTACATCAAGCCGGCGAGAAGGGCAAAGAGTGGGAGGAACTTTATCTCTTGATGCGCGGCTCCGCTCTCGGTCCTCAAAAGTCGGCGCAGCGACGAATACATCAAGCCCAGCACAGCCCCGAGGCTCAGGATGCTCCAGTAGAGCAACAAATAGTACAGCGGCTTTGGAATAGCCGCAGTTCGCGTGATCTCCAGGATATAAGTATCTTTCAACAAAATTGGACCGATGCCGAAATCGAATATTATGTTACGGGAAAAAAATACCGGAAGGTCAATAAGGCCTGTGAGGAGCGCAGACTCCAACAACAAAAACGTCGACGTCAGAATGATGAAAAAATACCTGAAAACTCTCCACCCCGACAACACACGGTATTTGAGCGCCAATACCGGTGAAATGAGAAACCCGACATAGAGCAAACCAGCGGAAAAGAAGTTCGCACATAAGAATGCCAGGTATGCGAAGAGACCTCTTGTCTGAGGATAGAGCAAAAGGTTCTGAAAAACCTGATGCTGGGTAATCGGCGTGCTTCCTATCGAGTACAAAAAATATTCATACGCGGCCCACGGCACCAGGTCAACCAGCGTCACAAGAAAGACCATCTTCCAGCGGCCAAGATCTGTGCCTCGCGGATGCAGGAAGCAGGCTGTAACAAAGGCTAAGGGAATTATTACGCCAAGCTGGCGGGTGAGGATAGAACAGAGGGCAAATAGCATACCCAGTACGATCATCGGCGTCGATGCTCGTTTAACTCCGGCATGGAGGGACAATAAGGAGAAAACCGCCATCCCCGCGAATGTGATGTCGGTCATATAGGTAAAAGACTGAGACAAGAAAAGGGGATTAACGACGAGAGTCAAGGCGCCCCAGAGAGCGACCCAGGCAGAGGCGCCCGCTAAACGGAGCAAAACGAGCAGGGCACATGATCCTAAAATGCCCAGCGTGAGAACCGATATTCTGAGAACCGTGATCGAAAATCCACCGAAAAAAGTGAACAGACGCCCCCACATGAGATGCACTATCAAAGACGGCCCGCCAGGGGCCCAACTCGGACCCCATCCTGTAGTCGGCATTCTCCCCTCGAAGGTTAGAGTTTCCAGCGCCCTAACAAATGCCCAATCATCGTTAACCATAAATTCCCCAACCGGATTCACTATCAGTACGATTACGGTCCAAACCGCAATTAGAATTAAAAGAGGGATGCATAGAGATGTGGGGCGTTCTATGCTGACCGGGGCTTCATGTCTGTTCTGACTGGGGAAAATCGAAGCAAAGGAAGCGGGAATACTCATGGAAAAGGGGATTCTTCCTCAGTAGATCTTGCAGCGTGGGGGAAATTATTGTGCACCGTCGAGAGATAGTTTCGCTTGCCGAATCCCAAATGTTCCTGGGCGGGACTCCGACCGGGCTCAATAAAAGTCTCTCTGCCGAAAGTGATTCGACCGGTCCCTCCATTTGCAACTAATGCCGGAAGTATTATCCTTTGAAACCAAAAGAGACCTAAAGATCGCTCACTCGACAGTGTCCTCGGGATACTCCAGGCCTAGGGCTTCCGCCACGGTGCGGGAGGCCGTGCGCTTCCCCACTGCCCTGACTACCTCGATTTCAATGGCGGCCATCTGGCGATAGAAATCGGTTCTGTCAATTTTCAAATTCGGCCGGTCTTGTTGATTGTCCTTATGATAACGAATGCAGCCGCCGCTTTCTGTGACCGTGCCATCCGGGCGAATAATGATGTGCGAAATCCCCGCCAACCGGCAAATCATGGGGCGATAGTCGTACAGAACGCAGAGCCCTTCAAAATTCAGCGCGCAAACCGCGTTCCTATACTCATCACCAAGGGCGTCATCCGCCTTGGCTTTGATAATTCCCCGGCAACGACCCAGAATTTCCAGTTGTCTGGACATGTCCAGGGTGTTGAAACCCCGTCTCAGGTAGAGCATTTCCACTGCGGTGTGAAGAATCAGATCCACAGCGCAACACTTGACTCCATCGCAACCTTCACAAGAGAATCCGACCTGGTTGCTGACCTCGCAGTAGGCGGAGTCCATTAGTCGATAAAGCTCAGAGAGACGGGGTATCAATTCCTCCCCGAAAAACATCGTCCAAACTCCTGAATGTCGCAAAAGCATCTCTTGGGGATAGACTCTTCCTTGCGCGTTCGCAGTGAAAAGCAAGAGGAACGCAATCCCTTCGGACGCGGATAAGCGACAGGAGGGAGAAAGAACAAAGCCCTTACTCCTGCCAGCTAATAGCTTCTTCCGGACAAGTGTCTATGGCTTCCTGGATCTCGTCCTCGGAGCAAGCGCTTTGGTCAGTCACGTGTGCCTTCTCTGTTTCTTCATTCAGTGCAAAGCAATCTTCCGCAATGGCCGCGCATGTGCCACATCCGGAGCAAAGTTCTTCATCGATGACAACTGTTTTTGCCATTGTTTCTCCTTTCCTTTGTTGTACCCGATTTGAGGGAGATTCGTTATTCTGTGAGCTTTACATCTTCCGGATTGCGCAGTCAACCCCTATTATTTTATACGATAGGTCAATTGACTGAGCGCTCATTGAAGCCCTTACGGCAAAGGCCGGGTTTCTCAAATGCGAATTTGCTTGACTCCCCTGAATTTGAGGGTCTATAGAGTTACAACACCGCTGAGACCTGCACGGTCAAAAGAAAAAAGGGAGGGAACATGACCAAGGCCGAATTTGTCGAAAAGTTGGCCAAGAAGGGGGAGACTACCAAGAAACACGCGGCTGAAGCTATTGATCTGATCTTCGGCACAATCGCGGAACAGTTGACCAAGGGGGAGCAGGTTTATGTACCGGGATTCGGTAAATTCTCCGTGGTAAAAAGGGCCGCTCGAACCGGAATCAATCCGCGCACCAAGAAGAAGATCAAGATCAAGGCTACTAACGCTCCAAAATTCCAGGCAGCCAAGGCGCTGAAGGAAGGCGTTAAAAAATAGCCGGAACATAGGTGATCTTTCTCAGGACCCAACCTTGCGATGGAGAGCCGGCAAGTCCCGAGGTTTTTTCGACACGGCCGGGATGGTTGTGTAGATCATCCGCGTGGGACATGCTTGAAGTGTGCTCAAGGTCTCGAGGCCGCTAGTAGAACTCGCCTCAAAAGGCGGGACGCCTGCGTCATTCAGGTTCCATATAGCCGCGCCTCATGCACTCATCGACCGGCGATTGAGTCAAGAACCGCAGGGTCGATATGTTTGCCGGGGCGCGGTTTGCTTTTGGCGGTACAGTAGGAACGAAATGAAACAGAGTCTCACCTTAAATGGAACATAAACAAACCTTTTCCTTCGGACGGAACTGGCAAACCTTTCTTAAGGGCCTTGACGACGAGCGGGTCAAGATTGCCGAAGCATCCCTTATCGAGTTCCTGGGCATGCCCGATCTGCGCGGCAACAGTTTCCTGGATGTCGGGTGCGGCAGTGGGCTCTTTTCTTACGCTGCCTTCAATCTGGGAGCGAACAGAATTGTTAGTTTCGACCTGGACCCTTTCAGCGTAGAATGCTGCAAATACCTGCGCGCCAGAGTGAACAATCCGGCGCATTGGGAGGTCTGTGAAGCTTCGGTCCTGGACAGGGGCTTCCTTTCAGGATTAGGGACCTTCGATATTGTCTATTCGTGGGGTGTGCTCCATCACACCGGTCACATGTGGGATGCCATTGAACAATCTGCTGCGCTCGTTAATCAAGGCGGTTATTACTACATCGCCATCTATAACAAAATCCTCGCGAGAAACGGTTCCACGTCGTGGATACATCCGTTTTGGTTGAAGGTTAAAACTTTATACAATACTTATCCGGCTCTTGGGACCTATATCCTCGAACCACTGGCCATGACCGCGTATCTGGG
>Ga0209039_10002462_pt1 | contig 15670 bp, 18 predicted proteins | sample BogFormECP12_OM1_FD_188238 | JGI IMG/M metagenome (GOLD analysis project Ga0209039, IMG submission 188238) | Bog forest soil microbial communities from Calvert Island, British Columbia, Canada - ECP12_OM1 (SPAdes) (version 2) | ecosystem: Environmental > Aquatic > Freshwater > Wetlands > Bog ... | reverse complement strand
GCGCGTGCAAGAGCGTCCACGAACAGGCTTTGGAGGCTTTGCGAAGGCGGCGGTGGCCGGGAAATGTGCGGGAACTGCAACACGCCATCGAAAGAGCTTTCATCCTGGCTGGAGAAGACGACGTGCTTTGCCCGGAGCATTTTCCCGGCTACGGCCTGGACGAAGACCTTGGAGTTGCATGAGGGTGCGGGCATGGCTGTAGGAAACGAAGAGATCGAGCGAGGGAGGACGATGCGAACGACGCACCATAGGTACGGCCAGAGGGGCCCAGTCCTGGCAGACGCGCAGAAACTCAGCGCGGAAAGAGGTCTGGCTCAGGCGTTCCTGACATTTACCCAAGCGGCCGGCTCGCTGGAGAAGTCCTACACCCTGCTGCAGAGCGAGGTCGCGCGCCTCCATGAGGAGTTGCGGAAGACCAACGCTGAGCTCGATCGTAGCCTGGAAGAAAATACGCGCGTGCGCGCTTACCTCGCGAATGTGCTGGAGAATCTGCCATGTGGAGTTGTGGTGGCACGCGGACCGGAAGCAGGAGTGCAGGTGCTGAACCCCGAGGCGCGGCGATTGCTGCAGATTCCCCCGGATTGGAACACCTCAACCGGCGGTGCCCAGCCACCACTGCTCGAAAGATTGTTGTCGCAAGAAGCGCCAGGCAAGAGTTCCTGCGAGCAGGAATGGACCGAAGAGGGGAGGTCCGCTAATCGTACTATCGGCATCTCTCGCGCGAACTTGAACGGGAAGGGCAACGGCGAACGCATCTGGATCCTGCGGGACATCACCGAAGAAAAGCGCGCGGGCGAGGAACGCGAGGCATCGCGGCGTTCCAAGGCGCTGGCAGACATTGCCGCTCTGCTAGCGCATGAAATTCGCAATCCCCTCGGTAGCATGGAACTCTTCACCGGGCTGTTGGCCGAAGCCGCTGCCAATACCCCCGAAACACGGCAATGGGCCAACCATTTACAGGCGGGGCTCCGGTCGCTCAGCGCCACGGTCAACAATGTTCTGCAATTCCACACGCTGGGCGGCATCCAGCGGGGCGCCACGGAACTTGACCGGCTGCTCGGCGAACTTACCGAATTCCTGCTGCCCATGGCCAGACAGCACGGGCAACAGATCAAGTTTGAAAACACGATTGGCAAGGTAACCACGCAAGCGGACGCGAACCGCCTGAAGCAGGTTTTCCTGAACCTCGCATTGAACGCCTTTCGCTCCATGCCTCCCGGCGCGGCACTGCGCATCCGCATGGGATGGGCGCCGCAGTTTCCTGGCGGCCTGGTGCGCATCGAGGTGCAAGACGAGGGTCGAGGCATCCCGCGCGAATTGCTCGGGCGCATTTTTGAGGCAGGTTTCACAACCACGCCGGGGAGCCCGGGGCTCGGCTTGGCCGTGTGCAAGAAGATTGTCGAACAGCACGGCGGAGAAATTGGAGTGCAAAGCAAGCCGAAAGAAGGAACGCGGTTCACCATCGTGCTGCCGGTGGCGGGAGAGTGCGCATGAAAGAAGTTCTGATCGTGGATGACGAAGCCGCCATGCGCGAGGCCCTGGAGACCAATTTTCGGCGGCGCGGGTGGCGCGTGCAGAGCGCGGCTGGAGTCGGCGAAGCACTAAGCACGTTCCGCCAGGAGCCAACCCGCCTGGTGATTACCGATATGCGCATGCCCGATGGCGACGGCTTGCAAGTGATGGAAGGCGTGCGCAAGTGCATGCCGGAAACGCCGGTCATTTTGTTGACGGCCTACGGCAGCGTTCCGGACGCCGTGGAGGCAATGCGGGGCGGCGCTTGCGATTACCTGCAGAAGCCCATTTCGTTCGACGAGTTAGAGTCCACCGCCGAGCGCTTCGTCGGAAGAGCCCTCGAATCGGCTGACGCAGATGGCGGCGTGGAAGCGGTAGCCGAATCGCTGTCATTCCGCAGGGTATTGGAACAAGCCCGCAAGGTGGCACGCAGTGACGTCGACGTTCTGATCGAAGCCGAGAGCGGCACGGGCAAGGAAGTGGTGGCGCAAATCATTCACCAGCACAGCACCCGGCGGAAGGGGCCATTCGTAGCGGTGAACTGCACGGCATTTCCAGAGAATCTCCTGGAGAGCGAGTTGTTCGGTCACGTGCGCGGGGCCTTCACGGGCGCGCAGAATGCCAAGGCCGGAAAATTCGAACTGGCGGAGGGGGGCACGCTGCTGCTGGATGAAATCGGGGAGATGCCCCTGGCGCTGCAACCCAAATTGCTGCGCGTGCTGCAGGAACGCGAGATTGACCGCTTGGGCGATACCAAATCCATTCCGGTGGATGTGCGCATTATCGCCACTGCCAACCGGCCGCTGCACCAGCAGGTCAAGAACGGGGTTTTCCGGGCGGATCTCTACTACCGTTTGCATGTGGTGCCGCTGACGATTCCACCCTTGCGCGAGCGGCGCGAGGACATCTTGCCGCTGGCCAATCACTTCCTCAGGAAATATGAACCGGCCGAATTCCGGGGAAAATTCCGCATCGCCAAGGAGCTTGCGGAACAGCTCAAGTGGCACGATTGGCCGGGAAATGTGCGCGAACTGGAAAACGTGATCCGGCGAGAATTGGCCTTCGCGGCGGGAACCACGCTGGACGTCCGGGAGATCGAACTCGGGTGCGAGTTGCGCGACGATGGCAAGCCCGGCGAAGTGCGGCCGGGATTGACGATGCACGAAATGCAGCGGCGCCTGTTGGAGGCCACCTTGGAAGCCACTGACGGAAACCGCACGCGGGCGGCGGCGCTGATGGGCGTGAGTCTTCGCACGGTGCGCAACAAAATTCGGGAGTACGGGCTTGCGGGGAGGAGGGCGTCATGAGTTGGCTGCAAACATCCAATCTGGTCATGCTGCAGCGATTTCTGGACGTGGATGCGATGCGCCAAACGCTCGTCAGCACGAACCTGGCGAACGTGGACACGCCCGGCTATCACACACGTGATATCGATTTTCGCGGGGAGATGATGCGCGCCATGAACGGGCAGGAAGACGACGGCACGAGCCCCTTTGTGATGCCGGTGCGCGGCTTGTTGGCGCGCCCTGACGGCAACAACGTCAGCCTGGAACGGGAATCCATGCTGCTGGCGGAAGTACAACTGCAGTTCAAGTCCGCGACCGCCATTCTACACTCCGAGTTCGCCATGATTCAGACGGCGATAAAGGAAGGGCCATAATCATGAATCTATTTCGTGTATTGGAAATCAGCGGATCGGCGCTGCTGGCAGAGCGCATCCGCGCGGAAGTGACCGCGGCCAATCTGGCCAACGCGGAAACGACCAGGACGGAAACCGGCGGGCCGTACCAACGGATGAACGTGGTGTTCGGCGCGCGCCCGGTGGGATTCCAGAACTTCAACGGAATGATGCTGGCGTCGCTGGCCGATCTCCACGCAGAAGATGTGCGCGTGGTGAGCCTTGTGGCGGATAACACCCCGCCAATCCGGCGCTACGAACCGGGACATCCCGATGCGGACAAGGACGGGTATGTGGCCTATCCAGCCATCAATCCGGCGGAAGAAATGGTGAACCTGATGGGAGCGGCGCGCGCTTATGAAATGAATGCTTCCGCCGTGGCCAGCACGAAAAACATGATTCAAACGGCCATTACGATCCTGTCCTAACTTACTTTGGTGTGGCAAGGGGGAAGAATGGGCAACACGATTCAAGGATTACCAGCGGGCGGAGCGGATTTTGGCGTCACTTCCAGCATCAAGCCAGAGACTCCAGGCGCGGGCTCCACGGATTTCATGAAAACTCTCGAAGACGCCATGACTCAGGTGGGCCAACTGCAGGGCGACGCCGATACCCGGGTGGGCCAGTTGCTCACCGGCAATGGCCAGGACATTCATTCCGCCATGATCGCGGTGGAGAAGGCCAGCCTGGCGTTCGAGATGATGGTGCAGGTGCGCAACAAAATTGTGCAAGCCTATCAACAGGTTTCGGGCATGCAATTCTAAATTGATCTAGGAGCACACAGCGAGCCAGGGCGGCTTGGGCATGGATAAATTCCTGCAACAAATCCAGGCTTTTTTGCGCGGTTTGACGCTACGCCAGCGCGTGGTTCTCTTCGGGGGCGCGCTGCTGGCAGGCGCCGTGGTCTGGGGATTCGCCGTGTTTTTTTCAACGGGCGAATACAAGCCGCTGTTTTCGGGGATGTCGCCCGCGGACGCGCAGTCGCTCTCGCAGCGCCTCGCCGGGGAAAATATCAGCGCACAGGTTTCCACGGACGGGACGTCCGTGCTGGTGCGCGCCGACCAGGTTGATAAGGCCAGGCTCGCGGCAGCGGCGCAGGGCCCTATCTCGAGCGGCCGCATGGGCTTCGAGTTATTTGACAAGCCCAACTGGTCGGGCAGCGATTTTTCCGAAAAGGTGAATTACCAGCGCGCCGTGGAGGCGGAACTCGAAAGAACTATTCAGTACATGAACGGAGTGGATTCCGTGCGCGTCCACTTGGTTCTGCCAAGGGATTCTCTGTTCGCGGACCGCGAGCGGCCGGCGAAGGCTTCCGTGGTCCTGAAGCTCCGGGGAACGCGGCTGACAGACCAGGTGGCCATGCCGGTGGCAAACCTCGTGGCCAGCGCGTGGGACGGGCTGACGCCGCAAAATGTAACCGTGGTAACCACCGACGGCCAAATCCCCTCGCCAGGCCACGGTAGGATGCTGGCGGGCAGCGCCGGCAACCTGGAACTTGAGGCGCTCCTTGCGGAGAAGTTGGTGCAGACGCTCTCGCCAATTGTTGGAGGGGACCACATCAAGTCGAGCATCACCATCGACTATGATCCGAGTTCAGGCGAGAGTACGCAGGAACTTTACGATCCGAACACCACCGCGGTCTTGAGTTCCCAGACATCGCAGGAGACGGTTGGCGATTTGGAACCCGCGGGAATCCCCGGAACGCCCAGCAATACGCCCAGTTCCCAGGCTAGCGCGACAGCCGTGGCGCAAGCCAAGACCAATACCACCACCCAGGGAATGCACAGCGAGAGCAAGACCTTTGCCGTGAGCCGCACGACCAAACACTTGCTGGAGCCCGCGGGACGCATCCGCAAGATGGCTGCCGCGATTCTGGTGGACGACGTCATCGACAACAAAACGGAGAATGGCAAAACGCAGGAGACACGCCGGAAGCGCACGCCCGAGGAATTAAAGCAGATCGAGGAACTCGCCAAAGCCGCCATTGGATTTGACGCGCAACGGGGCGACCTTTTTTCGCTGCAAAACATTTCCTTCGTCCAGGCCCCGCCGGAAGTCGTCGTGCCGCCGGGAAAAGTACATCGCGTGATGACCTTTGTGGAGAGATGGACGGGACTCCTCCGCTATGCGGCCTTGCTGCTGATGTTTGGGCTGGTGTACCTGCTGGTGCTGCGCCCGATTAAGAATCAGGTCATCGGCATTCTGCGGAGTCCTCCCAGAGCCGTGGTCCAGGCCGGCGCAGCAGGAATGTTGCCGGCTGCAGCGGAGGGCGGAGAAGGCACGGTGGCCCGGCCGGCTATGGCAGCCGAAGGAGCTTCCACGGAAGTGAGTCACACGATCCAGTTGAAGAAAGAGCTGGTGAACAAGGTGAAGTCGGACCCGGAATCGGCTAGCCGTTTGGTGCAGAACTGGGTGCGGGAGTCAGGGGGAGAGCAGCAATAATGGCCACAGAAGAGAGCGTCATCCCGGGAAAGCGCAAGGCAGCGATCCTGCTGGTGCTGTTGGGGGACGACGTCGCCGCAGCCGTGTACAAGAATCTTCCGGATGCGGAAGTGCGGCTGATCACGCAGGAAATTGCGGACCTCGAGTACGTTTCCCCCGAATTGGCTTCGCGAGTCCTGAAGGAATATCACCGCTTGACGATGACCCAGGATTATCTTGCCCAGGGCGGCCCGGAATTTGCCAATAAGCTGCTCATCAAGGCATTTGGAGAGCATGGCGCCAAGGCCTTGCTGGACGAGGTGCATCGCGCGCAGGAAGCCAGCAGCCAGAATCTGGACACGATGCAGAAGACGGATCCGCACCAATTGGCCAAGTTCATTCAGGGCGAACATCCCCAGACCATCGCACTCGTCTTGGCCCACCTGAATGCGAAGAACGCCCAGGCCGTGCTGATGCTATTGCCGGAAAAGATCCGCGGACAAGCCGTGAAGCGGCTGGCCCAGATGCAGCAATTTTCGCCGGAGATGGTCAAGCAGATTTCCATCGTTCTTCACAAGAGGCTGCTGACGCTCGGGCCGCAAAGCCGCCGCGCTTATGGCGGCGTCAAGGCCGTGGCGGATATGCTGAACCAACTGGACCAGGAGGCCACCACCACCATCCTGGAGACCATTGAGCAGGACAATACGCAACTGGCCACCTCCATTCGCAACTTGATGTTCACCTTCGACGATTTCCGCGAAGTCCCTGACACCGGCATCCGGGAACTTCTCGGCCAGGTGGACAAGAAGACGCTGGCCACGGCGCTGAAGGGCGTCTCCGAAGAGTTGAAAAACCATTTCTTCAAATGCATGTCTTCGCGCGCCGTGGAAATGTTGAAAGAAGATATGGAAGTGCTGGGGCCTGTGCGCTCGCGGGATGTCCATGCCGCCAAACAGGAGATTGTTTCGGTGGCGCGCCGCCTGGAGGGAGAAGGAAAGCTGGTGCTGAAGCAGGAGCAGGAAGATTCCTATGTCGTCTGAGGCGACATCGCGGGGCGGAGGGGCGATGCAGACCGAACCATTCTTGTATGTGCCAGCCGGCGAAGCCGGCGAACCCGGCGAACCCGGCGGAGAAGAACCCGGCAATCCCTGGGGTGTGCCAGGCTCGATGACGAAAGCGCAAGGCGAAAAGATGGAACGCGAAGCGCTTGCGCGCGGCCTGCAGGAGGGCGAGTCCTGCGCCAGGATGGCCTTCGACGCCAAGGCGGCGGCGATTCAGGCTGCCGTTCGCAGAGCGATCCTGGAGTTTCAAAAAGAAAGGGAAGAATATTTCAACCGCATCGAGCCGGAGGTGGTGCAATTGGCTTTGGCGATTGCGCGGAAGATTCTGCACCGCGAGGCGCAGATCGATCCATTGCTGCTAACGGGGTTGGTCCATGTGGCCCTGGAAAAGATTGACGCCGGCACCCGCGTGCGGCTGCGCGCAAATCCTGCCGACATGCACTTCTGGAATGAACATTTCGCGCAGTCCGGCAACGGCGTCGCGGCGCCCGAGTTGATCGGTGACTCCACGTTGCAGCACGGTGAATGCGCGATCGAGACGGAAGTGGGCAGCACGGAAATCAGCCTGGACACGCAGCTCAAGGAGATCGAACAGGGCTTCTTTGACTTGCTGGAGCAGCGGCCGCGGGTACGTTGATGGCAGAAGCGCGCGATTTAAAGCCGTATTTGCGGCGATTGGAGGATTTCTCCACGCTGCGCTGGACGGGCCGGGTGACCAAAGCCGTCGGCCACCTGGTCGAATCGGATGGACCCTTTTGCAGTGTCGGCGAAGGCTGCGCCATCCTGACCGAGGATGGCAGAACATTCTCCGGGGAGATCGTGGGATTTCGCGGGCGCTCGGTGCTCTCGATGCCGCTGGAAAGACCGAGCGGCATCCGCTACGGAGATCGCATCGTCACGCGCGGCACGCATCCTGCCTTGCGCGTAGGACCCGGCGTGCTGGGGCGGGTGATTGATGGCTCCGGCAAGCCGCTGGATGATATGCCCAGCTACCGGGCGAGAGAATATTGGCCGTTGCATGGCGACCCGCCGCAGCCCCTGGAGAGATCGCCGATTCGTGAGCCGTTGGGCTGTGGGATTCGCGCCATCGATGGGCTGGTGACTTCGGGCCGCGGGCAGCGCGTGGGCATCTTCGGCGGCAGCGGCGTAGGCAAGAGCACGCTAATCGGAATGATGACGCGCGGTACTAGCGCCGATCTGATCGTGCTGGCGCTGGTCGGAGAGCGCGGCCGGGAAGTCCGCGAGTTTCTGGAAGAGTCCATCGGGAAAGAGGGGCTGACACGGTCGGTGGTCCTGGTGTCGACGTCCGATCAATCGCCGCTTTTGCGCATTCGCGCGGCGCTTGCGGCCACCACTGTTGCGGAATATTTTTGCGCCCAGGGGAAGCACGTGCTGCTGGTGGTCGATTCCCTGACGCGCTTCGCCATGGCCCAGCGCGAGATCGGGCTTGCGGCCGGCGAACCGCCAACCGCAAAAGGTTATACCCCCTCCGTTTTCACCTTGCTGGCCCGGCTGATCGAACGCGCGGGGAATTTCGGCGGTGGCAGCATCACCGCGTTTTATACGGTTTTGATGGAGGGCGACGACCAGCAGGATCCCCTGGTGGATGCGGTGCGGGCGCTGTTGGATGGCCACGTGACGCTGGACCGCAAACTGAACGCGCGCAGCCACTATCCGCCCATTTCCGTGCTGGATAGCTTGAGCCGCTTGATGACCTCCGTGTGTTCCGCGGAGCATATGGAGAAGGCCAAACGCTTGCGGCAATTGCTGGCGGCCTACGCGGCCAGCGAAGATCTGGTGCGCATCGGCGCCTATCAAAAGGGCGCAGACGCCACGCTGGATCGCGCGCTGGCAGCCCTTCCGGCGATCAATGGGTTTTTGCAGCAGCGCAAAGACGAGCGCGCACCCTTCGACGACACGATCAAGGCGCTCCTGGCGCTTCCTGGCTAAACGCATGCCCTTCGCATACAGGCTGGAAGTGCTGTTGCGGCTGCAGCGCAGCCTTGAGCATCAGGAGGAGAACCGGCTGCTCGCCTGCCTCGTCCGCGTTGCCAGACTCAAAGCTGAATTACAAAGCTGGGAGGCGGCACGCTTCGCGCGGAAGCGGCGCATCATGGAAGAACTGGAGACAGGCGCCACCGGCGTCGTGCTCCAGATTGCCGCGGATTGGGACTTCGTTGCACGCCGAAAGCAATCGGATGTACGCAAACAGATTGAAGCGGCGGAGCAATTGCGGCTGCAGCAGATGCGGGTCTACCGCGAAGCTCGTCAGAAGCGAGAAGTTCTGGATGGATTAAGAGAGCGGCAGCAAACAGTTTACGACCAGGAAGAAGTACGAAAAATGCAACAGACACTGGACGAGATGTACCTGGTCCGCACATTCCTCAGGAAGCCTGATTAGCTTTGCAGTTGGGCTAGTGCCGTTCCAACTCTTTGGGCCAAATAACGGTCCAAGCATCTGACGCGGACACGGAAAGAGTATTCTCGAAGAGATTTGCTGGAGCAAGTTGGAATGGCACTAGGCAAAGGTTGCCGCAAGGAGAAGCGATTTGCCCGGTTCTTCCGCGTCCCGAAATTACGCAAAATCCTTCAAGCCTTTCTGGATGTGATGGATAGGCGATCCGAGACCCTCCAAAGAAAGATGGCGGTCTTTGTGCATTAGCTGCTCAGGAGTGCGTGTGAAGCGCTATGCAAGCAGCCATCATTGCGATGATCCCTCCGGCCGCGCCGCCGCAGAGTCCGGCGACCACCACGCAGGCGAACCCTGCCAGTGGTTTGCCGGTGTTTGCGCAGATGGTTGCGCAAAACGTGGCGGCCGCAAGTTCGGGGCAATCCAATAATCCGGGCGCCAGCAATGCCTCCAAAGTTGCATCTTCTGTAACGACCGTGAACTCTTCGCCCAATCCGTCGGGGAATAAGATCGCTCCCAAGAGCGCTAGTGCACCTGGCAGCATTCGAGGCAATGGCTTGCTCGATTTGCTGGCACAGGGGATTCCGACTCTCAGTCCGATTCTGCCGCAACCAATTGCGGTCGCGGCGAATGCTCCTGCGGTGAGCACCGCGGCAACTGGTCCGTGCTTGGCCTCGGCTGTGGCAGATCGACCGGCAGTCGGCACAGGACCTAACTCGATCGAGGCGCCAAATGCGCCGAACTTTCCGACACGGGGCACGGTCCCTGAATCGTACCCACCTTCAGTTGTGCCGAATACACCGGCGTCAGGCGCGGCAACCAAAAGATTGGCGCCGGACAGCGCGACACCTGTTCAAAATGGCCAAAACTCAAGCGGAGTGGGGAATTCGCCGGCGGCCACGAGTGCCGGGAATGATCTGGCGGCAATTGTAAGCACGCTAGAAGGCGGGAACGCCCTGGGGACACCACCAGCCGCGCCGTCAACTACGCCAGTCATTCAAGAATCGACTGCCACTCAAGCATCCGTAGTGACTTCGGACCCACAGGCACCGGCGCCACCAAGCCAGGGCCACACGACGAGTGATACGGCAAGCTCGGCAACGCCGCCAGTCACTCAGGTTGTAACTGCCAATCAAACACCCGCAGTGTCTTCGGACACGCAGGCACCGGCGCCCATGAACCAGGCCGACCTGGCGAGCGATGCGGCAGGTTTGTTCACCACACCAGTGGTTCAAAATGCGCCCGCCAAACAAACGCCCCTACCGACACTGGATCCGAAGGCACCAGCGCCTCCTAACCAAGGCGCCGCGGCGAGCAAAGCGGCAAGCCTGGCGCCTGTAGCGAGCCATGCAAAAACCGCCACAGCACTGTCTGTGGAAAACAGCCCTGTTGCCATCCAGCCACAACTGCCGACCGTGGGAGACGTTTTGCGACAAGTTGCTGCCGTTACGGGAAAGGCGAATGCCCAGGCGGCGCAAATCAGCATCAACGCCACCAAGGACTCCGTGAGCAAGCCAGTGAGAGGCACACCCGTCGATCTGGCAGATGCGGCGATGACAAATCTGCAACCAACTGCTTCGCGTTCGACTGCCGTCGGGAATCAACAGGCGGGAGTCGACGCGTCGAGCATGTCCAAGGGGAAGGGCGCGGGCTCCACAAACACAGGCGACCCACACGAGCAGGGGAATACGGCAGCACCTGTGTCAGAGGCGAAAGGGAACGGCACAACACCAAGCGTGAACTTCAGCGATGCGCAGTCTGTGGCCCGTCAGAGTGTGGCCGACGGAAGCAGCAACCCTCAGGCCAGTGGCGTGACGCCCGCGACACCCTCAGTGGTCAAAGACGACGCGCCCGCACAGAAGACGACTGCTCCCGATCCTGCGCGCAGTGATGCCACGACGAATCCCGCCATGTACAAGCCGGATCTGGACGCCGGCACGTCGCGCATCATCAACAGCGCGCAACTCAGCGGTAACGATGCCCATTCGGAAATGCACATTGCCATGCAAACGGACAAACTGGGCGCGGTAGAGCTGCACGCGCGGGTTACCGGGGAGCAGGTAGGCGCGGCGATCACGGTGGAGAAAAAAGAGGCGCACGCGGCGCTCGCGGTAGAGTTGCCAACTTTGCAGCAAGCACTCGCCGAGAAGAATCTGCGTGTGGCACATGTCGTGCTCCTGCAAGGCGCGTTGCATTCCACTGCCGGCGGCGCGGGCGATCCCACGGAACGACAACCGCGCAGCCAGCCAGGGATGCTCTACAGCCAGCAGCAAGCAGAGGCGCCGCTGCCACCCATGTTCGCGGCGGCTACGGAGCCCAACGGAATTTTCGACGACCGGGGACGATTGAATGTTCACGCATGAAGAGCGGAGGGGATTATGAACATGATTTACGCGCTTCCCAATTCAGCAAGCCACGCGATGACCAGCAGTGCGAATGGGGCGACGGGGTCGAGCAGCAGCAGCTCGTCGGCGTCTTCCGCCAGCAACCAACTGAGCGGAAACTCCTTCATCACCCTGCTGACCGCGCAGTTGCAGGCACAGGATCCGATGGATCCGATGGATCCGAATCAGATGATGGGCGAACTCGTGTCAATGAATTCGCTGCAGCAACTCATCGGCATCAAGCAGGATCTGGACAGCTTGACCGGAGCAACAACGGGCAACGGAAGTTCCGCCACGGGCTCCAGTTGAGTTTTTTTCGCCAGGGTGTGATCCCTTGTGATTGTCACAGACCCTTGCGATCTTGACGCTGCTTTCAGCGAAACCTTTTCCCGGTGCAAGCGCCGGCTAGTTTCAAATTGAGGAGAATACCATGCCGTCATTTTCAATTCCGCTGTCAGGTTTGGACACGAGTTCCACGGATTTGTCGGTCATTGCCAACAATCTTGCGAACCTAAACACCACCGCTTTCAAGGGGCAAACCGCGGCCTTCCAGGACTTGTTCTATCAACAGATCGGCACCAGTGGAGACGGTTGCGCCATCCAAAAAGGCGTCGGCGCGTCGGTGGCCGGCATCGAGTCGCAAATGACCCAGGGCAGCATCCAGAGCACCGGCGCTTCCACCGATGTGGCCATTCAGGGCAAAGGCTTTTTCATCGTCAGCAAGGGCGGCGATCAGATGTTTACCCGCGCCGGCAATTTTTCGTTGGGGCCGGACGGCAACCTGATGACCCAGGGCGGCGCTGTCGTGCAAGGCTATCAGGCCGTCGGCGGGGTCATCCCGGCGAACGCCACGCTGGGCGCGATTTCCCTTCCCACCGGCTTGATCAATCCGCCGAAAGCGACAACCGCGGTACAGTTGGCCATCAACTTAAATGCCAGCGGAGGGGCGGGGACAGTAGCCGCCGGCCAACAGACCGGCACGGGCATCAATGCCGGGGTCGCGTTGGCCGCGGGCGACACGCTCGCCTTCTCGGACGGAACTAATACCTTCACCTACACCACTGCGGCGGGAGATACGCTCGCGACCGTTGTTGCCCACATCAACGGAAACGCAAACTTCTCCGCTTCGCTCAGCGGCAATAACCTCGTCATCACCGCGGCCAGCGGAAAGGCCGTCAATTTCACCACCAACACGCTGACGGACGCGGCAACCGGGAAGCTCGCGGAAACCTTCACCCCCACTGGCACGAATACTCCCGCCGGCACGTTCAGCACTTCGATCGTGGTCTACGACGCGCTCGGCACCAGCCACGTGCTGACTTACAATTTCACGAAAACCGCCGCCAACACCTGGACCTACCAGATCACGGCTCCCCCGGCCGATCTGGCCGCCGGCGGCAACCCTGTTGTAGGGACCGGGACGCTCACGTTCAATGGCGCCGGGCAACTTGTTACACCCGCCGCCAACGTCGCCGGCCTGACGATCGGCAATCTTGCCGATGGCGCAAACCCGCTCACCTTTGCCTGGGATTTGTACAACGCGAACGGGGCGGGCCTACTGACACAACTCGCGGGTTCGTCCGCAACGTCATCCACGCAACAAGACGGCTATGCCAGCGGTGCGCTGAATAGCTTCACGATCGGAAGCGACGGCATCATTCAGGGAATTTTCAGCAATGGCCAAACCAGCTCCCTGGGGCAAATCGTGTTGGCGAGTTTCGCGAACGAACAGGGATTGGTCCGCAACGGCTCCAATGAATTCCTTTCCAGCTTGGCATCCGGCCCCGCCAACATCGGCAATGCGGGCACGGGCGGCCGCGGCTCGTTGAGCGGCGGCGCGCTGGAGCAATCGAACGTGGACATTGCCACGCAATTCGCCAAGCTCATTGTGGCCGAGCGCGCCTATCAGGCCAACGCAAAATCGCTCACCACCTTTGACCAGGTCACGCAAACGGCCATTGGCCTGATCCAGTAAGCAACGATGAACGAGAGAAGGGCTCTGCGATAACGCGGAGCTCTTCCTTTCTCTGAGAAGTTCTTCATGAGGGAATTCCCAACGCTTCGACGGTGTTTCATGCTGGATACCTTCCGTTGTTCTCCGCTTCTCTCCTGTTTCTGTAACCGGCCCAATTCAGGCAACTTACAGAGAAATCACACAAGCGCTCTTTCCATAAGAAGTGCTTCCTCCGGCGATTAAATTGCACCAGAGTCTTTGGTATGCCTGATAAGACTCCAGTGGGCGTCCAGCCGCCGCGAACAGTGCCGTCATCACCGGCCGCTCCGCCGCAGACGGCAAGTGTACAGCGCAAGTCGTCGCTGCCGAAGGTGGCGTTGATCGTGACGCTTGCTGTCCTCGTCGCAGCAGTCGCGGCCTGGCTCGCCTTCGGCCGCGGAGATTCCGCCGGTGTTACTGCCGGAAATTCCTCGGCTAACCCCGCGCTGACCACGGTGCATCTTGAAGGATTCACCGTCAATCTTGCGGATCGCGATGAAAACCATTTCCTGCGCGTGACATTGGATTTGGCTTTGGACCATCTGCCGCCCGGCGCCGAAAAGGACAAGCCCAGCGCGGCACTTCCCATGGCCCACGTTCGCGACACCATTCTCTCCGTGCTCACCGAGTGCCAGGCGGATGCGCTTCTCACCGCCGACGGTAAGAGCCAACTGAAAAAAAAGCTCCTGGAGGCTCTGAATCGCGCCGTTCCCGAACTCGGCGTGCGGGACATCTATTTCACGGAGTTTTTGGTGCAGCGGTGAGCCATGGCCACCTTGCCCATGACCGTTCCAATCCGGAAGCACGAATTCTCCGAAGAGCTGTGGACAGAGGCGGCATTGCTGCCGTGCGCCTTGAGCGTGGATGTGCCGTTGAAGGATTTTACCGTGCGCGATCTCTTGCGCCTGGAAGCGGGATCGATTGTGGAATCCAAGAACGCCAATGGCGCGGATCTTCCCGTCTTTGTGAATGCGCGGCTCATCGGCTGGGCGGAATTTGAAGTGGTGGGGCAGCGGCTGGCGATTCGCCTGACCGAACTGGCCTAAGGAGCAGGGGGAATGCCGGAGACTCTGGGAGAAAAAACGGGGGAATGGCGTTGGACCGTGGCGGGATTGTTCCGGCCTGTTTTTGAGGCCCTGGGAAGAGCCCTGCGGCAGATCCACGTGCGGCGCAAACCCCACACACTGCATCTGCAAGAGACGCTGGCGTTAGGGGATAAGCGCTTTCTCGCCGTTGTCGAGTGGAAGAACGAAAAGCTGCTGATCGGTGTGACCGCGCACACCATCACGCTGCTGGAGGCGCAGGGCGGGCAGGAAGCGCGCAAGTTTGCGTGGGAAAAGGAGCGCATTGCGTGAGGAGCTTCGCTCGGCATCTCGGCAAGGCCAGACGCGTCGCGATGATGCTGCCAGTCTGCGCCTTGGGGCTGTCCGGGCGGCTTGCGGCAGCGCCGCAGCAGAGTGTCATCCAACTTCCGGGAATCACGGTGCGCGCCGAATCCACGCCGATCACCATCATTGTCCTGCTGACCCTGCTGACCCTGCTTCCCGCCATCCTCCTTTCGATGACGCCGTTCGTGCGCATCCTGATCGTTTTCCATTTTCTCCGGCAGGCTCTTGGCACACAGACGGCCCCGACGAACCAGACGCTTATCGGACTCTCACTTTTCCTCACGTTCTTCCTGATGCAGCCCGTGGTCATGAACATTCACCAGCAAGCCATCGTGCCCTACGAGCACGGCAGGCTGACGGTGTGGCAAGCGCTGGACAAGGGCGCCGTGCCCATGCGGCACTTCATGCTGAATTACACGCGGGAAAAGGACCTCGCGCTGTTCCTGGAAATGAGCAAGGAGCCGCGCCCGCAAAAACCAGACGATCTGGCCATGCGCATCGTCGTGCCTGCTTATGTGCTGTCGGAATTGAAGACCGGCTTCCAGATTGGCGCGGTGCTGTTCCTGCCGTTCCTGGTGATTGATCTGGTGACCGCCTCGGTGACGACTTCCGTGGGAATGTTCCAACTCCCGCCGGTGGTGATTTCAACGCCGCTGAAGATTCTTCTTTTTGTTGTCGCGGACGGCTGGAATCTCGTGGTGGGTTCGCTTTTGCGCAGTTTTCAAGTGTGAGGTGACACGATGACGCCGGAACAAGTTGTCGCGCTGGCGCGCCAGACCATCGAGGCGGCTTTCTGGGTGGCTGCGCCGGTGCTGCTCTCGGC
>Ga0209039_10002461_pt1 | contig 15677 bp, 12 predicted proteins | sample BogFormECP12_OM1_FD_188238 | JGI IMG/M metagenome (GOLD analysis project Ga0209039, IMG submission 188238) | Bog forest soil microbial communities from Calvert Island, British Columbia, Canada - ECP12_OM1 (SPAdes) (version 2) | ecosystem: Environmental > Aquatic > Freshwater > Wetlands > Bog ... | reverse complement strand
ACGCACCGCCGCCCGGAACTCCTCGGCCGCCTCCGCTATCCGGCCTTGACTCTGAAGCGCGTCACCGAGGGTGAGGTGCAGCTCGGGCGTGTCGAGGCCGCGCGCTCGCGCGTCGCAGGGGGAACTCCGCCTCGGAGAGCCGGTTCTGCTTGGCGAGGACAAGACCCAGGTTCGCGTGGGCCTCCGGGAAACTGGGCCAAAGACACAGGCTGAATTCGTATTGCGCCATGGCGCCCACCAGGTCGCCTTCTCGGTCGTAGAGCGCGCTCACGTTCCCGTGAATCATCGAAGGCGGCCCTCCTTCGGCCAGAGATTGCCGGAGCATCACCCCTGCGCGCTCGAGTTCGCCGTTCTCAATGAGCTCCGAGGCAAGGAGCAGACGAATGAACCAATTGTGTCCGGTCGAGGGAGGGGAAGTACGTGTAGCGGTCTGCGTAGGCTTGTCCCCCGACCTGCACGAAGCCGTTCATGGGCACGAGCGCTCCGAGGAACCAGAGCCAACCCACGAGGACGTAGGGGCGTGTCGTGCGCAAGCGCCACGCAAGGAAAGTGAACGCCGGAAGCGTCACCCAACTGCGTTCCCCGACTTCGACCGCGCCGAGGTCATCGCGTCGTCTCCGCCGGAGCCAGCGGGAGTACGCCGTGCCCTCGGGCACCTGCTCGACGGCCAGCACTATCCTCGCCTCGTGGCGGCTGCACCGCGGCTCCCAGGGGACGCTGGGATCGCCATCCGCGCGACAAATGCGCCGCTCCAGGCCGCGGGGCTCCTCCTGCTCGGGGGCTGGACGATCCGGAGACGGCCTTCCGAAGCCCACCCCTCTCGACGAAGCAGCTCCTGAGCCCCGCAGCCTATCTCGCTTCGGACCGGCCGTGGTCGGCGGGCCTCCCGTGCCCGCCAACTGCCAGCTTCTCGAGGACGAAAGTGTCGGTGTGCTGCGGCTTCTCGTCGGGCTCTCGGCGAGCGGCGCCAGCGTGACCGGCGAAAGCCTCGCCCGCTGGAAGGAAGACCGGCTTCTGCGGCTGTCATGCGACGATGGGCGTGCGCCCTGGATCTGTCTCGCGGAGTTCGCCCGAGAGCCGGCGCCCCACGACTTTGAGGCCAAGATCGATGCTCTCCTCCCTCGGGATCTCGCACGCCCTCTGAGCTCGGTGACTCTCGGCCGGCGGATCGCCGCGTGGACCGGCATGGACGCCGAGGTCGCCACCGCGTTCGCGAGAGGGCTTGCCTCCCAGGAGGTCCGTGACTTTGGAGAGTGGCTGCCCTAATACTGGAGACCCATTCCTTACTCACGTCTCCATGGTAAGGGCGTGCAAAGCCATACATCCTTGCGTTTCAGAGTCACAATGAGGCGCTCCGATCGCTGGTCCGCGCTCCTTGTCCAGCGGGGATCTGGCAACTCAGGAGGGAACGTCTGAGATCTCTGCAGCGCTCCACAGCGGCGACCCTGCCCTGGTTACGCGATGAGCGTCCTCCCCTCGAGGGCGGCGGAGAAGACCGTGATCGTCGTGGCCTTTGGGGTTGGCATCCAATGTGCCAGGCCTTTCCCATGCGTGGGGTGGCCTCTCTAGCCCTCGCCGCAGCTGTGCGCGCGCCGAGGGGGCCGTGTCCGTCGAAAAGCCTCCCGCTCTAGCCGACTCCGAGCGCCGTGCCGGCCTCGGCGCGGTGCCTTGGGGGGTCTGGGTACTGGGCTTCGTGAGCCTGTTCATGGACGTTTCTTCGGAGATGATCCACGCGCTTCTCCCCCTTTTCCTCGTGAGCGTGCTGGGGGCGAGCGCGATCAGCGTCGGCGTGATCGAGGGCGTGGCAGAGTCCACGGCCTCGGTCGCGAAGATGCTCTCGGGCGCACTCTCTGATCGACTGGGACGCCACAAGCTGCTCGCGGTCCTTGGCTACGCCCTTGCTGCCGGAACAAAGCCGGCCTTCGCGCTGGCCCCGTCCGTGGGATGGGTTCTTGGCGCGCGTTTCGTCGATCGCATCGGCAAAGGCATCCGCGAAGCTCCGCGCGATGCGCTCATCGCAGAGCTTTCGCCGCCGCACGTGCGCGGGGGGAGTTTTGGCCTGCGGCAAGCGCTCGACACCGTCGGTGCGATCGCGGGGCCGCTGCTCGCGACTGTGTCGATGGCTGCAACGCGGGGAGCATTCCGGACCGTGTTCTGGTTCGCCACCCTCCCTGCCTTCGTGGCTGTTGCGCTGATGCTCTTCGGGGTGAGAGAGCCGGAGGCGCCCCGCGAGATACGGCCGGCTCACCCTCAGGCCCAGCTGCCCGCCTGGCGACGCCTGCCCGCAGCCTACTGGTGGGTTGTGGCCACCGCGGGCCTGCTCACGCTCGCGCGATTCAGTGAGGCCTTCTTGCTCCTGCGCGCGCGAAGCGTGGGGGTCCGCCCGACGCTGGTACCCCTCGTGCTCGTGGCAATGAACGTGGCCTATGCGGGATCGTCCTATCCGGCGGGCCGCCTTTCGGATCGGGTGCCGCGCCTTCCCCTCCTCCTAGGAGGCTTCGCCGTCCTCGCGGTTGCCGACGTCGTTCTCGCGATGGCAGCGGGTCCCTTCCTCGTCGTGTGCGGTGTGCTCCTCTGGGGGCTCCACATGGGCCTCACGCAGAGTCTCCTCTCTGCCCTCGTCGCCGACACCGCACCGCCGCCTGCCCGGGGCACCGCCTTCGGCATTCTCAACCTCGTTCTCGGCTTGGCCATGCTCATCGCGAGTGTGTTGGCGGGCTGGTTGTGGGAGCACCATGGTGCTTCTTCCACGTTCCTTGCGGGAGCCGCCCTGCTCGTCGTCGCACTCCCCTGTCTCGAAGGGCTGCGTCGCTTTGGCAGCGGCTTCAGGCCTTTTGGCGAGGGGACGTCGTAGACTTGCGCGTCCCGGCAAGCTGCGCGAACTCAGATTCCAGAAGGAAATTCGCGGATTAGCGCCCCTGCGCGAGGGTGCGGGGCCCCGCGCGGAAGCAGACCTCGATCTTGCGACCATCTCGTGTGTCTGTCACAACCCCGAGCCCGAAGACGGGATGCGCGACAACGGCCCCGGCCTCAAATCTCTGCTGTGTGGAATAGGGCCGAGCATCATCCGCCCCGCGTCCCGCGAGGAGTTCGTCATATCCCGCGGGCCGCGGACGCAGGCCCGCCCCCGCGCCTTTGCGCTTGGCCTTTTCGCCCGGCGGCCGCGCACGGAAAGCGTGCTGCTGCTTGCAGGTGTTGCAGTGCACGCGGCGAATCTTGCCGTCGACGATCGCATGGATGGTATGGGCGAGGACGAGCTGGCACCGGTTGCACCAAGCGTCGACATCGCCCCCGACGGTGTGGACGGGCATACGGACTCCATACTCGGCATGAGGGGTTTCTAGGGTAGCAGCGTTCCGCGGAATGCGCGCCGACGCGTAACCCCTTCCCGTGCGCCGCTTGGCGCGAGGGTTGGCCTCGCAAAATCCAAGCGCCTGTGGCAATGCGAAGAGCTTCCACGTCGAAGGGCGCTCGCTCGTCGCGCCCATGGTGACGATGCGACGCGCGAGGCGCCGCGGGACGTCCTCTCAGGAGATCCTTGCTCGGCGGCGTGCGCGGAGGTGACGTCTCGCGGACGAGAAGTGATTGCGGGCCGGGCGTCTCGTCGTGGACGCGGAGCGCGCGGGACGTCGGCGGGGTTGCCGGACGTCTATACGCTGGAGTGCGCAACCTTCCTGGCCGCGTGGCTGCACGACGAGCCCGACGCGCCCGCAGCCCGCGCCATCGCCGAGCGATCCCGTCCACAGAGCGGCTTGGCGCGGATCTCGATCCGGAGCATTTGACCGAGCTTGCGGCCCTCTTCGGGGATGGTGCGGGCTCGAGGGACCGGCCCGTCTCCTATGAGGCGCCGGTAAGGCGCGACGAACCTCTTGTCGCACCGTTCCCACGAGGTCCTCGCCAGACTGTGGCACCACTGCCTTGCGGGGGCGGGACGCTGTGCTGCAGGTCTCGTGGCTACCGAGGCGCTCGTGGGTCCGCTCTCCGGGGAGGACGGCGCGAGACCGGAAACGTCGGCGTTGATCCCCGCTGATCCGGCCGAGTCCGGTCCAAGGCTCCGGGTGCCTCGCAACACCGTCGATCGATAGACGGCGCGGCGCATGACGGGCGCAGAGCCAAACCGCTTCCGGTGATCGAGGGGTTGAATCGCGCAGATCACGCGGCCCGCGCGCTCCAAACGAGAAAGCCCCCGGCGTCGAAGTCTCGCCGAGGGGCTTTGCGACTCGCCCTGTGGGCCCGCTTTACCGCACTGCGGGCCCTCAGGTTCTCAGTGCGCTTAGGCGCCCCTTTTGCGGCCGATGGCCACAAGACCCGTCGGGCCTGCCCCGAGAAGAAGCAAGGTCCCGGGCTCGGGAACCGCGGGAACCCCCGCCTCCTTAAGGAACAGCGCCACCGACCTCACCGTCACGCCGATTTTCGGGAAGGGGAAAGTGTCAGGGAATGCGTCAGGGGAAACGCTCAAAGGAGCATGACACCGCTCGGCCGCTCCCGCGGCGCGCTTGGGTTGAGCTGTCTCCGCGAGAAGGAGATTGGTGAGGTGGAGAGGGCGGCGCTAGTCTGCTCGGTTCGCCGCAGGTTGGGAGACCCCTGGGGATGATTCCGCGTTATCGCGCTCTTTTGGGCGCACTGTCTGCTGCGCTCATCGCTCTAGCGGCGCTTAAGGCCTGCGGACCCCGGCTCGATGCAAGGCTCGCTCATCTCCGCTCGCTTCAGGAAAGCGGGCGCTACGGCGACACCTTGCAACCCCTGCGCGAGATCCTCAGCAAGAGTCCGGACAACCCGGAAGCCAATTTCCTCTTGGGCCTTGGCCTCATGCAGACAGGTCGTACCCCGGAAGCCGTAGACCCCCTGCGCAAGGCCGCCGCAAGCGACACCTACGCCACCGACGGGGGGATTCTCCTTGCCTCCGCGCTCGTGGCGGGCCAAGCCTACGGGGAGGCCGTCGCGGCGACGAGCCGCGTGATCCAGAAGGACCCGAACCTCTTCACCGCCTGGGCGGTGCAGGCGCAGGCCCATCTGGCCGCCGGTGATTTCGCCGGTGCCTTGGCCGACTCTGACAAGCTGACTGAGCTCCAGCCCGGTCATATCGCGGGCGAGCTCATCCGCGTATCGGCGCTCGTGCGTCTCGATCGCCTCGACGAGGCCGAGAAGACGTACGCGTCCGTCCTCGAAAAGGCCAAAGCCACCGGGGAGTCGACGCTCGCGGCGCGGGTATGCGTGGAGCGCGCAAAGCTCATCCAGCAACAGGGAGGGGACGATCCTCGCAGCGAGGAAGTGATGCTGGCTTGCGTGCACGAGTATCCCATGGACCCCGGAGTTCTCGGGGCTGCAAGCGACTTCTACGCTTCCCGCGGCCGCACGGCCGAGGGTGAGAAGCTCTGGCGCGACGCCGCCGGGCGCGCGCCGGATTCGATTCCGCTCCGCCTCGGACTTGCCCACGACCTAGCGCGCCATGGCCTGGTGGATGAGGCGGAGGCGACGCTCGTGGGCTTGACCCAGGCCTTCCCGACATCGACGGAGGCGTGGAAAGCCCTGGCCGAGTTGCAGCGCGCACGCGGTGCACTGGACCGCGCTCTCGAGTCCCTCAACAAGGCCCTCGCGGTGTCCGGCGGCGATGAAACGCTGCGCGTTGCCCGCGGAGACCTCCTGGTCTTGCGCGGCGATCTGGATGGCGCCGAGGCGGCGCTCGCCACGCTTCCTGATGGGGCAAACCACGACCTGCTCCAGGGCAGGCTCTTCTTCGCGCGCAGGCAGTACGCCAAAGCACTCGACGCGCTGGGGAGCGCCCTCGATCTTGCGCCCCAGAACGTGGGTGGGCGCGTGCTCGCGGGGCAGGCCGCGGAGCACGTGGGAGACCGCGAGCGCGCGATACACGAGTACCAAAGCGCGCTGCGCCTCGATCCCTCGATCGCAGAAGTACGGCTTGCCCTCGCAAGCCAGCTCCTCGCGGTGGGAAGCCCCGGGGAGGCAGCCGATCTTGTCTGGCCGGTCACCGGGGAGTCCTCCGCGCAGCGCACGGAGGCCCTCCGCCTTCTCGCCATCGCGCGCGCACAAGCGGGGGACAACGAGGGAGCGCGGGAGGCAGCGACGGCGCTGCGTGGGCTGCGCGGCGGCGAGGCTGCGGGCTGGGTCGTACTGGCGGGTCTCGAGCAGAAGTCCGGAGGGCAAGCGGCCGCCGCACGTCTCCTCGAGCGCGCCAACCTCGACTACTCGAACCCCGCCAACGTCGGCGCCCTGCGCGCCTTAATCGATGCGCTTCTCGAGACGGGCCGCGGCGAGGAGGCCGCAGCACACGCGAGTCGCGCTGTCGCCGCCCATCCCGACGTGCCTGCGCTTCTCGACCTCGAGGGCCGCGTGCTGGCCAGACTCGGCAAACTCGAGGCAGCGCGCTCGAGCTTTGAGAAGGCGCAGAAGATCGATCCAAGCTATGCGCCGGCTCTCGTGGGTCTCGCGGATCTCGAGAGGCTGGCGGGAAACCCGGACCAGGCGATTGTGCTCCTCGACCGTGCGAGTGCGCTCGATCCTCTTAACGGGGCTATCGCCTACTCGGCTGCGCAGCTCACCCTGGCGGCGGGGCACCGGGCAGAAACGGAGCAGCGCCTGCGGACGCTCATCCGTCGCAACCCGGAGGTCGTAGGGGCCGCCAACGACCTCGCCTACCTGCTTGCGGAGCGCGGCGCCGAGCTTGACCTCGCGCTGCGCCTTGCAGAGCACGCCGTCGCTTCCAGTCCGACGGCCGACACCCTGGACACCTTGGGCTACGTCCACCTCAAGCTAGGCGAGAGCGAGCGAGCGGCACAGGCTTTCCGGCGCGCCCTCGCGCAGAAGCCGGATGCCGCGATCACCTCCTACCACCTCGGTCTGGCCCTCAAGTCCGAAGGCGACCGCGAAGGCGCGCGCGCAGCCTTCCAGAAGGCACTCCGGCAGGGCCCCTTCCCCGAGCGTGGGATGGTGGAGACCGAGCTGGCCCAGCTCGGAGAGACCCCCGAGGAAGCCCACCGCTAGCCCGGTCGCGGGATCGCGGCCGGCGAACCCATGGTTTGAAGGCGCGGCCGGGAGCCAGGCCCAATCCTCATTTGAACTTCCTCTGCGCGCGCTAGGTTCGCTCCCTGCCGATGGAGGACGATGCATGAGCCCGGCCCGTCCGGAGTGGGATACCCCGATGTATCGGCTTGCGGTGGCGCAGCTCGACCGGGCCGCGAACTTGATGCAGCTCGACGCCAATATCTGGGAGCGGCTGCGTACGCCGCAGCGCGCACTCGTCGTGTCCTTCCCCTTCCGTCGGGACAATTACTCGACCGTGGATACGGTCTTCGGATACCGCGTCCAGCACCTGCTCAGCATGGGTCCCACAAAAGGGGGTACGCGCTTTGACGAGGACCTTGACCTCGGCGAGATCACAGCGCTGGCGATTTGGATGACATGGAAGTGCGCGATCATCGGCTTGCCCTTCGGCGGTGCGAAGGGCGGCGTCCGAATCAACCCCAACGATCTCTCGCGCACCGAGCTGCAGCGAATCACCCGGCGCTACACCTCGGAGATCATCGAAATGATCGGACCCGATCGCGATATCCCGGGTCCGGACCTTGGCACCGACGAGCAGGTCATGGCCTGGATGATGGATACCTACTCCCAGCAGAAGGGTCACACCGTTCCGGGGGTCGTGACGGGCAAACCCATCGAGATCGGCGGCTCGCTCGGGCGCAAGGATTCCACGGGCCGCGGCGTCGTCACCTGTATGCTCGAGGCGTGCAAGTACTTGAACATGCCGATCGAGGACGCGCGCGTGGCCGTGCAAGGCTTTGGCCAGGTGGGCGGTACCGCAGCGCACCTCGCCGCACAGCTCGGGGCTCGGGTCGTGGCGGTATCCGACGTGAAAGGGGGTATCTACGACCCGAACGGCCTGGACCTTACGAAGGTGGATGCGTGGATCAAGGAGCACCGCTTCTTAGAGGGCTATCCAGGCGGCGAGGCCGTGACGTCGCAAGAGCTGCTCACCCTGCCGTGCGACGTGCTGATCCCAGCAGCGATCCAGAATCAAATCACCGAGACCAATGCAGGTGACCTGCGCTGCCGCATGGTGGTGGAGGGCGCGAACGGTCCGACCACGCTCGAGGCCGACGACGTCCTGGCGGAGCGCGGGATCTTCCTTGTGCCTGACATCCTCGCCAATGCGGGGGGTGTCACGGTCTCCTACTTCGAGTGGGTGCAGGACGCGCAGCAGTTCTTCTGGACCGAGGAAGAGGTCAACAACAAGCTGATCACGATCATGCAGCGGAGCTTTCGCGAGGTGCTGGCTGTCGCGCGCGAAAAGAAGATCGATCTGCGCAGCGCGTCCCTCATGCGCGGCATCCACCGCGTCGCCGAGGCGAAGCGGCGACGGGGTGTCTTCCCGTGAGGGGATTGAGGCTCCCGGGGCAACCGTCGGCCGGGGGCTCGTGAGGCGATGCGAATCGGAGGCGGAGGCGAGCGACAGCTCCAACCTCGTCACGTTCCACCAAGCAGCTTCTTGCGTCGGAGCATTTCGCGGAGGACGACGACATCCTGTCGATCCTGCGGCCGATCGGCGGCCTCTTTCGTCGAGCGGTGTCACGTGAAGCGCGTCGCGCCGCTGCCTCGAAGCGACTCACGTTGCGCACCTCGAGGAGGCGCTCCTCGGGCGTGCCGAACAGGACCCGGCGCGTCATCGAGCATGTGTGGAGCGGGGACCGGGATCGGTGTGGGCCAGGCGCGAAGCTCGAAGCCGGCCGCCGCGAGCAAACGCGTCAATCAGCCGGTGCTTGGATCGGAGCGTCCTTGCTCGATGCGCGCCACCACGGATTGAGAGGTCCTCGCGCGCCAGGCGAGATCCCGCTGCGTGAGCCCCGCGCGGACGCGGGCTTCTCTCAGGAGCCCACCGGGAAGAGGTGAGGAGCCCACCGCCCTCTGATCGCTCATCGGCTATCCAGCCGCTTGAATCGTCCTCGCCATCCCTGCGCAGTTGCGCAGGACGGGGCCGATCATGGATGGCGCTGCGCCGCTCGCCCTTGAGCCGCCTCAAGCAGGTCTCGTGCATCGGGGTAGTCTGGGGAGAGAGCGAGCACTTTCTCGAAGGACGCCACCGCCTGCTCAGGACGCCCGGTCTGGAGGTAGAGGACACCGAGACCGAAATACGCGTCCGGAAAGGTCGGGGCGAGCGCTATCGCTTCGCCGTACGCGCGCTCAGCCTCTTTGGCGTGGCCCTGCAACACCGCGACCTTTCCTTCGAGAAGCGAAGGCAGGTCGGTCCTAGGGAAAAAGAGCTTGGCTGTCCGGAAATCCTGGGCGGCGGCTTCGAGCTGCCGCTCCTCGAGCTCGGCCAATCCGAGTCCAATATAGGCGTCCGAGCTGCCGCCGCTTGCGGCGATCGCATGCTCGAAGAGGCTGCGGGTGTCTCTCCAGACCAGGACTTGCGCCCGGGCCCGCACGGCGAGCAGCACGAGGAGTGCCACGCCCAAGGGAGCGAGCGCTGCGGACGGAATCCGCAGGCGCTCGCGCAAGAGATCGGCACCCCAGACGACCGCCACGAAGATCCCGACGAGCGGCAGGTAGGTATAGCGGTCTGCCATGGACTGCGTGCCGACTTGGAAAAGACCAATCACCGGGAGGAGCGCCACCAGGTACCAGAGCCACCCCACGGGTACGGCGGGACTCCGGCGTCCGAGGCGAAAAGCGAAGGCCGTACACAGGGCGAGTGCGACCGCACAGGCGAGCGCCGCGTCCAGGCGAATCGGCAGCGAGTAGGGATAGTGGGCCGAGAGATTCACGGGGAACGCCGTCTTCTTTAGGTACCGCACCAAAGAGAGCACGGCGTTTAGCGCCCGAACAGCGAGGGGAACCATGTTCGTGAGCCGTTCGTCGGACACCTGTGCGCGGTAGGTGATCACGCTCGAGAAGAGGGAGAGCGCGAGAAGAGGGAGCTTCTCCACAAGCCTGGGCTTCGCGCGCCGAAGCCACGCTGAGATCCCTTCTCCGGATTGGCGTTGGGCCGCGGTCACGACGGGCCAGGGCAGGCGTCCCAGGGGCCAGATGTCGAGGAGCAAGAGGAGTAGGGGAAGCGTCACGAGCATCGGCTTCGCCATGAGGCCAAAGGCGAAGAGCACGAACGTGCCCGCGTAGCGAAGCGGGCTCGGACGACGCGCGTAGGCGAAGTACGCACCGATTGTGAGGAGGCCAAAGAAGGTGCTGAGCACGTCTTTGCGCTCGGCAATCCACGCCACCGACTCCACGTGGAGGGGATGGACCGCAAAGAGCCCCGCTACGAAAAAACTCCGCCCCCAGGCTCGTGTGGCAGATCCGAAGAGGGCAAAGAGCAGGAGCACGTTGGCCACGTGAAGGGCGATATTCGTGCGGTGGAGGTACTTCGGATCTTGGCCAAAGAGCTCAACGTCGCTCATGAGCGAGACCCACGTCAAAGGGTGCCAGTTCCAAGCCTGAAATGTCGTAAAGGCCCAGCGCACGCCTTCCGCTGTGAGCCCGCGCTGGACGATCGGCACATCTCTGACGTAGAGAGCGTCGTCGTATTCCACGAGACGAAAATCGGAGGCCGGCGCAAAGACTGCGATCGTTGCAATGACGAGAACCAGCGCCGCAATCGCCCGCGGCCAGGGCAGCGCGGGGCGCGGTGTCGACACCCGCGTTTCCGCAACGCCGCTTGAACTCAGGGAGGCCTCGTCTGGGTTGCGAGCCAAGGTCCGCTTCTCCCCGATCACTGGACGAACGAATGTATCGAAGGGACGCCAGCCGGCCGAACGCCTGCGACAACAGCGCGGCTTGAGAAGCGTTTGCCGAGAGGAGAAAGGAAAGAGCGCCCATTCATTCTTGGGTAGGAGCTCCGCCTCGCTCTGCGAGGACGCTTGCACTGGGGAGGCTGGCGTCGCGAGATCCAGTCGGCGGCTCGCTCTCCGCTCCGTTTGGGACAAACGCGCCGGCGGACCTTCGGGATGGCGCGTCAAACCGCACGCGCGTCGGACGGCCGGACCGATCGCGAAGAAAGGCCGAGCCTGGGAAGCGAGGCCCCTTGCTTATTGAGCTTGGCTCGATTACTATTGAGCCGTACTCAAAAGGAGCAGTCGACGTGGGACGCATCAGCCGGTTCGTACACCACGCGCTCGCGCTCGAGGAGAAGCCCTCGCTCGAGCCCTCTCGGAAGGCAGCGTGAGCCGCCCCCACCGGAGCGCCGGCACAAGAACGGGCCCGACGAAGACCCTCGCCGGCCGCCGCGTCGGCGTGCGCACGCGCGACCCGGCGCAGAAACGAGCGCGCATCATGGGTGCGGCGCGGCGCCTTTTCGCGGAGCGAGGCTTCGGGGCCACTTCCACGGCCGCTGTGGCGAGCCACGCGGGCGTGTCAGAAGGCATTGTCTTCCACCATTTCGGCTCGAAGGCGGGGCTCCTCGAAGCGGTGGCCGCAGACTATGGCCGAGGGCTCGCGCAGGCCATGTTCGAGGCAGCGCCGCTTCCGGGCACAGCGCCCTCGGCGACGGCCATGTTGCAGAGCGCCTTCACCTACGTCCGCAAGCATGGTGCGCTCGCGCGCCTGCTTGGCCTTTCTGCGGAGCCGAGCGAGAGCTCCGCAGCGCGTCGGGCGAGTCGCGCGGAGATTGTCGGCGCGCTGGCCCGGGGCTTTGAAGCCTGGGCCCAAAGCGGCCTCTTGCGTCCCATGGATGCGCAGATCGTGGCCGAGCTTCTCTTCGCGCTCGTGGAAGCGGCGCTCATGGAGTGTTTCGTGCGCGGGGATGGAAGCCGCGAAGCAATTTATCTGCGCGAGGCGGTGCGCTGCGTCGAAGGCGCCGTCCTTCCGCTCCCGACCGACCCTTACCCGACGAGGAGCCCCTCATGAGTCGACCCCTGCCCGACGACCCGTTCCTGCGAGGCAACTATGCACCCTTCCTCATGGAGGGCGAGATCCACGACTGCGTCGTCGAGGGCGAGGTGCCCCGGGAGCTCGACGGCACGCTCTACCGCAATGGGCCGAATCCCCAGTACGCGCCGCGCGGCCGCTACCACTGGTTCGACGGCGATGGCATGATCCACGCCTTCGCCATCCACGACGGCCGCGTTGCCTACCGCAACCGCTGGGTCCGCACGGCAAGGTTCTCTCTCGAGCGCGCGGCAGGGGAGGGGCTCTTCGGGGGACTCGCCGACATGGCGAAGACCGACCCGCGGGCCGCCGCCACCTCGCCCAACGCGGCGAACACGAACATCGTCCTTCACGCAGGACGGCTCTTGGCGCTCTGGGAGGGGGGACTCCCGCACGCCCTCGATCCACGCACCCTTGAGACGATCGGTCCCTTCGACTTCCGAGGACGGCTCGCCGGTGCGATGACGGCGCATCCAAAGATCGATCCGGAGACGGGCGAGATGCTGTTCTTCGGCTATGCCTTCGCGCCTCCTTTCCTGCGGTACCACGTCGTCGCGAAGGACGGAACGCTGATGCGAAGCGAGGAGATCGAGGTCCCCGTGCCGACCATGATGCACGACTTCATCACCACGCGAGAGTACGTGATCTTCCTGATGTGTCCGGCGACGCTTCGACTCGAGAACATCGAGAAGACAGGCTCTCCCCTCGGCTGGGAACCAGAGCTCGGGACGCGAATCGGTGTCATGCCACGCAGCGGTGGAAGCAAGGACGTCGTTTGGTTCGAGGCCGACCCCTGCTACGTCTTCCACCCCATGAACGCCTACTCCGAAGGCGGACGGATCATCGCGGACGTGTGCCGCTATCCGAGGCTTCCGCTCTTCGAGGCCGGCGACCCCGCGAGCGGCATGCAAGAGCTCACGGCAAAACTCACACGCTGGACGCTCGATCTCGCGGGCGGAACGGTGAAAGAGGAGCCGCTCGACGATATTTCCACGGAGTTCCCGCGGCTCGATGAGCGGCGCTCGGGCCTCTCCTATCGTCACGGCTATGCCGGGGGACTGGTTCCGGGCCCGAAAGAGGTGTCAGGCTTTAACGCCATCGTGCACTACGACCTGAAGTCGGGTCGGCGCCGCGCTCATCTCGTTCCCGAGACCGACGCCGTAGGCGAGCCCATCTTTGTGCCGCGCAGCCCAGGCTCGCCAGAAGGGGAAGGGTTCCTGCTCGCCACGGTCTACCGTCGCGCGGAGCTCCGGAGCGACCTTGTGATTCTCGACGCCGAGAACGTGGAGGCCCCGCCGCTCGCAAGAGTCAAGCTTCCCCACCGCGTGCCCTTCGGCTTCCACGGCAACTGGGGCCAAGGGATCTAACCCGGGCGCGGACAATTTCAGGGAGCGGCGGGGTCGCTCTCGCGGCGTGAGCCGTGCGAAGGACCGAGCGTCGGGCGGGTGCCTCGCTCCGGTGTCATCCCGCGAGGCCTGGAACCTGGGGCAGAATTTGCTTCGCGACCTCGCTCGCGAAGCCCCCGGGCTCGATCAGCGAGGCGAGGAGGAAGTGCCTCACGCCGGCGCCTGCGAAGGTGCGCATCTGTTCCAAGACGTCTTCCGGGCGCCCGAGCAAACAGTACTTGCGCGCGGCATCGTGAAACGGGCGGTTGTAGACCCGACTCAGCATGTCCCCGGCCCGTGCGGCGGCCCGCTCATAGCTTGCGTCCAGCACCGTAAAGAGCAGCGCCCCGGTGCCAAAGCGCGCAATCTCACGCCCCCGATCGCCGGCGTGTTTTGCGACGAGCTCGAGGTTCGCGCGGTAGCGTTCGGGCGACGTCATGGTCGAGACATAGCCGTCGCCGAGTACGCCCGCGCGCCGCATCGCCGCCGGGGAACGCCCACCGATCCAGATCGGGGGTCCGCCGGGCTGCACGGGTTTCGGTGCGGGGGAAATCGGCCCGAAGCGGTAGTGCTTCCCCTCGTGCGCGACGCGCTCCTCCGTCCAAAGCCGCCGGAGCAGCGGAATCGCCTCATCCATCCGCGCACCCCGCTCACGGACGGGAACGCCGGATGCTTCGAACTCCGGCGGATACTCCCCTCCGACGCCGACCCCGAAGATGAGTCGCCCCCCGGAGAGCACGTCTGCCGTCGCGGCCGACTTGGCCGCAAGTGTAGGATGGCGCAGCGGGAGTAAGTACACGCCGGTTCCCAGCAGGACGCGCTCAGTCGCCCCCGCGAGAAAAGACACGAGCGAGAGCGATTCCAAGAGCGGGACGTGGAAGGCGATGTGGTCTCCGACCCAAAGCGAGTCGAACCCGAGGGCCTCCGCCTCTCGCGCCTGAGGGAGCGCCACATCGCGCGAGAGTCCGCCGAGGACGAGCCCACACCGCACGCGGCGATCAAGGGGCACGGGGTCAGTCATGCGGGGTCTCCTCCGGGTCCAGGCAGCCTAGCCAAGGCCGACGCTTCGTCGCCCGTTCTCGGGCGCTGCTAGAGTCCGGAAGCCCGGCGGCGAGGAGTCCCCCACTTGAGGTTCACCTGGTTCAACCTCATGCCCTGGCCCTTCCTGCCGGACGACTTCCGCCAGACCCATCGCTCGGTCTGGGTCGACATTCCGAATACACTCTATGACCCGCGGCGGGGCCACTTCGTATACCACCAATACATGGACCAGCTCGAGTACGCCGATCAGTTGGGCTTCGACGGAATCGGCGTGAACGAACACCACCAGAATGGCTACGGCCTCATGCCGTCGCCCAACCTGATTGCCGCCGGCCTCGCGCGTCGCACCTCACGCGCAGCGATTGCGGTGATCGGCAACTCGATCGCGCTCTACAACCCACCCATCCGCGTGGCCGAGGAGTTTGCAATGCTCGACGTGATCTCCGGCGGGCGGCTGCTTGCGGGCTTCCCAGTGGGGACCTCAATGGATACCAACTACTGCTATGGCCAGATCCCCGCGCTGACACGCGACAAGTACGCCGAGGCGCACGAGCTCATCATGCGCGCCTGGACGGAGGACGAGGTCTTCGCCTTCGACGGAAAATACAACCAGCTCCGCTACGTGAACTGCTGGCCCAAGCCGATCCAGAAGCCCCATCCCCCGATCTATATCCCCGGCGGGGGCTCGATCGAGACCTGGGACTTCTGCCTCGACCATGATTACAACTACTCCTACCTCTCTTTCGGGGGCTATCTCCGCGGCCGGGCGCTGCTCCAGGGCTACTGGGACCGCATTGCAGCTCGCGGGAAGGACGAGTCGCCCTACCGCGCGTCCTTCGCCCAGATCATCGCCGTGGCCGACACCGACGCCGATGCCGAAAGGCTGTACGCCGAGCACATCCTGTATTTCTTTAACCGCTGCCTCCACGTCTACCCCGGTTTCGCCGACGCCCCGGGCTACCGCACCATCAAGACGATCCAGTCCGGCGCACTCTCGCAGCTGACAGAAGACATGCAAAAGGTATTCACGAAGCTCACCTGGAAGGACCTGGTCGAGGGCGGCTACGTGATCGCAGGAAGTCCGGAGACCGTGCGCCAGCGGATGGAAGAGATGATTCGGGGTTTGCGCATCGGCCACGTGTTCTGTCTTTTCCATAACGGCAACATGCCCGACGAGAAGACCCGCCACTCGACGAAGCTTTTCGCCGAGCGGGTCATGCCCCACCTGCGAGCGCTCTGGCCGGAGTGGAAGGGCGACCACCGATGGTGGTGTAAGCCCATGGAGGAGCGGCTTCGGCCCGAGGCCTCGCTCGGGGGCGGCGCGCGGTCATGAACTTCCGCTGGATCGAGACAGCGCGGGGTACCAAGGTGCGC
>Ga0209039_10002459_pt1 | contig 15679 bp, 14 predicted proteins | sample BogFormECP12_OM1_FD_188238 | JGI IMG/M metagenome (GOLD analysis project Ga0209039, IMG submission 188238) | Bog forest soil microbial communities from Calvert Island, British Columbia, Canada - ECP12_OM1 (SPAdes) (version 2) | ecosystem: Environmental > Aquatic > Freshwater > Wetlands > Bog ... | reverse complement strand
TTGATGCACGCCTTGCCATCCATGACAGGCATCATCAAGTCGAGAATGACGAGTTTAATAGTGGCTTTTTCCGCGTCATACAAGGCTACTGCTTCCTTGCCTTCACTGGCGACAAGCGTCGCGTACCCGTTGTTTCGTAGCATGATCGTCGTGACGCTGCGAATCGCCTCTTCGTCATCAACCACCAGGATTAATTCGCCGTTGCCATGACCTTTTATTGCTTTTTGATGGTCCTTCTCTTTGTTTTTCATGCCACTCTCCCTTTATCAATTAATAGCATCTAACCTTCTGCAATTGATACTGAGAAAAAATGACAAATTTGTATTGAAATGGTTAGGTCAAATCAAACATGGTTAGAATGTTCAGTTTCACAATTTTTTATTCGGGCAGCCACACCCGTCTTGTCGTAGCTCTCGAAAAAGCATTAAAGAAGAAAATCAAGAAATTTAAACAAACTTGTCAATGATGACTTGATATGCCAAATCCATACTTAATATTTCACCACATAACCGACACGCACGTTAGCTATGGACCCGAACGAGCCTGCAAAATCTTGGATATTTGTTATCAAGTCGTTATTCCTCTCAAAAAAAGATTCCATGTTCAATGATTTGCGGCTTTGCGAGTTTATTACACGCGTTTATTTCATTCTTCTTCAACGCAAGCCCCGCCCGTGATGTCCTCGTGGATGGCTTGCGCGGCTTTTCGGCCGGCACCCATGGCGCTGATCACGGTCGCCGATCCGGTAACGATGTCACCACCCGCATACACGCGGGGAATACTCGTCCTGCCAAACTCGTCCGTGACGATGTATCCATTCTTGTTAAGCTGCAAATCGGGCTGCAAGGTGCTCGGTATGAGTGGATTTGCACTCGTACCGATGGACACGACGACGAGATCCGTCGGGATGTAAAACTCGGAACCCTCGATCGGAATCGGGCTGCGACGTCCGGACTCGTCCGGTTCCCCGAGCTTCATCTTGATGCACTGCATGCGTTGCACCCAACCCTTCTCATCGCCTTCCAATCGAGTAGGATTGCAGAGCAGGTTGAAAATGATGCCTTCTTGCTTCGCGTGGTGCACTTCCGCGCGCCGCGCGGGCAATTCTTCTTCGGATCGCCGGTACACGATGTTCACGCTCTTGGCACCGAGGCGCATGGCTGTCCGCGCGGCATCCATCGCGACATTGCCCCCGCCAACCACGGTAACCCGGTTCCCGAAGAGAATCGGCGTGTCGTATTCGGGAAATTTGTACGCGCGCATCAGGTTCGTTCTCGTCAAGTATTCATTCGCTGAAAACACGCCCTTCAAGTTCTCGCCAGGAACGTTCAAAAACCAAGGAAGGCCAGCACCCACGCCCAGGTATACGGCGCTAAATCCATCTTCATCGAGTAATTCTTTCACGGTTCTAATCTGGCCTATGACAGAATCTAAATGTATGATAACTCCTTGTGATTTCAAGAAATCGATCTCTGCCTGGACGATCCGTTTCGGCAACCTGAATTCGGGGATTCCGTAGACAAGGACCCCGCCTGGCCGGTGGAATGCCTCGAAGATCTCGACACGATACCCCAGCGCGATGAGATCACGGGCGACGGTGAGACCTGAAGGTCCAGAACCTATCACGGCGACTTTTTTTCCGGTCGTGGAAGGACATTCAACATACTGGATTTCTTGGTTTCGTTCATAATCCGCGCAATAGCGTTCCAGGTTTCCAATGGCTACCGGCTTTCCCTTTTTACCGAGTATGCATTTTCCCTCGCATTGCACTTCCTGCGGACAAACCCTGCCGCAGACCGCGGGAAGCGCGTTGACTTCCTTGATCTTTCTCGCGGCGCCGATCACGTCGCCATCCTCGATCAACTTGATGAATTCCTGGATCGGGACCTGGACAGGGCAGCCCGTGATGCACTGGGGGTTTACACACTTCAAGCAGCGCTGGGCTTCCAGCTTGGCGAGCTCGTCGGTTAATCCCAAGGGCACTTCCTCGAAGTTTCGTGCGCGTGCTTTCGGGTTTTGCTCGGGCATGTCTTGCCGGGGAATTTGCATTCGTTCGCTAGCCTTCATGTCATCCACCTAACCGGCTTATTCTGGACACCCCATTTCACACGTGTAAAATTGGTAGGCCAAGTTTTCAGCCTCCATGTAGCTGCTTTTTCGGGTAAAGAGATCGATCCAATCAACTTCATGCGCATCGAATTCAGGACCATCAACGCAAGCAAACTTCATCTTGCCACCTACTTGAACTCGGCAACACCCGCACATTCCCGTGCCATCGAGCATGATGGAATTCAACCAAACCCGTGTCGGGACGATGTCCCGAGTGGCATCGGAACAATTCTTCATCATCCTCGTGCAACCCATGAAATAGGCGCGGTCAAACGTCTCACCGCTGTCAAGAATTCTCTTGAAAACGTCTTGCACCCGTCCTTGTTCGCCCCGGCTACCATCGCTGGTTCCGATGAGGAGGTGATCGGACACGCTTTCCAGCTTCTCGGCACCATAAAGTAGAAACTCGCTGCGAGCTTCGATGCAAGACCATACTTCATTCCCAGCAGCTTTGAGCGCTCTTGCCACGGGAAATATGCCGCCGATTCCATAGCAACCTCCCCCAAGGAATACCTTGCCATAATTCTTGATTTCTGACTGATTGCCCAGGGGGCCAGTTACGCTGAAGATTTGATCGCCTGCATGCTTGGACGTCAGTTTTCGCGTGCTGAGGCCCGCCTCGAGATAGTAAAGCGACACGGTCCCCTCATCCTCGTTCCAATCGGCGATTGTGAGGGGAATTTTCTCGCCTTGCTCGTGGCCCATGAGTATCAAGAATTGGCCAGCTCGCGCTTTTCTTGCAATTTCCGGGAGATCAAGGATCATCTCGTGAATATTCGGGACGATCTGGCGATTCTGGATGATTTTTACCATATTTATCATCTTTCCTCTTCAGGAATCATCGTTCTTGTAACACTTTCAGGCGGTATTTGGCGACTTTGGCGAATCATTTTCAAATCCCGGACGATGCTCTCCAGCTCGACGCTGCGGAATCGTCGCGTGTCGGACTTGAAAGTGGATGGGGTGGTAAGCTGCTCGGGATACATGATGGGTAATATCGTTATTTTTTCTTTCTCGGGTGCCGGGCAAGCACCAAGTTTCTCCTCGATTTCAGCCCGGATCGCGTTGATGCCATTCCATTCAAATCCAGGGAAATTCATCGTGCGCCCGAGCACTTGCAAGATGGAATGATCGGGAAATGCATTGCCGGGGGAACCTGAAATTCCTTTCAAGTCACGGGTGCCTCCCATTGCCGGAATGAAGGATCCATCGATCTCTGTGAATGCTCGTGCAGGCAGCACGACGTCAGCATTCTTCATGGATGTTGATTCGTGCGTGTCGATCAAGATGGTGAATTCAGGCTGAAAAGATTCCATTGGTGAGACGCTTTCGGTCATGATCACTGCTTTTATCGATTCAAGCAATCGCGCGTTCCCGGTCGCTGGTTGTCCATCAGTAGTCGGAACAAATCCAGGGGCTAAACCCGCCATCGCGCCCATCTGGATAACGCCTAGCAAGTTGCCACCCTCCGAGAAGAGGGTGATGCCGGCCGGATTGCCTTTCAAAATCACGAGGTCCAAGGCCAGCCGGACGAGATCGCTCGATGCGCCATCATGAAATACTTCATTGCCAACGATCACGTGCAAATTGCTTGAATCAATGACGAGGCCTGAAACATCATCCACCGCTTTTTCATCAATGCCTATCAAGGACATTAAATCCGAGTCAGCGAAGGCGTCCAAGCTCTCTTGAAGGGCATCCAATCCCGTGCATCGAGTGTCGACGAACTCTTTGTCAAATTTTTCGGTTTCCAAGACGCGCTTCAAGATCAGCGCCAGGAATGCCCTGTACTGGTGCGTCCCGAGACGAAGTTCCGTGGATGCCCACCTGGATAAATCATTATTGCAGGGATCCACGACGATGATTTTTGCCCCCGCTTTTTTCGCGCAATAGATGCTGGTGGACAGCGTTGAATGGAAGAAATCATCGGAACCGATAGTGAGAATCACGTCGGCTTTTTCGAGATGTTCGGTGGAGTTGATCTGGCTCAATGAACCGAGCGATTGAATGACCGGGGTCACGATTTCCTTGATATCGTGCCGGGAAGAAATGAAAAGGTTGTTTGACCCGAATCCATCGCGTGCAAGTTTTTGCATGGCGAAGGCTGCTTCGTTTGACAGGAATGGCGAGGTCATGAACCCGATTTGTTCCGGTGCATACTCCTTTAATTTCGATGCAGCATGGCTAATTGCTTCATCCCACGTAACTGGAACCATTTGTCCTTCTTTCCTGACCAGCGGGTATCTCAACCTTGCACTTGAATTCACCAGCGCGGGGATCGCAAAATGGCCATACATGCACAAGATACCTGGATCCCCTGGTTCATCCTTCCTTGGAGAGACGCCGATTATCTTGTTAAATTTCACGTCCGCGGCTATATTGCAACCCATCTGGCACAAGATGCAAGCCCCGGATAGTTTCTCGCGGATTTGCCACCTGGTCGCTTGGGCTGATAGAGCCCCGGTCGGGCATACATCGATGCACGACCCGCAGAATTCGCAGCCGCTGTCGATATGCGGTTGATTGAATGCTGTCGAGACACGTGCTTTATTTCCACGGTTAATGAACGATATCGCGGAATATCCCCTGATTTCAGAGCAGACCCGAACGCAACGGCCGCAGAGTATGCAGAGATTATAATCCCGTTCGATCAGCGGTTCGTCTCGTTCCAATGGAATGTTCTTGTAATGGAAACCGAATCGGACGGAGTCAATTCCGAGCCTCTGCGAAATTTCCCGCAGCTCGCAAGTTTCCCGCTTTTCGCACATGCTGCAGCCCGTCACTTGTCCGGCTTTGGAGGGACATTCATCCGTGTCGCTGCAGCCATCTTTCTGGGTACACGTGAGGCAGAAATGCGGGTGTTCCGTCATGATGAGTTCGATGATGTTTTTCCTGAACTCGTCGAGCGCTGGCGAGGTGGTGTGGATGACCATTCCTGGCTGCACTGGCGTCGTGCAACTCGTCGGATATCCTTTCATGCCCTCGATTTCCACGATGCACAAGCGACAAGCCCCGAATGGTGGTAAATTCGGATGGGAGCATAGCGTTGGAATGTAAATGCCTTCAGCCTGGGCAATGTCAAGAACGGACTTTCCTTCCCATGACGTGATATCGATAGTTTTTTCATCGATCATAACTGAATTTTCCATTCAATCTCCCTCCGAAGGATAGCGATTAGTCTTGTAAATTGCTGTCACGGGGCAATTCTCGTAGCAACGACCGCATTGAATGCAAAGCTCTTGCGATATCTCGTGAACTTGTTTTTGCTCGCCTTCAATCGCCGATCGTGGGCAGTTCCGGCTGCATGAACCGCAACCATTGCAAAGTTCTTGATTGATCTCGAACCGTATCAAGTCCCGGCACACGAGCGCGGGGCACTGCCGTTTTTCGACGTGAGCAAGGTACTCGTCTTCAAAATATTTTAGCGATGTTAAAATCGGATTCGGCGCTCCTTGACCGAGACCGCACAAAGACGTGTTCTTCACGGTCTTCGCAAGTACCTTGAGGTTTTCCAAATCCTGAAGCGTTGCCTTTCCCGCCTTGATGGTTTCCAGGATTTCGAGCATTCGCGTCGTGCCAATCCTGCATGGGACACATTTTCCACAAGATTCTCGTTGCGTGAATGATGAGAAGTAAGACGCAAGGTCCACCACGCAAGTGTCAGCATCCAGCACGATCAAGCCCCCCGAACCCATGATTGAACCCGCTTGGGTCAAGGCCTCGTAGTCCAGGGGTAGCTCGCTCATCGCGGCGGGAATCATCCCTCCCGAGGGGCCACCGGTTTGAATCGCCTTGAAGACCTTGCCATCCTTGATGCCCCCGCCAACCCTCTCGATCAAGTCGACGATGTTGGTGCCCAGTGGAACCTCGATCAACCCCCGGTTCTGTATCTTTCCCACGAGGGAGAAGGTTTTCGTGCCGGGCGATTTTTCTGTACCAACTTGCTTGAACCAATCCGCGCCATTTCGAAGGATGTTGGGAATCGTGCCCATGGTTTCGACATTATTGATGGTCGTGGGTTTTCCCCACAATCCAGATGTCGCAGGATATGGCGGCTTGGGCGATGGCATGCCACGTTTTCCCATGATCGAGGCGATCAACGCTGTTTCTTCACCGCATACGAAAGCCCCTGCTCCTTGGAATATTTCGAAATCAAGGTCAAATCCGGAATTTAAAATGTTCTCCCCAGCAAGATGATAATCTTGCATCTGGGTCAAAGCACGTGTTAGTCTTTCGATCGCCAATGGATATTCGGCACGAATGTACAAGTATGCCTTGTGGGCGCCTATTGCATAAGCCATTATTGCCAGGCCCTCGAGCACCGCGTGCGGATCTCCTTCGATGAGAGACCGGTTCATGAACGCGCCGGGATCGCCTTCATCACCATTGCATATTGCGTACTTCTCTTCTCCCGGTGAAGCACGGCACGTTTTCCACTTCAATCCGGTCGGGAACCCAGCACCGCCGCGTCCTCGGAGGCCAGATTGCAAGACCAGCTCGATGACTTCATCCGGGGACATCGATAATGCTTTTTGCAATCCCAAATACCCATCCCGGGCAATATAATGATCGATTTCCCGGGGATCGATGATACCGCAATTCCGGAGTACATTACGGACCTGAATCTCGAATGCAGAGTTGATTCGCTCTCCCACGAGAGTATTCGTTTCCGGTGACAAGGAGCCAACCTTGTCATCCCTTTCAAGATCGTTATGCGCAAGCACTTGATCGACAAATGACCTAGCTTTTTCAGCAGTTATTTTTGAAAAAAAGACGGGATTATTACCATCGATCTGAACGGCAACAAGCGGTTCAAGATAACAAGGTCCAATGCAACCGGTTTCGACAAATTTCACTGCCAACTCATTTTGCTGGCAAGCATCTTGGATCTCCTCGATGGTCGAGAGGACTCCCGAGGCACGACCGCAAGAAGCAGCCCCGTAATACAGCACGACGCCCTCTTGATGCTTCAATGCCTCCCATTTTTCAATTGCCTTGGTCCTGATCTCGTCAAATTCCATCATGATGCGCTTTCCGATTAATCGTCGTATTTTTTCAAGATTTTATCAATTTCTTTTGGCGTCACGTTCCCGAAGACCTTACCATCAACGGAAATGACGGGAGAAATTGCACAGCAGCCCAAGCAGTAGACTGCCTCTAGGCTAAATCGTGCATCGGGTGTCGTGTGTCCTGACGTGATATCCAATTTTTCCTCGAGAAGTTCCAGTAACCTCGACGATCCCATCACGAAACAAGAAGTTCCTTTGCAAACAGAGATCTTGTGCCGTCCAGGCTTCTCGAAACGAAATTGCGCATAAAACGTTGCGACGCCATAAATGTGGCTTTCGGAAATCTTCAGTTTTTTTGCTAATTCGGCAACTGCTTCCCGGGATATATAGCCATACGTGTCCTGGATTTCTTGCAGCAAAGCTATTAATCCAGCCTTTTTTTGCAAGCCGTTTTCAACAATTGCATCAAATTTTGCGTCCATCATGGATTTTTAGGTGTCCGTTCTTGAATAGAATTTCGATTTCTTTTTAAAATAACGCCAATATATCGTCGTAATGAAGGAAATATTCAATTTGGAATCATCGATTTAGAAATATCTTTCGAAAAAGATATCCGATTTATCATTTGCTTTCATTTTAACTCGTTTTTACCGATTCAATTATTTTTTTGACATCTTTCAGCGAAACAAGGTATTCTTCAAGCCAATCATTATTAATGCACGCGCTTAATGCTTCATCATCATTCGTTTGCAATTTTTTCATGTATTCTTCTAATTCACTTATCACATCATCGAGAAATCCGGCATTTATCGCCTTAGCATCGTGATGTCTAATGTATGCAATGAACCATTCTACACGGATTGGTAAATAAAAGCATGTAGAACACGTGCGTTCTTGACAAGAGTTGCAAGTTGGATGACTCGGAACTTTCGTGAACGTTCCTTCCCATCTATCCGGTTCGTCGTGCATGGAAGAGCACTCGTAGTGCGTGCAAGCATAGCCCCGGGGCTTATCATGTATCTTGCAACCGTACAAGCCTTCGGTCGTGTCGAAAATCAAATGAGCGCACCTTGCAGGAATGCCGAGATCGAGTACATCGATGCCCGGCGGTGGTTTGACCTTGCAAGGCATCCCGTTTATCTTGACATAATACGTGTTGTCATCGGGCGGTAAATCGCCGAGAAATTCCCGAAACCCTTGATCGCTTTTTTTCGGCATGCAGCATGCGCCGCAACGGTAGCACGGGAATGCGTATGGCGCCGAGAAAAAAATATCGCCGGCGATCCTGGTTGATTTTTCCCGTCGTGGTACGACAAGGCTTAAAATCTTCTTTTTCAAGCCATCCAAGTCATGAAGTGCCCCGCTGGCATCGTGAGAACGCGTGTACTTGAACCATTTCACGTGCCCCTCACGGATCGCGACAAGGACATCCCGCACGTGTTGATCCTCGATGTTTTCAAATGCCCACACGAGGAAATCATCAACCGTCATCTCAGCAACATCCACGGGCATTTCCATGGATACCATGACTTTTTGATCGATGAAATGAATGGCAACGTTCATGATTTTACCACGAATACCATGACAAGATAACTAAGTTACTGGAAGCCTCGCGGCCATAAAATCAGTTTTCATTATTAGCCCGGTAAATGACTTGCATCATGAAGAAAAATGAAGCATGATTTCATTTACCAACATTTCGTATCGTAACGCTTTCCTTTTTGAAAACAAAGTCAGAAGTTTATAATGCTTAACGAGAAAAAGGCTGTAAATGAACAAGAAATTGAATTAAAATTTCGATCCAAAACAAAAAACTTAAATACATGTTCAATCATAATATGTCCGATCCGGGTGATAATGGGATGGACAAATGTTCATGTTCTTGCGATATCGACGAAAAATGCTCGATCATCGATCATCGAATTAGCTATTGTTGTCCGAAATGCAGCTATCTCGATGAAAATGCAAGGTGCGTCAGATCGGTTAAAATCGATCCATACCGAATGGTAAAGGATCTTAAGCAATATCGAAAAACTGATCGGATTCGAATCAATCATATGGATTTTCTGGATACTCTCTAACCAGATAGTGCGATTAAACACCTTGCATGTTAACTGTAGCAACAGCGATCAAAAAACGTTTTATCATATACCTTTTTTTCCGAAGTTTCTCTCTCGTGAAAATACGCCATTGCATGACAGAGTTCATGAAAAAGGTTTACTCGTGATCGGATGTGGCTGGTTCAGCGCGCTTGTTTTTTAAACTGCCACTTCCTTCAAGACACGACATGGTGAATCACGTCAAGCTTGTGCGTGGCAATTGCATGGACGGGTTGAAAACCATTGACAACGCGTCCATTGACCTGATCGTGACGTCACCACCATATAACATCAATTTAAAATCACGGAACGATTACACGGCTAATTATTTCGACGACCTAGATGAACTGTCGTACCGAGACAACATCAGGCAAGTGCTCGTCGAGCTCGCTCGAGTGGTCAAGCCACAAGGTAGCATCTGGATCAACATGAAAAGCAGGTGGCTCGATGCCGAGCTCAAGACCGTGTCAGCAACGCAAGGTTCGCTCGAACCGCCGACATGGATTCTCGATTTCACACGGGGCGGGATGCTCTTCTTGAAAAATCTTGTCATTTGGAATTATGATATCAATTCTGATACGAAAAACAACAAGTTTCACCCGCGATACGAGTTTTTTTTCTGGTTCGTGAAGGATCCCGAGAACTACAATTTTTACCTCGATCGCATCCGGGTGCCAAACAAGACCGGCGACAAGCGCAACAATCCCCTGGGTGCCAATCCATCTGACGTTTGGTACATCCCGCTCGTGAAGGGCAATTCCAAGGAGCGAAGCTTGCACCCGGCGCAATTTCCCGAGTCCATGATCGAGCGCATCATCCTGAGTTGTTCCAACGAAAACGAAACCGTCCTCGACCCCTTTTTTGGCTCGGGAACGACGTTGAAAGTGGCGATAAAACATCATCGCAATGCCATCGGATTCGAGATAGAGAGTACCTACCTGCAAAATGCCCGGGAACGACTGGAAAGGTTCATTTCGACAGAACATGTACCAAGCGAGCTGGTTATGGAAGAACTTTAGCGACCGTTTCATCAAGAGCTCGCCATACTTGCACAACAGAAAAAATAGGTGAAGAAAGAACAATTTTTATGAACCCATTCACGAAGACATTTTTTTCCTTTGTGTAATGTTAAATAGCTAATGAAAAAAATGCCTTGTGATTAAAGAACAATACATCAAACCACTCCGTCTTTTTCACGCTTTGAAACTTATCGTGAATCACAGAGACCTAGTAAAAACTTCCGCAAAATAAGAGAAAAAGAAGGATAGTTACGTGTCAATGGGCTTTTTTTCCTGAAAACATATCAACATCGATCCTTCCTACAAGGACATTAGCCAGGTCCTTCCCGATGACCTTGTCTTGCTTCACGGGCTCAGGATCCGGGTCGAGCTGGTCGATCATGATCGACAAAGCACTCGCCTTGTCATCGTTAGATTCTAGAAATGTCACGGTGCCCTTGAAATCGACGCTGCTATATGCATGGCTGCATTTTCCCGGCATATACCCTCGATCTTGGATGATTTGCCCCCAGACGATCGGATTTTCTTTCAACATATCAATTTTCTTGCCTTCAAGTGCACAATGGAAGAAAAAGCAGTTTCCGGAAGGATCATAGCCATAACTTAGCGTGACAAGGTAGGGCTCATCACTCTTGCATAATGCGATGGTCATGTATTTTTGCGAAGCGATTATGCCTTGAATCTCGTCCAAGTCCTTGATTTCCCGATCCGTTCGACGTGGATGAAAACTTAGATTCTTCTGTTGCATGATGGTGGAGAAAAAAGAGATGGATAAAAAATTGGTCATTCTTTCAACGTTTTTACCCAATCGTATACGGGCAACGTGAGTTTTTTCATGCGTTCTTTCGTCTCGTTCATGGGCGAAGGCGTCCAGTCGTCGCCGGGTTCGAAATGCCAATCCGTGATCGCCCCAAGGCGTTCCTCCTTGGGCTTGAACACGACCTTGACCGGCATATCAAACTCGGCATCCCACGGGTCGATGCCGTATAATTCGTTCGCTATTGCCGTCTTGCAACCATCAATGATGCAATAGGCCAGAACAAACGGCAATCGCTTCAAGGACGATCGGCCAGACCAACCCGCTATCGTGAACGTGTGGATGTGCCCAACAGGCTCGAGCTCTACCCATTCCGTCGCTGCAAGGTTGCAATCCAAGTGCCAGCAAACGGTGCGGGGCGGGAAGAACTTGTCGCCGCAATTCGGGCATTGTGTCGCCATGAGCTTTCCTTCGAGAAACCCCAGGAATAGTGGCGAGTTTGCCCCGTGCCGGATCGTGTAGAGCTGGTCATAATGCAACTTCGTGTTGATGCGTGTGCCATCCTCGGAAATCTCGTAACCCGTGATCGCCAATCCTGTTTCTGTCACTCCTTCCGGACGTGTGTCCACGATATTGGTGAACTTAGGTTTCTCAACCGGAGATTCCGATGATTTTATATTTTTACCTGCTGGCATTTTCAGGGCCTCCTCAAAATGAAATTCGATATGCTCGTGCCAGTTCCGGCATGGCTATTGATCAATCCAACCTCGGCATTTGGAACTTGTCCCTTGCCTGATAGGTGTTTTTTCGCAATTTGACCCGTGAGTTGATAATAGCATTCTGTGAGGGACATTAATCCTGTCGCGCCGACAGGATGCCCATACCCGAGGAGTCCACCGCCTGGATTGATGGGCAATTCGCCACCGATCTCGGCACAACCATCACGGATAAATTGTGCAACGTTGTCTTTATCCACGAGTCCTAATGCTTTGTAAATCTGGGCTTCGCTGGTGGAAAACGCGTCGTGAATTTCCATCACGTGGATTTCCTTGCGCGGGTTGGTGATGTTAGCATGCTTGTAAGCAGCCTCGGCCGCGTTCCGGCAAGCCGCGAATTCGGTCATGTCCGGGTAACCAGCTCCATATCGCTCGGTCCAGCCTGGAAAATTGATGCGATCGCCAGCACGGATGGTGCAACTAGACAAGCCAATCCCGTCGACGACGATATAACTATCGGGTGCCACCTGCTTCGCGTATTCTTCGTCGCAGATGATCACGATGGCCATGCCTCGCGTCATGAGGCAGCAATCGTATTTCTTGATCGGCCACGCCATCATGCGTGATTCAAGCACGTCGTCCACGGTGATGTACTTGTGCTCATTCCGATACCATTGCGTTTTCGGGTTTTCCATGGCATTGTTTCGATTTTTCACGGCGATATGAGCCACGTCTTCCTCGGTAACGTTGTTTTCTTGCATCCATTTGTTGGCCATAGCGGCGTAAAACAACGGATAAATCCCGCCAACCATGAGTTCGTAACGCATGTCCGATGCAAGGGCGATGAATTCGGAGCCTTGCGATTGCGAAACCGAGTCCATCGTTTCCCAGCCTATTATCGGCATAACATGGTGGTGGCCACTTTTCACGGCGAGCCATGCCGCGTAGAGTGCTGAACCGCCCGTGTTTCCTCCATTTTCGATCCTCATGTGCGGGACACCCACGAGCCCAAGATGGTCGTGGATGATCCATTCCGGCGCTAGCTGGTGGCCAAAATGGACCGAGAAATGTGAGTAAACCACGAAATCAATGTCTTTCAAGTGGAAATCGGGAACATCATTCATTATATCTCGCATGCACATGACTGCCTGTTCTTCTATCGACTCGAACCCGGTAGGGCCGTAATCGAACGGCGTTGTCGTGCCTGCGATCATGCAAACGCGTGTCATGAAAATTTTTCCTCAAAAAATTGGTAATGAATCCTTTGTCTCGGAATGATAAAAGGTTTTCAAGCAATACCCCTCGGCCTTGGACGGAATACAACCTTATATAGTTCAAGTTGAACCTAATGCCATGGATATCAAATTCGCAAATTGGGACGAGATTAATGTCGGGGACAAGGCATCCCATTCAAAAACCATAACGGAAACCGATATCACCTTATTTGCGGGAATTTCAGGCGATTTCAACCCGCTGCACGTGAATGATGCTTATGCACAAACAACCCAATTTGGCCGGCGGGTTGCCCATGGCGGGTTATCGTTTTCCATTATTTCCGGCCTTCTTGGCATGAAATTACCTGGGCCAGGAACGATGCATGTTTCACAAAAACTGGATTTTCGCAAGCCGGTATTTGCAAGCGACACGCTAACCGCGCGAGCAGAAGTCATTGAAAAATTCACGAAAAAGGAAGGAACGCTCAAATTCCTCCGGATCAAGACAGACGTCTATAATCAAGACGACATCCTCGTTACCGAGGGGGAGGCTCTCGTTATTATTTTGTAAGCATCTAAAAAATCTTTATTGATATAATGGCAAAAAAATCGATAATAAATGAAGAAAGAGGGAACTGAAACGTCAAATAAACCACCGACTTCATTAAGTGGAATCAATACTACTTTCCGAGGCAATAAATTTACATGGGAACTCAATTCTAGCAGTCAATTAACGCTTAATGGAATAGTCGAGTTATTCTCATGCACTAAAGGGACTCCGAAAATATCTATTATGGCTGTTGCAAATGGCACGTTAAAACCTTTCGAGGAACGTGCTCCCATTATCATATTTGAAGGCGGGCTCGCTCTGGGCAGAACTGTTTTTGATCCAAACCGCATCGTCTCAGTGCGCCAAATAAAAAAATTTGGGGTATCGGGTATAATTTTCAATTATCAGGAAGGGACTCAATCACCCGAGATCTCTATTGGACCAACCATGGAAACTGCTCAAAGTCTCATAGCCTTATCAAAATCAAATACAAAAATGAAAGATTTGCTGACGGTCTTTCCTATGATCATTGAAACGGCAAAAAAACTTCCCCTGGTGAGAGCTCAAGAAACACAACAGCGACAAGCACACCAGCAGCAGCTCCAAGCGGAACAAGACGCAGCAATGGAATCAAGTCGAATGAATAAACTCAAGAAACTCGTGAAAGTTTCCGAGAAGCTAAAGATCTCGCAGATGGCTCAGATTCTCAACATGGACGAAGCAAAGTTGTACGATCGCATCGTCGATTGGGCCGCGGATTTCGGTTTTACCATCGATGAAGACGTCGTGAAATTTAGCGGAGGCCGCAAGGACGATTTCATTGCCTCGATGAACAATGCATTTGCTGACTGGAATAAAAAAACCGAGACCAAGGATGGAAAGTTGGAATAGCACTTTTTTTCTCGCATCCAAATTCACAAGAGACGCATTACCTTCGGAAGGCCTTGTCAGTTCAAGCAAGATATAAAATCTTACAATATAAAAAGATTAATGATCGACAAGAGTAACTAAAAGTCCTTCATTCTGGATAATCATTGCAATTTATCAACAAAATTTCACGATACATCTCTCTGCATCAAGTTAAAGCCTTATTTGAACGGTTCACGTCAAATTTTGAACCAAGGTTAATAGGGATGAAATTTGATCACCTTCATCATGGACGAAGAAAATAACCTCCGGCTAAAGATCGAGAAATTTTTTAATGATAATCCAGAGGAACCCTTTAGTGTTTCACAGATTGCAAATAATTTTAATTTCAAGAGAAATACAGTTCATTATCACTTGAAGATTCTGAAAGAACGGGCTTTTCTCTGCCAAAACGATAAGGGAGACTATTTTCTTCAGCGAGAAACGGAGAGTGATTTCGTGAAATGCACGCTTGGGAAGCGTTTCAAGCAAGTTTTCACCGCGTTTCTCATATCCAGCATCGTGCCTATTTTTCAAGCATGGTTGTGGAAAGAATATAACAAGCTGTCGAAGGATATGGCTGAATTAGGGACTAGAAATGGCTCGATCGAAGTATCCAAGGTATCCAACTACTTTAAAACTGCATCGCGATTAACTCTAGCATTTTTTGCATCTGTTATTTCGTACGTGACGTATTACGCGATATTCCTGATAATTAGAACTTGGAGAATTCCCGTAGTTTACGCGACGGTGATTGATGCATTAGCCGCGATTTTAATGGCGATTTTGGCGTGTGGAATCAGCGTTATCTTGCGAAAAGCATGGAACGCTGCTCTCGCGTCATCCATTGCAAATAATGTTACCAAGAAAGACATCTCGCTCGTGGTGAGCGGCGTGAATTGCAACATTGTTTCTTCAATAATGATAACGATTTTCTTTTCAACGCTTCCCATTTTTATTTTCAATTATCCTCTCAGTTTAGTCGGGAAAATCTCGCAATATCCCTCCTTTATTGCATTATTCTTATCGGACGGAGTATTGGTACTTGCGAGTATCATAATTGGGTCGATTGGACTAGCCAACCAGGCAAAGGGGATATTCTCTTTAGCTCGAAGCTTGCAATCAGAAATTTCTTAGTTTATTTACAGGCACGAGCAAATATTTACGACTAAGATGGCACGGCAGCGTCAAAACCGTTCTTTATTTAATTTAACAAACTCTAACTATAAGCATTGCCAATCTTGGACAAGAAGCCAAGAATTAGCCGGGCGGGTCGTTAGAGGAAACCCGCGGATGATCG
>Ga0209039_10002458_pt1 | contig 15681 bp, 9 predicted proteins | sample BogFormECP12_OM1_FD_188238 | JGI IMG/M metagenome (GOLD analysis project Ga0209039, IMG submission 188238) | Bog forest soil microbial communities from Calvert Island, British Columbia, Canada - ECP12_OM1 (SPAdes) (version 2) | ecosystem: Environmental > Aquatic > Freshwater > Wetlands > Bog ... | reverse complement strand
TCGGGCTGAGCCTCATCGCGTTCTCGATCAGCGGCGCGGCCTCATACGGATAACCGGCCGACGCGAGGGCGAAACACGCCATGGTCGCCACGTCCGCAGAGCCGGGAGCCAATTGCACGGCCCGTCTGGCGGAGGCGGCGGAGGCGTCGAACTGCTCCTGGAGCATGAAGGCCAAACTCTTATTTGTGTGTGCGTCCGCGTTATCCGGATCGAGTTCGAGCGCCTTCTTATTCTGTTCGATGGTGACATCAAACCGCCTCGCCTGGTAATACGCTTCGCCCAGGGCCGAGTTCAGTAGTGGACTGATCGGATCCAGTTCGACCGCTTTTTTCCTCTCTGCGATCGCCTCGTCCGATTTGCCCATTGCAGTAAGGTAGTAGCCGTAAAACTGGTGCGCCGTGGCATATCCGGGTCGCAATTGTAAGGCTCTTTCAAGCTCCTTCCGCGCCTCGGGAAAATTCCGCTCGTAAACTAGCTCAGAATAACCTAGCGGCACGTGCGCCTCGGCAAGTGTGCTGTCGAGTTCGAGGGCCTTCCTTGCCGCAGCTTCGGCTTGCGGGAATGCTTCTTGGGGCGTCAGAGTTGAGTATGGTGCCGACCCCAGCAACTCGTAGCAGTCGGCGAGGCCAGCATAGGATGGCGCGTAGGTCGGATCGATTTCAATGGAATGTCGGAACAGGGCGATTGCCTTTGCGAAGCCGTCTTCCGTGCGCTTGTTCCAGAAATAACGTCCTTCCAGGTATGCCAGATAGGCTTCGCGATTGACCTGACGGATCGGCGGCTGAACGCGAGGCAACTTGTTGAGGACTCCACTTGCAATGGCGCTGGCGACCTCACCCTGGATGCGCAGCACATCCTGCAAGTCGCGTTCGTAGGCCTCACCCCAGACCACGGTATGGTCGCTGACCTGAAGCAATTGCGCCGTAATCGCAACCCTCTGTCCGGAAACGCGCACACCGCCTTCGAGAACGTAGTTGGCACGGACGTCCTTGGCGATGCGATCGAAGTCACTCGAGGCATAAGCCGGGCTCAGTCGGATGACGCCCATTTCATCGGGATGAAGCTGCCCGAGCCTGGTGATCATTTCCTCGGTGAGTCCGTCAGCGACAAAGTCCTGGCCGGGATCGCCACTCATGTTCTTGAAAGGCCGGACGGCCAGAGTCATCTTGGCTGTAGGGGGCCAAATCCTGTTGTGAATCTGGGACCAGAAAACGCGGAGCGGTACCGCCGCTCCTAGAACAACGAGGAGCAGCAAGACGGCGAGGCGCCGGAGACGATCGGGCCGAGCCTTCTTATCCGTCTTGTCAGACAGATCCGCGGCAGGAGTTGAATCCACAAGGTTCGAATTGGAGGAATCGGCACCTGCATCCGGCTTGTCTTCCTGGTCGTCGAGCTTGCTCTGGCTTTCCTGCCACCAGGCGTCCAATTCCGATTTGTAAGCGAAGACAGTGCCCTGTTTGCCGTGAGCAAGGCGGCGTACGGGCAAACCCGAGCTTTTCTCCCAGCGCTGGACGGTCCGAACTTCTTTCTTGAGGTAGGCTGCAATCTCCTTCCAAGAGTCGAGTCGGTCGTTAGTTCGGTCCTGTGATGTCAATCGCGCCTGTGTGGGGTCCCCACTCATCGTACCTGGCCTCAAGAACCTATGCTGCGCTGTGGCCGAAAGAATACTCTGCTTGTCCGTGGTAGTCCAATCCCCGTTGGTAGGCGTCACAGAAACTTGGCCCATGGTTGTCCTCCGGCATAACGAGTCAGTGATCCCAAGCAGGCTAGTGCGAATTCGCGCAGCGAAATCATTTCATCGCCGGGCCCCAGAGCTCCGGCGAATGCACCCCTCCAAGAAACCCCATGAATTCCTTACCGCGCCAGGTTGGATTGGACGGGCGCACAAGAGAACCTATGTCACTGGCTCGGAACGACTGGACAAAGTTTACCAGTCCGCATTTCGAATCAATCCACGATACCAGCACTACTTCTCACCCACCATGCTTACTGACGGGAACGGCGAAATTGCTGCTGATCTGCAGGACGATATCAGTAGTCCAGTTTTCTTAAGGAATAGAACAGAACAACTGGTCGCCAGGGGTAAATAGTCGAGTAACGTCTCATCTTACTGTCCCGGGCCGACTACAGACTCAGACTCGTCGCACGGCCTGTGGAAATCAGACTGCCCTGCCCAGCCCCCATATTGTTGCCGGGGCCCCGGCTAAACGCGACAACCCCCAAGGTTTGTTCGTTATGACGCAGGATGTCGCATATTGTCGCTTGCGTGGTTCTTGCCGGGGTTGTACTCACCTTAGAGCGGCTGTTGTAGCCATGTTCGGAGCTCTTGCTGGAAGCGGACGGCGCACTGCGGATCTAAGTGCTGACGTGGCAGGTTTTGATTTCGGTCCGCGGAGCAGCAGGGGTACCGGGGTGATTTCGGGTTCAAGGTCCCGACAGAGGGACTCCGTCGGGGTGGGGGACACAGCAAAGTGAGCGTTTCCAAATGAAGGTTTCTGACTTTAGCGGGAAGCAGTGGCGGGTACTGTTGATCCTAATGCTGGTCAACTTTGTGAATTATGTTGACCGGCAGATTGTCTTCTCGCTGTTTCCATCCTTTCGTCGTGAATTTGGCCTTAGTTACTTGCAACTTGGCTATCTGGCGACAGCTTTCACTGTGGTGCTCTCGCTGGCCAGTTTCCCCTTGGGTATGGTGGCCGATCGGATTTCACGGCGAGCCGTGATCAGTGCCGGGGTGCTGTTTTGGAGCGGCGCGACGTTCTTCAGCGGATTGGCGGGCTCGTTCCGTGCCTTGTTGATCGCAAGAGGAATGGTCGGTATTGGGGAAGCGGCCTACACGCCGGCCGGTGCGGCGGTGATCAGCGCGTCTTTCCCGCGAGAAGTACGGGCCCGGGTGCAGGGAGCTTTCGACGCGGGCATGTTCATCGGAGGGGCAACGGGCATCGCTTTGGGTGGGGTTATCGCCGCGGCCTTCGGTTGGCGCTCGGCCTTTTTTCTGGTCGGGATACCGGGAGTCGTCCTGGGTGTTACTGCCCTGCGGTTGCCCAAGTCGGTAGTCGGCGTAACGAAAGAATCTATGCCCGTGGGTGAACTGTTACGGGTGCCGGCTTTCCTGGCGCTGCTGGTCAGTGGCTGGTTCTCCAGCTTTGCCGGATATGCCTATGTTGCCTGGGGTCCTGAGTTGGTACAGGACTACAAAGGATTCAGCGCACGGCAAGCAGGCTTGGCCCTGGGGCTAACAATCGTGTTGGGGGGCACAATTGGCATCGCAACCGGCGCATACCTATCAGACTTGCTAGCGAAGCTGCGCAGTTGGGGACGAGCCGCGATCGTCCCGATCGGTTTTGTGCTGGGAGCGCCGGCAATCTATTTTTCGCTGCACTCCAGTGGAAAAATTCATTTTCTGCTGTTTTTCGGATTGGGGGCATTCTTCTTGAGTTGGTATCACGGCCCCCTGACCGCCACGATCCACGACCTGGTTCCGCCGCGCGGGCACGCGACGGCCTTAGGCTTTTACTGCCTGTTCGTGAACCTTTTCTCCATGGCCCTTGCGCCGGTTGTGATTGGGAGGCTGGCGGACCGCTACGACCTGATCACCGCCCTGCACATACCGATTCTTGCGCAACTGGCGGGAGCGGCATTTTTCGTGGTGGTGATTCAGTGCATTCGGCACGACGGGCTCCGTCATCCAGTGCTTGCACGTCATTGGGATGACGCACCTTGCGCGCTGACGCCAGGAGTTGTCTTGGCGTTTGAGGAACCTTGATCGGGGATGAACACTCCCAGCAGCATTTCCCTGGGGAAAAACTTCGGCAGTTCAAGGAGAAACTCCATGGCCCAAGCGGCACAGTTGCCCATCATCAGTCATTACACTGCATACAAACCCCGGCCTTTCACGCGCCAGGAGCGTGACACAACCACAATTCTCTACGGCGGCCTCACCTGGAAGCATGAGCGGCTGATGCAAGGAGCGCTTCGTAACCTGAAGTACAACGCCGAGCCGCTGCCCAACATTGCCCGCGAAGACCTCGATGCGGGCAAGGAGTTGATCGATGTGGGAGCGTGCTGTCCCACGATCTTCACTACCGGAAGCCTGGTCAACTTTCTGAAGAAGGAAGTGCAGGAACACGGCGAGGACGAAGTGAATCGCAAGTTCGTCTACCTCACGGCGGGCGCGTGCGGACCATGCCGGTTCGGGCAGTACCACGAATCGTACGCCATGGCGCTGGACGGGCTGGGGTTGCGCGACTTCCGGCTGTTCTTGCTGGCGCAGGACGAACTCGACCAAGGGCTGGGCAACGGCGGCGGTCTCGACATCAATATGCCCATGAGCCTGGGTCTGATCTGGTCGATTCTCTGTGGAGACCTGGTAACCGATCTGGAGTATTTGACGCGTCCTTACGAAGTCGACCCCGGGCAGACGGATCTGGTGCTGCGCGAATGTGTGGAGCAGATGTACGACGTGTTCCTGCACCGGCCTGATCATGGCAAGAAATATGCGACGTTGGCCTGGCATCTGTTGAGCAGCTATTTCACCCGTGCCCTGCGCGACGTCCGCAGGAAATGGGACACCATCGAGGTGGACCGTCTGCGGGTGAAAGCGAAAGTCAAAATTACCGGAGAGTTCTGGCTGCAGACACACGAAGGCGAAGGCAACTACAACATCAAGCGCTGGGTGGAACAGGAAGATGCGGAAGTGATTCCGCCGCCGGTCGCGGTGTGGCTGCACTACTTGTTGCACCCGACTATTCGCAAACTGGAGCACCGCAACAGCAAGAGCAAACACCCGAAGGCCGAGAACCTTGCGCTGCACGCGCTCGAACGCATCTATCGCGGCACCTACAACCGGTTCCGCAAGGCGCTGGCGAACTTGCCGCACGAACTGCCAGACCAGGAAGAACTCAAACGGCTGGCAGAGCCGTTCTACCACTTCGAACTGCGCGGCGGCGAAGGGCACATGCTGATTGGTAAGGCGCTGCATTCCTACCACCACAAGACGGCGCACATGATCTGCGAGCTGTCGCCGTACTCGTGCATGCCGAACACGATGTCGATTGGATCGATGGCCAACGTCGTCGGAAAATATCCCGATTTGCTCTACGCTCCCATCGAAGTCAAGGGCGACGCGGAAGTGCACGCGCTTTCGCGCTGCCAGATGATCCTCACGGAAGCAAAGAAGCGCGCTCAGGCGGAGTTCGAGAGCGTGATCGATAGAACCGGGCTGAGCGTCGAGCGTATTCGGAAATACGAAGAGCGGCACCCGGAAGTGCGGAGGGCCACCTATTACGTGCCTCATCGTGGCTACGCCGGAACCGCGGCCAATTATGTAATGCATCTGGCCTACGACAAAGGATTGGCACGGGCCTGAGAACAGCAACGGGCAACCGTTGAAGTGTGTTGGCAAAGCGTGACGAGGTCGAACTATGGCAGGTGAAGGTTTCATCCAGATTCAACCGCTCGAGCACGACCCTTCACTCATCAAACCGGCGCCAGCCCCTCTGGTATCGACGGGCACGGCTAAAATCTGTGGCCTCGATGTGGGAAGCACAACCTGCAAGTACTCGATTGCCCAGGCATCCGGGGAATTGCTGGGTCAGGCGTACGAACGCCACAACACCAAGCAGGCGGAGAAGGTCCTCGATTTTCTGACCCGTATGGAAAAAGAGCACGGGTTCACACCCGAGGTGGACCGTGTCTTCTTCACGGGATCTGGCGCCGGGCTCATCGCCCCTTTGGTAGGCGGGAAGGTGGTGCAGGAAGTCGTGGCTGTCGCCGCTGCCGTCGAGAAGGTTCATCCTAATGTGCGCTTCGTCAGCGAAATTGGTGGCGAAGACATGAAGACGATTTTCTTCAGCGGCGACGGCCCCAGCAAAAGCAAGCAAGTGCTGATGCAGAGCGCGTGTTCCGGTGGCACCGGAACCTTCATCGAAAAGACCGCCAGAAAGCTTGACATCCCGACGGAACAACTTTCGAAGATGGGTTACGAGGGATACACGCTGCACAAGATCAGCAGCAAATGCGGCATTTTCGCCGAGGCTGACGCGAACACGCTGCTGAAGGCTGGGGTTTCGGTCGAGGAGATCATTGCTTCTTTGTTCGAAGCGGTTGTGTATCAGAACTTGGCGACGCTCACACGCGGCAACACGCCCTTGCCTGAGATTCTTCTGCTGGGAGGGCCCAACCTGTTTTTCAAAGGGCTGCAGGAGGCGTGGCGCTACCATCTCGGCAAAGTCTGGAAAGAGCGCAAGGTCGCAATGCCGGATGACCGCGGCCCAGAGTCGCTCATCTGCGTGCCCGACGATGCTCTCTACTACGCCGCGCAGGGCTGCATCGAAGTCGGACGGCGAGATTCGCCGGCAGTCGGCATCTACTTGGGAACCAAGAAACTGCGCTGGTGGATTGAAGAGGGACAGTACGAGGAGAAAAAGAAAATCGGGCGCGGCGGACTGTGGAGCGATCCGGCCGAACTACAATCGTTTCTCGAGCGCTATTCCGAGCCCGGTGGAAAAGGGAACGGCTGCACGGAAGCGGCAAAGAGCAAAAGCAACGGACACGAAAGCGGCAACGGAAACGGACACTGGAAGGGCCAGTGGAAAGCCCGGCGCATTTCGCGACTGCAACTTCCCATCCCCGGCAAGACCAGCAGGCTCGGGCCGGTCGTGGTGGGCTGCGATTTCGGTTCGACGACCGCCAAGGCTGTCTGCATGTCGCCAGACAAAGACTTACTGTTCTCTTGCTACGCGCTGAGCCGGGGCAATCCAATCGACGACGCCAAGAGTCTGTTCCGGCAGGTTCGCGAAGCGGTAGGAGACGGAGAGATTCTGGGCCTTGCCATCACCGGCTACGGCAAAGACCTGCTGAAAGATATTCTCGGCGCCGACTGCCCTGTGGTGGAAACGATCGCGCACGCCAGCGCCGGCCTGCACTACTTCCCGGACGCGGACTGCATCTGCGACGTGGGCGGTGTTGACGTCAAGATCATGATCCTGAACAACGGCGCCGTGACGGATTTTCGCCTGAACTCGCAGTGCTCGTCCGGCAACGGCGCATTTCTCCAGGGCGTCGCGGAACGCTTCAATATTCCCATGAGCGAAATGGCGGACGGCGCTTTCCGCGCTCAGGCTATGCCACAACTCTCGATGGGATGCGGCGTCTTCCTGCAGAGTGACATCGTCAATCAACAGCGCAAGGGCTGGCAGGCGGAAGAAATTCTTGCCGGGCTGTGCGCGATCCTTCCGCTCAACGTTTGGATCTACGCCGGCGGCCTGAACAACCTGCAGCAGGTGGGCAAGAAGTACATCCTGCAAGGCGGTACCCACAAGAACTTGGCGGTGGTGAAGACGCAGGTGGACTTCATCATGAAGAAGGTTCCGGGTGCGGAGGTGGTGGTTCATCCGTACTCGGGCGAAGCGGGGGCGATTGGCGCGGCTCTGGTCGCTCTCGATTGGTGGCAGGGCGGCGGAGAATGCAAGTTTCGCGGTTTCGAGGCGATCGAGAGATTGACCTATAAGACCGCGACCTCCGTCGACACCGTCTGCCACTGGTGCCCTGTAACGTGCCAGCGCAGCTTCATCGACGTGGAACTGGAGGGTGGAAAAGGCCGGGAGTGGAGCAAAGTCCCTCTGGACAAAGGTTGGGAGCGGGTGATCGTGAACAACTCCTGCCCCAAGGGACTGGTGGAAGATTTGAACGAAATGAAAGTCATCAAGATCGGGATGGAGAAAACGAAAAATGCGTTTCCCAACGTTGCCGATTTGGTCCGCAAAGAAGCGTTCCGTCGCGTCGCCACCTAAAGATCGCTCGCAGGTGCGCGTCGGAATTCCGAAGGTGCTGAACATCTGGACGACTCACCAGTTCTGGGTGGGCTTCCTGAAGTCGATCGGCATTGAATCGGAGAACATTGTCTTCAGCTCCGATACTTCCGAGGAGCAGGGGCGCGAGTTCGGCAAAGGGCGAGGCACCGTCGATTGCTGCTACCCGGTCAAGTGCATCAGCGGGCATTACGGCGAATTGGTGTTTGGACAAAAGAAGAAGATCCATATTCTCCTGAGCCCCATGATTCACTCGTTGCCCTCAGTTCTGCACGGGCACGTCGTCGACACGGTTACGTGCACTCGCGTGATGGCCGGTCCCGAGAATATCAAGGCGGGATTTCTGAAGGAGTGCGACGTTTTCGGCGAGAACGGCATCACCTACGCTTCCCCGTTCGTCAGCCTCGGCGACCGGCACATGGTCACCGAGCAACTCCAAACTTCGCTTAAAGATGTATTCAACCTCGACCTGGAAGAGACGGAACGCGCGGTCAAAGCGGGATTTGAGGCCCTCGACAGCTTCACGGCTAAAGCCAGACAGCAGAGCCGGGACATTCTGACCTGGTGCGCGAAGAATCAGAAACCCTGCATTCTCGTGCTGGCGCGTCCGTATCACATGGATACGGGGATCGGCCATGAAATCGAGGGAGACTTGCAGGCACACGGTTATCCAATCCTGTGGTTGCAGTATCTTCCCAGCGATGACGACCTGATGAACTGGCTGTTCGAAGCCGATCTGCAGATGGGAAGGATCAAGAGCCCGTTCGACATTTCTGATGTGTGGACTTCGTCCTACAGCAGCAACACAAACGAGATCATGTGGGGTGCAAAAGTGGCCGCGCGCTGTCCGTGGATCACCTGCGTGATTCGACTTTCCAGCTACGAGTGCGGCATGGACCAGCCGACCTACACACCGACACAGAAAATCGTGGAAGCAACCGGGACCCTGTTCTTCAAGTTTGGTGACCTGGATTCCACCAAACCGGCCGGAGGCATCAAGATACGTATTGAAACCATCGTCCACTACTTGGCGAAGTACTCGCAAAAGATCATGCAGCAGAAGCTGGAATGGTTGTCGCCGAACTGTCCGCTCGGCGAACTTCCTCCGTTCATGCAGCCGGATGCGATGCAGGAAGAGGCGGGCGCGGGCGCGGCACATTCACTCTCTAATCGCGTTTCATGAGGTTCAGAGCAGGAGCCAATGTTCTTCGAATCGCAGCTTATATGAATCGGCACGACTCCATCTTCCTGGGACTCTTGCTGTTGTGTCTGTGCGGCTTGGTGTACTGCTGGGTCTGGTGGTTAAGGATCGGACGGCGCCAGCCGGGAAAGCGCACGCGCAGATCAGTAGCGGCGCTGGGGTATGGCACTTTGTTGCCCCTGCTCCTCATCGGGCTGGTCCCCAGGTGTTACATCCCTCTGGGTGAGAACTTGATCGTTGGACTTCCGTTCGTTGCGACCGGTTTGATCCTGGCGTCGATGGGAGAAGGAAAACTCCGATTGCTGCTGGCGGTGTACGCGTTGATGTGCTTTCTGGTGTTCGTTGTGGAGGGTCCGTCTTCGCCTTCTGACAGGAGGCCGAAGACGAATCAAACGGCAGGCGAACCAAAAGGTTGCCAGCCTGGTGGGCTCTGAGACGAGTCACGAAATTTCCGTAAAGAATCGGGGAAATCATGAAAGTTATTTCTGTGATCTTGATTTCGGCCCTTGCAGCCGTCCTCTGCGGCTGCGCGCCGGCTGTCAGCGTCCGTCCCCTCTACACCGATGCAGACCTGAAGCATCCCATCGTCGAGCCGCGCATCGAGGGCGAATGGGTTTCACCCGATCTGGATAAAGTCGGCACCGACGACGAGATTATGTTTAAGTGGAAGATTGCGCCCCCTGAGCGGCCGGGGGAGCCCACCATGGCCTCTAACAGCGCCTACCATGTGGAACTCCGTCCCGGCAAACCAGATCCCGGGAAAGGCGATCAGGTCTTCAGCTATGACGTCCGGCTCGTCGCCATTGGCGGCAAGCTTTTTTTCGATGCCGACTTTGTCGGGGTCGTAGATGGTCAAGCGAAGATCGGTCCCGAAGACTACCCCGGTCTGGTGGGAGGACATCTCATCGGGCGCGTTTGGGTTCATTCTGATTATCTCCGAGTCGCACTCCTCGATTCGGAATGGATGAAAGACAATTCGCCGGACACCTTCCAGGAACTGAAGGGTGATAACGCCATCATCACTGCTTCAACCCAGGAGCTTCGTGATTTCCTGCTGCGCAATTCTGACAATCAAGAAGCGATGGGGCTCAATCTCTATCTCTGCCACCTGGGAACGGACTGCGCAGTGCGAGCGTTTGATGACCTGATCTCGATACATCCGAGAGATGATGACTTACTCAAGCAAGCGGGACATGTTTTTCTCGGGCGGGGGAATTATCCGAAGGAGTGAAAAAAAGGCAGGATGCCGAGGATTTTGTCGTTGCGGCCAAGCATAAACACCTGGTTGAGTTGCTCGACGTTTGAAGCCACGTTGTAATGCGTGAGCATGACTCCCTTCGGATCGCCTGTACTGCCACTGGAGAAGATGATGGTGGCGATGTCATCAAGTCGTGGCTTTTGTCTGCCGCCGAGGGACTTTTCGATAAGCCGGATCGGCAAAAACCAGGACACACAGGCTGCTGTCACGCGTTCCAGGGACCGCGGCTTGTCCGCGAGATCCTCCAACATAAATGCCTGCGCCGGTGGTTGGATGTGGACGCGCTCCAGAAAGGCCTTCGATGTAATTACCGTTTGTAACTCGCATTGTTTAGCGCACGAGGCGAGAACCTCGTCAGAAGCCGTGTAGTTCAGATTCACTGGGATCTTTCCCATCAGAAGCGCAGCCAGATTCGCAAGCGCACCGGGAACCGAAGGAGGAAGCAAAATGCCGACCATCTTTTGGTCGCGCCAAATCGGGCGCAAACGTCGCGCGAGGAAGATCGTGCGAGTGAGTGCACCCCCAAAGCTCAGCTTTGGTGTACGCCCATCGGCCATCGCAAAGCGAAATGGATGTCGACGAGCCGTCTGTACGAACGAGCGGTGCAGCGGCCGCATGTAGTGTTTGCGGAGTTGGTAGGCTTCAGTGCTAAGTTCCTGCACCGCCTGGCGCACGTTCTGAGCGCTACTGGTGGAAGGCATTGGCTTGCCGAAAGTCACAGTAACCGGGTATGGGATTTTGCGTGGTAACTTCCACAGGAATTTCCCGCGTTCGAAGCTGAATATTGAGCCCCATACTCCGCCTAGATTTGTCGGAATGATCGGAACATCCACGCCTTTGACAATTCGTTCCATGCCGGGCCGGAACGGGAGCATCTGTCCGATCCGGGTCATCTGGCCTTCGGGGAAGATGCATACGATTTCTCCGTCCCTCAGCGCTTGCGTTGCCGTGCGAAGCGAGGTGATCATCTCGCGCGGCCGAAGCTGCGATGAAATTGGAATCACTCCCATGATTTTGGCGAACGGCTTCACCAGCGGGTGGTCATAGGAGCCCTTGAACATAAGAAACCGAATCGGCCGGTCGACGGAGGCAATTAACAGGACTGCATCGACCATCGAAACCTGATTCGGCACTAGCGGCGCTCCACCTTTTGAGGGAACGTTTTGCCGCCCTTGCAGATGAATTCGATACAGAGTATGAGTCGCGATCCACAATAAGAGACGGAGCAAAGCATCAGGCAGCAGGTACAAGACATAGATCGTTGCCGCGACGGTTACCAGAGAAGCAGATAAGAAGATCGAGGGCGGACTGAAGTGTGCGTAGTGCTGGAAGGAAAAGTAAACACCCGCCGCTCCGCCGATACCAACAAACGAAAGCAGGTTCGCGGCAGCAATCACGCCGCCTTTGTCCTTTTCGTCAGGGCGGTGCTGAATCAGAGCATTGACTGGGACAGCGAAGAAACCGGCCGAGAAGCCAAGAGCGGCGAGCAGTATCAGCACATGCGCGAACGGCAGATTCCGGGCGGAAAGCAAAACTCCGAACAGAGTCATGCCGACGGAGCCGAGCGGAATCAATCCGTATTCGACTTTGCCGCTAGAGAGATAACCCGCTGCGAGGCTGCCGAAGCCGATGCCAATCGCGACTGCAGCTTGCAATATCCCCGTACGCGTGGAACTGCTGTGCAGCACGTCCTCGCCATAGAACACGATATTGGCCGTCAGCAGGGCGCCGAGAAACCAGAAATATGTGTTACCGAGAACAGCCAGCCGCTGCACTGGCGATGTTGCGCGGCGTCTCGCTGAACTTGTACATCAACGAGACCTGGCATGGGATCAGCGTCCGGCTCCTTTCGCTGGCGGTCGTTACCGTTGTGATGTATGCGCTCGCACAAGTCATCCGCATGCCGCAGGAGTGGCGCAATCGAGAGTTCCACCACATTTACTCGTGGGCCGCCTCAGCGCTGGTTTCACTGCTCATGTGGTACGAGTTGCGGCCTTTGAGCGTGGCAGTCGGTTGGGCAGTTTTCGGACTCGTTCTCTTTGAATACGGGCTACTACGCAATACGAGGCAGTTTAGGTTCCAGGCATATCTTGCATTGACGTCAGCATTCGGGCGGATCTTCTTTGCGAATCTTGCAGCCGGCAATCCAGGCGAGTTCTGGGGACCCCGGATCTACACAGTGCTGCCACTCACGCTGATTTTCTTCTTCGTGTATGCGCAGCTGGTCACGGACCAGGCAACCGTGCGCGACGACCGCCGTCTGCACTTCGATCACCTGCTTGGTTATCTCGGGACGGCCAGTGTGATTGCTCTGCTGTATTTCCAATTTGCGAATGATTGGCTGGTTACGATGTGGGCCGTCGCGGTATTTGTTCTCTTTGGAATGGCCCTGTTGCTGGATCGGGCGATCTTCCTGCACCAGGGCATTCTTCTGACGATCGGCACGTGCGTCCGCGGCGTCATGCATAATCTTTTCGGTGCGAGCTATTTCAGTGGAGGCGACTGGACCGGACGCTATTTCGTGTTGGGTTCGGCTGTGGCCGTTCTCTTGGCATGCCTTCCATTCGCGTTTCGTCTGCGTGATCGCCACAAAGGACAGACTTTCCCGATTCGCTGGATGGGCGTCCTGGTGCGGCATCCGGAACAGTTCATGTTCTTCGCACCGATGCTCCTACTCACTCTGATGCTCGCACTCAAGATGCGTGCCGGCATGGTCACGGTCGCGTGGGGCATCGAAGGAGTCCTGATCATTCTGCTCGCCCTCGCGGTTAATGAGCGCAGTTTCCGGCTGACCGGGTTAATCCTGCTTTTGGTTTGTGTGGGCAAAATCATCTTGCCCGACGCCTGGGGACTCGCTCCCCGTGATCGTTACATCACCTTCATCATTCTTGGGGCAGCGCTGCTGCTGGTATCGTTTCTATACAGCAAGTACCGCGAAACCATCCGGCAGTTTTTATGAAGCGCATCGGCGCATTTATCGTCGTGCTCTTGATTGGTGTATTTGCGCTTTACTTTACCGAACGCCGCCACGACTCCACCCCCGTTTCGGCGAACGCGGTGGTAGAAATCGCCGCCGACGCGCAACGCGATTTGAGCCAAGTCCCTATGCGGCTGACGCGTCTTTCCGATGAGGAAGAAATCGCGGTCGGCGATGAACTGGCGGGGAAATGGTCGATTGACAGTGCCCAGTTGAGCGCCGAAGAACTTGCGCTGGACAGTTACGTTCGCCGTGTGGGGAGCGCTGTGGCATCGCATGCTCACCGGCGCCTTCCTTATTCCTTCCATCTTCTGCCGAATCGCAACATGATTAATGCGTTTTCTCTTCCCGGCGGCGCGGTTTATGTTGGGGAGGGCCTGCTGGATTTGATGACCAGCGAGGATGCATTGGCAGCTGTCCTCGGCCATGAGGTGGAACACATCGATCACTACCACTGTGCCGAACGCGTGCAGATCGAAGCCAAGCTGCGCAATCTGAAACTCGGAGTTATCGGTGCATTGGTGCAAATACCACTCAGTGTGTGGGAAGCCGGCTACAACAAAGATGAAGAATTAGAAGCCGATCGAGAAGGAATGCGGCTTGCAGTTCTTGGCGGCTACTCGCCCTATGGGGCCGTAACTCTATTCGAGAAACTTGCCAAGCTACACGATGAATACATCATCTACGCGCAGAGCCCGGAAGAAGAACTTTCGGAACTGGCCATTCAGAGCTTGGAAGGATACTTCCGTTCACACCCTCTGCCGTCTGAGCGCCTTGCCCAGGCGAATGCCTTAATTGCGCAAGAGGGCTGGCAGGACCGCAAGGTGCAAAAGCCTTTCCGCGTCGAGTACGAAGTGCACAATGGCAAATATGTGAAATGATCGGTCCGTCCGTCATTCTACATGTGCATTCCAGATGTGCATTTCAGCTCTTAGACGGTAAGAAAGGCATACCTCGAAAGGTTGAACTATGAAGATCAGGTATTTTTCGCGTGTATTCTATTGCAAAGCCGGGCACGAGGTGCTGACTACAGAAGTGCCGTAGGCTGCTTTTCTTAGGAGTGATGACTATGAAATTTTCAATCCTTTTTGTGTTATTTGTGTGCATCTCCAACGCTTTTGGCCAGTCCAACTCCTCCTTCTACGTGTCGACAACTGGAGATGATTCAAATCCCGGTACCCAAACGGCGCCTTGGCGCACCGTTCAACATGCCGCGGACACCGTGGGTGCGGGTAGTACCGTCAACGTGCGGGGCGGAATCTACCAGGAACTCGTGAGCCTCAAGGCGTCCGGCAACGCGACTGATGGATTCATTACTTTCAGAAGCTATCCCGGCGAGACGGCGGTCCTGGACGCAGAGCATTTTGCTCCCAATGCCAGAAGCGCCGTACTCACCATTCACAACCAGAGTTACGTGAGAATCGAGGGCTTTGAAATTCGCAACTTCCGCACCGCCGAACATCGCCTCACTCCATTGGGCATAAGCGTTATGGGAGGCGGCTCCCATATAGAGCTGCTGAAGAACAACGTCCATCATATTGAGCAGAATTTTGACGGCCGTGATGCTCCGGGACGAGGCGGCAACGGATTTGGCATCGCCGTATACGGTACCGACGCTAAGACTCCTATCAGTGAACTGGTGATTGACGGCAATGAGGTGCATCACCTCAAAACCGGTTCGAGCGAGTCGTTGGTAGTGAACGGGAACGTCACGAACTTCCGCATTACTCACAATGTTGTCCACGACAATAACAACATCGGAATCGACATTATCGGTTTCGAGCGTACGGCACCCGACCCCGCCGTTGATCAGGCTCGCGACGGAATAGTAAGCAGCAATCTGGTTTACAACATTACCTCGCGCGGCAATCCCGCATACCGCAACGATGAATCGTCCGATGGTATTTATGTGGACGGCGGAACCAGAATCCTGATCGAACAGAACGTAATTCACGATGTGGACTTCGGAATTGAGCTCGCCAGTGAACACCAGAACCGCGCTACCAGTTACGTCACTGCGCGGAATAACCTCATCTATCACGGCCATACTGCGGGCGTTTCCATCGGGGGTTATGCCCCCGAGCGAGGACACACCGAGCACTGCACGGTGGTCAACAACACGCTCTACGACAACGATACGTCGGGAACCGGGTCCGGTGAGTTCCAGATGCAGTGGAACATGACGGACAATATTTTTGCGAACAACATCGTCTACGCGGGGGCCCGCTGCCTTATCGCTCTAAACAGATCTCAGGCCGACAAAAAACAGCCGCCAGCCACTATCGATCACAACCTTTATTACTGTGCCTCCGGAGCGAAGGCGAGCACCTGGATCGAGTCTCCTGCCACTGTGACAGGATTCGACAAGTATGTTGAGTCAACGGGGAATGACCGCCATTCCCGTTTTCTGGATCCGCATTTTGTTGATGCTGCC
>Ga0209039_10002457_pt1 | contig 15682 bp, 16 predicted proteins | sample BogFormECP12_OM1_FD_188238 | JGI IMG/M metagenome (GOLD analysis project Ga0209039, IMG submission 188238) | Bog forest soil microbial communities from Calvert Island, British Columbia, Canada - ECP12_OM1 (SPAdes) (version 2) | ecosystem: Environmental > Aquatic > Freshwater > Wetlands > Bog ... | reverse complement strand
GCTCCACCTCCGGGCGGAAGAAATAGTGATCCGCTGGGAGGACCAACGCGGAATTGAAGGTGATGCTGAAGCGGACTTCCTCCCCTGTTGCTGGGCCCTCCCCGCCGGTGAATTGATTGGGAATCTTGTTGATCCCGTTCACCACTGTGTTGGCGACAGTGAAGGAGGAGTTCAGGACAGAGGGGCTGAAACTCAGGGAGCCGTCCATGCTATCCCGGGTCGCAGCTCCGATTTCGACATCGGCGGGCGAGTTGGTTCGCGTGGGGACGTTCCCGGAGGGCGGATTCGCCGAATCTGTGGGAAAGACATGATAGAACTCAATCTCGACATCTGAGACAGTGCTCAGGGGCGCTCCCGATGGAAGTAAGCCCGTAAAGGTCGCGGAGTCGATCCTGGTTGGCTGGCTCAGGATGAAATCATCGGCCGTTTCGGTCTGGAGCTGGCCTGCACTGCCGGGCCGGGACAGCGTGCCGATCTTGCCATCGGGATTCCCGGTGGAAAAGGAGAACGGGTCCGCCGCGGCCGGCAAGGCTAGGAGCAGCGCTCCTCCGAGGAGACCTGCTGAGAATTTCTCCGACATTGAACTCCCTCCCGCGGGAGCGAGTGCTCCCCAAAGAGGAAGTGGCGGCCCTGGGCCGGAGGTGGCAGCGAGCAGAGAGTATGAGTGACCGAATGTGCTTCCCCCCCGCGGGCTACCGCGGGTTGGCGACCGCCCGTGCGACTCGTTCGGCCGCAGGTCGAATCTCCGGTCTTAGCCAAGGCTGCGCATTGATCTGTAGGGCGGACTCAAGGCGCGATGGACCACCTCGTAACGTGCCCAGCCCCAAACAAGGATGGAGGGCTACCCCTTCCGACCCAGCACCGCAGTCAGGAGGACCACGACCGTTCCCATGAGAAGCAAGACCTGCAAGGCCCTTGTTCGCAGGTGTGCATGTCGCGCCGCTTTGGCACGGCTCGCGGTGTAGCATTGCCGCCGTGTATGAGGTTCCGGGCTGGCCGGGCTGTCCGCTCGTGGCGAGACGGCGGTCATCGCACGATGGAATGGTGATCGAGATCACGAAAGGCCCACCGTTGGAGACCCGATTACGGCAGACGCACCGATCGTCCTGGAGGGAGCCTGCCATGACCCGACCGATCGTCGCCGTGTTGCTCGCGATGGTCCTGCCCTGCGCCGTGGCGCGAGCCGGCGCGAAGCAGGATCGCGAGCACAAGGATTCGGCCGAAGAGGTCGGCGTCGGTGTCGACATGGGGATGATGTTCGGTCCGCACGAGCGCGAGCTCGTTCGCGAGTACTACGTCGAGCACCACGGCAAGGGGCACTGTCCGCCAGGCCTCGCCAAGAAGCAGAACGGTTGCCTACCGCCGGGGCAGGCGAAAAAGCGTTACGTCGTCGGTCGCCCCCTTGACCCAGCGATCGTGATTGCACCGATACCACAGGCAGTCGAGATGCGGATTGGACCGCCGCCGAGCGGTTACGTCTACGGAATGGTGGATGGCGACATCGTGAAGCTCGCCGTGGGCACACTGCTCGTGGTCGACGCGGTCAACTCACTCGTTCACTGACGTTCGAGCTGCCTCCGCGACAGTAGCTTTCTGTTGGCCCGTCGACGACGCCAGGCGCGCCGGCTCCCTCAGGCCGGAGAGAAAAAACGAGGAGGGGGTTCGTAGAAAATGACGGGGATCCTCCGCACCATGTTGTGCGCGGTTGCACTCTGCTTGGCCGTTCCCGTGGAGGCTCGCGCGCGAGAAGAAAATCGCTGCGCTGGCCCCAGTCGCGGGACAATGCCACCTGGCTGTCCGTCGCCCATCCCGGGCTTGGAGAGTTTTACCTGAGGGGCTGGGGCCCGTTCTTCGAGCGTGCCCCGCAGAAGAAGTTTTGGTTGGGATTCATCCCGCTTTTCGGTTGGCCGGGCTACCTGCAGGCCAAGAGCATCTACGACGTGCGCAAGTGTCGTACCTACGACGACCTATGGTCATGGCACTGAGCGAGCATCCCTGACACACCCGAGCTCCAACAAGGCGACCAAGGCGCTCTCAGCGCCCCCCCTGTCTGCGGGCTCCGGATCCAATTCCTTAGCGCTCAGCCGGGGGCGCGCCAGGACGACTCAGCGCTGAGCGCTCGGTGGAGCCGCGCCAGACCGCGGATGCTCAGCGCAGCCAACAGCGGAGCCACGCTCCGCAAACACGAACACCGATCCCGCCCTGCGCGCAGGGACGACCGTGGTCGTCTGCCGCGCCTCCGCGACGACCGCTTTGCATCCGCCGGAGTTGTCAGAACCACTCGTTCTCGGACATTCGGCTTTCTACTTCTACCCCAGCTGCCATGGCGGAAAGTGTCTACGCCCGCGACGTGAGATGGCGCAGCGTCACGTGTACGACGGCTGCAGGTCCGGCGCCCAGCGCTCGATCCATGCGCGCACACGCGCTTCGTTCTCGGCGGGAAAGACGTCACTCAGCCGGATGATCAGCCCGTCGCGATACTGCGCGATCATCTCGATGTGCAGCGCGAGCTCGTCCGAGTCACCGCGCGTGTAGGTGGCGACGCCCGTCACGCGCACGCTGTCTGCGCCAACGAGCGGGGCGCCCGCCGGCCGCACCGTGCGTGTGCACTTGCGGTCGAACTCGTTCACGAACTTGCGTATCGCCGCGAGGACCTGTGCGCGGCCCCGCACTTCGCAGTCCCACGACGTGCTGCCGACCACGCGGTATACCGCATCGGGTGCGAAGTACGGCTCGAGACGTGTCCAGTCGTCGTCGACGTAGGTCTTCTCGAAGGCCTGCGCGTACTCAACGAATCTCTGTAGAAGGGTCCCGTCGGGGTTCATCGTTTTCTCCGTGCGCCGGTTAAAGCCGGCGAGGTGAAAGGGTGAAAGTCCTGAACAGTGAAGGCAGAGCCAGCCACACTGTCCCCGAGTCCTGCGTCGTTGCCCGTGAGGGCAGGGGCGAAGCGTGGACAGGGGAAGGTGCGGGTCGGGTATTCAGCCGTGAAATCCATGCCCTCGGGTGCAAGCCCGAGGCCTTCCGGGGTGCCGACGCAGTGGAGAAATGCGGAAGGCGAGACCGGGTGCGTCGCCAAGGCCAGACGCACGCGGACCCCGCGCGGTCAGAGACCCCGAACACGCATCGAATCACCTCGCGCGGAAGCCGGGAGGTCTCGCGCTCGTCTGCGGGGAAGGTCTCCGCAGGCCGCATCGGGAAGTCCAAGGACGCACGCCGATGATGCACGGGCGCGAGAAGTCGGACGGGGTCGTAGTACCGGAGAAGCTGCCGAACAAAGCCGAGCGATCGGGGGCGGAGGCGGTGGAGGGAAGGGCCCCGGCCAAGGGGAACCCGCAAGAGCGCAACGCGCTCCGGACGCAGCGCCGGGTCAGTGCGCACAGCGCGCTCGCGCGGGTACGGGAGGTAGCCAGGAAGGACAGGAAGCAGCGCTTCACCGCGCTCCTGCATCACGTCTACGACATCGATCGTCTGCGCGAGGCGTACTTCGCACTGAAGCGGGACGCCGCAGCGGGCGTCGACGGCGAGACGTGGCGGCACTACGGCGAGCAGCTGGAGGAGAACCTCCGGGAGCTCTCGGAGCGGCTGCGGCGAGGGGCGTACCGGGCGAGACCGGCTCGCCGGGCCTTCATCCCCAAAGCGGACGGGCGGCTGCGGCCGCTCGGCGTGCCTGTGCTGGAGGACAAGCTCGTCCAGCGGGCCACCGCCGAGGTGCTGAACGCCCTTTACGAGACGGACTTTCTCGGCTTCTCGTACGGGTTCCGGCCCGGGCGCAGTGCGCACCAAGCGCTCGATGCGCTCGCCGTCGGCATCTGGTCGAGGAAGGTGAAGTGGGTGCTCGACGCGGACATTCGGAGCTTTTTCGATGCGATGAAGCACGAGTGGATCGTGAAGTTCCTCGAGCACCGGATCGCGGATGAGCGCGTCGTGCGGCTGATCCAGAAGTGGCTCGGCGCCGGCGTGCTCGAGGACGGGAAGCGAACCCGAAGTACGGAGGGCGCCGTCCAGGGCGGGAGCATTAGCCCGCTCTTGGCGAACGTTTATCTGCACTACGTGTTCGACCTGTGGACCCAGCGCTGGAGACGTCAGCCGGGGCGCGGCGAGGTGATCGTCGTGCGCTATGGGGATGACTTTGTCGTTGGGTTCGAGCACGAGCGGGATGCCGACGCCTTCCTGGCCGCGCTGCGCGAGCGCTTCGCGCAGTTCGGTCTGGAACTTCACCCCGACAAGACGCGCCTCTTGGAGTTCGGCCGCTATGCGGCGAGCCACCGGGCGGAGCGTGGTCTGGGGAAGCCTGAGACGTTCGACTTTCTCGGCTTCACGCACATCTGTGCCAAGACGAGGAATGGACGTTTCACCGTGCGGCGGCAGACGATGGGCAAGCGGCTGCGCGCCAAGCTCAGCGAGGTGAAGACCGAACTGAGGCGACGGATCACGCAGCCGATTCCCGAGCAAGGTACCTACCTGCGCGCGGTCGTTCTCGGACACGCTCGCTACTACGGCGTGCCTGGGAACGGTGCTGCGTTGCTGGCGTTCCGGTACCAGCTCGGCTGGCTCTGGGGACGCAGCTTGCGCCGACGTGGCAATCGCCGCGTCCCCGCGTGGCAGCGTCTCCGGCGTCACATCCGCCGCTGGCTCCCGATTCCGCACATCTGCCATCCCTGGCCTTCGCAGCGCCTCGGCGTCATCACCCAAGGCAAGAGCCCGGTGCGGTAGCTCCGCACGCCGGGATCTGTGGAGGGGGTTGTGGGCAACCATGATTCCTACTCCGACTCCTGTATGCGGCGCCGGACCTCAGCGCCGTTTGCCAGCCGGTGCTGCGAGCGGGCCCACGTTGCGGAGCGTTTCGCCGTCGAGGGGCCGAGGATGCGCGGCATAGCGCCCGCGGACCCTCGTGGCCATGTGTCACCGACAGTGTCAGCGCCGCGTCGTTCGTCCGGTCAAATCGAGCGGGATCACGTTGCGAAGCTGGTCGGCAGGGAAGGCCTTTCCTTCGACGAACATCCCGATGCCTGTATCGACGAGCGAGAAGAAAGCCGCCAGCGCATCGAGGCGGGCGTTGAGGAACGCGACGCGGTCGCGCGACAGGCCGGCGCGCGGTGCCGCGGCTTTCGTCTCCTTGATCGCCGCGACCACTTGACGGACGGTCCAGCGAAAGCGCCGCTCGAAGATCTCCTGCATCGCACGAAAGAAGTCCTTGGCCGCCTCGTAGTGATCCTTGCGCGAGCCTGCCACGGGCTTGCGCCGGACCAGGTGCCACTCGACGAGCACGCGGATGTTGAGCGAGACGTTGCTCTTGCTCTGCTCGAGCTCCGCGGCGATCTCTTCGAGAGACAGCGAGCTGTCTTGCAGGTACAGGAGCGCGAAGATCCGCCCTTGCTGCTGGGTGAGGATTCCCGAGGTGGCAGCCGCAGCGCCGATCCCATCCACGAAGCTCGCTGTCGTTCGATCCATGCCCTGACCTCCCCATTTTTGGTCCACCTAGGACGTCGCGCGGTGGATCGCACGCTCGCCGTGTGTGCGTCGGCTGCGCTGCATCCAGGTCTGCAACGTCGCGAGCCCGGCTCCGACCACGACGACGCCGATCACCCAGGCGCCTCCGCCACCGATGCAACACCTTCTTTTCTGTCGTTGCGAACGTTTAAAACATTTCGTACGCTCTGTCAACATTGCCGGGTTCAGAGCTGAGCCGCACCTCAAGCGAGAGGGCATGCCTATGCTGAGGACCTCTAATCACACGAAATCGGCCGCTACGAAAAGCGGTGAAGGCGGCCCCCCTCCGGCCAACAAGGGTTTCGGTGAGCGCCCAGACGACGCCCGCTCGTGTCCTCGCCGCCTAATATCTATAAGACGTCGCATGGACCGAGGATCAGCATGAGGCTTCCGAACGCAGCACACGAATCTCGCCCCTGGCGTATCCGCGAAATCGCGCCGGACTTTACTCTGGAGGATGTCTGGGCCCTTCCCGTGCACGGTGGCGCCGAGGACTTCCAAACGCTGCTCGAGCTGATGGCTTCCGGCGATCCAGCCAATTCGGAGTCCCTCGCGACTCGCGTGCTGTGGCGTGTCCGCGATCGCCTCGGCAGTTGGTTCGGCCTCGGCAGGGTTCTGGCCCCGATCGACAGCGGTTGGGATGATGCCGCAGGCAAACTGCCGATTCCGGGTACGAACGAAACCTCACTGATCGACCGACTGCCAGACGATCTGCGCAACACGGCGGCGGATCTGGATTTCGACTCCCTGCCTTTCGCGCCCCTCTATCGCACCGACGTCGAATTTGCCGCGGAACTGTCGAACCAGACCGTGCACGGCGTGATGCACCTGGCTTGGGTCGATCAGGGCGAAGGCCGCTACCAAGGACAGATGGCCGTCTACGTCAAGCCACGCGGTCGGCTCGGGAAGGGATACATGGCGCTCATCAAGCCGTTCCGGCATTGGCTTGTTTACCCAGCACTCATGCGACAGATCGAACGAGCGTGGAATACACGCCACGCGAGCATCATTCGTCCGCTCGCCGCCGTGAGTGCTGGAGGTGCAGCTTGAACGCGATGTGGCTGATCGCAGGGATCTTGGGGTGGTCGGCAGCAGCCGTACACGCCATCGGTGGTGAAAGGATGATATTCCCCGGCGTCGATCCGCAAACGCTGCCTTCGACGAGGTTCGGAGGGCAGGCAACGACGCGGCGGCTTCTGCGAACTACCTGGCACATCACCTCGGTCGCGTTCGCCGTGTCCGCGACCGTCCTCCTCGTCTGTGCGACGATCGGAGCAACCGATGCAATCCGGGGTGCTGCGCGCGTTGCTGCTGCGAGCTTCTCAGCGTTCGCTGTGGTCGTCATCATCGCTGCGCGCTCGCAGGGGCCCCGCGGCCTCTTTCGGCATCCCGCTCCGTTCTTGCTAGCTGCTACGATCGCCGGGATTGCGTGGTGGGGAGCAGCCTGACGATGCCGAGCGGTCCGACGTCGCCGAAGGCCCTATTGCAAGCATTCGTCGCTGCGCTGACGGCAAACGATGCGGATGCGATCGCGGAGCTCTATGACGACAATGCCGCATTCATCTTCCCTGCGCTGAACTTCCGACCGTAGGGGGCGAGAGGAAATACGTGCGGCTTACAAAGGCCTTTTCGATCTCCGCCGATTCGACATCGCGATCGATAATCATTGGGCAGCTGTAGGAGCACAAGCTCGGCACGCCAGGACGACTCAGCGCTGAGCGCTCAGACCCGCGCGAGACCGCGTACTGCGCAAGGCGCTCGGCGCAGCCAGCACCGGGGCCACAGGCGAGGTCACCACGGCGGCGCGCTGTGCGCTCAGCGCACCGCGGGAGGTGCCGCGGCGTAGTCGATCCGACGGACCATGTCCTCGGCGGTTTCAGCACCCAGAAGCGGGGGTTCCCGGCGATTGTCCAAGTGGATCACAGTCGGCGGGAGGTACAGGTAAGAGCTTAACCGCGTGTTTCGAGGTCGCGACGTCCGAGCGCAATCGCCAAGCAATCGTAGGCACTGCCAGCAGCGAAGAGGAGGACGGCCGCCGGCTCAGGCACTGCGGAGCTAGGCATGAAGGAAGCCGGCGCCGGAGCTCGACACGAGCGCCTCAGTTGCGAGGCTCGGACGCTCGAAGAGCTCGACGGCGCCGGGGCTCCGCGAGGGTGAACAAGCGGAGCCGAGCATGCTTTCGCGCGCACGAGGCGTATCCTCTGTGATCGAGATCACCGAGCGAATCGACTCACGCCGCCGCGTCTTCGGAGCCGTGGCGTGGTCATGGGATAGAAACGAAGGTCGTCGATGCTTTGCCCCAAGTGTCGAGCCGAGAACCTCTCCGATTCCCGGTTCTGCGAAGCCTGTGGCACCGCTCTGGAAATCCGCTGCCCCGCCTGCGGCACGGGCAACCGACCGACCGGGAGGTTCTGCCACCAGTGCAGGGCGCCGCTCACGGGTCGCCCGTCCCCGCAGGCCACGGCTTCCCCGCTGTCCTACAACACCTCGCCGAGAAGATCCTGAACTCTCGAAGCGCCCTGGAAGGCGAGCACAAGCAGGTCACCGTGCTCTTCGCCGACGTAAAGGGCTCGATGGAACTCGCGGAAGAGGTCGGTCTGGAGGAGTGGCACCGCATGATGGATCGCTTTTTCGCGATCCTGTCCGAGGGCGTCCACCGCTTTGAAGGCGCGATCAACCAGTACACCGGCGACGGCATGATGGCGCTCTTTGGCGCACCGATTGCGCACGAGGACCATGCCCAGAGAGCCTGTTACGCAGCCCTCTATCGACGCGATGCGCTTCGGCGCTACGCCGACGACCTGCGCGGCGCCGGCGCTCCGCGGAACGTGTAGAACGCGGAACTTCGAAAAGGATACGCCGTTTAGAGGAAGAAAGAAAGGAGAGGGGCCGTGAGCGATCGCACTATTGAGCGGCTGAAGCTCGTGCTCGGCGCCGAGGCCTGGAAGGCGTTTATGACTGAGGTCGCCGCCGCGCGTGGGCGTGGAAGGGACGTGGTTGTGTGGAGGTGGCTCGCCGTGGCCGAGACGATGAGGGCGGAGAAGCTCGCGGAGCAGAGGCGCGCGGAGGCAAAGGCAAAGGCCGACGCCGAAGAGTTCAACGCGATTGGTGCGATTCTTGACCCGTACCAGCGCGTGAACCCGGAGCTCACCGTCGAGGAGGTGATCCCGCTCCTCCTTCGTGACGGCCGCGCCGAGGACGCCGAGCGAGTTCTGGCATTCAGCGGCCGGATGTTCCGCATTCCGATGCCGTCATAAGGGCCGCCACCACACAAAGGAAACGAGCAAGTGACGATGACGAAGAGCGACGAGGAGAAACAAGCGCGACGGGAGATCGAGCGGTCGACCATTTTCGGCGAGGTGCTCGAGCAGCTCGACCGCGATGCGTCGGGGGGCGAGCTTTAAGATGCGCTTGTGGCGCGCGGTTACTGGAACGAGGAAGAGCGCGAGGCGCTCATTCAGAGGGAGTGCGCGCGTGGAGTGCGGGAGCTTCTAAACGAGATTGCGCGCGAGCCAATGGGGGCAGCGTGAGCGTGGCCGGCGCCGCAACCCATGGACAATCTGAGTCCGCGGCGCCGTCGGCCCCCCGGACTTTCTGGAAGGACGCGGGACCAGTTGCACTGTCCACTGCAGGGCGCGAGTCGTCTGTGACTTTCGCGTGAAGAAGCGTTGCACGAGCGCTCACTCGCGACAGCGCTCGTGAGGGCGTTCCTGGAGAGGGCAGCATCAGGGGGCCGGCGCCGGAGCCCAGGCGGAGCGAGTCGGTGCCCCCCATGGGTACGTCGCGGCGCGGACTCGACGGCGCCGGCCGTCCCGCGCGAGAAGCCCTGCGCGCGGAACGACTCGAAGTCTCGCACCGGGGGACGTAAGAGAACGTGAGCTTCCGGTGAGGCAGCGAATCGTCAACGGGCCGTCGCAAACAGCGGCTCGTGAGGACGGTCCCGGAGGGCGGAGTGTGAACGACAGCACAACCGCAGCGACACGCGCGCGAGAGGCCTGGCGGCGGATCATGGCAGCAATGAATGCCGATGAGGTGCACGACTTTCTGACGCCCGACGAGGAGACGCGCTGGCTGCGTTCGCTGGCTCGCCATCTTCTCGAGACGACGAAATCCGTTCGACCGTTCACGCGTGAGGAGATCCTCGACCGGCTCGCCATCGTGCTCGCCGAGTCTCGGGGCGGGCCTCCGACTCGGGGCGGCAAGCGATGAGGAAGAAGGAGCTCGCGAAGGCCGAGCGGGCCAAGCGGGTGCAGGAATACACTGGCCGGATGATCCGCGTTCCGAAGGTCACATCATGAGGCCCAAGCCCCGTGGCGGACAGCGCAGAACGAGTAGACGCACCGAGCTCCGACGTGCCTCAGCACAAGCGGCGCGCCGGCTGGCGAGAGACGGAGGCGGGGAGCTCGTCTCAAGGATGAAACCACAGCGTCGCTCGAAAGGGGCTGCGCTCGTTACGGGTCGGCTTGCGCTGTTCGCGTTTACCTGTGCCGCAGCATTCTCGCTCGCGGTGATGCTCATGGTGGCTTCGTGGGGTAAAGCCCGGGCCCCGAAGCGCGCGGCGCCAACCGGGCCCGCTTGAATGCGCCGCCGATCGCGACGCCGGGCACCCCGATCCGCCGTAGAGGTCGTGAACTTGGCTAGCGTAAGTGCGCGTCGCCAACTTACGGAGCTTGATCGCCCATGAGCCGTGCCGACCCGGAAACCGATGCCGTCGAAGCCGTGAAGCAGCTTAGTCTGCTGGAGTCGACGCTGCTGAGGAATCGCACACTGACGATATTTGGCGAGATCAATAAAGATGTTGCGCAGCGGACGGCCGAGAAGCTGTTGGCCGTGGCCTTCGAGCGTGACGACCCCATTACCATCTTCATCTGCTCGCCGGGCGGACACGTGGAGTCGGGCGACGCCATCTTCGACATGATTCGCTTCGTGAAGCCCATCGTCCGAATCGTCGGAACGGGCTGGGTGGGAAGCGCCGCAACCCACATCTATCTCGCAACGGAGCGTGAACACCGCTACGCGCTACCGAACACGCGATTCTTGATTCACCAACCCGCGGGTGGGCTCGGCGGCGACGCCACCGACATCCAGATCCAAGCGAAAGAGATCATCAAGACGCGCGAACGGATCAATCGAATCATCGCCGAACAGACTGGCCAACCCCTCGAACGCGTTGCGGAAGACACCGATCGAGACCATTGGATGAGTGCGGAGGAGTCCGTGGCGTACGGCATCGTGGGCAAGATCATCAGGTCTGCAGCGGAGCTGGGATGAGTTCACGGCGGACGACCTGGATTCAGGCAGGAGACTGCATGATAGTATGGTCACGCATGAGCAACGCAACGCAGACCACATCGCGAAGGCGTTGGAAAAGTTCCGCGCGGTCGAGCGCGTCCGGTCTTTGAAGGATTCTGTTCGCGGTGTTGCGAACGCTGGGAAGCGCGAACCGACGTGGGGGGGGCGGGAAGATCGAGCCGCCGCGGTTGTTCGTGTGGTTGGGCAGGGCCGCAATCGTCCCCCCCTCACACGCCGGAGCCACATTGTCCCACGGATTGCCTAGTTCCGCGAGTCAGGCTGCTGCGCTCTCAGCGTGCAGGCTGACCATGGAAGCGGCGCAACCGAGGTCCGGCCCGTTCGGCTCAGGCTGGCGGCCTTCAAGCCGAGGCGTCTATTGCGCGCCGTCTGCTCTGCCGTATACGAATGCCGGCTGGCCGACAGGAGTGCTGGCCAGGAGCCCGAACGCCGCGCAACGCACCGCCGCAGGACCCTTGAGCCTAAGAGCGTGACGAGCGCCCGAGGCCGCCGGCCCCGAGCGCCCGTGCTCCAACTCCGGCTGCTACCTGGGGGGAGACGCCGGAGTAGTCCGCGGCCCAATGATGGCCGCGAACGTCTCGCCGATGCGCGCAAGTGCCGGGGTGCCAGCGTGCGCCTTCGCCTCGCGAGCGATGTCAGCGAGCGAGATCATCCCGAGAAGGTGCCCCGCCTCATCAACGATGGGGAGTCTCCTCGCCTGAGCTTCCTGCATCTTCTGCATCGCGTCTTCCAGCGTCGCCGCTGGCGTGCATGAGTAGATCTTGCGCGCCATTGCTGAATCGACCTGGATCTCGGACAGGGTGCGCCCCTGGGTGTACGCGGCCATGCAGATGTCGCGGTCGGTCAACGTCCCAACTACTTTGTCTAAACCCTCTTCGTCCACGATCGGCACGATGCCGCAGTCATATTCCCAAAGGATCTGCGCGGCGCAGTTCAGGGAATGGGACGGCCTGCACGCCCGGACATCTTTTGTCATAAGCTGTTCGACCTTCACCGATTCCTCCTTGGCCCTTTTTGGAGCTCACTTAATCGCGATCGTCTTGGGCTTGGTCTCCTCCCGCTTCCCGATCCGCAGCGTGAGTATGCCGTCCTTGTAGGACGCATCGATGCGGTCGGGTGTCGCGTTCGCAGGCAGCGGGAACGAGCGACTGAACGAACCATACGAACGCTCGACCCAGCGGCTGCGCTCCTTCTTCTCCTCGCGCTCCGATTTCTTCTCCCCGCGCACAGTGAGCACGCCTTCCGTCATCTCGACGGAGACATCTTCCTTGCGCACGCCGGGGAGCTCGACCGTGACCACGTACTCGCTATCGGTCTCATGGAGGTCCAGGGCTGGTGCGAGCTCCCCGCGGGCGAACTGCCGCTCTCCAAACATCTCCTCCATCAGCCGGCTGAGCCGTCCCCGGCCCACGAGCGCGCGGAATGGATCCCAGCGGGTGAACGCCTCGAGCTCGCCGAACGGATCCCAGCGGGCAAGCCCCTTCGTCTCCTGCTCGTGCTTCTCCGCCATCCTGCCCCCCTCCTTCGGATTGTGAGATTGATATCCCGACCGATACTGGCGCCGGGCGATATTCAATCCGCGCATCAAGCGTGCCTCGATACGGGCTCCCTACGCGAGGTTGCGCGGGATTTTCGTGGCGCATTGACGCAGGAACTGCCGTGAGTTCAGGTCCCGCGAGTTCCGCGCAGACTGGCTATCCCTTTCTCCCGCGAAGCGAGGCCACGCGAAGGTCGCGCATCGCTCGGCGGAACGTTATCAGGCGCGCGACGAGGCACGGCTTGTGCAATCATGCGGCCGCGGAGACAGGAGATGAACGATTTCGCGCCTGATTCCGAGGCGGACCGAGTGCCGCAGATCGGGGTGCGCCACGCCAGCATGCTGCAGGACGGGGTACTGGCCGGCATCATCGGCGCGGCAATCGTGGCGCTTTGGTTCTTTGTCCTCGATCTCGCGCGGGGGAAGCCGTTCTTCACGCCATCGTTGCTTGGCAGCGCCCTGCTGCTCGGCAAGAACGTGGATCAGACCCCCGATGTGAACGCGATCATGGTGCTGGCCTACACCGGGGTTCATGGAATCCTGTTCCTAATCGCGGGTGTGGCAGTCTCGTGGATGTTCCACCAGTTCGAGCGGAACCCTCAGCTCGGATTGGTGCTCTTGCTCATATTTCTTCTATTCGAGTCCATCCTGTTCGGGTTCGAAGTGACGCTCGTTCCACATCTCGTCGGGGCGCTGGGCGCCTTCGCCGTGGCCTTCGCGAACCTTCTCTCCGCGGGCGGGATGTTCTGGTTTCTCATTCGCCGGCACCCCGACGCCATGTCGCGGCTGAGAGCCGCGTGGCACGAGTAGGGGTGGGGCGCGCTAGCACCGAGTTGAGTTGGATTGTGACGAAAGGTCGCGCCGCGCGCACGCGCCATGGGACGAGTTGTCGCATGGCACCGCGATGCGTTCGACAGCACCCGCGGTGGGGAGGTTTATGCTTGGAACGGGCCGTGCAGGCAGGGCGAGCCAGGTTGCCAGAGGACGAGGGCTCGCCGCGGATCGCCGGCCGGGCGTGGAGGAGATCACGAATTGAGCCTCGAGAGCTGGCTTCCGGTCGGCGCGTCGAGCTTCGCTGGGGACCTTGACTGGTTGCTTCACTTCATCACCTGGATTGTCGGCATTTGGTTCGTGCTCGCCGAGGCGGTCCTGCTCTTCTTGGTGGTGCGGTACCGCCGTCGCCCTGGCGTTCGCGCCACCTATCAGCCGGCGCGTGGTCTTCGGGCGATGTCGTTCGTGCTCGTGCCGTGTGCCCTGATCCTCGGCTTCGACCTCATCATCGACGCAGTGGCCGCGCCAATCTGGCACAAGATCAAGGAGACCTTGCCGCCGGCCCAGGAGACCGTGCGCATCACGGGCGAGCAGTGGGCTTGGCGCTTTCGGCTCCCCGGCCCCGATGGCCGTCTGGATACCGCTGATGACATCGAGGTGGTGAACGAGCTCCATCTCCCGGTGGGTGCCGTGGTGCAGTTCGAGCTAACAGCCAAGGACGTGATCCACTCGCTGTGGATGCCGGAGATGCGGCTCAAACAGGACGCCGTTCCGGGCCGCACGATCCGCGGCTGGTTCCAGCCGACGCGTGAGGGCCGGTATGAGATGGCCTGCGCCCAAATCTGCGGCTTTGGCCACACCATGATGAAGGCGGAGGTGGTGGTGGAAGGCCGGGAGGCCTACGACGCGTGGTTGAAGGAAAAAGCAGAATCGGCGCCGGCGGCCGCTGCTGCCGCCGGAACTGAGAGAAGGTAGGGAACCAGGTGAGCCACGCGGCCTATGCATCACATCACGGAACGGAAGCGCATGCTCTGAGCTTCTGGCGCACGTGGGTATTCTCCACCGACCACAAGACGATCGGGAAGCAGTACATGTTCACCGGCCTCGCGATGGCGCTGATCGGTGGCTTTCTCGCCTACGTAATTCGGATGCAGCTCGCGAACCCGGGGGTCCCGGTGCCTGGCTATGGCTCCGTCAACCCAGGTCAGTACAACTCCGTGGTGACGCTCCACGGCACGATCATGATCTTCTGGGTGGCAATGCCGATTCTGCTCGCCGGACTCGGTAACTTCCTGATCCCGCTCATGATCGGGGCCCACGACATGGCCTTCCCGCGCCTCAACCTGCTCTCTTACTGGACCTTCTTCGTTTCGACCGTGGTGCTGCTCGTGTCCTTCTTCGTGCCGGGCGGTGCTGCGGCCGGCGGCTGGACCTCCTATCCGCCGCTCTCCGACCGTGCCGTGAACTCCGGCGTCGACCTCGGCGTCACGCTGTGGATCCTCGCCGTTGCGCTCGAGTTCGCGGCGTTCCTCATGGGCGGCATCAACTTCATTGTGACGGCGATCAACAACCGGGCTCCGGGGATGCGGTTGTTTGACATGCCGCTCATGGTCTGGATGCAGGTCTCGGCGAGCATCATCTTCCTGTTCTCGGTGGGCCCGCTGATTGCTGGGGCAGTTCTGCTACTGCTCGACCGCATCGCAAACACAGGCTTCTACGATCCCGCACGCGGCGGTGATCCGCTGCTGTTCCAGCACCTATTCTGGTTCTTCGGACATCCAGAGGTTTACGTGATCCTGCTCCCAGGCTTCGGCGCCGTGGCCGAGATCCTGCCAGTATTCGCTCGTAAGCCGATCTTTGGCTACCGGATGATCGTCTACTCGACGATCGTGACTGGCGTGCTTTCCTTTCTCGTGTGGGCGCACCACCAGTTCATCGCCGGCATCGACCCGCGCCTTGCCACGCCATTCAGCATCACCACCATCCTAATTTCTGTGCCGCTCGGGATCACGCTGTTCGCATTCATTGCCACGCTCTGGCGCGGCTCGATCTCGTTCCAGACACCCATGCTCTTCGCACTAGGGATGATCGCGGTATTTTTGCTCGGTGGCGTCACGGGGATCCACAACGGTGTACCGGCGACGGATATCTACGTCCACGACACATACTTCGTGGTGGCACACTTCCACTATGCGCTCATCCCCCCTGTCTTCTTCGCCTTCTTCGCAGCCTTCTACTACTGGTTCCCCAAGATGTTCGGGCGGCGCACCAGCGAGTGGCTGGGCCAGATTCACTTCTGGGGCACTTTCATCTTCATGAACGTGACCTTCCTGCCGATGTTCGGCCTCGGGTTCATGGGCCACCACCGCCGAATCTCAAACCCGCACTTCTTCGCGGCTCTGCGCACTCCGGAGGCGGACCGGCTGCAGTGGATCGCCACGCTGGGAGCAATCGGGCTCATCGCGTCGCAGATCCCCTTCGTCGTCAATCTGATCGTCTCGCTCGTTCGCGGAGCTCGCGCCGAAAGGAATCCATGGCGTGCCAATACGCTCGAGTGGACGCTCGATTCGCCGC
>Ga0209039_10002456_pt1 | contig 15691 bp, 13 predicted proteins | sample BogFormECP12_OM1_FD_188238 | JGI IMG/M metagenome (GOLD analysis project Ga0209039, IMG submission 188238) | Bog forest soil microbial communities from Calvert Island, British Columbia, Canada - ECP12_OM1 (SPAdes) (version 2) | ecosystem: Environmental > Aquatic > Freshwater > Wetlands > Bog ... | reverse complement strand
CGACTTTGCCATGCAACTGCTCGATGCGGTGCGCTTCTTCCTCGAAGACCGCGATGAATTCGTTGCCGATGATTTTGCGCTTCTGCTCCGGTTCGATGACACCAGCGAGTTTGCTCAGGAAGCGCTGGCTCGCGTCCACGGCGTCAATGTCAAGGCCCAGCTTGTCGCGCAGGTTCTTCTGCACGCTGAGGAACTCGTTCTTGCGCAGCACTCCGTTGTTCACGAAGATGCAGGTCAGTTGATCGCCGATGGCGCGATGCACGAGTTCCGCGGCGACGGAAGAATCCACGCCGCCGGAGAGTCCGCAGATGACGCGGCCTTTGCCTACGGTCTGGCGAACGCTGGCGACGGTCTCGTCGATGAAGCTTTGCGGCGTCCAGTTTGGCTTGAGGCCACAGATATCAAAGACGAAGTTACGCAGGATCTCAGTGCCCTGCGGCGTGTGGTGTACCTCGGGGTGAAATTGCACCGCGTACCACTTCTTCGCGGGATACTGAATGGCGGCCACTGCATTTGAGGTCGTGGCGATCAACTCGAACCCGGGCGGAAGCTCCAACGCCTCGTCGCCGTGCGACATCCAAACTGCCACCGGACCTCGCAGGCTTTTAAATAGCGGGGAGTCGCTGCTTAACAACTCTACCTGCGCGTGACCGTACTCGCGCTTGTCGGCGGCGCGCACCTTGCCGCCGAGCTTGTACACCATGAATTGCAACCCGTAACAGATACCCAGCACCGGCAGCCCAAGATGCAGCACTTGCTCGTCGGCCGGTGGCGCGTCGGGGTCATAGACGGACGACGGCCCACCGGATAGCACGATGCCTGCGGGATGGTAGCTTGTGATTTCTTCCAGGGAAGCCGTGCACGGCAGCACGACGGAGAAGACGTTCTGTTCGCGGATGCGGCGGGCGATCAGTTGCGAATACTGCGCGCCGAAATCGAGGACGACGATCGATTGCGTTTCCACCATTTACTGTGCCAGAGGACGGGAGCAGTGTAAAGCAGTTTCAAGTTTCGAGTTTCAAAGTTTCAGGCGTTAGTAAGTGCCTATTTCGTTACCTTTCCGGCGATCCAGGCGGCGCACTCGCGCGTGCCCAGCGAACCACCTACATCCACGGTCGTCTTTCCGGCGCGGACGGCTTCGAGCACGGCGCTTTCGATCTTCTGCGCCTCGGCATTCAGGCCGAGATGCGCGAGCATCATCGCACCCGTGAGAATCGAGCCCATGGGATTGGCGATGTTCTTCCCGGCTATCGGCGGCGCCGAGCCGTGTACCGGCTCGAACATCGAGGTGCGGCCGGGATGGATGTTGCCACTGGCGGCCATGCCGAGCCCGCCCTGCAGCGCAGCCGCGAGGTCAGTGACGATGTCGCCGAACATGTTATTGGTGACGATGACATCGAGCGAGCGCGGCTCGCGCACCATCTGCAGGCAGAGCGCGTCCACGTACATGTGTTGCGGCTGGATGTCGGGATACTCCTTCGCAACGTCCTTGAAGACGCGCTGCCAAAGGCCACCGGCGAAGGTCATCACATTTGACTTGTCCGACATCAGCACTTTCTTGCGGCCGTTGGCGCGCGCGTAGTCGAAAGCAAAACGGATAACGCGCTCCACGCCTTTGCGCGTGTTGATGTCCTCCTGTGTAGCAACCTCTTCGGGCGTGCCGAACTTGAAGTTGCCACCCATGTCCATGTACACGCCTTCGGTGTTCTCGCGGATGACAGTGAAGTTGATGTCGTCGGGCATAGTGTTTTTCAGGGGACACAGCGACGCGTCGAGCAGCCGAACGGGACGCACGTTAGCGTAGAGGTCCATCTTGAAGCGCATGCCCAGGAGGATTTCCTTGGCGTGGATGTTGGTCGGGACGCGCGGATCACCCAGTGCGCCCACGAAGATCGCGTCGAAGTCGCGCGCCAGCATCTGGAAGCCGTCTGGCGGGATGGTGGTTCCGTCGATCAGGTAGCGGTCGGCGCCCCAGTCGAAAGTGGTGAACTCGACGGCGGCGCCGCTGGCGCGAATGACTTCGATGGCGTGGGGAATGACTTCCCTGCCGATGCCATCTCCGGGAACGACCGCGATGCGTTTATTAGGGGCCACGGCAGAAGAAGATATCATCGATTACAGGCGCCCGGCGAAACCCGTGAGCTGCACCATGCGGCCCGCGGACGCGTCCCAGTATTCGGCGTCTCGAACTTGGATTCTTAGCAGAATGAGGTTCGGATCTTCGATTCCCTTGGGGAACCACTTCTCATAAACAGGACTCCACAACTCCTTCGCTCTGACATGGTCCCGCACCGGTTCGGCGTTGCCGGTGATAGAGACATAGCGTTGACTGCCGGCGTCAGCGTAGGCGAGGTTTACGCGCCGGTCGCTCTTGATGGCCTCGACCTTCTCGCTTTTGTTGCCGCTGAAAAACCATAGCGCGGCGTCGCTGTGGACCTCAGCCGTCGTCATAGGGCAACTGTGCAAACTCCCGTCGGGCCGTATGGTGGTCAGAGTCGCAAACTCGATGCCCTTGATCAGTTCGTTGAGTTTTGCAACCGGATCATAGGTCTCCGTCATGTGAGCTCCTTTATTCGGGTATTCGCGGTGTAGCATGCCTTCAGGGTTGCCGTGAGACTTTGTGTCGCCCCTACGGGGCTGGAATCATTTCAACTCTACCCAGCACTCCGCCTGCGGCGTAGCCTGCCGTGAGCGGAGTCGAACGGTGCTGGGCTAAACTGAACCGCCCTTCGGGGCTAAGTTTTGTCAACTTCAGGCCGTTGCGCAAACAAAACGGGGTTCTCGCCCAGACTCTGAAGACCCACTCCAATCCTTTTTTCGAATCATGCAACAGGCCTAAGTGATTCGGCCGGACGATACTCAATCACGCGCCAGTGGCAGCGATGAAATCAGCAGCAACCTGGTCGGGCTTCCAATCGTTTCCAGAGTATACCTTGGCCACTTTACCGTCTTTGCCGACCAGCACTGTGACCAGCCCGTGCACGATCTGGCCATCCTTCTGGTTGTAAGCCAGGCCAAAGAAGTCCGCGGTCTGACGCACCTCTTCCGGCGAGCCTGACGCGAATTGCCAATGGGCAAAACGGGGATCAACTCGGCCGACATAGCGTTCCCCATAGCTCCGCAGCGCTGCAGGCTTGTCGTGGTCCGGATCGATGCTGATGCTAAGCAGTTGCGCTTCGCCAAACACCTTGGCGTTCTTTTGTAATTGCTGCATCACCTGGGAAAAGTTGTTGCTCAGGCGTGGACAGTACTCGGGAAACGGGCAGCGCGTGTAGATGAAGGTCAGCAGCAGCGGCTTACCGCGGAACTGGTGAAAGTGGATGGTCTTGCCGCTTTGGTTGACAAGCGTGAAGTCGGGCACTTCGTCACCCGGTTGCGGAATACGCAGGGCCGAGGTACCGTCGCTCGGCGTGTCGCTGCCCCTTGTGAACGTTATACCCTGCAACTCGGCATGATCGGTCAGGACCAGCGTGGCGTGGACCTGATCGCCGGGCGCGATGGACTTGAAGACCCAAGTGTCTTTGTCGCTCACCTGGAACGGCATCGTCATGCCTTCCATCAGCCCGGGAATGTCGCGATGCGCAATTGTGAGCTGGCGAGCAGCGGCATCCACGGCTACTACGCGTCCTTGAAGGTCGTACCGCTGGCCGGCGGGTTTACTGGAGCAGCCGGCGAGCGCGATGAGCGACAGAAGAGCAGAAGCAAGTACGAGGGCGCGAACAGCCATACCTCATTCTACGAAAGCATTTGCTATTGCGGGTTTTTCAATAGGTAATGGTAAAAATCATCCAAGCCGTTAAACATGATCTGGATTCCGATGCAGACCACGATGAAGGCGGACAACCGGATGAGGATGCTGGTGCCATTCGGTCCTAACAGCCGTTCCAGCTTGTCCGAAAAGCGGTAGCACAGGAAGATAGTGACACCGATGAGCAAAATGCCGATCACGGCTGCTAACGCACTGACGATAAGCTGGAGGTGGCTTTCTTCGTGCAGATTGCTGCCCAGGGTAATTGCGACCGCGATGGATCCAGGCCCGACGGTCAGTGGCATGGTGAGCGGATAGAAGGCCTGCGAGAGAACCCGATCGTCACTCGGCTGAGAGCCTATGGCGCGATCTTTCAGATCGCCCTGCTGATTCAAAATGCGCCAGCCGGCGATGGCGACCAACAGCCCGCCACCCACCTGCACCGCGGCAAGGCTGATGCCAAAAAACTGCAGGATGTAGGAACCAACGAAGAGCGAAGCCACCAGCAGCCCCGTGCAGTTGACGGCAACCCGCATCGCCATCGTCCGGCGGATGCTGTCCGAATAACCCAACGTCATTTCCGCGAAGATGGGCGCCATGCCGAATGGGTTCACGATGGGCAGCAGTGCGGCATACACCAGCAGCACGTTTCGGACGATGGCATACATGCGTCAACCAGCATAGCCCAACTGTGGTCATCGCAGCAGCAATTCACAGTTTCTTAACGCGGTTGACGTGGCAGGCGCTGACAAGTTCAAATTGGCGTCATTGCGCGCGAGGTATTTTCGCGTCTGGTGAGAAACTATGGCAATTCCGCCCCGCACTTTCGGAGCACTGCAGATGAGGCGGCGCGAGTCCCTCGTGACCCGGGCCGTAGTCATGCCCATCCAGCAATTCATCCACATCCAGGGCCTCAGCAGCATTGTTTTGCTGGCCGCTGCGATTGCTGCCCTGGTGTGGGCCAACTCGCCCTGGCACGACTCCTACCATCACGTTTGGGAGATGGAGTTGTCGCTTTCGCAGCTTCGCCTCCCGGTCCACGCCTGGATTAATGACGCGCTGATGGCGATCTTCTTCTTCCTTGTCGGGATGGAGATTAAGCACGAAATCGTGCATGGCGAACTCAACGACATGCGCCGAGCTGCGCTGCCCATCTTTGCCGCTCTGGGAGGCATGATTGTTCCTGCTCTGTTGTACGCGCTGCTGAATCACCAGCATGATGGCCAACACGGCTGGGGCATTCCGATGGCAACGGACATCGCGTTTTCCCTCGGTGTTTTAGGCATCATGAAGGGCATCCCGTCGGAACTGAAGATCTTCTTGCTGACGCTGGCCATTGCCGACGATATTGGTGCGATCGCGGTGATCGCCATCTTCTACAGCGGATCACTCGATGTGAGCGCACTGGTCACAGGTTTGTTTTTGGTCGGCCTGATCTTTGTAATGTTGCGGCTGGGAATCGCGCAGCCCATCCTTTACTTCGTTCTTGCCGTGGGATTTTGGGTGGCGATTCTTCAGTCAGGCATTCATGCCACCATCGCGGGCGTCATTCTCGGGTTCATGGTTCCAACAACCGCACCTTTCTCATTGAAGGAATTTCAAGAGATCGGGTCCGGCATGGTAGTGCGCTTTCGCAGGGCGCTTGCTGACGGTGATGAAAAAGCCGCCAAGAACCTGCTTGGTTCTTTCGAGGCGCTGGCGCAGAGCACAGAATCGGCGTCGGAACGCTTGACCCGTCAGTTGAACGACTGGGTGTCGTTCCTGGTTCTGCCGCTGTTTGCTCTGGCTAATGCGGGAGTGACCTTTTCCGCAGGAATCGTCCAGGAGGTAGTAATCAGCCGAATTGCATGGGGTATTTTGCTTGGACTGGTTGTCGGCAAACCGGTCGGCGTTTTGGGCTTTTCATGGCTGGCGGTGCGTCTGCGCATTGCCCAGCTCCCCCATGCCGTAAACTGGCGGCAGATTGGCGCGGTTGGTATGCTGGCCGGAATCGGCTTCACGGTCTCGATCTTCATTAGCTCGCTGGCGTTCGACAGCGATCTGTATCTTGCGGAGGCTAAGACAGCCGTGCTCGCGGCCTCCCTCATTGCTGGCCTTCTGGGCTACTTCGCGTTGCGGGAGCGGGGTGTAGCTCCACGACCGGAAGAATCTGCAGAAATTGGGAAGGCACTGTAACGAAGCTCAATAGATGGTGAAAACGCGTTACAATTTTGATGTCTCTCCGATTGGGCAGAACGGGTGTCCGTAGCGCATTCGTCTTGTCAGAGTTTTCTGGCGTGCCGGTGATTCGGCCGCAGGGCTAAACGCGTTTTGTGGTAGTGGCTGGCCGAATGTAATGTCATCCGGCATCACAACGAAAGGAAATTTAGAGGTTATGCGTTCTCGACTCTCAGCGCTCATGCTCGTCGCAATTCTCGCTCTCAGTTTTGCGGCCTGCAGTAAGAAAGAACAAAGCCAGAATCCACCGGCGACGACCGATACATCCAGCCAGGCCCAGGCAAACCAGCCCGCCGCAACGAATCCGCCGGCTGGTGGCCAAATGGCGTCCGGTCAACAGCAGATGGCGCCCCCGCAACAGCAGATGGCACCTGGACAGCAGCCGGCTCCGGCCCAGCAGATGGCGCCTGCACCCGCGCAGCAGGCAGCGGCTCCAGAGCCACCTCCACCGCCGCCACCGTTGGTGGTTCCGGCCGGTGCCAGCATTGTGGTTCGCATGGGCAGCACGCTGGACACGAAAACCGCCCATGATGGCGACACCTTTACCGGTTCTTTGGCGCGCGCCGTGGCGGTGCACGGAGAAGTTGCCATACCATCTGGCTCCGGCGTGACCGGTGCCGTGGTCGAGTCCAAATCGCCCGGGAAGTTCAAGGGCGCGGGAGTCCTGACGGTCACGCTGACAGCGGTCAACGTCGGGGGTGCGCCTGAGAGCATCCAGACCTCGCACTATACGGTGACCGTCAAAGGTAAGGGCAAGCGCACGGCCGTTGCAGTCGGCGGAGGTACGGGAGCCGGCGCGTTGATCGGCGGAATCGCTGGTGGCGGCAAGGGGGCGTTGATTGGCGGCCTCGTCGGCGCAGGCGCCGGTACCGCTGGAGCGGCCTTCACGGGAAACAAAGACTTGCAGATTCCGGCGGAACAGACCATCACCTTCAAGCTGGCACATTCCATCACCGTTCCGGGACATGCGAAGTCGGCCAGCGACCAACCCGCGCAGTAGCTGGCAGTGCAGTAGGAGGGGAGGTCGTTGGTCTCCCCTTTTTTCTTGTGCTTGCAGGAAGGCGGCTGTCTTGAGGAATATCTTTCAGCTAACTGGTGGCCGTCTTCTTAATCTTGGCCCGCCGCTCAGCCGCCCAGCCCTGCTTCGTGACTTGGCGGCCACGTCCGACGGCCAGCGCATCGTCGGGAACATCCTCGGTAATGCAGGACGCCGCACCAATATAGGCGCCACGTCCGATTCGCACTGGAGCAACCAGAGTCGCGTCGCTGCCGATGAACGCGCCGTCGTCGATCAACGTCTGGTGCTTGTTCACCCCATCGTAGTTACACGTGATAGTGCCCGCTCCCACGTTCACGTTCTCGCCGATTTCTGAATCGCCAAGATACGTGAGGTGGTTGGCCTTCGAACCATTGCCGAGCCGGGTCTTCTTGGTCTCGACAAAGTTGCCAACGTGTGCCTCTTCGCCGATGTCGCTGCCAGGACGAAGATGCGAATAGGGCCCGAGTTGCGCTCCGTTGCGCACTACCGAGTCTTCCAGAATGCAGCCCGGCCGGACCAGCACGCCATCGCCGATCTCGCAATTGGTGATCACGGAATAGGACCTGATGCGGCAGTCGGAGCCTATCCTGGTGCGTCCAATAAGCTGCACAAAGGGTTCAATCACGGTATCGGTGCCGACCTGAACATGGGCATCGATGTCGCACGTCTGTGGCCGGAAGATGGTGATGCCTGCCTCCATCAGCTCCCGCGCTTTCTTGTCGCGCAGCTTGGAATCAAGTTCTGCCAACTCGAGCCGAGTGTTCACGCCCAACACTTCACTGGAATCAGGCGCGCGCAAGGCCACAACTTTCTCTCCCGCCTTGTCCAGCAGAGCTGCCATATCAGTGAGGTAGTACTCACCGTGCGCGTTATCGGTGGTGAGCTTGCCTATGTGCTTGTACAGCGGTTTCGTCGCGAAGGCATAAATTCCGGAGTTGATTTCGCGCTGCTCCGCTTCCCTGCCCTGTAGCGCTTTTTGCTCGACAATGCGCTCGACTTTGTCCGTCTTTTTCCCCTTTTTGAGCTTGCGAAGCACGCGGCCATAGCCAGTCGGGTCGTCAGGCTCAGCCGTCAGAATGGTCATCGCGGCGGCCTGGGCTGCGTGGAAATCGCGCACCTGCGCGATCGTCTCAGAGCGAATCAAGGGAACATCGCCCGACAGTACCAAGACGGTTTCGAAGCTCTGCAAAACGTCGCGCGCCTCCATGATGGCGTGGCCGGTGCCGCGCTGTTCGCTCTGGAGTACGAAGTTGATGCCGGTCGGGGCCAGCGCCTTGCGGACGCGCTCCGCCTCATACCCGATAATGGCGAAAATACTTTGCGGCGGCACGACCTGGCTCGCCGCCGCTACGACGTGTGCCAGTAGCGGTTGGCCGGCAATTTCGTGCAGTACTTTAGGGCGCTGCGATTTCAAACGCGTGCCTTTGCCCGCGGCCAGAATGGCGATGGCGAATTGTTGTTGCTTGTCTTTCGCGGCTTTGGCGGAGGTTGACTTTGGCCTTGGCATGTCTATCTCCGATTTGCGAGAGCTAAGACTTCCGGCCGAGCGCGGCGACCGGCAGCTCCCGCGACTCCATCATAAGCCGCAGCAGGTCGTGCGCAACCTGATGGGTGTCGTGACGGGCGATCAGACCCTCCTTGTCGTCCACCGCTTCCAGCAAGTATTCGCCGAGGATCGGCTTCACGCCTAACGCCTCAATCCGGTCCACGTCAGCCTCAATCTGCGACTGCCGCTTCTCGGCGTATTTCAGGGCTAAAGCCGGAGACGCCGGAGTTCGGTTGACCAACGCATAGTCGAAGAACTGGCGCCGCGCATGTTTGTACAATGCGAGGATGTGATCGGAGGCGGTCAATCCCAGACTCTCATTCGCCTGGGTCATCAAGTTGCACACAAATACCTTGACCGCGCGTGAATTGGCGATCGCTCGGGACACACCGCGCACTAGCAGGTTGGGCACCAGGCTGGTGAACAGCGAACCGGGACCGATAGTGATGAGATCGGCGTTGTCTATGGCTTCCAGCGCCAACGGAAGCGGCTTGGCATTCGCGGGCGCCATACGCAGCTCGACAATCCGGCGCTGGCTGGCCGTTATATTAGTTTCTCCGCGCACCACCGAGCCGTCATCCATGATGGCGTACAGTTGCGCGTTACTGGTCGTTGCGGGATAGATGTGGCCCCTGGTAGCGAGAATCGCCGAGGAGTGTTTCACCGCCTGGCTGAAGTCGCCGGTGATGGCGGTCATCGCGGAAAGAAAGAGGTTTCCGAAGTTGTGGCCGCCCAGACCTTCTCCCGCAGGAAAGCGGTATTGGAACAGCCGTGACAGGAGCGCCTCATCCTCAGAGAGCGCCACGATGCAATTGCGGACGTCGCCCGGCGCCGGGACGTTCAGTTCCTTGCGCAGGCGCCCGCTGGATCCCCCATCATCGCTAACGGTGACAATGGCGGACAGATCGGCAATTCCCGGCAGCCCGCCGCTGACAGCCTCTTCGACACCCGCTGCGACGTACTGCTTCAGGCCGTGCAGCACCGTGGACAGGCCCGTGCCTCCGCCCATGGCGACAACTCTTATGGGCCGCAACTCGGCGTAGGCGGAATAATTCTGCATCAGGCAACCAGAGTAAGCTCAGCTAAAGATGCCACTTCTCCGCCTGACCCGGAGAATCGGCGCTGGTATCAGGATAAAGCAGCTCGGTGAAGCGTGGATCGTCGGCCAAGCTTTTAAAGTCGGCATCGCTTCGCGCATGAAAGCGGTTGGCCGGGTTCAGACGAATAGCCTCGTTCAGGCTGGTGATGGCTTCGGGAAAGTGGCCGGTGAGGCAATTCAAGACTGCCATGCCGTACCAGATGAAGTCGAGTTTGGGGGACTTCTTTGACAACAGGTCAAGGTTCTCGCGAGCGCCCATATAATCGCCCATGTTCATCAGAGAAACCGCATAGTCGAATTGCTCCTCCGGCGTTTTGAACGACGACGAGGAAGCCCGGCTCAATTGCTGATTGCAACTGGCCAAATGGACGGAAGCGCGGTCAGCGAGTTCGGGGCTCGGCCCGGCCAGGACCTTCTCAAAAAATGCCTTGGCCCGGGCATACTTGTGGGACTGCAGGGCCTTTAGACCAGCCTCATAGTTTTGCACAGCCTGTGCAAAACGGGGGTCGTCAGTCAACTTCATCGGTCTACTTCCCCGGTATCTGCTTTCGGAGCTTGCTAAGGGTAATAGTAAGCCACTATTTGTCTTGGACTTGGCAGCGCTTTCCTTAAGCTTTCGTGCGGCTTTTTTCTTCATCCCACGATTTCCTTTGGGATATTCCGAACCCAGCACTGCCTAAGGCTGTGGAAAACCCAAAACTACGTGAAGGTGTGTGTGCTGAGTTATACCCCCAAGTTGAGAGGACGTCAACCCACCACAAAAGGGCCTGATAAAGACCTGATATTCAGTTGCTTTTGGCCGCCGTTTCCAAGTCGATGGATTTCCATTCACCCTTGATGATTCCAGCCCGGATCTGGGCAGGCGTCTTCTTCAGCTTGGTCTGCGCGTAGGCGTAAAACACCTCTTTCATGCAGATGCCGCAGTGCGCTCCATGGGTGCTCTCGAAACAGGTGTGCAGGCTGGTGTGCCCGGCGCGTTCGCAATAGCAGTAGCAAGGCATCTGATACAAGACGCCAGGAATCTTCGCCGCTAGTTCGTAAGCTTGCACCTGGTATGGGTACTTGAACGCTTCGCCCTGAAGCTGGTCCTTTGGCAGGATGGGAGGCGCGTCTCCGGCAGTGAGTGGATGATCGTTGTATGCGGGGACATGATCTCCCTGCGCGAAGGAAACGATGGCGACCAGGGCAATGAAGGCAATCAGTGCGGGCTTGTTCATAAAAGCAGTCCTCAGCAGGTCGATTGACCTATTCTATTGAAGTTTCCAGATTAGCCAAAACTTCGCCATTTCCCTCCACACCGATATGAAACTATACTGGACGGTCACTCGTCTAACCAGTGCAATGGGTTCAACTCCCGACTACAACCCGTCCGTTTTCCCGTCCAAGCCACGCCGTGCTAATACGCTGCTTTCGGGCTGGCTGCGCGATGTGATCATCTCGCTGGCCGTTTCGGCATTCTTCATCATCTTCCTGTACCAACCGGTGAAGGTCGAAGGAACCAGCATGATGCCCACGCTCCAGGACCAGGAGCGCGTGTTCATTAACAAGTTCGTTTACAAGCTGGAACCGATAGCGCGCGGCGACGTCATCGTTTTCCGCTATCCGCGAGATCCTGGCAAAAGCTACATCAAGCGAGTGGTAGCGATCGCCGGAGACCGCGTTCGCATCGAAGGCGGTGTGGTCTTCGTCAACGGGCATCGGCTGGGCGAGCCTTACGTGCCCGAGCAGTACGAAGATGTGCGGTCCTATCCTGAGACCGCGGTGCCGCCTCACTGCTATTTCGTGCTTGGCGACCATCGCAACCTCTCCAACGACAGCCGCGACTTCGGCCCGGTGGATGAAGACTTCATCTACGGCAAAGCTGTCTTCGGGTACTGGCCTGTTGCCCGGGTGGGAACACTGCGCTAACGCGATCTCCTCAAGAATGTTCTTGTGCGCTGGCTCACAACAGCTGAGTGACGGGCGTCACCGCCTCAATGGTTGCGATCTTTGTACATTGGGATTGGCGAAGGTTATCCGCCGCAACTGCCGGACGGTGAGGACGGCAGCCAGAACTCAAGATCGGAGATCGTAATCATGGCATATGTAATAACTGATACCTGTACGAAAGATGAACTTTGCGTCGAAGCTTGCCCAACCGACTGCATTCACCCCAAGAAGGATGAAGAAGGATTCGAAGCTGCGACCCAGCTGTGGGTGGATCCGGAAGGCTGCATCGACTGCGGTGCCTGCGTCCCGGTGTGCCCGACCAATTCGATCTTCATCGTGGACGAGGTTCCAGCTGACAAGCAGGAATTCATCGAGAAGAACGCCGCCTATTACGCCAAGGCGTAAGCGGCGATTCCGCCGCGAGATGCTTTGCGGCAAGAGCGCGGTTCTCTTGCGACCACCGAGACACAGAGTTCTCCCCCAAGTCTCTTTGTCTCGGTGTTTTTGTGATATAAGGCGCTGCCCACTTACTCGTAGATCGAGCATCCACAGCCCGGCGAAGGCACGTGGACTTTCAGGAAGTCCGACACCTTCTGATAGGCGTCGATCTGGTTCTCGACGCGCGAAAAGCCGTGGCCTTCATTCTCATAAATCTTCAACTGCACTGAACCGCCCCGTTTCTTCACGGCCTCGGCCACTTGTTGTGCTTCATTCTTCGGACAACGTGGATCGTTGCCGCCCGCTAATAGCAATAACGGCGCCTTGATCTGGTCTACGAAATTGATGGGCGAGCGGTCTTCATACATCGCCTTGTTCTTCACCGGATCGCCCCACCACGCGCGATCGAACTGCTGCAGCAGCGGGTCTTCGTTGGCAATCTCGGTGAACCAGTTCACGAAGGGCACGATCGCCACGCCGGCAGCCCACAGCTCAGGGGCCTTAGTCACGGCCATCATCGTCATGTAGCCGCCATAGCTGCCACCCATCACGATCAGCTTCTTGGGATCGACGAATCCGCTCTTCTTGATCCACTCTGCCGCGGCGAGGTTGTCCTGCAAATCGCCACCACCGGGATCGCCGCGATTGCTCTCATAAAAGGTCTTGCCGTAGCCGGTGGAGCCGCGATAGTTCGGCGCAATTACCACATAGCCCTGGTTCACCATGTATTGAATGAAACGGTTGAACGAGTTCACCGACTGCGAAGCCGGACCGCCGTGGATGTATACGATCGCGGGAAACTTCCCGTTGCGCTGGATGTTGTTCGGCACATAGGCCAGCGCTGAAATCGTCCACTTACCGTCGCCGCTGGGATAGTGCACCAGGCAGGGCTCGACCATGTCGGCGCTGCGCAGCCCCGCGACCAGCGAATGCGTCACCTGCTGCGATTGCTTCGACGCGAGGTCGTACACCCACGCGTCGTTCGGAGCATCCGCGCCGTTGTGGTAGTACAACAGCCTGGAACCGTCGCGTGAATAGGGCAGCGGGTTGCCGCCGAGCGTGTTCACTCCCAGCTTCAGGGGCAGCGCTTCGGCATGCCTGCTCGCAATGTCATACAGATAGATATAGGTATTGGCCTCAACGTCAGCGGTCCACGTGAGCGACTTTCCGTCGGGCGAGAACGTGCCTGCGGCGATCTGCCACTTGTCATTGGTGAGCCAGTCGATCTTCCTGGTGGCAATATCGAGCAGTCCTACATTGTAGTACCCATTCGCCGCGTCGGAAGTAATCAGAAGCGTCTTTCCGTCAGGCGAGATGTCATCCGCTTCGTAATTGTGTTCCCCCTCATGCGGGGTGAGGTTTGTGCTCTGCCCGCTGGCCAGGTCGAGCATGAAAATGCTGGCGTCGTTGCCGGTGGCATGCGACTGGGTATAGACAAGGGACTTGCCGTCGCGTGAAAAAATGGGATGACTGTTGCTCAGCTCTTTGGGCGTGTTGGGCGTCAGGTGCCGCACATGCCTCGTCGCCACATCCATCAGTTCGATCTCAAAGCTGGAGCCCGTCTTCGGCTTGGTGACGTACGCCAGTTGCCGCCCGTCGGGCGACCATGTCGGCTCCTCGTCCCCGCTCTCCGGCGAGACCGTCAGGTTCACCACATCACCGGTCTTCGGCGAGACCAGGAACACGTCCCACTGCTCGTCGCCATCGTGGTCCGAGACGTAGGCGATCCACGCGCCGTCAGGCGACCACGCCGGCTGCGCCTGCCGCTGATCGCTGATCGTCAACTGCATCGGCCATCCGCCGGTCGCAGGCACCAGCCATAGATTGTTACGCCCGCTGATATTGGAGATGAACGCGATCTGCTTGCCGTCGGGCGACCACGTCGTTCCGCCCACCAGGCGTGTCATGTACAGCTTCTCGATGGAAAAGCTCTGCATGTCGGCCACAGTCTTGCTTTGCAGCTTGGCCGGATCGGTAATCGCGAGAGGCGGCGTAAGGGTTAACTGGGCGACGGCTTGCAGACTCATAATCATGACGATAGCAGACAAAAAATTGCGCAGCATCAGACCGTAAACTCCGAAGGATTCGCAGGTGTTCTCAGGATAGCAGGTAGCATGCGGACGCCAGCGGCTGACTGATCAGTGCTATTGCTGCCCGCTTGCTACTCTGGCTTTGGCGAACTCATCGTCCGGCTTCCACCCGATCAGCGCAGTCTGGTCCGCTGCCAACCAGCCCAGCGCGACGCCGAAGCGCGCCATCACGGCATCGCCACGGAAGTCCATCTCCGGATGGTATTCGTCACTCGGCTGATGATAGTGCTTGGCAACGAATTCCTTGGCCTGCTGCTGGCCCCAATCGCGATCATGGCCCTGGTACTTGAGGCCCTCGTCGATGGAGAACGCCGGCACTCCGGCGCGCGCCAAACTGAAGTGGTCGGAGCGGTAGTAATGTCCCGCGCCGGGTTGCGAGTCGGGCACGATCGTCAGGCCGAAATCCTTGGCGGTACTCTCCACCGTGGGATAGAACGTCGTGCGCTCCGCGCCGGAAACTGTGACTTCCTGCGGCACTCCCAGCGGCGGCACGTCATCGTAATTGAGGTCAAGTGTGATTTCCTTCGCAGGAACGGGCGGATGCTTTCCCAGGAATTCAGAGCCCCGCAGCCCCTGCTCCTCGGCAGTGACCGAAGCGAAATAGATCGACCGCTTGGGTTGCTGCCGTGCGCCAGCGAAGACTCGCGCGATCTCCAGCAGGATGCCGCAGCCGGTGGCGTTGTCCTGGGCGCCGTTGTAGATGTTGTCGCCCGGCATGCCAGCCACGATCCCGAGATGGTCGTAGTGCGCGCTATAGAACACGGCTTCCCGCTTCAGTTTGGGATCGGACCCGGGCAGCTCAGCGACGACGTTGTTCACATCGAACGGTCGCACCTTGCTTACCAGGTGCGCCTTGAACTTTACCGGAAGTTCCACCGCCTTGAAACCGCGTGTTTGTGCCGCGGCCATCATCTGGTCAAGATTCATGCCGCAAGCCTGCGCGAGTTTTTGCGCGACTTCGAATTGAATCCACGATGCGAGCTTCAGTTTGGGCGCCGGATCGTTTCGCAAGTAGGCGCGCTCGCCCGACCACGAGTTGCGCACCACGTCCCATCCGTAGCTGGCCATTTCAGTTTTATGGATGAGGATGACGCCAACTGCACCTTTGCGGGCGGCTTCTTCGTACTTATAGGTCCAGCGGCCGTAATAGGTCAGCGTCTTGCCGTTGAAGAACTTGGGATCGTCCGATGGCGGCTGGTTCACCATCATGACGAGCACTTTGCCCTTTACGTCGACATCTTTGTAGTCGTTCCAGCCGTACTCCGGAGCATCGATACCGTAACCCATCCACACGATCGGAGCGTCAATCTCGTTCTGCGTATCGGTGGTTTCGTCCATGGCAACGATGTCGGTGCGGTTGCGGAGATTCATCAGCGTGCCCTTGTTGGGAACGAACGAGAATGTGCTGTCATCCTGCGTCGCAATGCCCACCATGGGCACCTTTTGCATGTAGCTGCCGTTGTCGCCGGCAGGCTTCAGCCCATAGAGCGCGAATTGTGTGGCAATGTACTCGGCGGCGATGTCCCCTCCGCGAGCGCCGGTGCCGCGGCCCTCCAGCAGATCGCTCGCCAGGAACTTCACGTGG
>Ga0209039_10002453_pt1 | contig 15706 bp, 13 predicted proteins | sample BogFormECP12_OM1_FD_188238 | JGI IMG/M metagenome (GOLD analysis project Ga0209039, IMG submission 188238) | Bog forest soil microbial communities from Calvert Island, British Columbia, Canada - ECP12_OM1 (SPAdes) (version 2) | ecosystem: Environmental > Aquatic > Freshwater > Wetlands > Bog ... | reverse complement strand
CTCAATTGTCCATTTGGCAACTTTCAGCGCCAGCGACAGACTTTCCGGATCGAGGTCGTGGAAGAAAACGAGCGTGTCAATCGCCTGTGAACAGCACTGAATGTCGATCGGCAGAGTTTTATGGTTATAGTACCTGGGAGTTCCATCCGGCAGGAAAAAGGTCTTCTTCCAGTATTCGTATCCGTTCATCTGGCTCTTGCGAAAGCGGTCATCACCTGTGCCTTCGGCGTAATATTTAAAGGAGTCCAACACATATGCCGTATGAAAGTTATCGATCCAGTGAGAGATAGTTGCTTCAGCATAATACCAAGATGCGTCAGGCCGTTGGTGCTGGGCGGTGTATTGAATCGCCTTCTCCGCCAAAGCCCGGTAGGACTCGTTCCGGGTGTAAGAATAGGTCCGGGCCAGCAGGCTAGCTGCGAGAGTATTGGCGTTGTGGACCCTACTTTTGTGGATCGGGGTATAGCCGATGCAGAGAGACTCACCTTGGGGAAGCGTGGGCACATCACCGAGGATGTGCTCGCACGAACTTGCGGCGACCTGTAGGAAGCCATCTTTCTGGAAATGGTCGCGGGCGTCGAGAAACGCGTGACCGATGAGTGAGGTCCACACCACGGTAGGGACGCCCGCCGGGAGATAGAAGTTTCCTCGCGCCTGGTAATCGAAATGATTGCCCCAGCACGCTCCGGAGTAACCCTTCGACTGGTTATCAATCAACCATTGCAGCGCAAATTCCGCCTTGTCTCGCCAAGCCGTATCGCCAGTGGCATCGTGAAGGCGCATAAAGCCCCTGGCAAGAAAGCCCATGCCCTTGGTGGAACGGCTTTTGCCAATTCCCACCAGGGGACGCACGTTGATGGGAAACCGGCGCACTCCCTGCTGAAGCACCGTGCGCAGGAGTTTGCTGTTGAAGGTAAGCGGGCGCAAGAATTTTGCGCTCAAACCGTCAAACGTATCATAGCCGCAGTAATCGTTCTTTTCGAGCCAAGTGGAAAGTCGACAGATGGACTCATAGATTTGATCCTTCACAAGCCCTCCCTTGCCTTCAACCCCCAGCCGCTCACCAACAGATGCCATCATATTTTCCCTTTTCGCTCCTGCGATCAGCTATCCGCACGAAATCCACCAGAACTTGCCCATCGCTCAACCGCTCCGGCACGCTCCGGAAGGTCGGATCATTATTGCCGATCACTACCGTTTGAGCGTGATCCAGAACCGCATCGATGCTGTCCACCATGAGCCTGGAAATATGCGGAATGTGGTTGAGGATGAAGTCCCGGTTCGCGCCAACCAAGCTGGCGATGCTCACATTCTTGTCAAAGATACGAAGGTCATATCCCTTTCCAATAAGGCGTTCGATGACCTCGATCACCGGGCTCTCCCGCAGATCGTCCGTCCCCGCTTTGAAACTGAAGCCTAGAACACCTACCCGTTTGTGTCCTTTCTCCATGATGAGCTGCATCCCTCTAGCAATCTGCCTTTCGTTGCTGGGCAAGATGGAAGAAATAATGGGCAACTCCAAATCATGCATTTTGGCCCGATAGGACAACGCGCGCAGATCCTTGGGCAGACAGGAGCCGCCGAAGGCAAAACCGGGCTTAAGGTAAGCGGGAGAGATATTCAGTTTTTCATCACGACAGAAGATTTCCATCGCCTTATGGGAGTCGATGGTGAAGGACTTGCAAAGATTGCCAATTTCATTGGCGAAGCCGATTTTGAGCGCATGCCAACAGTTATCAATGTACTTGACCATCTCGGCGGTTTCTAAATCCGTCCTAATTAGCGGCGCATCGAGTTTTGCGTAAAGTGCAGCCAGTTTGTCGCCACTGGCTTTGTCCAGTTCTCCGATGACCGTCTTGGGTGGGCAGTTGAAATCCCTCACTGCCGAACCTTCCCGCAAGAACTCGGGATTGTTGCAGACGCCGAAGTCAGCCCCGGCCTTCTTCCTGGAGAATTCCTCGAGGATGGGGATTACGATCGTGTGCATAGTTCCAGGCAAGATGGTGCTGCGCACGACGACGACGTGTCGCGTGGCTTTGTCTCTCAGCGCCTCCCCGATTTGTTCGCAAATGCGCCGGATGTACCTTAAGTCGAGATTGCCATTAACTTGACTCGGGGTGCCAACGCAAATGAAAGACAGTTCCGTTTCCTGAATGGCTTCGGTTGGGTCGTGGGTGGCACGCAGTCGGCCCGCTTGGGTGGTGGACGCAATGATCTTACCTATCTCCGCTTCGATGATGGGGGATCGGCCCTTATTGATCAGGTCGACCTTGGTTTTGACCGGATCGACACCGATGACCTCATGTCCGTCATTGGCGAGACATCCCGCCGACACTGTACCGACATAACCTAACCCGAAGATGCTGATTTTCAAGACCCGTTCCTTTCGGTTACAATCACTAAAACCTCAAACGTGGCGCGCAAAGTGCTATTTCCCCGCCCGACCAGCTATCGTTCACATCCTAGAGAGCCGTGCTGAAAAACCTGCATTGGATGCCGTGAAGGGAATGCAAAACATAAAAACCGTCCTCTTGCACATCGAGGCTTTCTGCCCCTGACGGGAATAGAATCTTGGTGCCAACCCCTGCCGACTTAGCCGCCTCGATGTCTAACAATTTGTCCCCGATGAGCACGCTCTTCGCTAAATCCAAATTAAAATCTGAACGCGCACGCAAAAGCATACCCGGGTTGGGTTTTCGGTCAGGAGAATCACGCTTGTATTTGCCAAGGCCGTGGACCGGGTGATAGGGACAATAGTACACGCGCGCGATTTGAATCTCCTTCTCAGCAAACTTCTGGGTCATCCACTTCGTCAACTCAAGGAAGTCGGACTCGGTGTAGTAGCCCCGCGCGATACCGGATTGGTTGGTAATTACCACCAAGAGATAACCGAGAGTCTGTGCCGCCCGGCACAGTTCATAGATGCCCTCCTGAAAGCTGAAATCCTCTGGAGAATGCACATATTCCTTGTAAACATTTATGACCCCATCTCGGTCCAGAAAGAGTGCTTTATTTTTCCGCATAGTCCTTAATCCAAGCCAACAACTGTAGGGTGTGGAAGCCCGCCTGCATGTCCTCATTCTGAGAATGGCAGGTAAAGAGTTTCCCGGCGCATTGAGTCACCCATGGCGTTCCGGCGAAGACAGACGATGCATTCAGTGCGCTCCGATTGCGATCAACGAATAAGAAGAACCCTAGCCCGCAACCGGCGCATGGGCAGCGGAGACCGCGCCTCGGTTTGTTACCGCCTGTTCGACGGCATCGCAAAGCCGGCAAGCGCCTGAAGTTGGCGCGCAAAGACCAGGTCGCATCCATAATCGTCGCCGATCGCCCTCACGGCAGAGCAGTTCGCATTGAGTGGGGATTTTTCCAAAAAGTCACTTCACCCTTATTTCATCCAAAAGGATACTTCCGTAGGGCGATATCGTCGAGTTCCGGATCTGGATAATAAGAGGGTAGGCGCCCTTGTTGCCATGGTGAAGCGTGCAGATCCATGGACGAGCCAGCCTACGCCGAGGCCCGAGAACTCGACTCGGATGCTAATCGGTTTCTCCACCAATCGAGCATGTCTTGCAGAGTTGTCGCCAGGTCTATTTCCGTCGCCCACCCCGTGCATTTGCGGAACTTCGAAATGTCGCCGGAGATGACGGGTTCATCGCATTTGCGCACCAACACCGGATCCTGTTCGATGTTGAAGCCTACCTTCACACGGCTCCGAATGCCGTCGATGATTTCTTGTATGGAATAATGTTGGCTGGCCCCGAGGTTATAGACCTCGCCCGGTTCACAGCGCTCGCTTGCCAGCCAGAGTCCGCTCACGAGATCCCGCGCATCGACAATAGCCCGCCGCTTATCGAGATTACCCACTCGGAGGGACCGGGGATGAAGGCCCAGTTCGATTTCAATCGCCCGCTTGGTGAAATCGGAGCACACGTCGCCTAACTTGCCGGGACCTGTGGTATTGAAAATCCGAATGCGGATGGCCGGAATTGCGTAGTTCAGGAAATACTGGGCAGCCAGTAGATCCTGCCCAACCTTGCTCACGCCATAGGGATGCAACGGATGGAGGGCGTGATCCTCGCGAACCGGTAAATCCTTGGCCTCCACGGGCCCATACTCGCCGCTCGAGCAAGCGACGACGACCACCGAATTTAGGCCCACAGCGCGCATCGACTCAAACAGATTGATGGTTCCCCCCACGTTAATGTCAAGCGTCTCGCGAGGGTGCTCCATCGATACGGTGGGATAACTTTGCGCCGCTAAATGGAAGATGCGGTCTGGCCGGAATGACGATAGGAGTGCCGATAAGCGGGCCGAGTCTCGAATGTCACAACCCTCCAGGGTGGCGCCGGGCAATGCCTCCTCTAATCCGTGCCGGTCGATCCCCATCACAGAACATCCCGCCTGTAGGCAATGCTGGGTGAGAAACCGGCCAATGAAGCCCGTGGCTCCCGTAATCAAAACCCTCATATTCGACCCTCGCGCTTCAGTGCCCCTCACTCCCTTTCGACGGCTGCCAGGATATCCTGCGCACTCTGATAACGATCGGGCGTCCCAATGTCGATGCACCGGCGGGCCGAGACAAATGCCTTGAGGCGGTGCCCGTCCTGAAGCCAGCGGGGAAAAAGTTCCTGCTCCAAGGATACCGGAACTGCGGCGGGAACATCGCGCAGCAGGCTGCGCGCCACGATGTAGATGCCGGCATTGACGTAGGGCGCGCCGGATTGACTCTGTTTCTCGGCGAACTGCTCCACGTAGCCCTGCTGATTCGCATAGACCGAACCGCAATCACCGCGCCCGTCAGGGGAAATCACGACCAGGGATAGATCCGCCTGGGCGCTCCGGTGCTCTGCGACCAATTCGGAGAGGTTGACATCCATATAGCTATCACCATTCATAATCAGGGCGATATCCGATCGAACCAAGTCGGCGGCGTTGCGCAGTGCGCCGCCAGTTCCCAGTGGGGATGCCTCCGGAGAATAGGCAAGGTCCAAGCCCAAAGCGCGCTCGCCAAAGTGAGCGCGGATCACGTCCTGCCGGTACCCGACGGCCAAAATCACGCGCTGGAAGCCGTGCCGGCGTAACTGCCGGAGCAACAACTCCAGAAAAGGCCGACCGCCCACCGTCGCCATGGATTTGGGACCATCTCCTGTGACGCTCCTCAGACGAGTGCCCGCGCCGCCGCAGAGGATGATGGCATCCGGGAGGTTAGGCATAAACAAATCGTCTTTCATTGGCCAGGGATTGGTCATACCCCTTCTCCGGCTCATACACGACGATATGACTTCCTTGACTTGAGAAAGTGAAGGGCACACACAGGAGCTTTTTCAAACTCGTCCTCAGCTCCTGCCGCCGTTCGGGTGGCACGAAGAACAACATGAAACCGCCCCCGCCGGCTCCCAGCAATTTTCCCCCAAGCGCGCCCGAACTCCTCCCGGCCGCATAGATTTCATCAATGGCGCGGGACGAAATCTTCTGCGTCACGGTTCGCTTGATCTGCCAACTTTCGTGCAACAACCGCCCAAATTCATTCAGCGGACGGTTGGGGTTGGTAATGATTGCCTCGGCCTCGTCCACGAGCTGAAGCATCGCGTTCAATTCTTGCTTCTTGTGAGGCGTCACTTTCAACTGCTCGGTGGCGATTTCCGAGGCGGTCCGCGAAAACCCGGTAAAGTAAAGGGCCAGATGCTGCTCGAGCTCCGCCAGGCGGTTCTGCGCCGTGAGTACCCGCCTTACCTCGATCCCCCCATCGACATTGAAGGAGATGCGGTTGAACCCTCCGTAGGCGGCGGTAACTTGGTCTTGGGAGCCCACGGCCTCTCCAATCAAGTCTTGTTCGACGTGGATGGCATCCTTGGCCAGCGAATGCTTGTCCCGCATTTGGTCCTTGAGTGCATACAGGCCGAGGAGAAGCCCGACGGTGAACGCCGAACTGGTGCCCAAACCTGTGCGTGCGGGCAAATCCGCCACGTGATGGATCTCCACACCCTCTTCGATCCCCAGATATTGCAGGCAAGCTCGCACGGAGGGGTGCTCAATGGCGTCATTCCTGGCGACGTTCTCAACTCTCGAATAGGAAATGCGGCTGTGGTGTTCGAAAAAGGGGGGCAGATGCCGACAGGTGATATAACAGTACTTGTCAATGGCGGTCGCCAACACCAAGCCGCCATGCTCGCGGTACCACACCGGGTAGTCGGTACCGCCACCGAAAAATGAAATACGCAACGGAGTACTCGTGATAATCATTGGCGTGACCTTCTGTGTTCCCAAAGAACTGCGCTCGCTGGAATCAAACTTGATACCAATGGATTCATGACCTGTCCCTCTCAAGCAGTTTTTCGTAAACGCCTCGGGTCATTTGGCCAACCGCATCCCACGAGTGTCGTGCGTGGGCGTAATCGCGTATCTCCATCCGCCGATGATTCAAGGTCTCGAATAGATCGCTCTTGAAGTACCTCTCAATAGCCTCGCCCAGGCTCACGGCATCGCAGGGCTTACTCAGGAAGCCTGTCTTGCCTTCGACGATGTCATCCCGCAAGGATCCCACATCAGAAGCGATCACTGGCAAGCCGAAATTGTATCCCAGAAACAGGACGCCGCTTTGAAAGATCTCCCGGTAAGGCAGCACCAGAACGTCCGCCACTTTGAAATAAACTTCCGTCTCTTCGTCCGGGATGACCTCAGCCCTGAGCAGGATTTGTCCGCGCCGCACTGCCTCCCGCATGGAATCCGTTAAGGCGGCCCAGTACTGTTTGCACTTATCCGGTCGGCCTGCGATAATCAATCGATAATCATCGTTCCGGGCGCTGATTTGCTTAAAGGCCTCGACCGCGAATTCCAGCCCCTTGCGCGGCTGAATTCTGCCGAAAAACAGGATCGTTTTCTTGCCTTCAGGAATGTTCAGCCGCTCTCTCGCCTGGGCGGGCGTCAGGCCGGTGTTGGGGACGGAATTATTGATTCCAAAAGGAATAACAGTGACGCGAGCAGGCTGCACGCCGAAATCCTCGACCAATTCGCGCTTCATTTTCTCCGTGTGAACGAAGATATGGTGGCAGAGCCCGTATTGGATTCGCAACGTCAGCCGGTTCAGACGGCTATCCCTGCCGTCCCGCCTGCCCCCGTTTACATTGTGCGCGGTATGGACAACCCTTTTGCCCAAGAATCTGTAATAGAGCATCAAGAACGTTCGGTCGAAGAGTGGGAATCTATAGTTCCAAAGAATATGAAAAATTTCAGGCTGGGCGGTGGCCGCATATCGCATCAGCTTGGCATAGTACGACAACAAGCGGCCAACCTTCCTGGTGAAACTAACTTCCGGACGCAGGACGCCGCCCAGATCGAGAAAGTCTACGTGCCGCCGACCGTGGAATTCCGGGAAATCCAACTCCTCGTTACCGATCAGGTCCAAGGTTGCCCCCTTGGACATGAGTGATGTGGCCAGGCCAAAGAAATAAGGCCGGTCCTTACCCCCGCTAAGCAGCGCAACAGCGATAGGTTTCTCAATTGACGTTTTCCGATTCGCTGCTGACACCGAGGCCCTATCCTTTTGGCTGGCGGCTTCCGCGGGTTGTAGGTCCGGTGTCACTACCAGGCTTATTGTCCTTTTGTCTTCCAGAAGACTTCAAATCAACTCTCAACCGGAACCGCAACGCGGTCAACCTTTACGCTGCCAGACTGGCCGGGCCGCCGCAACTCGTTGAACAACCCCCTCAGCGACATGGCCTCCTGTCGCACGGGAGCCAAAAGCAGCGATAGAGAATAAGCCACCGCGAACCCCAGAGCCACCACGAGAAGCTGCGTAACGATTCCACGCGGCGCGATCAGGTGCAGGGCGCATTCCCCAAGGGCTACTCCGGCAAGGCTGAGCGAAATCGGGCAGACGATCGCCCGGCCGAGACGCAACAAGGTTAACCCGGTGCCCCTGAATACGTACTTCAGCATCCAGGGAAAGATGCCAACGAAAACGAGCGATCCCGACATTGCCACCCCCTTAATCCCGAAAGGCAAGCCGATCGCATAGCTGGTGACGAATATGGGGGTGAGAATGAGCAAGAGTTTCAGCAGCCGCCCCGATTGTCCCCGGCAAACAAGCAGCCAGTTGGTCGGGCTAGAGAGCATTAGCGCCGGCGCGGCAATACAAAGAAACTGAAAAACCGGTGCCGCCTCCAACCACTTTTTCCCAAGCGCCAGAATAATCACCGGTTCGGCGGCAACGAAAAGAAAACCGAAGACGGGCGCGACAATCCACATGATCAAGTTGACGGCGCGCAAATAGTACCGCGCAAGCCGCTCCGGATCGTTCTGGAGCCTGCTTAAGGCAGGGACCATGATCGTGCTCAAGGGGGCATTGAGCTGGCTCACAGGACGCAGCAGAAGATTGAAAGCCCGCGAATACAGCCCCAGCGGGCTAGCCCCCCAGTACCAGCCAATCAAGACGTTATCCATATTACGATTCAGATAGTTGACGAGTTGAGAGCCCGCCACATTGCCGCCAAAGGCGACCAGGGAACCTACTTTGGCGCCGCGCCGGGGCAGACCGGGAAGCCACCGGACCACTACCCAGGAAAACGCCGTCTGAGTGAAATTGAATACGAGTGGGTACGCCACGACCGCCCAGTACCCGGCTCCTCGCCACGCCATGGCAATGGAGGTTGTGACAGCTACGGCAACGCCAACCACGTCTCGAATCGCAATCGCGGCAAACCGCATCTGGCGCTGGAGAAGCGCATTGTGTTGCACTCTCAGGCCACCGATCAGGAAAGTAAAACACATCACAAACGTGATGTTCCTCAGCCGCGGTTCGTGGTAAAACCAAACCAGTAGCGGGGCCAAACCGATCATCACCAGCATAAGCCCCAGCCCGATGGCGACATTGATCCAGAACAGCGCGCTGACTTGATCGTGGCTGATCTCCTGCCGCTGGATGGTCGCTTCCGACAGGCCGAGGTCCGCAAAGGCCTGGCCGAGTCCGGTGATGGCGCCCACCATGGCCACCAGTCCGAAGTCGGCTGGGGTCAGCACCCGCGCCAGCACCACCGTCATCACGAATGTGAGAACGAAATTCGTGCCCTGCGAGGTGGACGTCAACAATCCCCCACGTACGGTCCGGCCCCTCAGGTCGGCGTGCAGATGTTCAGTGCGAAGTGGGTCGAGCAATTGTGGTTGAGCGGACATGAGAAGAATAGGGAGGCACGGCCGGCCACCCCTGACAAGAAAATGGGAGAGGCCAAGACGCAAACGGGTCATCAGGTTAAGAATTCAATTCCTTCTGCTTTATCATGGCATCGATTCGGTCCACGATATTCAGATTATCGTCGGAAAACTTTCGCGCGAACAACACCTCTCCGGATCCAAACATATCCTGCACCCATACTTTTTCGCGTTCTCCAAAGAACCTCAAGTGTGCATCATTAATTAGGAGGGGGTGGCTGAAAAGTGGCATATCTCTATAAAGAAGGCTCCTTCGGACTCGGAGGCGAAAAGGCGAATTGCCCAGAATGGTATGAAAGAACGTTTCGTCGGGCGTAAAGGTGTGACGGAAGAATCTTTCCACGTGCGGATTGCGCTGCACAAACTCCACTATGTACTGGCATGCCTCCCTCGACAGAGCCCAACATGCATCGCCGGCGTAGGCATCGAGTCCTACGAGGTGTTTCTTGTAGTCGCGTCGAGCTATGCCCACCTTACACAGCACCATTGAAGCAAAGTGACGGACTGGTGTATCTGACGGGTACCTCAGTTGGTTGATTTTGAACATCGGGAAGCCGGGCGCCGGCATCTTCACGAGGCTGATGAATTCCGTGCCCCTATTCTCTTCCAGGAATCTCTGAATGTACTTGCTACTCCTCAGCGGGTAATCCCTTCCTTGCATGAGGACGAAGTAATCGTATTTTGCGGAGGAACCCAGCGCCTGCCGCATTAGCAACATTGTTGCCTCGACCTGCGAGAATTCCCCCCAGCGGACGGGCAGCCGCTGCTCGCTTAAGAAGACATTCTCTCTCCCGAGGCCGGAGAACTGCTCGATCTTTGACTTCGCGTCAATGTGAATAAAGAAGGCGCAATCATCGGTTGACAGCGTCCTTATCAGCCTCTTCAGAAGGCCCGGATTCGTGTGAACAAGGTCCAGGTAAGCAATTTTCATCCTTTTCTCGTATTTTCCCAAGCCGCATAAAGCGCGCTGGGGTGCCCGTTGTCCTAACTGACTCCTAGCGCTGGCCTTTAGGCTGGCACATGCCGGGCTAAAGCCCGGCGCTACAATAAATTGGCCCTGCGGATACGTGTTGTTTGCAGAATGCAACCCCCGCGAGTACACAACCGGACGTCTTGTGCCGTTCGGTCCGCGAGCAAGTCTTGGTATCAGCAAGAGCGGAAAGCCCATCAACGACCCAAAAACCGCTTCTCTTAGGAACAAGGAAGTATTATCCTAGGAAAGCTCCCCAACGATACTAAACTAATTGTATGAATTCTGGGGAGGATAAGCACTCATGACGGTCATCAGAATCATGAAAGGGACATTCGTTGCCTTACTGTTCGGACATGCGAGCCAGTGGTTTCATGAGGCGGCGCATCTTTCTCAACCGAACCTCTCTCCATCCTACGATGGCTTTTCTCCTACAAAATGACCCGGCTTCTACCTCCCGTGGCATAGAAGCGTAATGTACCCCCAAGATATTGTATGACCTAAAGAAATCATACTCAGGCAGATAGTACCCCTGTACTATTTGACATTTGTATGATAAATGATATTTTCTCAAATGCCGGTCCATCCCTAGGTCCGTATTATTGCTACCGGCTGGTGGGATTGCAATATGAGAGACGCATCGGGTCTTGGCGCTCGTCAGTGTTCCCTTTTCAACCGCTCAGCAAGGTGCGAAAAATCTAATTCAAGTTCAAGGCCGCGTTTGCCGATTTCATTCTTGGTATCTCAGAACCGCCGTCAAGGCGACCGCCTGGGGGCAGTTCGAGGCGCTCTTCGATCTGATATTCTGTTATGATGCCTTCGGCAATACCGTCCTCGGTTTTCTCGACGTAGGGAGGAAAATGAACCATGGGAAGAATCATAAAATGGCTATTATTCGCAATAATCTTGAGCGTAATCATGTTGTTCTTGTCCGCTCCATGTTTTGGGCAGTCATGGTCTGGCATTCTGTCACCCAGTCGCGCCATTAACTGGTCGAACGCCGGTCTCCCGGCTGGTTTTACCGATAAGGGCGGCAGCAATGTAGAAACCACAACAGATCCCTGGACCCTGCCGACGCGAACTCAATCCGGCTCGACGATCAGCCCTTCAGGAGTCGCCTCGACCGATCTTTCGAATATCAACACGGCTCTTTCCGGCTGTGCTGATGGCCATTATGTTCTCTTGGGGTCTGGAACATTTTTGATCCAGGGCATCATCGTTATGTACCAGCACAGTTGCTCGCTCAGAGGCAGCGGCCCGATGTCAACGACCCTGAGCCTGACCGGTGCCGGTACGATCTTCATGGGTGCTGGATCGAGCGGCGGGTCATGCACCCTTACCAGTGGCTCGAATTTTGCCGCTGGGTCAACAACCGTTAGCTGTAACGGCCTTTCCGGCTCGGCCCCTGCGGTTAGCGACATCATCCAGCTTACGCAGTGCGACACCGGATTCAGCGGCACCCCATGCAGTGGGACTTCGGCAGATAATGGAGGCCTGTTTGTTTGCGGCTTCCAGACCACCTGCATGTCGGAGCCTGCGCAGAGTGGGCCAACAAGTTCTCAGTACCAAACCTTCGTTGTGACCTCGGTATCGAATTCAAGCGGCACCTACACCATTGGTCTGAACTCCCCTCTCTATATGCCGAACTGGTCCTACACGCAAGCGCCGGTCTTAACCTGGAACAATCCTACTTACAACGGCATCGGCGTGGGCGTTGAGGACATGACCATCTATACCACCTCGTCGTCAGAAAACTTCTCGATTCAGGCGAACAATCTTTATGCGTCATGGATAAAAGGTATCCGCTTTGTCGGAGTCGCAGTGATAACTCAGATGGACCTTGCAACGGCAGAGCATTGCTTGATTGAGAGCAACTATGCGTTTTCCGATATTGCTCTTGATGGCAACATAAATGCTCCGATAGACTTGAGTGGAGTTTCTGATTCGCTGATTATGAACAACATCGGAACCTCGGGTGGATCGTGGGAAGGATTCGGTAACAATGCCGGAAATGTCCTGGCATATAACTACGGCAGAGATACTTGGACCTCTTACTATGAGAATCTTCCATCTGACCACCATGCGTACAGCAGCTTCGATTTATGGGAGGGCAACGAATGGGGTGGCATAACCGACGACTGGACTTGGGGCACTCACGACCTGAACACATTCTTTCGCAATTATCTCACCTGTTGGGACCCTCCGTACGTGATTAACCCAGTGACTGGCGTCCCACGCGGGCTTGTGATCGACCCTTATCACCGCTTTGATAACGCAGTCGGCAATACTATCGGAACATTGTCAGAATGCGGCACATACCAGGGGACGACGACCTCTACCGGCATTGTATTTCGAATCGGCACCAATGTTGACCCGCTCGCAGGCACGACGTTGATGCGTTGGGGCAACGTCAGCGTGGCGGAGCAATCGTCAGACACGCCATCAAACTCGGGCATCAGGTTTGTGTCGTCCGAAGTCCCAACCTCACTTTCCGGCAACGCTGTACCATTTCAGAACCCGGTGCCATCGAATAACAACCTTCCCTGTTCATTCTATTTTTCAGGCTATTCTTCTTCGCCGTGCTCAATTATGACAAGTGGTGGAACCGGATTCTCTTGGTGGAAGGTCTGCGTTTCCTGGACTACTTTTCCGACTTCGTGTGCTTCAACGCAGTTGCAACCATTTCCAGTGGCGGGGCCGGATCAAAGCGGCGGTTCCTATGTCAATGGGCACGGATACGACGTGCCAGCCGCCATCGCCTGGAAAAATTTGCCGGTTGACACAAACTACCAAAAGTCTTACACGATAGCCAGTTCGAGTTGGTCGGGCGGCACAGAAACCCTGACGTTCAGTTCCTCGGTGCTGCCGAATACGACCCATCTGATGGGGCCATTCCAGCTAAGCGGCGTAAATTCTGCCTGCACATCCGGCGCAACTTTTAATTCCAACAACGAAATCTTGATGACGGGTTCAACCAGCACGACGATTACTTATGCCCTTGCCTCCAATCCGGGCGTTCAATGTACAGGCACATTTAAGTTTCCTGATGTGCGGCAGTTTGACGAGCGCGTATACGAAGCGGACCCAAGCACAACACCCTTGCCACCGACAAACCCTCAGGCCACTCCGCATTGACCTGGCGCGAAGGTGCGGTACGTTTGTGGGTTTACCGGTTGGAAGCGGACGTCTTGCAGGTCATCGACCCGCCACAAGCCAAGTTGGTGTGGCATAAGTCCCTTTGCATCGTCATCGATCAGCTCCAGAGCCGGCGGAAAATTGAACGGAGGCGCGCAAAGGTTGACTGCGTGCCAGGAGGCGGTCTCGATATCCACGTTCGCTGCGGCGTCGGCGTAATGGGTCGTCAACAAATATCGGATCTTCGATTGGGTGATGTTTCTCAGAGCCGAGAAGATCGATTCAAAGCTAAGATGAATAAAGCAGTCGCGCACTAGAATGAGATCGCAATCCGGCAGCATGTCTTTGGTTAAATCCATGACGCGGAATGACCGAGTAGGCGATGTGTATTTCTCGGCGACCGATGCGATCAGCGGAACCACGATGTCGCCGCCTATATAGCTGTCGAGATCCAGTTTCATTTCTTTGAACCAGAAAAAATCACCACACGGAATATCAAGTACCGAGCGAACCCCATACTTCAGCAATAAGCCGGGAATCGCTTTTCGGATCTTCTCGGTGGCATAAAGATTAGACCCGCCACCCGAGCGTGATTCATCGTCTTCCCAAAAGTGGTTTTCATAGATCGCCGTGAATCTCTGGGCAGGATCGTCTCCTACGATGATCTTCTGCTTTCCCTTGATAACACCGAAGGCGCGCCGCAACGTTGCATTCCCGAGCATCCAGCCATAGAGGCCAGGCATGGACTTACGCAGGATCTGACGAAGCAGCGCGAAGCGCCGTTTGGGTAGAATTATTTCCGCCATGTGAGTGCTCCGCGCATCTAACGAAGCGTGTTCAAATCGTCTCTCGGACCCTCGAACGACTTCGAGCGCCCCCTCCGGGCTGTCCGGGAACTGGTACCCTGACCATCGAGGTAGGCGATCCCAGCCAGTTTCCCGCGCATCCGGATTCCCTTGCCACAAGTTTCCATGATTAGTTGCTTCCTCCGGCGCAGGCCGTCGTCACTAACTGCAACGCCTTTGGCGGCGGGAGATCTGGTTTCGGCCCCCCCCGCACAGCCCAATTCAAGACCCGAGTAGTGCTCTGTGCCTTGGCATCCCAAGTCAGGTGTTCCCGAGCATAGGCCAAGCCCTTCTGACGTAAGCGATTAAGGAGTTCCCGATCCTGTGCGAGACCGGTCAGAATCTTTTCCATTTGCGATACAACATCGCTCTCATTGGTAAGGGGCACCTTGTACCCTACCTCTGGATGAACGATATCTCCGGGCCCGCCGAAGTCCGCGACCACCGGTACAGCGCCAGTCGCGAGCGCTTCAAAGACCACCCCTGCACCGAAGTCGCGAACCGATGGAAACACCATCACATCCGCGGATCGTAAGCGCCGGAGGGCCTCCGCATGGCTAACCCAACCACAGAAGGAAACAGCCTTCTCGATCCCAAGGGATTTCACGAGCTGCTCAAGGCGGTTCCGCTCCGGGCCATCGCCGAGGATGCTGAAGCGGGCCAAATCGTTTCGCAAAAGGGGAGCAGCCGCGCGCAACCCAAGATCACAAGCTTTGGCGGGGACCAGTCCCCCGAGGAAAATCAACTGAAGTTTGCCGTTGCGCTCCGAACCGGGCGCGGCACCGGAACACAGGGAACGACTGACGCCGTTCTCCGGGACAAAGAAAAGTTTGTCGCGGTATGCGGCAAACTCGGCATACGTTTGGGACGAGGCCGCCATGATCGCTGCCGCGTTGCGGTGGGTGGATCGAGAAAAAGGCAGGAACCGGTACAGATTCCTGAAGCCGGAGATCCATTCCTTCTGGTTATTGGCCTGGCTGAAACCCTGCACAAAAGGGAGCCCGCCAGTAGTCGGCCCGATCACGAAGGGTATAGGTCCCTTCCGCAGGAAGAACGCGAAAGGACTCGGCAACACCGCAGTCATCGGTAGGATGCGCAGAACGACATCGAACTCGCCCGCAAAGATCCGGCGCCGCAACTGCCGCCAGGCGCGCCATTCGAAGGCAAGAGCAAAGGGATAACCGAAAGCCGTCAACGCCTGGCTGGCATAATTAGATCTAAAGATCCATCGGAAACTCCAGGCGTGGATGCGCTCAAGCCATGGCATCCGGACCACCTCGATAGTGCGAAACGGCCCCTTTGCGCGGCGCACGTTGCCTTCCTTGGGCGATCCAACAACCAAGGCAACGTCATGGAGCTGGGCGAGGGCTGCCGCATGCTGATAAGCGACATAAGGCATGCTGACAGCCTCCGGATCACAGAACGACGCCAACACCAGGATGCGTAAGCGGCTCATGAATTCTCCCTGTGAAAAAACTCTCTTTCAAGCCCAGAATTGGAGGGTGGGCTAACCTCCAAGTAATCTCTCTGAGGAGTGAATTTTTCC
>Ga0209039_10002451_pt1 | contig 15711 bp, 16 predicted proteins | sample BogFormECP12_OM1_FD_188238 | JGI IMG/M metagenome (GOLD analysis project Ga0209039, IMG submission 188238) | Bog forest soil microbial communities from Calvert Island, British Columbia, Canada - ECP12_OM1 (SPAdes) (version 2) | ecosystem: Environmental > Aquatic > Freshwater > Wetlands > Bog ... | reverse complement strand
TCCTGGTCCATTTGTGCCCGATGGAGTTCGCTTTCGATCCATAAACGAGGTTTTCAAGCCCGATTGTGTGTTAGGATGCCCAAGGAATCGCCAAATGGCTTTGAGCCAGCTCCACCCGGAAGTCAAGAAGCCATCGCTACCGGATTCTCACTACATCGCCGCGCTTGATCGAACGCAGGGCGGAAACGGCTGAGGGCACCAATGGCTCCAAATCCTGCAAACGGTTCGTCGGTCCGCAGAGAATTATCAAAGAGATCCGCCGTCTGGCCAGATTCTGTTGATCCGGAATGCTCTGGTCGGTGGTGATGAGGACATCGAAACCAGCCGCTTCGGCAGCTTCCAGGAGGCGCCCATTCTTCAGGCCCGCCAGATTGGCGAAGCCGGCCGTCTGGCAGTCGTGGCCCGGAAACAGAAGCCGTAAACGTTGGTCGATGCACTCGTCGATTAGAAGCCGCATCAGGCGCGCGCCAGCAAGAGTTGCTTGGCCTCTTCAAGCGCTTCCAATGCCACAGCGCGGGAGACTGTTGGAAAGCCTTCCAGGAAGTCTTCCAGCGAGTCGCCGCCCTCCAGATAGTCGAAGAGGGTCTGAACCGGCACGCGCGTCCCTCGAAACACGGGTACTCCGTGCATCGTCTCGGGATCTCGTGTGATGGCTTGCGTCACGTCTTCATTGTCGCGCAAACGGGCGCATGGCGCGCAACCGCTGTCAGAACGTGATCCCCACCAGGAACTCGCCCTGGTTCACATTGCTGTGCAGCAGGCCGTTGGGATCGATGAAATGCTCGGCGCCCCAGCGCGTGTAGCGGATCTCCGGCGACACCTGGATCTTTAGCACCTTCACGCTCAGGCCTCCACCCATCACGAAGCCGCGGGTCGCGGTGGTATTCAGTTCCGCCGGGTTAGAGGTGCTCGTGGTGGTCGTGTGGCCTGGCAGCACGGTGCTGGTGATGGCTTGCGTGAGGCCGCTCAGCGTATCCCAGGCGACGCCGGCGTCGACAAACGGATGCACAACCTTCATGGGGATCCGGTACTTCGCCAGCAGTGGGAATTCCCAGGCGTTGCCGGTGGTTCGGCTGTTGGTGATGACGTCGACCAGCGTGCCGCTTCCGTTGTAGTTGAAATGGCGATAGAGCACGTCGACCTCGACGCCCAGGCCGAAGGGCAGATGCAATTCCGCCGTCGGGCCGACGATGTACAGATTGGTGGTGGCGCTGAAAGAGAAGTGCTGGCTTTCGGCGGCGTTGAGAAAGTTGGTGAGGGGCACGCCCGCCCTCACCCCGAAGGAAAACGGCTGCGCCCAGGCTGAAACCGCGCCGAACAAGAGCAGGAACAGTGGTCTCATAAAATCACCCCTACAGGTTGAACGATTCGCCCAGGTAGACGCGTTTGACCTCGGGATCGCGCCCCAGGGCCTCGGGACTGCCCGCGCGGAAGATCCGCCCATTGTTGATGATGTAAGCCCGGTCGGTCACCAGCAGCGTCTCGCGGACGTTGTGGTCGGTCACCAGGATGCCGATGCCGGCCCGCTTCAGGTCGAAGATGATGCGCTGCAGCTCCAGCACCTGGATGGGGTCGATGCCGGAGAAGGGCTCGTCCAGCAGCAGGAAGCTGGGGCTGATGACCAGCGAGCGCGCGATTTCCACGCGCCGCCGCTCGCCGCCCGAGAGCATGTAGCCATGGCTGCGGCGCACTTTCTCCAGGCCCAGTTGCTCGATGAGCTGCTCCATGGTTTCGCGGCGCTCGCGCGAGCGCATGGGCAGCGTTTCCAGAATGGCCAACAGGTTCTCTTCCACCGTGAGCTTGCGGAAGATGGAAGCCTCCTGGGGCAGGTAGCTGATGCCGCGGCGCGCGCGCACGTACATGGGGAGGCCGGTCATATCCTCCTCGTCCACCAGGACGCGGCCGGAATCGGGGCTGATCAGCCCCACAATCATGTAGAACGTGGTGGTCTTGCCGGCGCCGTTGGGTCCCAGCAGTCCCACCACTTCGCCCTGCTGCACGAAGACCGAAACATCGTCGACCACACGGCGCCCGCGATAGGTCTTGGAGATCTCCCGAGTCTCGAGTTTGCTCATGTGGATCTATTTTTTGGGGCGGCGAATTCGGCTATTGACCGGCTGCTGCGAAGACCCATTACCCAGCAGCCTACCATCGTTGGCAAAGTAGGTCAATTCGTCGCCTTGCATGGAGCCCTTCAGGCTGTCGACCAGCTTGGGCCTTCCGCCGCGCAGCAGAACTTTCTGGATGTCGGTGTAGTACTCGGCGTGTTCGCCGGTGCCGGTGCGGGTGCGGTCCGGGGCGGTCTCGACAATCTCGACGGCGCCATCGGCGAAGGCCTTCTCCAGCCGCGAATCGGCGCCCGATTCGGCCAGGTTCGCGCGTAGTTCCTTGCTTTTCACCTGCAGCCCCGGGCGGTTCAGCAATACCCCGCCGGTATAGACGGCCAGGCGGTTCTCCTCGGTATAGACCAGGTGGGAAGCATGCACCACGGTGAGCACGGGCGCGGCGGACTTCTTCTCGGCGTCCTTGGGCTGCTCCCACAGGTTGGTGACCACGTTGCCGTCGGCCACCAGCGTGCGCTTTTCGCGGTTCACGTCGATGACGCCGGCCTGTATGCGGTTGGCGCCCTGGCGCATGGTGACGTCGCCCTCGTAGTGGATGGCGCGGTTGTGGTTGGAGGAATCCATCCTGCGCGCCTGCGCCTCCACCGGCTGGTCGCCGGAGAGCATCTCGGAATTCTTCTTCTGGTCCTTGTCGGGGAGGCGGGTGGAATTCACCTGCCCCTCGGCGGTGAAGTCGCCGGTGCGCTGGTCCATGCGGATGTGGTTGGCCGAAGTGGAGCCGGTCTCGTCCCACACGCGCGCGGAAGTCTCAAGCAGGATCACGTTCTGGCCGGAATCGAGCGTGGCCTTGGCGGCGCGGGCGTGGCGGCCGCCTTCGTCATATGCGAAATCGCCGGTTTGCTCCATGGACGCCAGGCGGCTCGTCTGCGGATCGAAATGCGCCAGCAGGTCGTGGCTGGTGGTGACGGAGAGCGCGCGGTTGCGCTTGCGTTCGTCGGCGGTGGGTTCGGTGCGGGTGGTGACGTCGCGTGCGCGGAACGATTGGATACGGTTCTGCGGGCCGTAGGCGATGTAGAGGTCGTTGCCGTTGAGCGTGCGGTGGTGGTCCGTGGGCTGGTTGGGGAGGAACTCCAGGACGCCGGGCGCGTGGGTGACCACGGTTTCGATTTCGCGGCCGCCGGGGCGCATCTTCATTTCGATATTTTCGCTGCGCAGCGTGTGCGTCTCGCCGAGCTGCCGGCCGGGGGCGGGCAGCGGCTTGGAAGTCACCAGGCCGTGTCCTTGGGCGGAGACGTGCGAAAGGATGCTCCGCTTGTCCTGGGATTCGAAGTCCATCTCCACGCGGTCGGCGGTGACGGTGGTTTCGGAGGCCTCGGAGGTGGAGACCAGCCGCGCGGCGGTGGACCCGGTGAGCTTCCGGACCGCGCCATCGTCGTCGAAATCCACCAGCAGGTAATCGGCGGAATAGGTCAGCTTGCGGTTGGGGTAGTCGTCGGTGCCATGCGCGTGGGTGGTTTCGATCTTGCGGATGATCTTGTGGCCGGCATCGTCGTCCTGCAGATAGACCGTGACGTCGTTGCCCTCCACCACCGTGCTCTCGCGCGTCATCCGGCCCCACGGATTGAGCCAGATCTGGGAAGCGGCCTCGTGGTAGCTGAGGCGCTGGGTCTCAATCTTGATGGGCTTGGCGTTGGGGCCGGGGGGATTCCAATCCACCTCGGTGTCGTTGTTCATGTGCAGTTCATGGGTGGTGGGGTCGTAAGTGGCGCCCGTGGAGTGGCCGTTGCCGTTCTGGAAGATGAAGGTCGAGGGGCGGTCGGTTTCAGCCCGGTACGTCTCGCTGTCGAAGTTGACGCCGGAAGACTTGATGGAGACCAGAGTACGGTTTGGCGTGCCCTCCATGGGCACACGAAGCGTGATTTCGACTTCGCCTTCCGAGTGGAGGTGGTGGTCGGATGAGAAAAATTCGGCCGCGGGGCTCTTCACCACGTTGTAGGTAGCGTCATCCTTGTCGGGGATTTTGATGGTAACGTTCTTGAGATCGATGCGGTCGGAGTCCTTCACCTGCCGAAAATCCTCGGCGTCGATCTCCGCTATGACGCGACCGGTCTTGAGGTCCGTGTCGGTGAAATGCCAGTGTTTGGCGGAGGAGTTCACTTCCGTGGGAAGCGCGGCCGGCTGGGGTGGGGCTTGTTCTCGGAGAACCTTCTTTTGGGCTCGGTATGTGAGGCCGACGCCGCCCAGAATCGCGGCAATGGCCACCAGCAAGAGCCAGCGCGTGCCTCGCATGGGGGTAACTCCACTATAGCGCGGCGCGCCGTGGCGCCGGCGATCTCGTCGCCGGTGTCTTCCAGGGCGGGAAAAATCACTGGCGACAAGATCGGCACGGCTCTGGCGTTTGTGCAGACCCTGGAACCTGGGGTCTATGTGGCTATGAGTGGCCGGTGTTCCCCTGGCATTCGGTGCGCAAGAACCGCGAACGCGGGGTATTTGAGGACGCGCCCCGGCTGTAGGGCCATCAAAGAATCTTAGCCGGTTGTTGTCAAGTATAATAAACTGTTATATTGCATACATTTCCAAGCATATCTTGTCACTCTACGCCGGAGTGTGCTAATAATAGTCAGTGGAACCCAGCAGTTTCCGACATGGGTTTCATCATCAACCGAATATTCAATTTCTTCAGTGGAGGTGGGTTTTATGAAGATTCGTCCGCTCTATGACCGCATCGTGGTCAAACGGATCGAGCAGCAAGAGCAGATGCAAGGCGGCCTGTATATTCCGGACTCGGCCAAAGAGAAGCCCCAGGAGGGCGAGGTCGCGGCGGTAGGCAAGGGCAAGCGCCTGGAAGACGGCAAAGTGGTTCCCCTGGACGTCCAGGTGGGCGACCGGATCTTGTTTGGCAAGTATTCCGGCAGCGACATCAAGCTGGATGGCGAAGAGTACATGATCATGCGCGAGGACGAGGTTCTCGGCATTCTCGAAGCCGCGCCCGAAGCGGCGAAGAAGGCTTCCTAAGGAGCGAAGAAACTATGGCAAAACAAATTGTATATTCCGAAGCAGCCCGTCAGGCGATTTTGCGCGGTGTCAACCAGCTTGCCGACGCGGTGAAGGTGACCCTCGGCCCCAAGGGCCGCAACGTGGTTCTGGAGAAAAAGTTCGGCGGCCCGACCATCACCAAGGATGGCGTCACCGTGGCCAAGGAAATCGAGTTGAAGGACCCGCTCGAAAACATGGGCGCGCAGTTGGTGCGCGAGGTCGCTTCCAAGACCAGCGACGTCGCCGGCGACGGCACCACCACCGCCACCATTCTGGCGCAGGTGATCTTCCGTGAAGGCGTCAAGGCGGTTGCCGCCGGCGCCAACCCGATGGCCCTCAAACGCGGCATCGAGCAGGCCGTCGACGTGGCCGTGGAAGAAGTCAAGAAGATGTCCCTGAAGGTCTCCGACAACGAGAAGATCGCGCAAGTCGGCACCATCTCGGCGAATAGCGACAAGACCATCGGCACCATCATTGCCGATGCCATGACCAAGGTGGGCAAGGATGGCGTGATCACGGTGGAAGAATCCAAGACCATGACCACGGAGCTGCAAACAGTCGAGGGCATGCAGTTCGACCGCGGCTATCTCTCCCCGTATTTCGTGACCGACGCGGAGCGGATGGAAGTGGTGCTGGAAGAGCCGTACATCCTGATCCACGAGAAAAAGATCGCCAACATGAAGGACCTGCTGCCGCTGCTGGAGCAGATTGCGCGCTCCGGCAAGCCGCTGCTGATCATCGCCGAGGAAGTCGAGGGCGAGGCGCTGGCCACCCTGGTGGTCAACAAGCTGCGCGGCACGCTGAACGCCTGCGCGGTGAAGGCCCCGGGCTTTGGCGACCGCCGCAAGGCCATGCTGGAGGATATCGGCATCCTCACCGGCGGCAAGGCGATCATGGAAGAGACCGGCATCAAGCTGGAAGGCGTACGGCTGGAAGACCTGGGCAAGGCCAAGCGCGTCACAGTGGATAAGGACAACACCACCCTCATCGACGGCGCCGGCTCGCAGAAGGCCATCGAGGGCCGCATCAAGCAGCTCCGCGCCCAGATCGACGAAACCACCTCCGACTACGACCGCGAGAAGCTGCAGGAGCGGCTGGCGAAGCTGGCCGGCGGCGTGGCGGTGATCAAAGTCGGCGCGGCCACCGAGACCGAAATGAAGGAAAAGAAAGCCCGCGTGGAAGACGCTTTGCACGCCACGCGCGCGGCGGTCGAGGAAGGCATCGTTCCGGGCGGCGGCGTAGCCCTGCTGCGCGCAGCCAAAGTCCTGGCGAACATGAAGCTGGAAGGCGACGAGCAGATCGGCGTGAACATTGTGAAGCGCGCCTGCGAAGAGCCGCTGCGCCAGATTGTGGTCAACTCCGGCACCGAAGGCGCCATCGTGATCGAGAAGATTCGGGAGCACGTCAACCCGAACTTTGGCTTCAACGCCCAGACGGACGTCTACGAAGACCTGGTGGTGGCCGGTGTCATCGACCCCACCAAGGTGACCCGCACGGCGCTCCAGAACGCCTCCTCCATCGCCTCCCTGATGCTGACCACCGAAGCCATGGTGGCGGAAATCCCGGAGAAGAAGCAGCCCCCCATGGGCGGCGGCGGCCACGGGCCCGAGATGGATTACTAAACAAACCTTTCATTCCCAGCCGCGCTTCCGGAGACGGGGGCGCGGCTTTTTTTGTTTGATCGCGGCCATCGCGCGCCTGTTGGTAGAGGCGGCGCTCCTGCCACCGCTGCCCGCACCCAAAGAGTTGAGTGACGAACGGTTCGAAGCGGCGCTCGATCGCATGGCGCAGTTTTCGGAGAAGATCCCGGACCTGCCGCTAGATGCATTCTCCCGCGAGAGTTTCTGAGATCGCGGGTTGACAGACGGAAGCGTCTGTCCCACCGCGGTGCGCAAGGGTTTGCGGTGTTGTGGGGCAGGCGCTTTCGCCCAATGCCGCACGCTTTTCCCATGACCACACGCCTGCATAGATTGTGGGGCGGACGCCCCTCGTCCGCAGCCGGCCCCCTGGCCGGCTTTTTGCGCGGGCAACCGCTTGATCCTTCGACCGAAGAGCGGGTCCAGGGGGACCCGCGCAGACCAGGGGGTCTGCCCCACGAACCCCGCAGCATTCCCGTATTGGGAAAAGTATGTAGCATTGGGCGCTTTCGCCTGCCAACCGTTTTCTTTGTTGTCGGGCGGATACAATAATCGGGTATGCATCGACCCGGTATTCCCCACGCTCTCGGCATGATCGCTGCCGTTTTCTTCCTGCTACACTCTGCTGCCGCCCAGGATCAGAGGCCCTCTTACTATCCTCAAAGACCCAAGGACGACAAAGCCGTATACCTGGTGAAGGACAGCTTCCCGGTGCATGCGGATGGCGTCGGCGACGATTCGGCCGCCATCCAGCAGGCCATCGATCAAATCAAGGCCAGGGGTGCCACGGGCGCGAACTCGCGCGGGGGCGCCGGAATCGTCTTTGTTCCCGAAGGCCGCTACCGGCTGACCCAAACCGTTTACGTGTGGCGCGGCATCCGGCTGATCGGCTACGGGCAGCACAAACCGGTCTTCGTTCTGGCGAAGAACACCCCCGGATACCAGAGCGGAACGGGGAAGTACATGCTCTGGTTCGCTCACGGGCCCGGGGAACCGGGGCAGCCGGTGGCGGACGGCAATGAAGGCACGCTCTATTCCGGGCTGAGCAATATCGATATGGAAATTCAGGACGGAAACCCCGCCGCCATCGCGGTGCGAGCCCATTTCGCCCAGCATTCCGCCCTGGCGCACGTGGATTTCCGGATCGGCTCGGCGCTGGGCGCGGTGGAAGAGATCGGGCATGAGGTCGAGGACTGCCGCTTTTTTGGAGGCGACTTCGCGATCCGAACGGCGGTGACCGCGGCCGGCTGGCAAGTGCTGGTGCTCGATTCCGAATTCGTGGGCCAACGGTCGGTGGCTATCGAGACTCATGAGGCCGCCGGCATGACGGTGATCCGCTCGCGCTTCCGCGACGTTCCTTACGGAATTCGAATCCCGGTGATGAGGGTGAGTCACCTGACGGGCGAATCCACAGATAAGGTTTACGTGAAGGATTCGCGGTTCGAAAACATCAAGGGCGCGGCGCTATGGGTGGCGCGCTACTACGAACCCAAAACGCAGATCAATGTGGACGACGTGGAATGCGACGGCGTTCCCGTGTTCCTGGAATTCAATCCGTTTCTGGGAGGCCTTTCCAGAATGCCGGAAAACGCCTTGAAGGTCCCCGGCGAAGCGGGAGCGTATGCCATCCGCACTCTCTCCCATGGGCTGCACGTGACTGTCAAAGACAGCAAGGAGCCGGTCCGCAAGCGGGATACGGTGGTGGAACGAGTCAAGCTCGCCTCGATGACTCCCATTCCGACGAAGGATTTTCCGGAGCTGCCGCCGCAATCTTCCTGGGTGAACGTGGTCGATCTGGGAGCCAAGGGCGATGGCGCCGCCGACGATACCGTGGTGTTTCGGAAAGCCATCGCGGAGCACAAGGCGATTTACGTCCCGCAGGGGTCGTACCGGATCTCCGACACCCTAACGCTGGCGCCGGATACCGCGTTGATTGGTCTCCAACCGACGGAAACCCGCCTGGTTCTGATGCCTTCGACCGCCGGGTTCACCGATGCCGCACAACCCAAGCCGGTGATTCTGGCGCCGAAAGGTTCCACGCCCATCGTCTCCGGCATCGCGGTTTCGATGCAGAACGATAACCAGGGCGCAGTCGGGGTGAAGTGGATGGCCGCTCCCGGCTCCTTCATGGACGACGTCACCATCAACTGTTCGCGTACCAAGACGGGCACGGAGCTGCTCTACGGTCTTTGGATCGCCGACGGCGGCGCGGGCACCTTCAAGGGCATCTGGACTCCCAGCGAGTCGGCCACCGCCGGCCTCATCGTGACGGATACTTCGACGCCGGGGACCATGTACCAGATGTCGATCGAGCACCACCGGAGGGTCGAGATCATTCTGAGAAACGTCGGCAACTGGACGTTCAACACCATACAGACGGAAGAGGTAAACGGAGACGAGTCCACGGCATCCATGGAAATGGAAGGGTGCAAGCACCTGAAGTTCGTGAATTACTTCATGTACCACAACTCGGGGACCAATGCGCCTATGCAGTACGGCATCAGAGTCAGGAATTCGAGTGACATTGTGTGGCGCGGAGTTCACAATTTCAGCGGCGGGCCGTTCCCGTTCGACAACACGCTGCTGGATGTGGATTCCGGCGCTTTGGTGGCGCATCCCGAAATCGCGGTGTTGAGGGTAAGGTAGTGCGGCGGTCGCGGTAGGGACAGCGGTTGACCCGCTGCCCCCCGCACAGACCCGTGCTGGCGCTACTAACGCATCCGGTTCCTACTTCGGATATTAGGGTGTTTGGCGTCGAATCGCACGCTCGGGTAGGGCTTGCAGAATCTGGATCGGCGGGAGCAGACTACCCAGCCCTTGCCGAAAACGCTCCCAGGTCAGACGGCTGCGCTGGCTTCGACGCCGAAGCGTTTGAAACCAGATCCGCTGCACCCCGTTGCGGAACGCTTCCAGTCGCGCCCAGTTGCCCGGAATGGCGTGATATTGGAAATACCCCCTCACCACATGCACGAGCCACTTCCCAGTCGTCGTGGTGCACCGTGAAATACCCCGTCTTGTGGCTGGTCCCGCAGATGTGGGTGAAACCCAGAAAATTAAAGGTCCCCGGCTTCCCTGCTCCTCGCTTCTTCCGTCGCTCCGCGGGAACCCCAACACGGCATCATCCGCATAGCGCACGATAACCGCGATGGACTCGTCCATGCAGGTCGCGCAAGCGCGCCTCCAGATCTTGTCCATACTCTTGCCACGTCACCCCATCCACTCCCGGCGCCGCCTGTTTCTTCAGGCTGTAATAACTTTCCCGGAGCAGGTCGATGCTCACGTGGTGCAGCAGGGCTGTGAACCGCCGCTTCCCATCCTGCTTTGCTGCTTCGCGCACACGCTCCAGCCCGCTTGGCCCGCTTTCCCGGCTCGGTGTCCGGCACGGGTTAGGCTGCTGCGTGTTCTCCTTGGTCAACGGCCTTCCCTCCGCAACCTCCGCTGGCGATGGCTCGCTTTTGTTCGGCTGCTTCGCCGGTACTACGCCGCTGTACGACTCCCCGCCACCGTGCGCGTGGGACTTATCGCTCATCGCGTTCTCCCACCGGCCCGTCTACTGCCCGCGGGCGGCTGCGGGGTCTCCCGGTTCTCGCGCATTGAGTTTCTCTGCATGCCTGGGGTCTTCGACTCCGCAGGGCCGCGCCGCACTCGCGCTGTCGTGCGCCGCGTTGTTGCCTTCCGGTTAGCCTGACACCGTCGGCTCCCTGCACCACTTGTTTTCGAGCTCCATACCCAGCCTTCAGATACCCCTGTCCAACGCCTCAAGTGCAGCCTTACGACTGCCCTCACATGGCTCGGGGCCAGGGCGGTTCGCTACGCCTTCCCTGTACGACTCTTTCATTCGCTACTCAATGCCGGTTTATCCCGGCGCTATCCAGACTCTCAGTCTGCCGGGCCCTGGGGGCACCCCCGACTCGTCGGGTCGCTTGTTGCACGTGCGCCGAAGCGTCCCGATGAGTCGGGACGCGGCAGGCAAGAGTGCCGGCAAGAGTGCCCGCGCCACATGCCCCTCAGTACTTCGGCACGCTGGCATCCACCCTATCGCTCCACGCCAGAATGCCGCCCTTCATGTTGCGGACATGCTGAAAGCCGGCCTGGCGCAAAATGCCGCAGGCTTTCGCGCTGCGCACACCGCTCTTGCAGTGGATCACGATATCGGCTTGCGGATCGAGCTCGTTCAGTCGTTTGGGAACTTCGCCCAGCGGGATCAGCCGGGCGGCGGGGATGTTACAGATCCTGTACTCGTGCGGCTCGCGCACATCGATCAGCACGAAATGGTCGCCGCGGTCGAGCTTGGCTTTCACTTCCGTAACGTCGATTTCGCTTGCCGTCACTTTCGTCTCTAGAGTTTGCGGCACGCCGCAGAATTGATGATAGTCGATCAGGCGCGTGATGGTGCGATGCTCGCCGCACACCGGGCACTCGGGGTTCTTGCGCAGCTTCAACTCGCGGAAACGCATGCCCAGCGCGTCGTAGAGCAACAGGCGGCCCACCAGCGGCTCGCCAATTCCCAGGATCAGCTTCACCGTCTCGGTGGCCTGGATCAGCCCGATAGTGCCGGGCAGAATGCCCAGCACGCCGCCTTCGGCGCAGCTCGGGACCAGGCCCGGCGGTGGCGGTTCGGGGTAGAGGCAGCGGTAGCACGGGCCGCCCTGGTAGGCGAACACCGTGGCTTGTCCTTCGAAGCGGAAAATGGAGCCGTACACGTTGGGCTTCCCCAGCAGTACGCAGGCGTCGTTCACCAGGTAGCGCGTGGGGAAATTATCGGTGCCGTCGACCACCATGTCGTAATCCTTGAGGATGTCGAGCGCGTTCTCGCTTGTGAGCGCCGTCTCGTGTTTGACGATCTCCACATGGGGATTGATGGCACTCATCTTTTCGGCGGCGGAATCGAGCTTCTTGCGGCCCACGTCGTGGGTGGAGTGGATCACCTGGCGCTGGAGGTTGGTGAAATCCACCACGTCGAAATCGACGATGCCGATGCGGCCGATGCCGGCGGCGGCGAGGTACAGGCCCAGCGGCGCGCCCAAGCCGCCCGCGCCCACTAGCAGAACCTTGGCAGATTTGAGCTTCTGCTGGCCCTCCATGCCCACTTCCGGAATGATCAGGTGGCGGCTGTACCGTAGGATTTCGTCTTTCGAAAGCGCCATCTCTTCAGGCGGCGCGGCCAGCGCGGAACCGCCGGCGATGGAGGGAACCAGCGAGATGGTGTCGCCATCCCGGGCGGCGGTGGCGTCCTTGCTCAGGTAGCGGATGTCCTCGTCGTTGAGATAGACGTTGACGAAGCTGCGCACCCTGCCTTCGTCGTTGAAGATCTGCTTGCGCAGGTCGGGGTAGTGGGCGGTGAGCGTGTGAAGCACTTCGCCCACCGTGGCGCCGGCTATGGTGACGGCATCCTGGCGCCCGGTGAACTGGCGCAGCGGGGTCGGAATCAAAACCTTGGCCATATCAGTACCTCAACTCCTCTTGGGTGGCTTCGGTCTGCTCGGCGTTGGGAAGCCAGCTATTGGCGTGGTCGAATTCGCCCTTTTGAATGGAGAGCACCACGAAGGAATACCACGGGCACGAATTCTGCAGATCGGTTTTGGAGAAATAGGCGCCGCAATCGGGGTGCGAGTGGTAGATGCCGATCAGGTCCATTTGGCGCGTGCGCGCGGCCTTGTCGGCGGCCAGCAGGTCTTGCGGGCGCAGCTCATAGCGCGTTGCCTGGGCGCCATCAAAGGCATTTTCCAGGGGCAGGGCCACGCGCACGGTCTTCCCGGCGCCGTTGATCGATCCCAGCATGGCGCCGCAGCACTCGTTGGGGTAGGTTTGGCGGGCGTGTGAGACCATGGTTGCCCAGGGTTCGGATTCGATGCGAATCATGACTCGTCCCAAAAATGCTCGCTCAAGTATTTTTCGGCGCTATCGCAGAGCACGGTGACGATGGTAGCCGATTCGCCGCGCGCCGAGATCTCGCGCGCCAGAATGGTAGCCGCGTGGACGTTGCAGCCGGAGGAAATACCCACCAGCAGGCCCTCCTCCCGAGCCAGGCGCCTCACCATTCGATAGGCGTCTTCGGTTTCGATCCACAGGTTGCCGTCGGCCAGCCTCTCGTCGTAGATGCCGGGCACGATGGCGGTGGGCATGTGCTTGAGACCTTCCATTCCATGGAAGCCGCTGGAAGGCTGCGCCGAGTAGCATTTGACTTCCGGCAGGTCGCGCTTCAGGCGGCGGGTGACGCCGGTGAAGGTGCCGCTGGTGCCCATGGCCGCCACGAAGTGAGTGAGGCGCCCCCCGGTCTGGCGGATGATCTCCGGGCCGGTGTGCTCGTAATGCGCTTTCCAGTTGGCCGGATTGTTGTACTGATCGGGGTAGAAGTACCGGTCGGGGTCGGCCATGTACACTTGGCGGCAGAGGCGTATGGCGCCATCGGAACCATCGGCGGCGTCGCTGAATAGCATTTCGGCGCCGTAGGCCTTCAGAATGCGCTTGCGTTCCATGGAGGCGTTGGCGGGCAGGATGAGTTTCACCCGGTAGCCCCGGTTGGCGCCGATCATGGCGTAGGCGATGCCGGTATTGCCGCTGGTGGCGTCGAGGATGACGCGGCTGTGATTCAGCCGGCCGGAGCGCTCGCCGTCCAGCACCATGTTGAGCGCGGCGCGATCTTTCACCGAACCGCCGGGATTAAAGTACTCGGCTTTGGCGAAGATCTCGATGCCCGGGAACTCGCGCGCGATCCTATCGAGGCGCAGCAGCGGCGTATTGCCAATGGTGGCCAGCAGCGGTTCAGCTTCGCTGCGGGACAGACGGGGAATAGGGGCAACGTAGGCCATGCCTCTTTCTTGGATTCGTTTGGCGGCGCGAAGGATGCGAAGATCGCATACCTTTGCAACCAAAGGGATTATCCAGACTCTGAGTGCTACCTTATTGGAGCATCACCCTAATGTCTGTCAATGAAGTGGAGAAGGAGGCGGAGGTGAGGCGCTTGGTAACGAGATTCGCGTCTGCTGCCGAACCTGATTACTCCCGTAGAAATCCGTCTCACGATTTCCGGTTGCAATTGTTGCACGTCATTTTGGACCTTGCAATTCTTTGGGCAAAAGGTCCAAAATGGCAGCGGGTCGAGAGAAACCCCTGCCTTTGGCCGCAGGCCCGAGTCTAGACCCTTTGTTTTCATGATTCTTTATAGTTTTCAGAATTTCCTGAAATCGCTGGACAAGCGGAAAGGTGTTGTTTTTCAGGATTTCCTGAACTAGAATAACTGTGTGGACGTTCTACGACTTTCTGGATGGGCGAGGCGTCAACCTCATCAGGCAATGGCTCGATGCTCTGCCAGACAAGGCGAGCGCAAAGATCAACGCCAGGATACTGTTCATGAGAGCCATACCTGTATGGCCGGAGCAATACGTCAGTGCTATCAGGGGTTGGCCAGAGCTGGTGGAGCTTCGAGTGGTGTCTGCCGGAAGTCAGTATCGACCGCTGGGGTTTTACGGGCCCCAAAGGCGCGAGTTCACGGTAGTGCTCGGAGCAATCGAAAAAGGAAGGTTACCGAGCAGAGTGCTAGAGGCAGCGGATGAAAATCGAAAGATCGTCCTCGCAGACGCAAGTAGAATTCGCGAACACGAGTTCGATAAAGGAACAGATCCTAAGCGGCCTTCAGGCCAGCAAAGAGTATAGGCACGCCTTTGTTGAGGAGTCCATACTCACGCGCATTACAGCGCAAATTAAGGCATTACGAGATACGAGAGAGTGGGACTACAGGCAGTTTGCAGAGCAGATCAATAAGAAGGTGTCATGGGTGTACCGTTTAGAAGACCCAAACGCCGCGCCGCCCACAATTCCGACTCTCCTGCAGGTGGCGGCGGCTTTTGACGTCGGCCTAGATGTCCGCTTCCGTTCCTTCTCTGCACTTCTGGATGATGTCACTACGCTCAGTCCGGAGTCCTTCGCGGTGCCTTCCTTTGCGGAAGAGTTGGAGATGGACTCATTCTCACCAGGGAGGCATCGGAGAAAGGTTCGCGGCAACGGCCGCCGCCGCAAACCAAATGCCGGCTTTGCAGCAGGAAAGCTATCTTACAAAGGCGAAGCCAAGGTGGTCGATATCGGCGCGAGTGTGCCGCAGGTGCTCGCGCTGGCGTCTTAAGTTTGGCTAATACAGGGTGTCCAATGTCTGATGAACCGAGAAGTAAAGCCGAAGCACCAGTCGGAAGCCTCATCGACCTCAGCAAGATCCCGCTTGAAGAGCCAGAGGACGGCGTATTTGGAGCATATGCGAATGTAGTGAACATGAACTGGACGTCTCACGACGTCAGAATACGTTTCGCGGAATTAGTCCAAGTTCCAGACAGCGTCCGTCCAACGTGGGAGAACCAGCACGGGATAATGTTGGAGCGTGCAGCCGTTACCATACCATGGCACCAAGCGAAACTTCTTCGCGACATGTTGGATGGTCTTATCAAGAACTACGAGGAGATCAACGGCGAGCTGAAGCCCCTAAAACTACCTGCACGTCCTGGCACTTGACTGGGTCGGCGTGTCCATTATTTCGGGTTGCCTTGATATCAGACTGGGCACGAACGTTACCCGTGCGCATCGCAGAACTCCTGCAGTTCCCTGGCCGCGCGGAACAGATCGTTCATGGGCGCCGCAGCTTCCCGAACCACGCCTGCATCTCCACCATGCCCGACGACGGACGGGGTGGCGTTGTGCGCAGCGAATGGTTGAAGGCTTCTTCGAGAATCGCCAGCACTTTGAGGTTGTCCGCCTCGCGAATCTCACGGTGGTGGATGGCCTCGAGCTCCGGGCCCGCATCTTCCCAGGTCCGCACCCAGCGCCGTAGGTCCTCACGCTCGTCCATATTCCCGACTATACGACGCCGCCACTTCGCCGGCCTTCGAGGCCGCCCAGCTCCCCGCAAACGTGAGTTTATGAACCTTCTCGAAGTGCGGACCGCAGCGGCAACGGATATAATTGACCGCTATGCGGAAGACCCTGCT
>Ga0209039_10002450_pt1 | contig 15718 bp, 18 predicted proteins | sample BogFormECP12_OM1_FD_188238 | JGI IMG/M metagenome (GOLD analysis project Ga0209039, IMG submission 188238) | Bog forest soil microbial communities from Calvert Island, British Columbia, Canada - ECP12_OM1 (SPAdes) (version 2) | ecosystem: Environmental > Aquatic > Freshwater > Wetlands > Bog ... | reverse complement strand
GATCAGGATTATACTCTTTGAATCGATGATCACTCATAAGCCCGCGTCATATCACGCGGTTCCCATAATGTGAAGGGTTGAGCAACAGACTCCTAGTAGTGCTAGCAGGAGGCATAGCTCACGATTTTAACAACTTATTGACAGCAATACTTGGGAATATCAGCCTGGGTAAGGCTAATTCGAACCTAAGCGAAACATCCATTCAGAGATTCGAGGCTGCTGTCAAGGCAGGATGGAGAGCGCAAGATTTGACTCATCAGCTGCTCACCTTTTCCAAAGGCGGTGCTCCTGTAAAGAGCCCGTCCAGCATCTCACAACTGCTCAGAGACTGCGCAACTTTTGCTGTTCAAGGGTCAAACGTACGCTGTGAGTTGCATGTGCCTGAAAACCTCTGGTCTGCGGAAATGGATGAGGGGCAAATAAGCCAAGTGGTTAACAACCTTGTAATTAACGCCCTCCAGGCAATGCCAGGCGGCGGATCTGTGCTGATACGGGCGAAAAACGCATATGTCGGCAAGGACCAGGGACTCCCGCTGAAAGAGGGAAAATATGTAAGGGTAAGTGTTGCTGATCACGGTGAAGGCATATCCCCGAAAAACATACCCAAGATATTTGATCCGTATTTCACAACGAAAGAAACGGGTACTGGCCTGGGCCTGGCAACCTCTTATTCCATTATCAAGAAGCACGGAGGCTTGCTTGCCGTCAGGTCGAAAGTGGGTGTAGGAACCCTGTTCTATTTCTTCATCCCCGCGGCCGTGACCAAGTCCCTTTCTACGGAGGGAACCCTAATTGAACCAGTTAAAGGCCGAGGTCGAGTCTTCATAATGGACGACGAAGAAATGATCAGGGAGATGGCGGGGGACCTTATCAGAGAGCTGGGATACGAGGTGGCTTTGGCCAAGGACGGAGCGGAGGCACTGGATATCTACATGAGTGCCTTACGTGAAGGGCGGCGTTTTGATGCCGTCATACTGGATTTGACAGTACCGGGAGGAATTGGAGGGGCTCAAACCCTTGCTAACTTGAGCAAGCTCGATCCGGACGTGAAAGCCATAGCCTCCAGTGGTTATTACGGTGACCCGATCATGTCCGATTACGCGGCACACGGGTTTAAGGCAGTACTGCCCAAACCATACGATATAAAGCGGTTGAGTCAAGTATTGGCAATGGTCATAAGCCCAGACGATGAGTGAGGTACGCACGAGTCATCAATGTAGGGCAATCGGAAAGGGACTAGGAACATTAAGCAACCGCGTACAGGTCGGCTGTAATTCACCGAAAGTGGTAAAAATGTGCGGTATTTCTTGTTTAATTCTTTCTTTCTTCTTGTCTGTCAAGGTGCTGCCGTGCAGTTTTGTCTAGATTTGACAACCTGTTGTGACAAATTGTAGTCATGACTCTTACCGAAGGGGGGCTCCGCGTGGCCAAGAGAGCTATCAAAGCAAAGGAAGCAGTGGCCGACATCCGGTCAGGCATGGATGATGCTGCTCTCATAGAAAAGTATCATCTGTCCGCTGAGGGACTTCAAAGCCTGTTCGACAAGCTTGTGACGAGCGGGTTCATAGATCTGTCCGAGATAGCAAGACGGCTGCCCGGTTATTTGGGAATCGTCGCTATAACCGAATCTGCCCCACCCCGGCACATGGGCGAAGTGACGGCTAGCCACCAACAGCTTAAAACCAAGTCCCCACCACTAATCAATGCACAGGAAGCAGCCAGAGACATCAGATGGGGGATAGAGGATTCCGCTCTCATGGAGAAGTACCGACTTTCTCCCCAGGAACTCCACGACCTATTTGATAGGCTACTTTCAGCAGGTTTAATAACGGAGGCTGACCTTAACCGAAGACACTTTCTGAACGACCATACCGTGGACCTGAGAGAAGAGATGCTAAGTTTTACTGAGGCGCTGCAGCAGCTGGGGCTTGGTGCTCCGGGGTCTGGAAGTGGTGATGGAGATGCTCGGCCCAAGCCACCCAGAGCGAATCACACCCTCAAGGAGAGGCCCAAAGAGGAAGAGGCCCTCTCGTACGAGAAGAACAGTAAAATGCTACCGGTAGCGAAAGCCAGCGCTGAACCATATGAGACGCAGTGGTACGACCGACCTACCATTGTGGTGCTCCTATTAATTGGTCTCTTTCCTATGGGGTTCTATGCCCTTTACCGAAACTCCACGTTTTCAACGGTGATCAAATCATTACTAATAGTGGCCTGGGTCCTGTTGGCAATCATCTATCTAATGCTCGTTTCCGCGAAAATCATGCCCGAGGTCGGTTTGCGCTTGCTTCTGAGAGTTTAACCAAACAACCGTGACAGTGTCGCCTTGAAAGGGTTTCGAGGATGTACGTAGAAGTTATGATAGCCAGAGATTAGAGGATTCCTAAAAGGTGATTCAGGAGAGCAGCCAGGAGTTTTCGGCCATCTTGAGGGTACTCATGAAATGATGCCGTCCTGACCTTTCCACAAAGGGGGCTTTCTATGGCCAAAAAGACGATCAAAGCAAAGGAACTGCTGGCCGACATCAGGGCGGGGTTAGACGATGCCAGCCTGATGAAAAAGTACGGCTTTTCCGCCGGAGGTATTCTTAAGGTCCTGAACAGACTCCTCTGGGAGGGGCTTATGTCACCGTCCGAGCTTGCCGAGCGCAGATCTCTGGCCAAGACGGTTTACATGCCTGTCTTCGAGTGTCGATCCTGTGGCGACATACAATTCTCGAAAGTGGAGAAATGTCCACGGTGTCATATGCGGATGAAAACATTGAGCGGAGAAAAGTCAGATTTCAGTTTTTAGCATCTGTCCATCAGCACCCTCACAGGGCGTGGCATCTGGAATGCTCAAAAAGGAGAAGTCGGAAAGAGCTCTTTACGAAACTAGACGTTACTGCAATGCCTGTGCTTGATGACATTCGGCTTTTCAGGAAATGTTGCAGCGATGGAGGCTTACGCTGGCCTAGCTGTGGAGGGGCTTATGAAAACCGGAATGCGTCAAGAGTGCCCCCGGGCAGATCACTGAGCATGGCCCTCTAATTGGAGTTTCTGACAAATTTGTCAGGCAATGGGTGAAGGATGGGTGAGGAGAGACAAATAAACGGGAGGGATATTCTTAACGATCTCCGATCAGGGATGGCGGACTCGGAACTGCAAGTGAAATACAAGCTCTCGGGAAAAGCCCTTCTGGCCGTTTTCAAGCAGCTTGTGGCGTGCAAGGCTATCAGCCACTCTGAGCTCTACGAAATTTCTTCATCTTACAGGGACAAAGTTGATCGCATCACAGGGCGAACGCATCCCAGGGCCGCATTGGCAGTTCGTGTACCCATATATGACATCGGGTCTGGAGCCATTGGAGTATTGAGGGACATCTCGGAAAAGGGGCTGCGTGTGGCTGGGATTGAGTCCAGCGTCGGTCAAGCCAAGACATTTCAGATTCCCATTGACATGTTCATGCAGGCCGAGCCGCTACTGATTATCGCCGAGTGTAAATGGGTTGAAATAAAGGAGAGAAAAAAGAAATACTTTGTGGCCGGGTTCGAGATAATAGATGTTCCAGCGAGGGATAGCATGGTCCTCCGCAATTTTATCCAGTTCCTGTTGCTCGGCGAATCAGGTGAATGGCAAACGATCGGTTGAGAAGATGATCGGTACCTGGGACATTGCAGGGAGCAGATTTCCGGTCTCAATAAAGCATTGTACGCACTTTGTACATGCCTTAAACGATCTGAAACGGATTATTCGAGATTTGAAGAGGCAATCTTGCCTTTGACCTAAGAAGAGGGGACAGAGGCTCGCAAGAGATTCGGAGGATCACTATGAAACACAAAGTCATTTCGAAGGAGATTGTCAAACAGATTGCCTGCGGGATAACCGACTCAGAGCTGATAAAAAAGCATAATTTGTCACACGATCAGCTCCGATCGGTATTCAAGCAGCTTGCCAAACTTCGCGAAAGAAGAATTCGAATGCTAGTCGGCGACCTCAGATCTGGAATGGCCCCTCCGGAGGTCATGGAAAAATATCAGTTCTCCGCTGAAGGGCTCGCGAAAGCTCTCAAATTGCTTCTTGAGGCAAACGCTATCGGTCAAGCTGAATTCGAGACTTTCTGGTCTTTTGACGGCGAACAGAGCACTGACCGGGATTCACGTGGCACACCGAGGAATCACCCAATTCCAGTGGTTACGATCTGCGAGCTTGGCGAGCCGGGCACAAGGTATCAAGTACGGAATATTTCTGAGAACGGGATAGGCATTATCGGTATTAGAGCTCAAATCGACGAGATGAAATCCCTTGCTGTCGTCGGTGACGAATTTGGAGAGATAGCCCCGTTTGAATTCGAGGCACAATGCCGTTGGGCAAGGGAGCTAGAACCTGATGGAGGGATCTGTGCGGGATTTCGAATCACGAGGATGGACGGACCAAACCTGTCGCGGCTCAGAGAATTCATTCAGGGGTTCACTTTTGGGCTTGAAGGAGCCTAAGGGACTATGGACCAACAATTGCGAGTACAGGTTCGTTTAAATTTGTGGGGGTGGCGGCTCAAAAGTGGGCACCAGTTGCATGTTTTTGCCATGCTTTCACACACACATACTTGCGCTCCTCTATTTTCCACAAGTAGTGCTAACGTAGGCTAGGCGGAAGAATTCGTAAAATGACGACTGCGAAGGTCACAAGTCGGTACTTTGCGCTTATAAAGCTATTCTCCCTCATTTCCGTTCACCGTCTTCTCATTTTATTCACCGACCGAATCCCCTGCTGATCTGACCTCGACGGAACCGGGAAGAACAGAATCCTACTCTTGCAAATGCTAAGGATGAGACTCTTAGCTGTAACCGCCTTATTTTACTGACCCGCCACCATGGCGACGGGTCGCGTGGACGCGTGTTTGTTGAGCAATTCCCTTGAAAATGCCTGTACATCAATGTGTAGAAGGACTAATTCACTAACCTGTCAACTATCGCACCTATTTCACCCCGCCGCTCGATCTTTTCTTTCCCCTTCTCTGCCGTTGCACGGTCCAAGAGTCCGTAGGCCTCAACGAACTTTTCCAAGTAATCGGCAATCACTTTGCCCAGATGCATGCCAGCAGAGAGTCCAATCCAAAATTCCATGAATTTTCTCCTCAGGTGGGCGTCTTGAGATTGGCCTCATTCTATTGCATCGTCATACGAAATTCCACGTCCCTGTTAGCGAGAAGTCCTGTCAGGACTCCGCCTTCAGGCTCCCGCCTGCATCTTCCCCTCTTTCTATATCTGAGAGTCTAGTGGGAACATCCTTGAGGTATAGACCTGATCAAGAGAAACACGCGGAAAAGGGAATTTGGCCATGAATGAATCTGAGGGACTCTGACAACCTCTATGCGCCTTCCAACGCAGAGGTGCAATGTGGGCAACGGGTCGCTTTCAACGCGACTTTGGACAGGCAATGAGGGCATTCCTTTGAAATTGCTTCAGGCTCGCGCTTCAGCCGATTGATCTGCCTAACCACCAAGAAGATGGCAAATGCCACGATGATGAAGTCAATCACTGTGTTTAAAAACAGGCCGTAGTTGATGGTGGCCGCTCCTGCTGCCTTTGCACTAGCCAAGCTGTCATACGGCTTGCCCGACAAATTGAAAAAAAGGCTGGCGAAATCGACTTTGCCCAGTAACGAGCCAATAGGTGGCATCAAAATGTCATTCACGAAAGAGCTGACGATCTTGCCGAAGGCGGCACCTATGATGATTCCTACCGCCATGTCGATTACATTGCCCTTGACCGCAAATTCTTTGAACTCCTTAAACATGCTTGATACCCCTTTCCAGAGCTTTTTGACGCCGCCGCAGCCTCGCGATCGAAGTGATTAAGGACGGGCCGCCTCTTGCTCCAGCTGATTAGCACAAAGAGAACCCCGGATAAATTCATTTTACTGAACTCTGAAATCCAAGGGTACCACATCGACGCAGTTCTTCGGAGCTGAGTCTTGTTGGATGACCCGCGCTGCGCATCTTCCCTTCTTCTTCATATCTGAGGGTCAAAAGGGAAAAACCCCTGAGGAATATTGCTGGTCGAGAGGAGGGACGGCCGCATTAGAATGGATTGTCACGAAGTGGAATCTGGGTCGACCAGCGGAGCGAATCTGTCCGCCGAAACACGGATACTAATTCACACCCGCAGACCTTGGCCATCAAAGGTCGGAGGAGCTTGAGTGGCTCCAAAATGTGGGCAAGAGCACAGTTTTATGTCGCTGATCGCTACCGATCAAACGGGTAACATCACGACATCCAACCATTTATTTTCGATGAACAGTCCTTCGACTTTGCTAAGTAAAGCTCAATATTCCTGATCCGCCTGAATTGCCCGTTACCAAGTGTCGAGGGCCGCTAAATCTTCACAATCCTAAACCCAGTAAATGCTGCCATAAGGAGCAAAGCGCCCCGTGAAAACCTGAAGCTTGATTTGAGCATGCTTCTTGTTGATAAATTCGGCAATTTCCTTTGCCCATTGGATGGCTTTGAGCGTGTTTACCCCCTAGCGATGGCGGTTCTCTGGAATCTGATCATGATGCTCCCCCCTTTGTTTGTCAAAATTCACCGTGCAGCACTTTTGAAAGTCAACCTGTGCTCGTGCACTTATTATCACATGTACTGAGCTATTTCGGGCACATCAGAGCAAAAATAGAGAAGGACACCTCATGCGAAAGACCGGACCCCTCCGGACAGGCAAAGGTGTCCATATTGTATGTCCGCGGTCACTTCACGGTAGCTGGTAGAAATTCGAATGGTTGAGCCGGTTCAAACTTGCTTGCAGCGCTGCCGGAATAGGTCTTGCCACCGATAAGAGCGAGCTTCTTGACCGGCGCTCCTTCCTTCAAATCCAGTTCCGCCAACGGCACCCAAAACGTGGTGGGGCTCGTAGCGGAATCATAGTAATAAACCTTGTTCTTATGATCGGATACTGTGCGCCAGTAGGTCGACGCAATGTTCGGCTGCCCCGGAGTGGTAATCCCCAGTGGTACTGAGACGCCACGGATCACGCCAAAGACGCTAGCCACAGCCTGGAACATATCGGCTGTCTTGGGAATGGCGTTGATGTAAAACGACGCACGAGCGAAACGATCCGAGGCCCGGATGGTGCCCGGCAGGAAGATCATCCCGCCAATCTGCTCCCAGTACTTGTTCAGGGCGAGTTGTTGGTCGAACACGGGCGAGTTGGTCATCACTTGATAGTCCTTGCCGTGATGAATGACTAGTTTGCCGCCGATGTATTCAAAAATGGCCGAGTCGCCGGTAGGATCCGAAATCGCTAAATGTCCCGCGGCCCGCCTACCACCGGGTAGAGTCGGTGCAATCACTACGAAGGGATCATCGCGCAAGGCGTTCACAGTTTCGGTCACGGAGGCATAGTTGTCGAGTACATACTGCGCCCATGCGGCAATCGAGATGGTCGGTCGCTTGCCATCCGGCTTGCCGTAATCAGATTCTGTGAGATAGAGAACGTTGGCGACCAGCCCCTTCTCGTTCATTCCGTCGACAGAGCTGGCGCCATAGAAAGAGCAAACCACGCTACCGTACTTCGACACCCACTTGATTGAGGTTGGACCGGATGCGCCATCGCGCTTCATGCCGCGCGGAAACGCCCAAAGATCGGTACCTGTTTCTTCCGCCCAGTCCATCGACCGCGCAGTGATGATCGTACCGTCCGGGCCAAGGTAGACCGCTCGGGTGCAGGCATCCGCCGGCTGAATCGGGACCAGCGCGAGGGTCAGGGCGATCAGTGCCCCACACACAGACTCCCTGATAGTCTTACGGTTCATCGCTCATTTCCTTTCTCGTTTTTGTAGGTGGGATGACGAGTCCCGTAACGCGAAACCAATTACTATTTCGTTCCATATAAGAACCCCAACGAACACCGCCGCCGTGGCGGCCGCTAAGATGCAAAAGGCATTTGTCTGCGTCCAGGCAGGAAAAACATGCGAAAGCCATTGCGTCGAATGCGGGAAGCCTAATCAACGCCACCTGAAGCCCTACGCTGTACCAGCCACTTCGGCAACTTCGGTTAAGATGAAGAACTTCCTGTCTTGATCCAGAATGTGATTCAAGAACCAGTCCCTGAGGAACGACACTGCGCTATCAAGATTCTCAGTCTTTCCTTGCAGGTGCGCGGACTCGAAGTCCGAAACCAGCGATTCGAAGTATCTGTGCTGCTGGCAATGTCGCTCTATTTCCTTGTACCCGACGGATTGCATTAGTTCCTCTTCGAAACGGAAGTGCGTGGCAGCATATGCCTCAAGTTTCTCAATCAGATCCGTGTCAACTACATCTGTTTTGCCGCCAAACGTGACCTCGTAATACTCGTTCAAAGCTTCCAAGAATGACCTGTGCTGGAGATCGATTTGCCCGTTGCCGACATTAAAGTCGTCCTTCCATATGAAAAATCCCATAACTTCCTCCTTTGCTTTTGTATTCCTATTCTACAAAATTGCAAATCGCGTGCCGGGGCAACCGCGATGTGGCAAGTCGACTCATTGACTTGGTATGGCAGTGATCTAGCCGTCAAACAAAATTCGCTGGTTTGACAGGGATACGTCAAACTCGAAGAAAGATGGGGAAACCATTCCACTTATCTGCGGAAAGAAATCCACAAGTGGAGGCTAGGGAGTTTTCCAACATTTTCACATACTGGATCCGGAACTCCGAAAAAGCAGATTGTCCCCTTTTTTCGCCCATTCTTCGCTAACTGCTGTGATGAAGGACTCTTCGCTTGCGAGCGCACTGGCATAAGATCTGGCCAGATAGGAAGGTTAGGCCACCTCTTTGTTGGAGGCGTAATCTGGAATTCTCTTGTAGCTCTGTTGGACAAAGCGACCGTGGAGAATTAATTTTAGTTTAAGATTACTGGAAAGGGGGCAAAGCCATGAGAGTGAGTTGCATGCCTTCAGCTGAATGTGACGACGCACATGAGGCGAAACAGCTTTTCGACGTAGTGGGCCTTTTGTGTGCGATTTTTTCGGAATTCCTCTGGGACTTGTATTGCTGAGGATGGTCAGCGGTCTTAGTGATTCCATCGGCCGCACGGCTTACATGGAAATGGGTTTGCAAACGGATATTATCTTTGGTGTGATTCTGGCCGCCTGCACATTCGTTCCCATGGTGTACACGTACATGCGGTACCGACGAAAAATGGAACTCCAAAGTAGCTGATGATGCATTGCGAGCCTCCGTGTCGAGGCCGAGGAAAACGGGACATTCTGCTGTTCTCATCATTATGCAACCAAATGCCCCGCACAAGGGGAAGGGTCGCAGCAGGATACCGCGTCGATGGACACAGAATACATGCTCCAGTCCGGCCGCTAGCTACAAACCAAGACCGCAAAGCAGAACACATCATTCTTGCAAATTCCGCATACACGGCGAATCCGCGTTGCTACGAGGCGGCCACCCGCAACGGATCGCTAAACAAGTAGAATGGTCCCTTCTTGCAACGACTTTCCTTACCGCCGCCAGGCAGATAGGGTTTTGAATTATAATCGGACCCGTGCCTCTCATAGTCCCCGGCGCTTGGCCCTTGTCATGACAACTTCTTTCTCAGGTGTTCGTAGCGATGTACTTTCTCGTGAAATAGATGTAAACCGGCACGCCCATAAGAACGCTCAGGATGGCTATTGACGACTCGGTCGGCCGCTGAAAAAAAGCGAGGAAAAGGATGCACACCCCAGTTGCAAGGTAGACCACCGGTGCCCACGGGTACCCCGAAGACATCCTGCTAGTTCTTCCGGATGATCTCAGCCGGAATACTCCCGCTACCGCGAAGAGAGGAAAGATGCCGAGCGCAAATCCCATCACGGTCAAGATCTGGTCGAATGTTCCCGAGAGCACCATCACTGCGGAAATGGCCCCCTGCAAGGCAATCGATCGGGTGGGAACTTTAAATCTAGGATGTACGTGTACAAGTCCCTTAAAGAATAACCGATCCTTCGCCATGGAGTAGTACACCCGTGGGCCAAGAATGATGAACGCACTCAATGAGGAAAAAAGAGCGAACGAGATCAGTAGAGAAAAAATAGTCTCTGCATGAGGGCCAAAGAGTTTTCTCATGGCCAATCCGCCAATGGAGATGACGCCTTTCATTTCCTCTGGAGGGATTGCATAGACGAAGACGATATTGATGCAGATGTAAAGCAGCATCACCACGCCGGTTCCCAAAAAGAGCGAGCGGGGAAGATTTTTTGTTGGATTCTGAATTTCCGAGCCGATATAGGTCGAGGCGTTCCATCCGCTGTAGGCAAACATAATCCACATCAAAGAAAGGCCAAGAGTTTTCCATCCCCCGAAGGAGAAGGAGAACGTGCTTCCTTGGGTGAAGTGATGGACACTGCCTGATCCGAGCAACAGGCCGCCGAGGATCAGACAGGCCATTAGCATCACTTTTAAGACCGTCAGGACGTTTTGAACCCGTGCACCGAACTCAATTCCCCGCATGTGGATTCCGGTAAAGACCAGGATCACACAGATGGAGAGAGCCTTTTTGACAATCGCCGGATCTCCCCACAGGGAGAGCTGTGGATAGGCCCGAATGAAGTATTCGCTAAAGCCGATGGCCGAGGCTGCAATCGGCGCGGAGAACCCGACGATGAAGGAAGTCCACCCACTGAGAAATCCCAAGAGCGGATGGTACAATTTCGAAAGAAACGCATATTCACCGCCGGCATCTGGTATTGCGGCTCCCAGCGCCCCGTACGCAAGCGCACCGCAGAGGGCGATGATGCCACCAACAACCCACAGAGCAAGCAAGAGAAGCGGGTTAACTAGATCGCTCATGAGTAATCCGCTGGTGGTAAAGATCCCCGCGCCAATCATGTTGGCTATGACAATGTTCGTTAAAGGAAAGAGGCCGAGCTTTCTTTCGAGCTTAGAGCTTGAACCGTTTTCCACAGCTACCTACCTTTCGGATTTTTTGTAGCTGATGGCAACGCCCGCGCCCTTGTTGTCAAAGGTTGTCTCAAAATTCTTGAGGCTCTTAAGATAGTCTGCATAAGCGCCTAATCCGAACCAGCCACGCCCGCGACCCGAAACATTATGCGATGTATAGCAGCCGCCGACGACCAGTTTCGGCGCCACAGCATCGAAATAGTTTTTATACCAATCCTTATCCGCATCTGAGAAGACGAAGTCGAATGGTCCCTTCAATTTCGGGACGAGCTCGTGTGCATCGGCGAGTCGCGCATCTATATATTGCGAAACACCTGCTTTCTTGAAATTTTCCACTGCCGTTTTATATCTCGACTCATCAATTTCCACTGTTATCAGTTTCCCGCCCGTCTTGCTGAGTGCCCAGGCAATCCAGATTCCCGAATGCCCGGTCGAGGTGCCGATTTCAAGAGCCCTCGTATAGTTGTTCTTGATGATAATGTCATGGAGCAGCTTGCCGTCTACTTCCGGAACGTTCATATCGTGCCACCCTCCTCGATGACTGTCGAGGAACGCCCGCACTTTCTTGTCCAGAGCGGAGGTCTGGTTAGCCTCTTGCGCAAAGAGCAATGGGACGAACGTGAAGGGAAGCGCAATAATGATTAGCGTTAAAATTATGAGCTTTCTCATAATAATATACCTCCAAGATGAGTTAAGCCGCTAGATTCTTTAGACGCTACAGATTGAAGTTTGTTTTCCCTGTTTTCCACTTGGAGAAAGAGAACATTTTCCTTTTATCACAAATATTCAACGCGGTACCCATACGGGGCTGAGAGTTGGCAGCAGGATACAACATTTCGCGTGGGCCTCGAAGAGTCGCTCCGGCTCCTGGGGGCAGCCACAAACCAGGACCAAAAAGCAGAAAGTCCCTTTTCCCTCGGGAAAATTAGCGTCCAGGTACTGGTCGATGCAATTGACGCGATGAAATCCGATCTGGCAGACGCAAAGATATCGGACAATTCCGAGACCCACACGAAGCACCGATCAGCGATCCATGATGCTCGGCTTTCAGCCGAGTCGCAGCGAATTGATATGAATGCTGAAGGACGAAGATTGAGCAAGGAAATGCCAGAAGATTCCTGAAAACGTCCATCGTGAAAAAAGGTATAGTGTCTCATGACATCCTTCAGAAGACTCAAAGGTGGAACATGACCAGAACACCTCAGGACAACAAGTTGCATACTGCCTTGATCGAGTTTGTGGTAGAGGCTATGTCTTATCTGCGGAAAGCCACGGACGTAACTCAACTACCTACTATCGCTCGCTTTGAGCTGCGTGAGGCGCGGGGACACAAGCAGATCGCAAAAGTAGAACGACCGAACTGGTGGCAGGTCGGCAGCTACATGAATCCTGTGTTGGGCCTATCAACTTTCAAAGATGCTGTTGAGGCTTGTTTCGAACACCCATTGGTTAAAAGCCGGGAAGGGAGATATGCTTGGAGCCCTATCGGCGGAACTCCGTTTTCCCTCGACCGCGTACCATGGGAATTCCTTACGGAATGTATAGTCCGCGAAGACGGACTGAAGTTCCGCCGCCGCACATTTGAAATTGTGTTCTGTGATCTCTTTAGCTTTCTGGCATCGGGGGGAAAGAACCTGGCCCGCCTGATTGCTCCTCTTGACATGCTCCGATTGGATGGAAGGCAGATCCCGCTTGGGCCAAATGCACGGGTCAGGCCGTTGTCGTCTTCTCAGATTGTTGATCTTGCCAACCACTGCTCCATCTTGAGGCTTTTCTATGGTCACGAGCACTATCTATGGTTCAGTACGGTTCTCGAACTTGACTTCACCTTCGAATGGTTGTGGTTTGACGAAGAAGAGGGGCACGATGGCTGGTCAAGGATACGACAGATTCAGGATTCCCAGCAGCCTGTACGGTCACTGACGAAGAGATTAATGGAGGAGATGATTCTCCTACGCTGCCTCCTCAAGAAGCAGGTAAGCTCTCCCACCTATGTTATTGACTACAGGGGCTGGAACTCTGTGATGTCATCTGGAGGGCAAGTTCAATATCTCCCGTGGGTGCGGCCCTCCCTTCCTCACGTATTGGACATCCAGAAATCCGAGTTTAAGCGATTCACCAAATTTCGCGAGAAGTTTCTGAGCATCCAAGACGAGAAGATCAAGAGGCGTATTTTTGCGGCTATGCGTAGACTCTCTTCCACTTTGGAGAGGCATTACGCCGGGGACATATTGCTCGATGCCGTGGCCGGTCTTGAGGGCCTGTTGGTTAACGAAGATAGGGAACTTCGTCACCAATTTGCAGAGCACGCGGCACTCCTGCTCGAGACGCAACCGGCGAAGAGAGTTAAACTGTTCCAAGACATGCGTTCTGCTTATGACCTAAGGAGCAGGGTCGGCCACGGTGGCGTGGTGGCTGACGATCTATTCGCAATAATGGGAGGTGATAAGCCCATAAAAGGCAAAGAGCTGCAGGAATTTAATGCTGTGAATAGATTAAGCCGGAGATGTTCGGAGTTATTGCACAAAGCCATAATGATCTGTATTGACAGAGAAAAGGTTGACTTCGATTGGGTCAGCGCGGTGATGTCCGGCGGACGGGTGACTTAACCTGCTAGAAGTGCAGAGGAACAGAAAATCCTCTCTTTTCAATTCACTTAATCGCGCTGGCCTAGCGGACCAACCTGCCGGAACTCCCACTACCTATTACCTCGCTGTAAAAGTGGCCCAGATCCAGGAAATCCGCGGAACAGAAGTTCCGGGACAGGATACCGAATGGTCGCGATATGGAAACTCGATGCATGCTCCAGGAGCTTCCCCTAAAGACTGGATTCTTAGCGGGGTCTTTTGCCGACGACCAAAGAAAACAGGCTTTAAGCCATAAAGCGAACCCCCTTTCATTGCAAGCATCTGGTGATGGGCGCGACAAGACTCGAACTCGGCAACTCCGGGACGACTTGCATATTGCTACGTTGTCAAGCACTTGGGTTTCCCAACCGATCTGTGACTTTTTCTACTTGGGATGTATCTTCTTCATCCATTCCGGTACTGATGCTCCGGGAACGCTGTCGATGGCTGGTATGTAGGGCTTGAGATCGATTATCGGTGAACCATCGAACGCGTCTATGTCATCAACAGCGATGCCCGCGTCATCTACGGATCTGATTCTGCACACCGACAATCCGATGAGATTCGGTCGGAACGGCGACCGTGTGGCAAAGACTCCTGTGAGCGGATTTGCTTTGTCGCCTCGTGGATGAACCCTCAGGGTAGCCCTTTTCTCCGGCGTGTCATTCCGGTCAAACCAGTAGAATACCAGGACGTGAGAAAAGCCATCGAGCCCTAGCAGACCATCTCGGAACTGCGGAAGGATACTGAGCGTCGTCTTTTCAGACCTTTTAGTCACTTGCCCTATTGGCTGAATTGAGTAGGTTTCCGCCAGTGCCTGCGAGGGAACTGCGAGTGCAAGGATTATGAAGAATATGTAATAGAGACGATTCATTGTTCATAACACTCCTGCCAAACAGCAAACCCACGGGAATCTGGAAGTCTCCCGGCATCCTTCGAGAGATATTATAGTGCAGTGCATTGAGTTTCGCTGCAAAGAACGTTTGTGACGAACCCCCCTCACCCTGCCCTCTCCCGCCAGGGGAGAGGGTTTTTTCATTCCCCTCCCTCGACGGGAGGGGTAAGGGGAGGGTGACTTTTGCGCAAATCTCAATGGGTTCCTCTATAGTGCATGGGCTTTGGGCTCAGTTACTCCTTGTGATTCTTCCAGACGCCCATGTGGTGGAAGATCGGCGCATGCCGCCTAGAGGCGAGCACTTGAACATATCGGTCAATTTGCGATTGCTGCTGGTTTCGCTACGTGAGCGTCCGTGTTCAATCGACATGATGATCTCTCATCAGTTTCTGAACGAATGGCACGTCTGCGGGAACAAACTCGTAGCTTTTCAAGTCATCGAATGAAACCCAGCGGCAGTCCTGATGATCGACTGGGGACATTTCCCCGTCTATCCAGTCGACGAGATACGCGACAAGCCTTATAGAGCCATGTATGTAATGATATATGCTCTCACCAAAGAACTCCTGGACGGTGACCTCTACCCCAAATTCTTCTCTCATTTCACGCACAATACACTCGCGCTGTGTCTCTCCATTCTCTAATTTCCCGCCTGGAAATTCCCATAAGTATTCAAGCCGCTTTCCGGCTTTCCGCTGGCCGATAAAGACTTTGTCCTCCCGAATGAGAATGGCCGCGGTAACTGTCCGCATGTCAATCATCCCAGATTCCGTTTGCTCCACAAAGAAGATAGGAATGTCCGTGCCATTATACAACACTTGGTTTGGTTGCCCTTGTCCTTCCTGATGCCTTTCGCGTTTCTCCGACCCCCCCTCAACTTCTATAATGCGTGACCTGCCATAGCAGCGATCACTTATGACCAGAGAACTTCGGGTAAAGTGTGGCCAATATCTTCAATGACTCACAACCTCGCGCCTGGGATGGAATTCGAGGGACACAATACCGAATTGTTGTTCACATGGAAACCGCACAGACGCTCGAGGAGCCTGCCTCAAGAAACCGAGGTCTAAGCGGGGTCTTTTTCCGACGACCAACGAAAACTGGGTGTCAGCCGTTAAGCCAAGACCATGATATCATTGTAGTTAAATGACAGGGGCTACCAAATTCGAACTCGCTACCTCCGGCGTTACAGGCCGATGTAACACTTAAATAAATCAACCAGTTTGGCCCGGCAGGGACGCCCGACGGCACTGATTCTTTCAACTACAGATATTGGATTACTTCAAGACTTTCG